>Ga0307487_1000379_pt1 | contig 35124 bp, 19 predicted proteins | sample CBIW12metaG_FD_203665 | JGI IMG/M metagenome (GOLD analysis project Ga0307487, IMG submission 203665) | Sea-ice brine microbial communities from Beaufort Sea near Barrow, Alaska, United States - CBIW 1.2 | ecosystem: Environmental > Aquatic > Marine > Coastal | place: USA: Alaska | collected... | reverse complement strand
TATTGCCGATTGGGTTGAATGAAAATAGCAAATTTCATCAAAGTACACCAATCTGTATTTTAACACTTTTTCAATGATTTACTTTTTATATCCGGAGCGTTTTCCATTTTTGATTTTCAGGTTAAAACAAAAAAGGGAGGTTGAACTGAACGAGCCTTGTAGGTTTTGATTTACTTCCTATAGTGCCGTCTGCTGTTACCATTTTTTGATATGCTTTCAACCAGGAATTTAGAATTAGGATAGGCCGCCCGAAAATCCCGTCTTTTGGGAAGGGTCGTCTAAAAGGCCGGCTAATTTCTAAATTCCGGAACTTTGCTTTCCCAAAAAATGGTATATGGCAGAATGGGCCTGGAAGGTAAATCAATTAACAGGGTGAAGTTCCAAACGGGTCCGGTAAGTACAAAGCGTGAAAGAAATTCAGATCCAGCGGACTCAGGCAAAAAAGTTCTTCCCGGAGTGGAGCGGTTCTGCTTCCGACTTCTTTCGGGATTCGCGGATTAGCGCAACGTAGGGGATCAACTTTTTTACCTGTGTCCAAGACCTTTTCGACGAAGCGCTTTCCCCGCAATTCTGAGCGTTTCATTGGGGAATAACAGAATAAAGTGGAATGTGCTGGGGTAGGGTAGTTTTAAATATAATTATAGTAGATGTAGTTGGGAACTAATTTTAAATGTGAATATAATGAAGTTCTGAGAGATAAGTGCCGGATTGAATCCTTTATCCGGCAATACAGTCGCATAGGTAAGATCTTGCGTAGTACCTTTTTTGGAGCATCTACTTGAAGGGATTGATATCCAAATAAAATTTTCCCCATATCAAACACAATCAGTATAATAAGAAAAGATCTAATTGTAAGAATTGCTTTTCAGTCTCAATAGAAGTTATTTCTGACATTTTATTAGATAATTTTTGAATTTGCACCTCTTATAAATTTATTTAAGTTCCAGTTGGTGAATATTTTTGTAATCTTTACCTCGAATAGTTTCAAAACTTTTAATCATATCTTCAAGTTTATCTTTGTTTGTTTTGGCCAAATTGTTCTGTTCATTTTTATCATTGCTTAGATTGTAAAGCTGATATTCATTCGAATTTCCAGATTCAATATCCACGTTATTAAGTACCTGGGGACCGGGATAAGGTGGGATCATTACCCATTCTCCTTTTCTAAGTGCCGTCCGGGAAGTTGCTTCAATAACGAGTTCCGTTCTTTCCTGTGCACTCTTTCCCAACAGCGTGTACATCAAATTCTGGCTATCGGTTTGGGATATGTTTTGATTTACCAGATCAGATAAAGATGCTACCAGGTCAAGTTGGGAGACTAAAGCTTCAGAGGTTCCCGGTTCTATCTTTCCTTTCCAGTAGGTTATAAAGGGAACATGCGTTCCTGCCTCCAATAGGCTGTATTTACCCCCACTAAAAGGACCCCAGGGAGTATGATTGCCAAGTTTTTCTACGGCATCATCATTATACCCATCATTTAAAACGGGGCCATTATCACTGGTGAATATGATAAGTGTGTTGTCTAACAGGTTTTCATCCTTCAATGTCTTCATTAATTGACCAATGGTCCAATCGGCTTCCATAATCACATCACCCCTTGGACCTCTTCCAGATTTTCCAACAAACTTTGGATTTGGTGTTCGTGGAACATGGGGCTGTTGCATTGCATAATATAAAAAGAATGGCTTGTTCTTGTTACTGGTAACATATTGCTGTGCTTGTTTTAGAAAAGTTTTTGACATTGTAGTATCAACCCATTTCGCTTGTGCTCCCCCTTTCATAAATCCAATTCTAGGTATTCCGTTACTGACACTATTGTTATGACCGTGATGCCATTTCATTTTAACCAATTCAGGATGGTCAATAGAAGTTGGTTCTCCTACAAAATTTTCCAGATAGCTTACTTCTATAGGATCATTAGGATCCAGGCCAACCACAACTCCGTTTTTTAAAAACACCGTTGGAACCCTATCCTGCGTGGCGGCCATTATATAGGAATAATCAAAACCCACTTCATTTGGCCCGGGAGAAATGCGTTCATTCCAATCAATATTGCCGCTTCCAAGTCCTAAATGCCATTTTCCAATGACCCCGGTATCATACCCGGCATCCTGCATTACTTTTGGAATCGTTACCTGACTTGTGTCAATTAAAAGGGGAGCACTTCCGGGAAGGATCTTTGCATCTTTATTTCGCCATGGATAAATACCAGTTAATAATGCATATCTGCTTGGGGTACAGGTTGCCGAACTTGCATATCCATTCTTGAAAACCAGACCACCTGCTGCCAAATTATCTATATTGGGAGTAGCTATTTTGCCGCCATTATATCCAACGTCGCCATAACCAAGATCATCCATATAAATAATAAGAACGTTGGGTTTTTTTTCATCTTGCAGAACTTTTTCTTGTTTTTTATTACACGAAACCATCACTAAAAGGCTAAGTGAAAATAAAAAAGAGAATTTTTTCAGGAACTGCGGAATAGACTGTTTCATATCTAATTTTAGAACTCTCGGCATAGGATTTTGATTAAATTATTGAGATTACAATTTCGTAATAGTTTATGGATCTCACAGTGCAATGCAGTTCAATTATAAGGTCAAATAAGTCAACCCCTATCTTTAATATTTAGCACTATTTGGAATTTAATTATGATACGATATCAAAGAGTCTGAACCGATCTGAAAAAAAGGAATGTATATCAACTATCCTAAATTCCAGAGAATAAATATGAAAAAAGGTGAAATGAATTAATTGCACCTGTAGAATGAACCATTTGACCTTATTATAATTGAAAGTCTATTCTATATTTGATTATATTAAAATTGCTCTATTTCAAAACTAAACAGAATTTTTTTATGAAGAAAAAACTAATCTATATTTATTCCCTCGTAACCTTGGCTGGAAATGTCTTATTTGCACAAGAAGCGATTCAATATCAATTATGTGATGCCGATTTCAGGCCTATTTATATGCGTGAGAATCTTCCCCCAAATAGTATTTATAGCGATACTTCATATACTTCAGAGGAAAGGGCAAGGGATCTGGTGAACAGATTAACTTTTGATGAAAAACTGGAACTTACAGGTGGATGGAAAAATATGCATTTTCCGGGAGTAGATCGATTGGGTGTTCCACCGGTTTACTTTAGCGATGCATCGCAAGGAATTCATATAAAAGATTATTGTGTAAATGTTGAAAAATCTACTGCATTTCCAACATCCATAGCACTGGCAGCCACCTGGAATGTAGATTTAGCATTTCAGTACGCCCAAAGCGTCAGTGAAGAATGCAGGGCCTGGGGTATTAGCGTTCTTCTTGGCCCTGGTTTAAATATGTACAGAAATTCTGAAGGTGGCAGAAATTATGAATATTATGGTGAAGATCCTTACTTATCTTCCAGACTGGCGGTAAACTATGTAAAAGGCATGCAAAGTCTGGGAACCATTGCTACTCTAAAACACTTTATTGGAAATGAGCAGGAATTCGTGCGACACATTCTGAATGTAAATATAGGAGAGCGTGCGCTCCATGAGATATATCTTGCTCCATTTAAAGCCGCTTTGGAAGAAGGAGGAGCCCTTGCCGTTATGACAGGAAATAATTTTGTGAATGATTATCCGGGTGCTGCAAACACTCCTTTAAGTCAGGGGGTTTTGAGGGATGCTTATAATTTTCAGGGAATTGTGATGAGTGATTGGGCTTCAACTCAGTTCTGGAATTCTCAGCTGGATAAGGAATTAACCTCGGGGCATAGTTTGTTGATGGCTAAAAATGATGATTTTAAGGCTTTTATTCTAAAGGAAATAAAGGAAAACCCGGAGAAGAAGGAGAATATTGGGAAAGAACTGGGAACCATGGTTTATCATAATTTATACAGTTTTTTTAAAGCAGGAACATATGACAGGCCTTATAGAGATCCTACTCTTGTAAACAAAATTGAAGACCATCAACAAGTCGCCCTTAAAACTGCAGAGGAGGCAATTACCCTTCTTAAAAATGAAGATGATATTTTACCTTTAAAGAAATCGGTTTCAAAAATTTTGGTATTGGGAACCGAAGAGGCGCTAAATGTTTATACGGGAAAGGGAAGTGGGAAAGTGGAAGGCTATAACATTCTTAATTATCTGGAAGGCTTAAAGAATAAATTCGGGGATAAAATAATTCGTAAAACCGATGCCACTTCACAAGATATAAAATCGGCAGATGTAGTGATTTTAATAATAAATAAACCTGCCGGTGAAAGTTTCGATATTGCTTTTGATTATCTGGATGTTAATCAGCAGATTAAAGAGATTTCAGAAAACAATAAAAACCTGATAGTGGTATATTCAGGAGGCAATGGTCTTCCAATGCCGTGGCTTGAAAATGTAAAAGGACTTTTGTTTACTTATTTGCTGGGTCAGGAAGCTGGTAACGCGCTTGCCAATGTTGTAAGCGGTGATGTAAACCCTTCGGGAAAATTGCCATTTACAATTGAGATAAATAAAAATGACGGCCCTGCCGTCGATTTCAACAAACTTCCTGATGGAACATATTACTGGGGTGGGGGAAAAGGAGATTCCAGAAAAATTTATAAACAATTCGGATACCTGGATATGGATTATGACGAAGGAATATTTATTGGATACCGATGGTACGATAAAAAGCAAATTAAGCCTAGATTTCCTTTTGGATTTGGTTTGTCCTATACCAAATTTGAGTACGGAAACCTTCAATTATCTCAGGTGAATATTGATGAGAATACTCCCATAGAAGTGAGTTTTGAACTGCAAAATATTGGAAAACTAGATGGTGCAGAAGTGGTACAACTCTACGTCAAAAGCCAAAACTCCTCAGTAGAAATGCCGGAAAAAGAACTAAAAGGATTTAAGAAAATATTTTTAAAAGTTGGTGAAAAGAAAATGGTACACCTAAAGGTGAATCTTAAAGATTTGGCATACTGGGATATAAGCACGCATAGCTGGCAGGTGGCAAAAGGAAATTATAAAATACTCATTGGAAACTCTTCTGAAAACATTCACAGAGAGGTCAGTATACAATATTAGTGCGATTAACAATTTTATAAGAACTTTATAGCATTTTTTATTAACAGCACCCTTTTTTGGATGCTTCTTAATTATAATAAATGAAAATTTTAAAAACAGCCATAATCATGTTTGTGGCGCTCCTTTCAAATCTGATTGTTTGCCAAACTAACGATTGGGAAAATCCGGCCGTTGTTGGGATAAATAAATTGCCTGCTCGAGCAACTTCCATTTCTTTCAAAAGCGAAGAAAACGCTAAAAAAGTAAGCAAAGACAATTCCGAAAGATATTTTTCTTTAAACGGGCTATGGAAATTTGATTGGTCAAAAACAATAAAGGAATCCTCTCCAAATTTTTATGAAAAAGGTTTTGATACCTCAGAGTGGGATGAAATAAAAGTTCCTGCCAACTGGGAGCTGGAGGGTTATGGTATCGCCATTTATACCAATTCCAAATATCCGTTTGTGCCCGTAAATCCTCCATATGTTCCAGAAAATGATAATCCTACCGGTAGCTATGTGAAGGAATTTATAGTCCCAGCAGGTTGGGAAGATGAAAGAGTAGTGTTGCATTTTGGAGGTGTGAGTTCGGCTTTTTATGTCTGGGTTAACGGGGAAAAAGTTGGGTATAGTGAGGGAAGCCGCTTGCCGGCAGAATTTGATATTACAAAATACTTGTCCGCAGGAAAAAATAAACTGGCCTTAAAGGTCTTTAGATGGAGTGATGGAAGTTATCTTGAAGATCAGGATCACTGGAGATTAAGTGGCATCCATCGCGAGGTCTATTTGGAAGCGACCCCGCACACCTACATTCAAGACTATTTTGTGCGTACCGTGCTTGACAGTGCAAACCAAAATGCAACTTTAGAAATAAGGCCTAAACTAGGGACCGAAACCTCTCAAAATCTAGAAGGTTGGAATATTGAAGCGCAAATTTATGATGAAAATGGAAAATCACTTCTGGAAAATCCTGTTTCTAAAGATGTAGCTGAAATTATTGATGAGAAATATCCTCATAGCGGAACAGTGCCGTTTGCGCTATTAAAAACCGATGTTACAAATCCTAAAAAATGGTCTGCAGAAATTCCAAATTTATATACGTTAGTTTTAAGCTTAAAGGACAAAAAGAATAACCTTATAGAATCTCGAAGTTCCAAAATAGGCTTCAGGAAGGTGGAAATTAGGGATGGGCAATTATGGGTTAACGGCAAATCGATTTTGCTATATGGTGTAAATCGGCATGAACACAACGAAAGAACCGGCAAAGTTGTAGATGAAAAAACAATGCTGAAGGATATCGAACTACTGAAAAGATTCAATTTTAACGCAGTGCGAACTTCACATTATCCTAACGATCCCAGATGGTATGAACTATGTGATAAGTATGGAATATACGTTTTGGATGAAGCAAATGTAGAAACTCATGGGGTTGGCGGAAAGCTAACCAACGATCCTGCATGGCATACGGCATTTGTGCAACGTGCGGTAGGAATGGTGGAAAGAGACAAGAATCACCCGTCCATAATAGGATGGTCTCTGGGAAATGAGTCTGGATTGGGGCCTAATCATGCTGCAATGGCAGGATGGATAAAAGAGTACGATCCTACACGCTTTGTCCATTATGAGGGCGCACAGTATAAAAACAACAACTCTCCGGATCCATCATTTGTAGATGTAGAAAGCCGTATGTATAATACAATTCCGGAGGTTGTAGCCTTAGCAAATGATGACCGGGATAATCGCCCGGTTATGTGGTGTGAGTACGCACATTCTATGGGTAATTCTACCGGTAATCTTGCAGAATTTTGGCAAGCCATACGAGCCAATAAACGAATGATTGGAGGGTTTATATGGGATTGGACAGATCAGGGACTTATAAAAAAAGACAAGAATGGAAAAGAGTTTTGGGCGTATGGCGGCGATTTCGGCGATACTATTAATTCAGGGAATTTTAATATAAACGGAATTATTTCTCCAGATCAAACTCCGCAACCGGCAGCATGGGAATGCAAAAAAGTATTTCAACCTATGAAGGTGAGCCCGGTCGATCTGACCAAAGGAATTTTTCAGGTAAAAAACAGGCATAATTTTCTAAATCTTGATCAATACCAGGTTGTGTGGAAACTTGAAGAAGACGGGACAGTATTACAAAAAGGGAAACTTGACGGTCTGGACGTGCAAGCCGAGGATACGAAAGAATTCACCATTCCATATAACCTACCGAAATTTAATCCAGGAAAATCCTATTATGTTACTATTGGATCTGAGTTAAAGCAGAATACACTTTGGGCGCAGAAAGAATTTACTGTGGGTTGGGATCAGTTTGAAATTCCTTACGAAAATAGCTACTCCAATGCTGTTTTTGAAAATACTTTCGGTGAAATTCAGATAGAAAAAAAAGAGAATACCTTACTGCTTAAAACCGGAAAGATTGAGCTTGGATTCAACAGAACGACAGGATTTTTAAGTTCATACAAAATTAATGGTAAGGAAATCATACTCTCAGAAATGAAACCTAATTTTTGGCGGCCGCTTACCGATAATGACAAGAGAGGTACAAAGGCTGATATAAGTCAGGCTGTATGGAAAACCGCAGCTGATAATATGGAACTTGACGATTTTAAAGTGAATCAGGATAAAAAAGAGGTGCGGATTGATGCCGGTTACACTATGAAAGATATGGGGTCGCGGTATAAAATGTCTTACCTCATAAATCCGGATGGTCTTCTTAAAGTTACCTGTTCTTACACTCCGGGATCGGTAGAACTGCCTGAACTTCCCCGATTTGGAGTTCAGATGGAGGTTTCTAAAGACTTGGAAAATATGGAATGGTTTGGCAGAGGTCCCCAGGAAAATTATTCCGACAGAAATACGGGTGCTGCCTTTGGCAATTACAAAGCTAATGTACAAAAGGATTTTGTTTATTATGTTATGCCACAGGAGAGTAGCAACCGTACCGGAGTAAAATGGTTCAGTTTGCTTAATAATGAAAAAACGGGTTGGTATGTAAGGGGATTGCAGCCTTTAAACTTTAGTGCCTGGCCTTATTCTATGCAGGATATTGCAAGCGCTAAACATATAAACGAACTTCCAAAACGGGATTTCATCACACTTAATATAGATTACAAGCAAATGGGGCTGGGCGGTGATGATTCCTGGAGCATCCGCTCAAGGCCGCATAAAGAATACCGTCTTCCAAATCAGCCGTATTCTTATAGTTTTGAAATTATGCCTGAAATAAAAGAAAAAGGATAACTTAGTTTAATTTGAATAGATACAGAATAGCATGTTTGAGATAATTAAATATTTTAAGACTGGTATATTAATAATATTGGCTTCCTGTTTAAATTCATGTTCTGATGTGAAAAATAAAAGTGCAGATCAGAATAAAAAAATTACCGGGAACAAACCCAATATCGTGTGGATCGTGGCAGATGATTTAGGGGTGGATTTGGGTTGCTATGGGAATGATTTGGTTTATACTCCTAATCTCGACAAACTTGCTTCTCAGGGTATCAGGTACACTAATATGTTTACAGTGGCCGCGGTTTGTTCTGTAAGCAGGTCGTCTATCATCACCGGAATGTATCCAGTAAGCATTGGTTGTGAACAACACCGTAAACAATATAAGGATTCACTTCCCAAACCTGTAAAGCCAATTACCGAATATTTTAAAAAGGCAGGTTATTTTGTTACCAATAAAGGTAAAACCGATTATAACTTTATTCACACCAAAGAAGATATTTACGACGGTACACAATGGGAAGATCGCAAACCGGGGCAGCCATTTTTCTCGCAAATTCAAATTTCTTTCCCCCACAGGCCTTTTAAAACAGATTCCGTTCATCCCGTAAATCCGGATGAGATAAAACTTCCTCCATATTATCCAAATCACCCGCTTGCCAGGAAAGACTGGGCAATGTATCTGGAAACTATTCAGTATCTGGATAAAGAAGTTGGGAAAATCCTCAAAAAGTTGGATGAGGAAGGCCTTTCTGAAAATACTGTGGTATTTTTCTTTGGCGATCAGGGAAGGCCTATGGTGAGGGCAAAACAGTTTTTGTATGATGCCGGAATACAGACACCGTTGCTTATAAGATGGCCGGGAAAAATAAAACTGGGAACTGTAGATAACAGGTTGATCAATAATTTAGATCTGGCGCCTACCATCTTGAAAATTGCCAATTTGCCGGTACCTGAATATATTCAAGGTATAGACTTCCTTCAGAATAAATCTCTCAGAAAATATGTGTATGGAATGCGAGACCGTAGAGATGAAACCGTGGACAGGATCAGGATGATTAGAAGTACGAAATATAAGTACATCAGAAATTTTTATCCGGATAGACCTTACACTCAGTTTAATGCCTATAAAAAGAATTTTTATCCTGTATTAACCCTCATGCAGGTTATGTATAAAAACGGTGAGCTGAATAAAGATCAGGCTCGATTTTTTAGCGATTACAGGCCTTCCGAAGAATTTTACGATTTAACCAAAGATCCTTATGAATTACATAACCTTGCTAATTCTGAAGAATATAAATCGGAGAAAGAAACGCTTAAGAATCAGTTAGACCGATGGTTAAAAAAGACAGATTTAGGTACCTATCCCGAAGATCCTTCAGAAATAAGTTATGCGAAAAAACTGATGCAGAAAAAATTCAAAGAACATATGGAAGCTAAAGGTTTGTCGCCAAATATTTCAGATGAAGAATATTTGAAATACTGGGAAGGAAAATTATTGAATAAAAAATAAAATTATCTACTTACAACATCTAATTAAAGTATCATGACAAAAAACTTGAAATCTATTATTCTGTTACTGATGTTTGTATGTGTATTGCAACTGCGGGGTCAAAATGCCATAGTGCAGCAAACAAATGCATCATTGAAACTCGAGAAAATACCTAATGAAAAACCAAGGAATGTAATATTTATTTTAACCGACGATCACCGGTATGATGCGTTAGGATTTCTTCATACACAATCGTTCATTAAAACACCAAATTTGGATTTGCTGGCAAAGGGCGGTGCTTACCTTCCCTATGCGTTCGTAACGACTTCATTATGTTCACCATCGCGTGCATCCATATTAACTGGGCTTTATGCTCATAAACATAAGGTTATAGATAACCAGCATCCAGTTTCTGACGATCTGGTTTTCTATTCCCAATATTTGCAAAAAATAGGATATGAAACTGCCATGGTCGGTAAATGGCATATTGGGGGGCCTCATGATGATCCTCAACGGGGATTTAATTACTGGGTTTCATTTAAAGGACAGGGGTCTTACCTGCCTAATAAAAATGGATTAAACGTAAATGGAAAACATGTACCCCAAAAAGGATACATAACTGATGAGCTTACTGATTATGCGCTGGATTTTCTAAAAAACAGAAATAAAAGCAAACCGTTTATGTTGTATTTGTCGCACAAGGCCACTCACAGCAATTTTATTCCTGCAGAGCGCCATAAGGGAATGTTTGAGGGCGAAAAATTCGATCCGCCGGCTACTATGGAAATAGGAAAACATGTTGGCGCTCCAATGTGGTTGCAAAATCAGCGAAACTCCTGGCATGGAGTTGAATTTCCATACCACAGCAGCTTAGATATAGGCGAATATTACAGAAGATATGCCGAAACTTTGTATGGTGTAGATGAAAATGTTGGAAGGCTGTTGGATTATCTTAAAAAAGAAGGTTTATTAAAATCTACACTTATTATATATATGGGAGATAACGGATTTCAGTTTGGAGAACACGGACTTATAGATAAAAGGACTGCTTATGAGGCTTCTATGAGAGTCCCCATGCTGGCTTACTGTCCAGATATAATTAAACCGGGCACCGTAGTAAATAACGTTGTTGCAAATATAGATATTGCTCCCACCATTTTAGAAGTAGCTGGCCTTAAAGCACCAGGTTATATGGATGGTAAAAGCTTCCTTCCATTGCTGGAAGGAAAAAAAATTCCATGGAGAAAAGGTCTTTTATATGAATATTATTGGGAAAGGAATTTTCCCGAAACACCTACTATCCATGCGCTTAGAGGAGACCGATACAAGTATATTCATTATTATGGATTGTGGGATAGCGATGAATTGTACGATCTTAAAAATGATCCTTATGAAAGCACTAATTTAATAAGGGAAGAATCTTTGAAAGATACAGTTGTAGGCATGAACAAACAGCTTTTTGATATCCTGGAGGAAACTGGTGGAATGTATATTCCGCTTTATCCAGATTCGGGAAGACAACATAATTTTAGATATGAATATGGTTCGCCGGCGGCATCTTTCCCTTCTTATTTAAAAAAGGACTCTACTGTGGTTCATTTTGAGCAATAACTTTTTTATACAGCGAATATGTCAGGAAATATGACTAGAAGGGAATGGGGGAACTTAACAATAACGGGGCTTGCTGCGTTAATGCTACCGAAATCTTTGTATTCTTCCGATCTATTTAACATTGAAAGTGTTCCTCTCGGGGTTCAAACCTATAGTTTTAGGGATCGATCGTTGTTCCCTGCCATACAAGGAATGAAGGAACTGGCAATTAAGAATTGTGAACTTTGGCATGGGCATGTGGAACCCGGAGAACTAATGTGGAATCCAAACTCCACTCCGGAGCAGGTAAAACAAAAACGGGAAGAATTGAAAAAATGGAGATTGCAGGTAGATCTGGAAAAAATTGAAGGCATCCGTAAAAAAATTACAGGTAATGGAATAAAAATTCAGGCTTACAATTGCGGGATTAAAGAAAATAGTACAGATAAAGAACTGGAAAATATTTTCAAAATTACCCAGGCATTAGGAACCAATATTCTTACAACTTCTGCAACCGTAAATATGATGCCCAGGTTAGATAAATATGCCAGAAAGTATAAGATTTATGTTGGTATGCATAACCATGATCATACCGAAAATCCCAATGAATTTGCTACCCCGGATAGCTTTTTTAGAGGGATGAAGGGAAATTCAGAATACATCAAAATCAATTTGGATATTGGTCATTTTACCGCGTCGAACTATGATCCTTTAAAATTTATTTCTGAAAATCATGAAAACATCGTGTGCCTACATCTAAAAGACCGGTTGAAAAACAAAGGACCCGTTGTTCCATATGGTGAAGGTGATACTCCTGTTGCAGAAATTTTACAACTCCTGAAAGAAAAAAAATGGAATATACCTGCAAATATAGAATATGAATATCATGGAAAGGATACTATGGAAGAAATGCGAAAATCTGTCGCGTATTGTCGGCAAGCACTTAACGTATAACAAACTAAAATATAAAATAATGAAAACCAGTACTCTTCACAAAAATTGGGGTATTAGCAAAAGAAAAGCCACAGGTTTAATGGTTCTTTTGTGTCAAGTTTTCCTGATGATTCCGGAGCTGCAGGCGCAAAACACTTCGTCCAGCCGGCCAAACATTATTTATATTCTGGCCGATGATCTGGGTTATGGCGACCTTGGTTGTTACGGGCAGAAGATAATTCAGACGCCAAAAATCGATAGGCTCGCTACAGAAGGAATGCGTTTTACGCAACACTATGCCGGAAGTACGGTATGCGCCCCTTCGCGGGATGTACTCATGACAGGTTTAAATACAGCCCATTCCTATATACGGGGAAATTTTTCATATGAAACAGAAGGGAATTTGCCAATTCCGGATAGTACTCTTACGGTGGCAGAAATCCTGAAGAAGGATGGTTACAAAACCGGCATTATCGGAAAATGGGGCCTTGGAGGCCCAAAATCGGTTGGAGGGCCTAATAATCAAGGTTTTGATTATTCCTTTTGTTATCTAGACCAGAGAAATGCGCACGAATATTATCCTGAATATTTATGGGAGAATGAAGAAAAATATCCGTTGACGAAAAATCTGAACCATCAGCAGGTGCAGTATAGCCATGATATTTTTACAGATAAAGCACTCCAATTTGTGAAAGAGCATAAAGACGAACCCTTCTTTTTATATCTGCCATACACTATTCCACATGGAAAATATCAGGTTCCGGATGATGCACCTTATTCTGATTTGGATCTGCCGCAACCTATTAAAAATTATGCGGCGATGATAACACGAATGGATGGAGATATTGGCAAAATTATGGAACTGCTTAAATCATCATGAATAGATGAGAATACCATAGTTATCTTTTCAAGTGATAATGGCCCAACCCCTAACGTAAGTAAGGTTTATGATAGTAATGGCCCATTACGGGGCTTTAAAAGAGATCTATACGAGGGCGGAATAAGAATCCCAATGATCGCTCGCTGGCCAGGTAAAATTAAACCGGGAGCCGAAAGCGACCTGATTTCAGATTTTTCAGATTTTTTACCCACGGCCTGTGATATTGCAGGGATTAAACCTCCTAAAGATATAGATGGAATTTCCTTTTTAAATGAATTGTTAGGCAAAAAACAGAAGAAACATGATTTTCTTTACTGGGAGTTTTTTAAATACAACTATAACTGGAAAACAGGAGACGACCCTAAAATACAAAATACTTTTGATAACCAGGCGATAAGAATGGGAAAATGGAAAGCGGTTTGTAACGATGTTGCTAAAAATCCGGATGCTAAACTGGAACTTTACGATTTGAGTACAGATATCGGCGAAATACAGGATGTTGCGAGTGATCATCTCGATATTGTTAGTAAAATGGAAAAACTGATAAAAAAAACACGTTTTGACGTAGAATTTTTCAGTAAGAAAAAATAATTTCCACTTGAAGTATTTGTTATGACTAAATTTTTAAAAATCGCAGCTGTCCTATGTGTGTTTTTTGTTCCATTTAAAAACTTTGGTCAGCAAAAACAAGTAAATGCATCTTCGGTAATTTCTTATTTATTAGCTCATCAAAAAGAAAATGGGGCTTTTGGTCCTAATAATAAGGAATATAGCGATCTGGCCTGGAATTATCCTGCAATTCATGCACTTAAAATTTTGGGTGCTACGATTCCCAGAGAAAAAGAAGCTTTTGAAAACGGAAATAAATCCTGGATGGAAATGAATCCATGGAAAAATGGACCCTGGTACTGGTCGTTTTATCAGAAAGCGCAGTTGTATAAAATTTATGGTATTACGGATACCGATTTTGAAGAAGGGGTAAAGTTTAATCAGGACTGGACCATTCAGTTTAAACCGAGAAGAGGTTATTTGGAAACGAGAAAATATCCAGAAGGATTATTTTTCGATATTCCTTCCCTTTGGCATATGCTGGGCGCGGTGTATTTACTGGATGGAAACATTTTGAATAAACAATATGTAGAAGATTACTTAAAAAATCGTCAGGCAGAAAATGGAGCTTTTGTAGATGATGTTACAGATACTCCAACCCCAACAAATGCAGAAACAAATTTGATAATTACCAGTGATGTGGTCCTGACATTGAAGGGTTTAGGAAGTAAAATTCCCAATGCGGCAAAATGTATTCAATGGCTTCAGGCCTGCCAGACAGATTCCGGAGGATTCGGATATAGTCCGGACTGCAAGGAATCGAGCAATCAGGCTGATGTTTGGTATACCTGGGCGGCAATACGAGCTTTAAAAGCACTGGGTGCCGAACCGAAAAACACCAAAAAATGTATGGAATGGCTAAACTCGCTTCAGAACTACGACGGAGGATTTGGAGATATGCCAGGATGGAAATCCAGAATTTACAGTTCCTATTATGCTGTTTCGGCATTTAATGATCTCACAGGAAATGCCACTTTAGCGATTGTTTCTAAACAAAGGGAACAACATATGAAAGTTATTCCCGAAGGTAAGTATTCCATTTTTGAAGCCCATCATAAAAGTCCTTCAGGAGGGGAAGGAATGATAGATTCTATTGTTGCGATGAAGCTTAATTTGATAGGAGTGAAATCTAAAGAAAAAGATGTCAATTTAAATAAAGGGATAAGTCCACTTGTTGCAAAGGTCCGGGAATATGCAGAAAAGAAAGGTTATCCTTTGGAAGTCCTAGAGTTTCCAGAAAATTACAGTCATAATCTGATATGGCCAAACGGACAAAAAGCAGATCATGTTTCCAATTTCTTAATCCCACCAAAGCTTTCATCTTCGGAAGGGCAGATATACAAAAAGGCTTTTGAAACAGGTCAGGCAGGGCTTACCTGGGATAATTTCAGGAGGGAGGTAATTCACCCTATTAAAAATTTAAAGACCGGAACACTTTTTTATCCGGAAATGGATTATACCATAGTGAATGCTTATAGGGTTTATGACGAAGGATTGAATGGTGGCGACGGATATAACGCCGTGCCAGGCGCACATTTTGGAAATATAGACTGGGTAAGGCATTTTCCTTATAAGGAACGATGGGAAGGGGTTTTGCCTATTGTTGCAGATGGCGATGCCCATGCCAACATCGTGAAATGGCGAAAAAATTTGCTTCAATTCAGAAATGTTTATATAGCTGACAGCTACCATTTTAAAGATTATATAGATGCATCATTACATGGAAGATCGGTATGTGTTATTCATATGCCTTCGGGAGCGATTAGATATTATGGAAGTAATGAAGCTGTTGCTTATTTAAAAAAGCATTTAAAAGAATGGCAATGGTGGAAAGATGATAAAAATTGAATAATTCCCCACTCATTTTTAGGATCAAGCTGTTGAAAATTCCAAATTAATTTCTCTCATTATAACATTCTAAAGGCTTCAGAATGCCTTAAAATACAAGGAATGACTTATTTGACCTCCTTAAAGAATTCATACCCCTTATTTTTTAAGGTAATTTTAATAAGATTTGAAAAACTTAACTGAAACCCTAATTCTTAATCAGAAACCCTATGAAAACTTATAGTCTATTTCTAACTATTTGCGTGGGGTTCTTTACACTTGCTTCCTAAATCGTTTATTTCAATTGTTTTCAAAAGCTTTAACGGAATATTAATCTAATAAATTTTTTAAATGAGAAACTTCTATTTTTTATTATTCTTGATCTTTAGTACGAGCATGTCTGCTCAAGATCGAATATCAGTTACTGGAGAGGTGACCGACGCCGAAACAGGAATGCCGGTTCCGGGAGCCAATGTCGTCCAAAAAGGAACTGCTAATGGTGTCTTAACAGACTTTGACGGGAATTTTATCATTACCGTTCCTGAAAATGCGACACTGCAATTTTCGTTTTTAGGTTTTCCTACTGTTGAAGTGGAGGTTGGCGGGCGAACTGAATTGGAAATCCAATTGACAGCTAAGGCTGATACATTAGAGGAGGTTGTAGTTGTTGGTTACGGAACGCAAAAGAAAAGTGTTGTTACCGGGGCTATTTCAAGTGTAGACGCCGAGGATCTAGAGAACCAACAAATAGGCAGGTTAGAACAAGCGCTACAAGGAAGAACTTCTGGATTGACAATCGCTTCTAGTTCAGGGTCCCCTGGGGCAGAATCTACTGTGACAATAAGAGGTGCGACTTCCTTAAATCCAGGAGCTAATTCTCCATTGTACGTCGTGGATGGAGTCGTGGTGGGAGGTAGTAATGTGGATTTTCTAAGTCCAAACGATATTGCCTCAATCGAGATCTTAAAAGATGCTGCTTCTGCCGCTATATATGGTGCTCGTTCTTCTGCAGGTGTCATTCTTATAACAACAAAAAAGGGGCAAAAAGGAGGAATTCAATTTAGTTATGATGGATATGTTGGTACCCAATCTCCAGACCGGAAGTTAGATTTACTCAATTCGGAGCAATACGCAACCTTAATTAACGAGCAATCTCTTGGAGGAGGTGGTGGAATAATCATCGAAAATCCCCAATCATTAGGGGAAGGAACAAATTGGCAAGATTTAATATTTAATGATGATGCAAGAATTCAAAATCATCAGATCAGTATCAGTGGGGGAAATGAAATTTCAACATTTTATTCTTCCTTTGGCCTGTTTGAACAAGAGGGGATAGTAGCTACAGAGATATCTAATTTTAGGAGATATAATATTAGGCTAAACTCCACCCATAAGGTGTCAAAATGGTTAACAATAGGGCAAAATCTCGGATATTCCCGAACTAAGAATTTAGGAGGTGTATCTGGTAACACAGATTTCGGAGGGCCATTAAGTGGGGCAATAATGATGGATCATTTGACCCCTGTAGTTATTACAGATCCGAATGTTGCTAATGATGTACCTTATTCATCACAACCGGTTGTTCGCGACGCTAATGGTAATCCATATGGTATTTCTAGTTTGGTTCAACAGCAGGTTACAAATCCTTTAGCCTATATCCAAACAAGGAAAGGAAATTATAATTGGGCAGACGATATAGTAGGAAATGTTTTTACTGAAATAGAACCAATTGCTGGATTAATATTCCGTTCAACCCTTGGTGTTGAACTTACTTATCAGGGCGGTGAAAATTTTACACCGTTGTTTTACCTTAATGCAAATCAAGAAAACACTGTGCAGACTGCATTCAGTCGAAACCGAAGTCAGTCATTTGATTGGAATATCGAGAACACTTTATCATACCAAAGAATGTTTGGTGACCACAATTTTTCTGTACTTTTAGGGCAAGGGGCATATTTAGATAACAATAGTAGCGGTTTGAATGTAACTTATTTCGGTATACCTGTAGATAATTTTGATGATGCTTCTATGAATTATGATATTTCCTCAGATAATATAGTAGCTACAGGATTTGAGGGGATCCACCACACAGTAACCTCACTTTTTAGCCGTGTAACATATAATTATTTAGAAAAATATTTATTTACAGGGATAATTAGAAGAGATGGTTCTTCTCGCTTTGGTCCTAATAATAAATACGGATATTTTCCTTCAGGTTCTATAGGTTGGGTACCAACCCGCGAAGATTTTTGGGGTAGAAATGAATATGTAAATGTTCTGAAATTGAGAGGTTCGTATGGTATTACTGGTAATGACTTTTTGGGGAACTTTAGATACCTTCCTACAGTTGGTGGAGGTAGAAATTACCCATTCGGCTTAGATAACTACCTCATTGGTTACAGCCCTGATGCTCCAGCGAATCCAGATCTGCGATGGGAGGAAACGAGTCAGTTGAATTTAGGTTTTGATTCCGTTTTATTTCAAAATTTTAGCCTCACATTTGATTGGTTTGTCAAAAAAACGAATGGGATCTTACAAGTGGTCGAACTACCCCGCTACGTGGGTGCAACAGGATCAGCATATGGTAACGTTGCCGATATGGAAAATAGAGGATTGGAACTAGAATTAGGTTATTCCAAAAAGATTGGAGACTTGAAATTGAACATTAATGGAAATGTTTCTTACCTGCAGAACGAAGTTACATTTCTTGGTGAAGGCAAAGAATATTTAGAAGGTGGAGCAAATTTACAAAGTAGCACATATGCCCTTACTCGAACTGCAGTAGGTGAGGCTATCGGCTCATTCTATGGCTTCCAAACAAAAGGAATTTTTCAAAATCAAAATGAGGTAGATTCTTATGTGGGTCCAGATGGTACACCTATACAACCTAATGCCCAACCTGGGGATTTTAGGTGGGCAGATATAAATGAAGATGGTGTTATCAACTCTGATGACAGGACATTTATAGGGGATCCTACTCCGGATTGGTCCTTCGGAATCTCCTTTAAAGCCTCCTATAAGAATTTTGATTTCCAATTGTTTGGACAAGGGGTTGCAGGGAATCAGATATTTCAGGGATTAAGACGATTAGATATACCCACAGCGAACTGGCAAACTAATGCGCTCAACCGTTGGAATGGGGAAGGTACTTCAAATACTTATCCAAGACTAACTACAAGCGATAGTAACAGAAACTTCTCAAATCCTTCAGATTTTCATCTTCAAAACGGTGATTATTTTAGGATTAAAACGATGCAGATTGGTTACTCTTTTCCTGAAACGACTTTAGAAAAGGTTGGACTCACCACAGCCCGATTTTATTTAAGTAGTAATAATCTCGTCACCTTTACTAATTACACGGGTTTTGACCCCGAAATAGGAGGGAGTAGTTATGGTATTGATAGAGGTATATACCCACAATCCCGATCATTTTTCCTTGGACTTAACTTTAGTTTCTAATTTAATAAACGTAAAAAATGAAAAATACTAATTTAAATTTAGTGGCAGGACTTTTGGTAGTTCTGCAATTCTTCACTTCATGTAGTGCAGATTTTCTGGAAGTAGATCCTAAAGCTATCCAAATTGAGTCTTCCTACTATTCTAATGCTGAGGAGGCTTTTAATGGTTTGATAGCTGCTTATGATCCTATTGGTTGGGATGGCGCAGGCGGTTATGGAAATATTGCTGTTCTAAATTCAGCTTCTGATGATCATTTTGGAGGAGGGGGTAGTGCCTCTGACGTAATTTACCTTAATTTAATGAACTCTTTTAGGCTTGATGCGGCAAATGGGCCTCATCCCGATTTTTGGGATAAGAATTTTAGAGGAATTTCCAGGACAAATACCATTTTGGCACGATTGAATGGAGAAATACCTGGCTTGGGGGATGATTTGAGAAAGCGTTTTATCGCAGAAGCAAAATTCTTAAGAGCTCATTATTACTTTGATCTGGTCAGACTCTTCGCCAACGTTCCCTTAATCACCATTCCTTTGGATCAGGGTGAGATTTACGATATTGTACAGGCGGATCCTGAGGAAGTATATGCACAAATTGAAAAAGATTTGACTGAAGCTATTGCCGAGCCGAATTTGCCGGAAACAGTTCCTTCCGATACTGAAGGTGGAAGGGTAACAAAACCTGCCGCTCAGGCTTTATTGGGCAAAGTTTATTTGTACCAGGAGAAATGGAACCAGGCTGCCGAACAATTGGTTGATGTTAATGGAACTCCCGGGGGTACCTCTCAGTATGGGAATTTTCTGCTTCCCAATTTTGCTGATATTTTTAGACCTGATAATAAGTTTAATGCAGAATCTATATTTGAAATTGGTCATACTTCCATTGCCGCGTCTGGGTGGGGGAATACCTCCCTTGTCGAAGGACTTGTTGCCGTACAAATGTTTGGTCCGAGAAGTTACAACGGGCCGACATACTATTCCGGTTGGGGAGGTGCTCCAATCACACCGGGCCTAACGGCAGCCCTTCAGGGAGATCCGCGATATGATGCTACTATTGCAGATGTGGGAGCTTTGATGGAAGCTGGTGAGGCAACTTATGTGCCAGGGTATCAAGATACAGGAAAATTCATCCGAAAGTTCGCACCTTTACAGGAATTCCGGGCAACTGGGGGAGGTCCGCCTCCGTTGAATTATCCTCAAAATTATATCGAAATTAGATTGGCTGACACATACTTGATGGAAGCCGAGGCCATAGTTCATGGAGGTGGGGATCTGTCGAGGGCAGCTGCTCTTTTGAATGCTGTTCGTGCACGAGTAGGATTGAATCCTGTTGAGGCTACTTTGGAAAATATTTACCGCGAAAGAAGATTGGAACTGGCCACGGAAGGCCACCGTTTTTTGGATCTTGTAAGGACTGGTAGAGCTGCGGAAGTTTTATCTCCTTTTGGTTTTACTCCGGGTAAAAATGAATTGTTCCCTATTCCTTTGGAGGAATTGAATAATACTCAAATGGTTCAAAATCCAGGATACTAGTTTTAGACATGAATTCCGGTTTAGGAAAGTTAATCTGGATCTCTTTCTGATTAAGCAAGGATGTTCCTTAAAAAACAAAATTATAAAATGAGGTCTGTTTTTATATTATATATAACGTTATTTCTCCTTTCCTCTTGCAAAAAAGCCAGAGATAAAGAAGAATTTGAGGTAGTTCAGATAGAGGATTCTCACAACATGGAAAAGCCTAATATTGTATTCATTCTAGCAGATGATCTTGGCTATGGAGACTTAAGTTCCTATGGTCAGGAAAAATTTAATACCCCTAATATTGATAAACTTGCAAAAGGAGGAATGATGTTTACGCAACATTATTCCGGGAGCACAGTTTGCGCTCCTTCCAGATCTGTTCTTATGACTGGCCTGCATACCGGGCATACTTTCATCCGCGGAAATAAGGAGGTTATGCCTGAAGGCCAATATCCGCTACCCAATAACATTTTCACTTTGGCTGAAGGACTCCAAGAAGCCGGATATAAGACGGGAGCTTTTGGAAAATGGGGATTAGGATTTCCGGGATCTGAAGGAGATCCTGTAAATCAAGGGTTTGATGTCTTCTACGGATTTAATTGTCAGCGCTTAGGCCACAATTATTATTCCGATCATTTATGGTTGAATAAGGATTCAATAGTGCTGAAGGGAAACCAAGGCTTTAATAAAGGAGTCTATGCCCCCGAAGTAATTCATGAGAAGACCTTGGATTTTATAGATAAACACAAGGATTCCCTGTTTTTTTTGTACGTGCCTTCTATAATTCCGCACGCAGAATTGGCAGCTCCACAAGAAGAGATGGAATTGTTTGAAAATGCCTTTCCTAAAGGAAAGCCTTATAACGGTGCAGAAGGGGAACTATATGGTACCGGGTCATACGGGTCTCAGAAGAATCCTCGTCAGGCGTTTGCAGCAATGGTTACTGTATTGGATAACCAAGTTGGGGATATTGTAGAAAAACTCGAAGAACATGGGTTAACTGAAAACACAATAATCATCTTTACTTCCGATAACGGTCCTCATACAGAGGGAGGAGCCGATCCTGAATCTTTCAATAGTAACGGTCCTTTTAGAGGAGAGAAAAGAGATCTTTATGAAGGTGGAATTCGCGTGCCCTTAATTGTAAAGTGGCCCCAAGAAATTAATCCTGGTTCAACGAGTGATCATCTATCTGCATTTTGGGATTTTCTTCCTACTTTCGCTGAAGTCGGAGGTTTTAAAGTTCCCATTGAAATAGATGGAATTTCAATGCTGCCGACTCTTAAAGGGAACTCGGCGGAACAAGGGAAACATGAATATCTTTATTGGGAATTCCATGAATTAGGAGGTCGTCAGGCAATTCGGAAAGGCAAGTGGAAGGCTGTAAAATATGATGTCCTTAAAAATCCGGAAGCTCCATTTGAACTTTATAATTTGGAGGAAGATAATGAGGAGCTGGATGACGTAGCAGCAAAGCATCCCGAAATTGTAAAGGAAATGGAGATGATTCTAAACAATGCCAGAACACCTTCAGAGGTTTTTACTTTTGATCAGGATACTTACCTTAATGTAAAATAATTTAATGTAAAAATTGCTCAAGAGTCAGGGCACCGAATTCTGTTGAAAAAAATAAATGGGTTAATTTACCATTAATGCATTTTGTTATGTCATTGAAACAAAACTTGAATAATGAATATAAAATTTATATCGATACTATTCTTTCTGAGTTTGACTTCCACTTTAGTGGGTCAAAATAGAGATTTACAAATAGGTTATAATTTTTACAATGGCAACACCCATGCTCACACCAGTTATACCTGGTCTCATGGTAACCATTTAGAACGTATTCCAGACCAAGGGGAATATATGATAGTTGATTCAACACAAACCAGTAGGTTTATTAATATGACCTTAAAGGACGATTGGCAGGTGTATCAAGGCCCACCATCAGAACATTTTGCCTTAGCGAAAGCGAACGATTATGATTTTTATATAACTACTGATCATTCTCAGGAAGCGGCTTTCCGCCCTACTTTGAGGGGCAACAAAGCATGGTCCAAGGTTAAGGATGAGGCATACGAGGCTACCGACTCGACCTTTGTTGCTCTTACCGGATACGAACATTCGGAGAATGATGGCCCAGGTGCGAAGGGCCATATTAATGTAATCAATTCTTCTGAATATTTAAATGCCCTTGAACCCAATGTGGATCTGCCCACATTTTACAAATGGCTAAAAAAAGTTTCTTCGAATGGAGATGGTCCTGTAGTAGCCACTTTTAATCATCCCCGTCCTGGCCAATATGATAATTTTGCTCATAGAGATCCCGAGGTGACGGAAATAATTACGATGTTGGAGGTAATTAACTCGAATAAAAATATTTATTTCGAAGGATTTATTGAAGCGCTTGATAAGGGTTGGAAAGTCTCTCCAGTAGAAGGAAATGACAATCACAATATTGCTGGCATAACGAACCATACCCCTAGAACCTTTGTCGTAGCTGCCGAAAAAACCAAATCTTCATTGTTGGAAGCGATGAAGAACAGAAGAACATATGCATCACTTGAAAAAAACATCCAATGTATCTACTTTGTAAATGGTCAAGTTATGGGATCTACTATTCCACACCAAAAAACCTTTAAATTTGAAATAATGATTGAAGATCCTGATACAAATAATCCACTTGACAGGATTACTAAGATTGAGATTTTAAAAGATGGGGGGGAAGTGGTGAAAACTTATGAGCCAGAACCTTCTTTTTCAGTAAAATGGACTCCAACTATACAGGCTCCCGATGCCAGTTATTTTTTTATAAGAGTTTGGAACGCAGGGGGTGGGGATCATGCGGATGTTGATCCTAAAGAAGCAGTGGCGTGGCTGGCTCCAGTATGGTTAAACAACAAAGACTTATAAATATTATGGCTAACTCCAATTAGAGGAAAACTTAAATGGAAAAATATCTAACAAAATAAACGAGTAAAATTATGGGAAGATATATAACATTTTTTCTTTTTTTTAGTTTCCTAGTATTCAATTTTTATGGACAAGTAGAAAAAGAATTACCACTCTCAGCCAATCCAAACATTATTCTTATCATGGTTGATGATTTAGGATATGGGGATCTCGGATCTTATGGCCAGGAGAAAATTCGAACACCTCATATCGATAAACTTGCCAGGACTGGTCTAAGGTTTACCAATTATTATTCAGGTAGTCCCGTATGCGCACCTTCCCGGGAATCTCTTTTGACGGGGATGCACACTGGAAATACTAACGTTAGAGGTAATTTTCTTACAGACTACAAGGAGGATATTCCTATGCCGGCCCTTAAAATCACTATTGCGGAAATGGTCAAAGAGAAAGGGTATTATACCGGCCTAATCGGTAAGTGGGGACTTGGAGGTGAAGGTCACGGTCCGTTTACCCAAGGTTTTGATTATTCTTATGGCTATTTGGATCAGATTCATGCACACAATTACTTTCCAACTTACCTATATGAAAATGGTAAAAAAATCCTTATACCTGAAAATGAAAATGAGGAGGAAAAAGTATACAGCCATGACCTTTTTGTAGAAAAAACCTTGGAATTTCTAAATGGCAGGGATGTGAACCAACCATTCTTTCTGTATTTACCATATACAATCCCACATGGAGACCACGTGATTCCAGATAACAGTGAGTACGACACTGAGGATTGGCCAGAAAGATTTAAAAATTATGCGGCAATGATCACACTTCTTGATTCAAGTGTAGGTGAGATCATGGAAAAACTCAAGGAAAAGGGCCTGGCGGAAAATACTGTTGTGATCTTCACCAGTGATAATGGAGCAAATATGGAATTTTCTAAATTTTTTGGAAGTAATGGGCCACTGAGGGGTAGTAAAACCCAAGTATATGAAGGGGGAATCAGAGTGCCTTTTATAATTCATTGGCCTGGAAAGATCAAGGCGGGAGAGGATATTTCCTCTTTGAGGGCCGCATGGGATCTTCTTCCTACCATCGCGGAGCTTACTGATGTTCCTGTTCCCGATTCCATTGATGGAATCTCCTTCTATCCTACCCTTTTTGGTGAAGGAGTGCAAAAGGAACATTCCCATCTCTATTGGGAATATTACACTTACAATTGGAATTATGGAAAACCTGGAAATGAGTTGCCAAGGAATTGGCTCGAGAGCAAGGCAGTTAGAATGGGAGAATGGAAAGCAATCTGGAAGAAATCCGATCCTGAGGACGAACCAACTATAGAATTGTATGATCTGAAAAAGAACTTGGGAGAAGAAGTGGACGTGGCAGACCAAAATCCGGCCATTCTGGAGAAAATGAGAAAAATATTTGAAGCTTCTTCCTCAAAGAATGCACCTTTTTTCCCTTATAGGCTACATTCCATAAACACCAATACATCAGAAGAATTAAAAGACTTCTTTTCATATACAGTTGATAGAATTCCAATTATCAGTGCCCATCGTGGCGGACCTAGAAAAGGTTTTCCCGAAAATTGTATAGCCACCTTTGAAAACACTCTCTTGAATACTACGGCCATACTTGAAATAGATCCTCGTTATACTAAAGATGGGAAAATAATTTTGATGCACGATTCTACCTTGGATAGGACTACCAATGGTTCTGGGAAAGTTTCCGATTACACTCTCGATCAACTAAGGCTTTTGAGGCTGAAAGATCCTGAAGGAAATTTAACCAATCATCAGATTCCCACTTTGGATGGAGCTTTACAATGGGCTAAAGGGAAAACGATACTGGTAATTGACGCCAAAGATGTGCCTATAGAAAAGAGAGTGGAAAAAATAGTGCAGAATCAAGCAGAGGCCAACGCTATATTAATTGTCTATTCCTTAGAGGATATTGAAAAGGTTTATGAAATGAATCCAAATATTATGATGGAGGTGATGATGGGTAATCCGGAGAATGTTCAAAGATTGGATAAAAGCCCGGTGCCTTGGGAAAACGTAATTGCCTTTGTAGGACACGATTATCCAAAGTACAATGAAATCATAAGCGAAATTCATAATCGTGGTGCAATTTGTATACAAGGCAGCACCAGGATATATGATCGGGAATTCATTTCGGGTAAAATCACTGAGGAGGAACTTTTAAACGGCTATCAAAACATATTGAAAAGTCGCATAGACATTATTGAAGCAGACCTTAGCCTTGAGGCTGGGAGAGCGTTAAGACCGTTTCAGCAAAAAGGGAAATCTTCCAAAATCAACTATTTTCATTTTATGGGGGAATAGACATTGGGCAGGTACTCAACAAAAAAAGAAATAATATCCAGTTTAAGCCTGAAAGTCCGGTAATATATATTACCGGACTTTCAGGCTTAAACTGCTAATTTATAACAAGAAGGTAAAAATGTGACCTCGCCATTATAATAAAATATTTAAGTGCAAAACAAATGGATGTTAAAAATAATTCCTGTTAATTTGGGTTGTGTTTTTGGTAATAATTTTTTAGCGTTGCGGGAATAGAAGCAACCACAGTATTGATATTTCTAATGAAGATTCTGATCGACAAATACAACCAAACATTTTATGGACTGTGGAGGATGATTTAGGGCTCGATATCGGCTACTATGGCGAAAATACTGTCAATACTCATAATATTGATGCGGTAGTATCTGAAGGAATGCGTTTTGATCAGCTCTATACGGTTGCTGCAGTTTGTTCTGTAAGTCGTTCCGCTTTAATAACCGGAATGTATCCGGTATCAATAAATAGTCACCAGCATAGGACCAGATTTAAAGATTCCCTACCTGATCCGGTGAGGCCGATTACAGATTATTTCAAAGGAGCAGGTTATTTTGTAACCATATACACCTTCAGTTTTCTTATATAGATCTTTTAAATTTCCCTTTTTCCACTTTTCAAGATAAAGAGCTCCTGCCAAACTGGACACCCTGTTCCTAGGAAATGCTGGCATAAAAGGATCTTTTGAAAATAAGGAGTCACCTAGATGTATCCGTTAAATCAAACTTTTGTTAAATAATTTTTTTTTAGAAACGAAAGAACCTTATTTTTAAAAAATGTAATTTAAGTACACACTTAGTTTGCTTTAAAACAATTGAGTACATGCAGAAATTATGGGTTATATTTTTAATTTTCAGTTCCTGGCTGGGATATTCTCAGGAATTTAAACAGGAATACCTCATTGATTATATTTCCACGAAAGAAGGCCTTTCCCATAATTATGTATCTCAGGTAGTAAGCGATTCTTTGAATATTAAATGGATTGCTTCAGAAAACGGTCTTATTAAATATGATGGGGTAAATTTTACCACTATCAAACCCGGGCCAGATTATCCGGGACTTCACAACGAAAATATTGAAACCTTATTTATAGACAGCAAGAACAATCTTTGGATAGGAACCAAAAGTGGAGGATTATCCCGAATAAAATTGGAGACCGGGGAATTGGATAATTTTAATGAAGTGCTTAAGAGTGATGCGAATGTATCGTTAAGAATTCGCGCTATAAATGAAGATGCAAAGGGCAATATTTGGGTAGGAACCAGTAAAAACGGCCTTTTTGTAATAAATAACACCTACAATAAACTTCTTATACATTATCCCCTTAAGCAGGTATTGAGCATATTGAAGGATGCCCATGGTAACATGTGGTTTGGTTCCGAAAACTCTTTAAAAAAATACGACCCATCCGAAGACCAGGTCTTTACCTATAATCTGAATGAAGAATCTTCGATTATAACCGATATAGTCGAAGACAAAGAAAGAAACTGCCTCTGGCTATCTACCGAATCGGCAAAAATACAGACCGATAAAGTAATTTTCAGATTTAGTTTAAATCATCAGAAAGTCGAAAAACTGAATACCGGGATCGAAACCTATTTCTTTTCAACGCTTTTTTTAGATCATTCCAATCGGCTGTGGATTGGCACTTGGGGAAAAGGCTTGTACAGAAGTGATAGGGATTTTAAATTCAAAAAACTTGATTTAGTTTACCCTCCCGAAAATAAAAAAACAATTAATTATGATATCATCTTGGATATACATCAGGATAAAAACGATGTCATCTGGATTTCATCAAACTTTGGAGGTATTGCCAAATTAACGAAAGATAAGGGCTTCAGAAATTTAGATGCTTCACTGCATAATGAGGTTTTAAAAAATAATTTAGTAATCCATTCCCTATATCAGGAAAATGGTCGGTTATGGCTGGGAACGCTCCGAAATGGATTATTTGTAGGCGACAATTATCAAAATTTCCATCAGGTAGATTTTATTAAGAACACTAAGGTATTTTCAATTCATAAAAATAATGGGCATTATTTTGTTGGAACTACCGAAACCTGTTATATAATGGATAAAGACAACAGGAATATTTCCTCTTTAAACATACCAAAGGCAACTGCCTATCTTGAGGAAGGAGATGGAAAAATGTGGATTGGAACTCAGCAGCATGGTTTAATGTTTGTTGATATTAAAGATATTAACAACCCGAAAATTATTCGCCAGTATACCTATCAAAGTCAGAAAAATCCTATTGGAAGTAAAAGGATTACATCGTTAATTAAAGATAGCCAGGGTAATATGTGGGTGGGCACCTATAATGGTATTTGCCTGTATGAGCCCGAAAATCGGTCCTTTATTTCTCAAACCAATTTAATCAACACCCATCTTCCGGCTATTATCAATACCATTTTTATAGATAATAGGTTTATATGGTTAGGAACCCCCGATGGTTTATATAAACTGGATTATGATAAAAATAAATTGAGAATCTTAAACAAAATCTCTGTAGAAGATGGGTTGTCCAATGATTTTATTTGCGGAATTACTTCTTATAAAAATAATTTGTGGTTTACTACTACAACCAGTATAGTTCGTTACGATATGAAGGATAATTCTTTTCTGGAGTTCGATCATAGCGATGGAGTATATACCTCGCAGTTTAATATCAGGAGTTTTTTTAAAGATGAAAATTCGAGGATTTATGCAGGCGGAACAGACAATGTAACATTTTTTGATCCGGACAGGATCGATAAAGATACGGTGATAAGCAGCAATATTATTTTAACCGGACTTAGGGTTAATAATAAGCGAATTACAACTACAAATAATAAAGAAGGCGATGGGATTACTTTAAAGAAAAATTTCAGTTACGTTGATAAAATAAAACTTAATCATAAGGAAAAATCGTTTACAATTGGGTTTACAAATGATAATTTTGCTAATAAATCCTATAGTTATAGGTATAAATTGCAGGGATATCAGAATGAGTGGATAAATTTAAAATCTCAGAATGAAGTTCATTTTGTGGGATTGCCACCCGGAAATTACAAACTGCTTATTAGTTCTTCCAACGATTTGCACCATTGGGCTGCGCCTAAATCGCTGGATATTAAAATTCAATATGCTCCCTGGCTTAGCCCTTTGGCATTCATATTATATTTTGTGGTTTTTTGCGTAATAGTTACCAGTTTCTTCTTCATTCTTTTAAAAAAATCTAAACTGCGCAATGAACTTAAAAAAGAACACGAATTAAGCGAAGCTAAATTCACATTCTTCACCAATATTTCGCACGAATTTCGAACTCCACTTACCTTAATTACAGGTCCGATAAAAGAACTTATTTCGATGAAAGGTTTAAAAACGGAAATTAACGAAAAACTGATTACAGTAGATAAAAATGCGACGCGATTACTGAATCTTATCAATCAGTTGTTGGACTTCAGAAAGGCAGATCATGGGCTATTAAAACTTAGAGTTAGCGAAGGTAATTTTACCCGGTTTACCGAAGAAGTTTTTCTTTGTTTTAATGCACAGGCTGTCGATAAAAATATTCAATATAAGTATAATAAGCCGAAGGATTCTATTATTTTTCCGTTTGACAGGAATAGGATGGAGATCGTTCTTTTTAACCTTATTTCAAATGCTTTTAAATATACAGAAGAAGGCGGAAGTATTAAATTATCGGTAGAAGAGGTTGATAATTTCTGTGTAATGAAATTAGAGGATAGTGGTATTGGAATGAGCAAGGAATTTGAAAATAAAATTTTTGATCGCTTCTATCAAATTCAAACAACAAATACCTCTCACCTAATTGGTAGTGGCATTGGACTAAGTTTAACCAAAAAAATTGTTGAATTGCATCATGGTAAAGTAGAAGTGAAAAGTCAAGAAAATAAAGGAACCGAATTCACTATTAAATTCCCTTTGCATATTAATTATCACCCAAGCGATATTGATTTAAATATTCGGAATACCGATAAAATTGAGATTTATGAAAAACTTGACCTTGATGATTTAGGAATTAAAAACCTGAAAGTTGACCAAAAGCAAAACACGGTTTTAATAGTAGATGACAATAAGGATATCAGAAAATATTTGTATCAGTTTTTATCGCCTATTTACAATATTTTAGAAGCCAAGAATGGAAAACAAGGTGTGGAAATTGCGTCTAAGGAAAATTGCGATTTGATTTTGTGCGATATAATGATGCCTGAAATGGATGGTTTAACCGCATGTAAAATTCTTAAATCCAATATAGGTACCTCGCATATCCCAATAATTTTGCTTACTGCACGTTCCTCTAACATGTACGAAATTAAAGGTCTTAAAACCGGGGCCGACGATTTTATTACCAAGCCTTTTGACCCGCAGGTAGTAAAGGCGAGAATTGCCACTTTACTTCAAAATCGTTCAAAAATAAGGGAGTATTTCTTAAATAAAGTTCGGTTTGAGCCAAACGTGTCAAAGATTGAAGAGGATGATTCTGAAAGTAAATTCATTCAGAAAGTAATTACAGCTGTAGAAGAAGACCTTTTGAATGAAGAATTTGGCATTGAAAGTTTAACAGATATTTGTTTTATGAGCCAGTCGACCTTATATCGAAAAATAAAATCACTTACAGGCCTCTCTTTAACTGGGTTTATAAGATCAATCAGGCTTAAAAAAGCCGCTGAATTAATTCTTACAGAAAATATTAAAATGTCTGAAGTGTCACTAAGCGTAGGTTTTAACGATTACAAATATTTCAGGGTTTCATTTGTAAAACAATTTGGATGCCTTCCTTCCAAATACAAATCAAAAATCAAGTCGCAAGCACAAAATGCGGTATAACTATTTCATAAAAGGTTATTAAAAATGAAGTATTTAATTTTGTATTTAGTTGCAGGATTTCTTCTTCTTGCTGGCTGCAAGAATTCGGTTAAAAACTTCCCTCGCAAATCAGATAAAATGGAAGCTTATACCTATCCCGATTCTATAAAAAAATCAAATTTTCAAGCAGTGATCAACGGGCAAAAAACAAGATTATTTGAGCTTAAAAATAAAAACGGATTGAAGGCAGTTTTTACCAATTATGGACAACGACTGGTAGCATTATATATTCCCGATAAAGAAGGGAATTTTGAGGATGTAGTTCTTGGTTTTCCAACTTTGGACAAATATTGCACTGCAAAGGAAAAATATTTTGGTGCTACCATTGGACGATATGCTAATCGAATAGCAAATGGCTCCTTTGTTATAGATTCCATCACTTACAAATTGGCTCAAAACAATGGGAAAAACCATTTGCATGGGGGGATTAAGGGGTTTGAAAGCGTGGTATGGGAAGCTCACCAAATTTCTGACCAAGAAATTGAATTTGATCGTATTTCTCCCGATGGAGAGGAGGGATATCCTGGAAATTTAATGGTGAAAGTACATTATAGTCTTTCGGATGACAATGCTCTTAAGATAGATTATTATGCCTCAACAGATAAAAAGACTCCGGTAAATTTAACGCATCATTCTTTTTTCAATTTGGCTGGTGCTGGTAACGGAAATGTGGAAGATCATAAATTATTATTAAATGCCGATTATTATACCCCTGTAAATAAGAACCTGATTCCTACAGGGGAAATGAAAAAGGTTGAAGGTACCCCATTCGATTTTACAAGCCCTAAAAAAATTGGGGAGAATATAAATGATAATAATTTACAGTTAGAATATGCCAAGGGATATGATCAGAATTTTGTTTTAAATAGCAAACCTAAAAATGCTAACGGTTTGGTACTTGCTGCTAAAGTATTGGAACCTCGCTCCGGAAGAATAATGGAAGTTTTTACAAATGAGCCGGGTATACAGTTTTATACTGGAAATTTTTTGGATGGAAAAACGAAGGGGAAAGGTGGGAAAATATATCCTTTTAGAGGAGCTTTTTGTTTAGAAACCCAACATTTTTCGGATTCTCCCAATCATAAAAATTTTCCGAATACGATACTATGCCCAGGAGATATATACCATTCTACTTGTGTGTATCAATTTTTTAGAATAAATGATCCTGAAATCAATTAAGATCTTTTTTTGATATATTTATATGACAGGAATTGATTAGGTGATAAATATAACAAATATTACTCTTTGGAATTTAATTGCTGTAAAAAACTCACGTATTGAGTGTTATTTGGATATAACTGAACTAATTTGATTAATATATTTTTTGCTTTTTCTGGCTGGTTGTATTTAGAATAATGATAGGCCAGAGCATATAATAAACTTTCATTGTTTCCATCTATTTTCAAACCTTTAACAAGAGTCTTTTCAGCATTTTTTTGGTCTTGCTTCTTGTCGTAAAGCAAGCTTAGGTTATAATACACCCGAATGTTATCAGGCATTTTTTTAACTGCTGTATTTAACAGTTCAATGGCTTCATCGGTTTTGTTTAACTCTGCGTATAATAATGCCAACGAATAGTATGTTGGCCCATATTCGGGTTCTTGTTTAATAACCGTTTTAAATGCTTTCTCCGCTTTTGGGTAATTTTGAGCGTTGTAGTATAAATTAGCCAATGTTAATCTCGCTTGGTTATTTATGTTGTCCATTTTTAAGGCGCTTTCATAACCCTCAATTCCTTTTTGTAAATCCCCTTTTTTAAGGTAATAATTAGCTCTTTTAATGCGTCCACCAACAAAATCTGAATTGGTATTTAAATGCGTAAAAAATTCCTTCTTTACTTTTTGATACACTTCCTTATATTTTTGTGGAACCTGACTTTCACTTAAACTAGCTAACCCATAAAATGCTTTTATTCTTATACTTCTTTTAGGATCGTTTAAAAGTGGCAAAAATGAGTTAACATAATCCGTATTATTGATTTCGCTTAAAACATCAACAGTTGCTCCCCTAACTAAAGGCGATTTGTCGTTTAACCAGGATACATATTCCTTAAGATTTTCTACATTGTAATGAGATAAAGCTTTAACGGCAGATGCCCTTACTATTTCTGCCTGTGTTTTATCATTTATAAGTTCTAATAATCCCAAATTGGCATTTGGTAGACCTAATATTCCTGGAGCAAGTTTTTCAGAAAAATGAATGGAATCAACCGCTCCAAAAAGTTTTTGAAACCCTGCCCAAGCCCATTTATCATCCTTATCCTCATGGCATCCAGCACAGGCATTTGGAGTCCCGTATTTTAAACTAAGGTCTGGTCGAGGCACCCTAAAGCTGTGGTCGCGTCTAAAATCATTACCCATATAATATTTTCCTGGCATATGGCAATTAATGCATTTAGCACCGTCTGTACCCATTTCATGAAAATGATGCTTTGGGGTATTAAATTTTTCAGGTAAATGGCATTGTGCGCAGAGTGTATTGCCTTCAAATTTTAACTTTAAAGAGTGCGAATCATGGCAGTTGTTGCAGGCTACGTTATTCTTGTACATTTTACTCTGAACAAATGAGCCATAAACATAATCTTCATCTAAAATCTGGCCATCCGGATAATAGGTAGGTTCTTCTATAAGCTGTGGATAATAATGGTCCAGCATGGTGCCTTCAAAATTAAAGGCTTCCGAAAATTGTTCTCTACGCATGTGGCAGCGTGCACATTGGTCTACCAACTCTTTAGGTGCCGTGTACGAGGTCATTTGCATTTTGCAGGTAGAAGAATATTTAGTTCCAACAGGTTTTACATCCTCAACATGTTCTTTGCCCGGACCATGACAAGCTTCACAGTTTACATTAATGATGGCGTATTCTGTATCGAAGGAATCTGTTTCTAAATCGTAATTTTTTCTGACATTGGTGGAATGGCAATCGGAACACATGGTATTCCAGTTTAAACCACCTCTTGACCAGTGCAACCATTCGGAATGTACAACTTTAAAGTCCGGATACAGATCGAACCATTTATTTTTTACCGAATCCCAAGCTGTTCTTAAACATTGAAAACGGCCATCTGGAAATTTTACAATGTATTGTTGCAACGGTGTAATTCCGAAAGTATAAACAATCTTGTAATCGTGATTGTTTCCGTCTGGACCTTCGGTGTTTACATAAAAACCGCCTTCTTTTTTGTAAAAATGAGAAGTAACCCCTTGGCTTGTGAATTCATCATCATTAAAATTGCCTAATACAGAAGTGCTGTCCGCCAATTGCATAGCCTTGTCATGATGGGAGCCTTTCCATTCCTTAAATTGACCATTATGACATTCCTTACAATTATTATCTCCTAAAAAATGACTGTCCGGGATTTCTATTGAGGACACAAAAACATCTTCTTCAGAAACATTTATATATTCAGATTTTTTATTACAGGAGAAAACAAAAAGGGACATTAATAATAAAAATAATATGTTTATGTTTCTTTTTTTTGATTTCATATTACTATAGGTGGGTTCTAAAAATTCTTTTTTTGATTTTTCTACAAAGCAAACCCCATTGGTTTTATAGAAACTATTTTTTCGTCAGATAAATCTAAAAATATTTTTGACTTGACAGCTTTAAAAATATATGGCTGTTTTTTCTGATAATATAAAGATAATACTTTTCTACATTATTCTAAAACATAGCCTTTCTGAAAAACTTTTAAATTGTGTAAACAAATCTTCTACAAGACCTGATTTTGTTAGGCTCTCTCTAAATGCCCAAACGGTTTTTTCGTCTGGAATTTTGTCGCCAGTGTCTAGCCCTAAAAAATTTTTAAAACTTGTTCTGTCCAATATTTGGTACTTTACTTGCTTATCTCCAAGTCCATAATAGCGTTGTAAAATCAAGATTTTGAACATTAAAACTACATCAAATGGTTTTGCCCCGGCATTATTTTTCTTGGTAGTATTTAGAAGTTCGCCCTCTAAATAAATCTCGAAACATTTCAAAATCAATAGCATTACTAATTTTATCTAACGGATTACCAATTTTATTCTGGGAAGGAAAACCTCAAGCTCAAGGATAAAAATGATCAGGACATTAAGATAGTGGCAAAGCTAAACCCTGTAATCACACAAGGCTTTAGAAAAGATAAGGATAGATTCGATTACAACAAAGATGCGGACATGTTCGTTTGCCCAGCAGGACATCTGGCCATACGAAAAGCACGACAAGGGAAAAAGATCTGTGGCAGGAATCAGGCATATGCTTATTATTTTGACATAGAAAAATGCAAGATCTGTCCCTTTAGAGATGGTTGTTATAAGCCGGGAGCTAAGACCAAAAGCTATTCGGTAGTTATAAAATCAAGTTTACACCAAGAACAAATGGTGTTTCAGGAAACTGAATATTATAAAGAAAAAACTAAACACCGT
>Ga0307487_1000378_pt1 | contig 35195 bp, 32 predicted proteins | sample CBIW12metaG_FD_203665 | JGI IMG/M metagenome (GOLD analysis project Ga0307487, IMG submission 203665) | Sea-ice brine microbial communities from Beaufort Sea near Barrow, Alaska, United States - CBIW 1.2 | ecosystem: Environmental > Aquatic > Marine > Coastal | place: USA: Alaska | collected... | reverse complement strand
ACCAACATTGCCCAAATTCCGTTTGCCTTTGACTACAAGGGCCGCGCGCCCTTCAATGAGCCATCGGGACGGGAGGCAATGGGCCACCACGAGTTGTCGCACTTTTATAAAACCAGTGATGGCTGGGTTTTTCTGGATTCCGCGCATTCTGAGCTTGATAAGCTCGAAGGCATCGAAGGCATCGAAGGTTTACAAGGCATTAGTTCAGCGGCCAGTATCAGCGAGTTCTTACGCGCAGCTTTCCAAACAGCACCGGCCAACTACTGGGCAGACATTCTGCAGGAAGCGGGCATTGCAGCAGCCCAACCGAATGCTATTGGAGATTTACGCGAACAGTACAACCGCGAAGCCGATGGCACACCGGGAACGGCTTTGGGGAGTTTCTCGTTCTCAATCTACGTCAACCACCCCAGTGGCCACTGCATTACGCAGATTGACCACTGTTCAGTTCGCCCGACGGACGCATCGACCCGGGCCTTTATGCCGGCTGAGCAATTCGGCCACTCCACCCGCAGCGTTCTGGCGAGTATCGGCTACCGAAGCGGAAGTTGAATCGATGATTGAACGTGACATCGCAGGGTTGAGCTGGAGCAGGGAATACCTGCCAAGCTAAGACAGCATGTTTTCCGCCTGATAAAAAGCCAGCCTCGTTACGAGGTTGGTTTTTTATGCGTTACCGAGCCTGCAAAAATCGCTAGTCCGCCGGATTTTTTCTCTAGAGGGGCAACCCGAGTCGATACCCTGACTCTTAGCACTTACTACGCCGAAGATTTGATAGGAACTGCGCAACGCGAGTGGGTCCTCCACACTGCAAAACCTGGCAATGCTTTAGGCAAAGTAATTCACTGCGCGGGCCCTCGCAATGAGTCGTAGATATCGGATTCAGAGACTCAGTTTTTTCGGAACAGTTGGGCTTCGCGATCCTTGAAGGCTTTGAATTCTAGAGCGTTGCCAGACGGGTCGTAAAAAAACATGGTTGCTTGCTCCCCCGGCTCCCCTTTAAAGCGTATGTAGGGCTCAATTTCGAAAGCCACTCCGTGCTCACGTAGTTTTGCAGATAGGTTGTTCCATGCGTCCATTTCCAAAACCACCCCGAAGTGTGGAACGGGCACGCCGTGGCCGTCTACAGGGTTTTTATGACTGCTGGCGGATTTCTCTTTTAATGCGGAGTTGAGATGACAAACAAATTGATGACCATACAGGTCGAAGTCGACCCAGCTGTCGGATGAACGGCCTTCAGGGCAACCTAGAAAATCACCATAGAATCGGCGAGCTTCGTCTATATCTCGAACTTGTATGGCGAGATGAAATGGATCTAGCACGGCCATAATGTGTGTCCCCGGTGTGATAAATATGAAATGAATGACTGAATGTCGCTACGCATTATGTATGGAATTAAAACAGACAACCGTATTCGTAGCACATTATCTGCCGTTTTTGCCACAGCGGCACTGCTAGCGTTGGGGTTAGTGCGTGCTGAAACTGAAATCAGTACGACGTCCATCTCTCGAACGCCAACTAGGCTAGACAGATACGATAACGGATGACACCGGCATCCTCCTCGCAAATCCACTCAATCCTGTGTCCGGTCAGCTTACACAGCGTCTGTAAATCCCGTCGACCGCTGGGGTCATCGGTCATAAACTCTATTTGCGTGCCGCTGGGCAAACCTTGAGTGCGTTTTTTAAAACGCAGGATGGGGAGTGGACACCGCAAACCGACTGCATCGATTTGCGGTGTCGTTGACTGATCAGTCAAGTCGCACGCTCTCACTGCTGTATTGCTCGGCAGAGGACCACCCGAACTGATTGAGAATAACCGGTGCGCTGGCGGCAATCAGTAAGGCCGCGACAAATGCGGCAATCATAACTTTCACGATGACTCTCCTTTGCCTTGTTTGGCTTCGACCTCAGCGACCCACAGATCGTGGTGCTGACGTGCCCACTCCACATCAACCTGACCGTTGCCCATGGCGTCGAAGGCACCTTCCATACCGACTGAACCGATATAAATATGTGCCATTATCGCGACCATCATTACGAATGCGACAATCGAGTGCCAGATGTTGGCGTACTGCATCTCTTCGTGCGGTGCCAGCACTGTGGGGAAGTCTGTTCCCATAATGCTGTTCATGATGGCAAACGTATCGGCGAACATAAAAATTTCAAACGGGAACAACAGAGACAGGCCTGATAAAGACACTGAGAAACCCAGCACCATCACAGTCCAGAAAACAACTTTCTGACCGGCGTTGAATTTCTTTGCTGACGGGTGAGCCTTGGTGAAAATGCCGCCGCCCGCCTTGAGCCACTGCCAGTCCAGCTTATTTGGGATGTTGTGCGCTACCCACATCACGAAGGTCATCACCAGGCCCAGCATAAAGGCCCACGCAATGTTGTTGTGAATCCACTTGGAACCGATCGCCAAAGTCGAAAAGGCTTCAGGCCCTATAACCGGGATCAGGAAACTGCGGCCCATCAGGGTCAGCAGGCCCGTTATACCTAATGCGACAAACGAGCCCGACAACAACCAGTGGCCAAACCGTTCGATGGTTTTGAATCGTTCGATCGTGGTGCCCGCAGGGCCACCGTCGATCATGATTCTTCCGCGCACAAAGTAGAACACCACGAGTAGCAGAATGATGCCTAACAGAGCACCACCGCCGTAGGTGATGATCGGCCCCTCACGCAGCTTGTACCAAGACATGCCGCCGTCCTGAATCATGACATCGGCCGCAGGGCTGCGGGACTGAGTGGTGGCGTCAATTTCGTTATAGCGAATGGCACGATAGGTGTCGGAATCAGAGACCCCGCCTAAGGTGCCCAGCCGTTCAGTGGTGGAATTTGCATTGGCCGGGTCGCCCAGGTTTTCAGACCGAAAGCTGGCGTCAACCTCCATCTTATCCTGACGGGCCATAATATCTTCGAGGGTTTGAGCACCCCCGGTACTGCTTCGATCAACCCCGGGGGCCTCTTCCGCCCAGACAGGATTAATGAAGAGGGTTGCCAGCGTAAAGACGGCGGCGCCCAATGTTTTAAATTTCATGAGAGCACTCCAGCGGAACGAACAAAAAGAATTCTTTGCCCCAAGCAATTCCGGGGCCCGAGGGCCCCGGAGCAGTCGGGCGGGCTTAAGCGCCCTTCTTCTCGTAGGCTGTGCCCCATCCCCAGGCGCCTGAACCGAAACCACGGTTCACGACACGCTGACGATAGATGTCCGACACCTCGTTGCCATCACCGGCTAACAGGGCTTTGGTCGAGCACATTTCCGCACAGATAGGCAGCTTGCCTTCAGCAATACGGTTGCGACCGTACTTGTTGAACTCGGCTGTTGAATTGTCTTCTTCAGGACCGCCTGCACAAAACGTGCATTTGTCCATCTTACCCCGGCTGCCAAAGTTGCCCGCTTGGGGGAACTGGGGCGCGCCGAAGGGGCAAGCATAAAAACAATACCCACAACCGATACACAGGTCTTTGGAGTGCAACACTATTCCGTCTTCAGTCTGGTAGAAGCAATCCGTAGGGCAAACGGCCATACAAGGCGCGTCTGAACAGTGCATGCAAGCTACCGAGATTGAACGCTCGCCAGGTTTACCATCTTCGATAGTGACGACGCGGCGACGGTTGATGCCCCAGGGCACCTCGTGCTCATTTTTACAGGCCGTTACGCAAGCATTACATTCAATGCAGCGTTCGGCGTCACAGAGGAATTTTGCGCGTGCTTGTCCTTCAATAGCCATTTTCTACACCTCTTATTATGCTGGCATGATCGAACACAGGGTGGCTTTGGTCTCTTGCATCTGCGTGACCGAGTCATACCCGTATGTTTGAATCGTGTTACAGGATTCGCCCAAAACAATTGGATCGGCGCCTTTGGGATACTTGTCCCTCAGGTCCTTACCTTCCAGGTGCCCGCCGAAATGGAATGGCATAAAGGCCACGCCTTCGCCAACACGCTCGGTGACCATTGCTTTTACCTTGATGCGTCCGCCTTCGGGGCCAGAAACCCAGACATCCTTGCCATCACGAACGTTCAGGTTATTCGCGTCTCGGGTGTTTATCTCGATGAACATGTCCTGCTGCAGCTCTGCCAGCCAGGGGTTTGAACGCGACTCGTCACCACCACCTTCGTATTCAACCAAGCGGCCTGAAGTCAGAATGATAGGGAAGTCTTTGCTGAAGTCCTTCTTCTGAATGGATTCATACAAAGTCGGAACACGCCAGAATTGCTTGTCGGCATACGTCGGATAATCGACAACCAGATCGCGACGGGTGGTGTATAGCGGTTCGCGATGGACCGGCACGGGGTCCGGGAAGTTCCAGACGATCGCGCGCGCTTTGGCGTTGCCAAAGGGTGCACACTCGTGCTTGATCGCAACACGCTGAATGCCGCCTGACAGATCGGTCTTCCAATTGGTCTCGGGGCCTGCAACCGCGTCAATGCTGGCGCGTTCTTCGGCTGTCAGGTCTCCATCCCAGCCCAGATCCATCAACATCTGCATGGTGAACTCGGGGTACCCATCTTTAATCTCTGAGTTTTTCGAGTAAACTCCGTCGGCAAGCAAGCTTACGCCGTCACGCTCAACACCAAATCTGGCACGGAAGGTAAGACCGCCTTCGGAAACCGGCAACGACATGTCGTAAAGGTTCGGTGTTCCCGGATGGTTCATCTCGGGCGTTCCCCAGCACGGCCAGGGCATACCGTAGATATCACCGTCACAGGGTCCGCCCACCGCGCGCAGCGTGGTTCTGTCGAAGTGGTGCTGGTAAGCCATGTGCTTTTTCATGCGCTCAGGCGATTGGCCAGTGTAGCCAATGGTCCACATACCACGGTTGAATTCGCGAGTGATGTCCTCGGTAACCGGGATGTCGCCTTCCAGAGCAATGTTACGTAGCATGCGATCGGTAAAACCGAACTTGTCAGATAGTAACTTGATGATTTCGTGGTCGACCTTCGAGTCGAACAGGGGCTCGACGATCTTTTCACGCCACTGGAGCGAACGGTTGGAGGCGGTTACTGAACCTGCATTCTCGAACTGGGTGGTCGAGGGCAGCAGGTAAACGCCGTCTTTGCGATCGTGCAGCACTGCTGAAACGGTAGGGAAGGGATCCACTACGACCAAAAGGTCCAGCTTTTCCATGGCTTCCTTCATTTCAAGCATACGGGTCTGGGAGTTGGGCGCGTGGCCCCACAGAACCATAGCGCGGGTGTTATCGGGCTGGTCTATGTTTTCCTTGGCTTCCAGAACGCCATCGATCCAGCGAGATACGGGAATGCCCTTCTCATTCATCATGGCGAGGGTCTTGCCGTTTTTATCGAATGAGGTAAAACGACTCTTCATCCAATCCAGATCTTCGTCCCACACGCGTGCCCAGTGAGCCCAGGCGCCGGCGGTCAGACCGTAGTAGCCGGGCAATGTGTCAGCCAGGACACCCAGGTCAGTGGCGCCCTGAACGTTACAGTGTCCGCGGAAAATATTGGTACCGCCGCCGGAGACACCCATATTGCCCAGCGCCAGCTGCAAGATGCAGTACGCACGAGTATTGTTGTTGCCGTTGGTGTGCTGGGTACCACCCATACACCAGATGACGGTACCCGGACGGTTGTTAGCCAGCGTGCGCGCGACGCGTTCGAGTTGAGCACCCGGAGCACCGGTAACGCGCTCGACTTCCGCAGGGTCCCAGCGCGCGACCTCTTCACGGATTTCGTCCATGCCGTAAACTCGGGTACGAATAAATTCTTTGTCTTCCCAGCGGTTTTCAAAAATATGCCATAAGATGCCCCATACCAGAGCAACGTCTGAACCCGGGCGGAAACGCACGTACTCGTCAGCATGCGCTGCGGTGCGTGTGAAGCGCGGATCACAAACAATGACCGGCGCGTTGTTCTCTTCCTTGGCTTTTAGAATGTGCAGCAGCGACACCGGGTGTGCTTCTGCAGGGTTACCCCCGATCAGGAAGATCGCTTTGGACTTGTGGATGTCGTTGTACGAGTTGGTCATCGCACCGTAGCCCCATGTATTGGCTACGCCGGCTACCGTTGTTGAGTGACAGATACGGGCCTGGTGATCGACGTTATTGGTGCCCCAGTAGGCAGTAAACTTACGAAACAGGTAGGCCTGTTCGTTCGAAAACTTCGCACTGCCCAGCCAGTAAACAGAGTCGGGACCGCTTTCTTCGCGGATTTGCAACATTTTGTCGCCGACTTCGTCAATAGCCTGTTGCCAGGAGATCTTTTGCCACTGACCGTCTACCATTTTCATGGGATATTTCAAACGACGGTCATTGTGGGCGCTTTCACGTACCGCGGCGCCTTTGGCGCAGTGGGCGCCAAGGTTGAACGGACTGTCCCAGCCGGGTTCCTGGCCAGTCCATACGCCATTTTGAACTTCAGCCTCGACAGTACAACCGACCGAACAATGCGTACACACCGATTTTTTGCGGACTACTTCGCCACCTGCCGACGACGGGGTAGCAGCCTGAACGCGCGTAGACGTCAGCGACAAAGCCGCCAGTCCACCCACTGCGACACCGGAGGCAGTCAAGAAGCCACGGCGGTCCATCGTTTTTGCAGCGAGGGATGAAAGTAAAGATCCTGTACGGGAGCCCTTCGCTACCCCGTTGGTTTTCTTTCTTAACATATCAAGGTACCTCTGTTTTTCTTATTCTCGTTTTCTGGAAATGCGACTATCCAAGAGCATCACGCAATCCTGAATGAGTCGCGCTCCGTCAAAAGCGAGCCGATTCGAAATATTTACGTGTGTGCTCAGTGTCACGAAGACCACTGCTTTTAGGGACGTCTTTGACGACCCTGGCTGCGGCATTCGGTGCAACGACTACTGCAACCGCAGCCGGAACTGCAATTGCTGCCATTCGCAAGAAGCTGCGACGGCTGTCTTCATGCTTTTGGTCGTCCATAGGACGCCTCCACCTGAGTTAAGGGATCGGATCGATCCCCGTTACTGAATTGCAAACCCCTCAGCCTCTACCGCCATGAAAGCCCGACCAAGCGTGCCTACAGGCGTGTAGAAGATCGCAGTTTGCGCTTTCTCTAGATCGGTAAAAAATAATGCCGCCCATTTTGCAAGGTGCGCGTCAAAAAAAGCTTTTTGTGAGGACAAATCGCTATCGCACGCGAATTCGCCGGTAATGATGCCCGCCATGATTTCACAGAGCGTGCCTATATGATCTTCAGGTTCTTTGACGTCCGCATTGGCTTTGATACCCCGGGCCATCAGGTCGCTACGCAGGTCCGCAAGGGGCTTCTCGTTCAAAAATCCGGTCAGGTAATAACTGGCGTAGGGCAGAAGTTCGCCACGGCCGAGTCCAACGAAAAGGCTGTTGTACTCCCTTTCGGCGTCTTTGATCGCGGTACGCTCGGCAAGAGCAGCCAGATTTTTAGAGGCAGACCCAAGAGGGGTGGCGTCACCCTGTAAGGATGCCAGTCCACGAAGCAATTCTTCCGAAGGTGGGTCGCCCAATAGGACACCCAGCAACTGATATATTTGGGCTCGCGCGCGATCTTCGTCGCTGATCGAGCGAGGGCACTGAACTTCAGCTGTGTTAGTCAAATCTTTGTCCTTGGAGTTATTGTTTGACGGCTACATTAATTAGTATTTATATAACCGATTCGCGTTTCGCGCAACTTTGTCTACAAAAACTAATATTCAAAACGCATCCGGGGGCGATAGCGCGGCGCAGGTTCCACGTCAGCTTCGGTCACCTTCGCCTCAGCCTCAGTAACTTTCGCTTCAGTCTCGATAACGTTCGCCTCAGCCTTGATAACTGAAGGTTCGAAGTGGCGAATCGTGGGCAAGGAATCAACAGCGATTTCGGGCTCTGGTGTTTCGGTGCCCAGTTCTGGGGCGGCCGCGGGGGTAACGGTTTCCAGCGCCTCGACCTGAGTCTCAGCTGGCACATCCGCCTTTTTGGTTTTATCGATTAGACCTTCGCCCACCTTATACAGGGTTTTTACGGCGGTGCCTGCAGTGGCGGCATCCGTAAAATCTTCGTCGTAATCATTAAGCCCGTCCAGCACCGCCAGCACCGGGTTGGACTTCCAAAGTGCGCGAAGGGCCTTGCGGCGCAGAAGTTCAGGAATCTCTTTCCGCATAAACCCTGTAATGTCTGTGCCCAACTCGATAGCATCCGGGTCAGGCAGATCGTACTTCTCTAACACGTCAAGCTCGGGCATGGCCTCATTAACGGCAAGCTCCTGTTCTTCCGGCGACAGTTCGGGCTCAACCGTCGAAGCGGGAGCGAGTTCAGCTTCTTTGCCAGCTTTGGTTTTTTTGCGTGACCAACGCTGTAAGCGTGACTCAGTCATCAGTGAACTCTTGGTTTTTTAATGTGGGCAGGTGCGCGGAAAACGTCGCTCTGTTGAGAGATACGTACATCGCCTTTGCCATCCTGAATGCCATCAACCCGGTGCTTGTCACGACGGCGTTTCTTAAACGGCTCTTCTATATAATGCATCTGGATAAACTCGTCGATCCAGGCTGCAAGTGACTCGGGAATCGGCACAGCCTCGACGATGCTTTCGCCGCTCTCCAGGGAATCCTGAGCTTCGAAGGCGCTCGCCGTAATGGTACTGACGAGCCAGCCTGATGGGGACTGATTGCTTTCATCACGATCCATTATGATCCACACCGAAGGCACAGCCATATTCAGGGAAACAAGGTAGGACTCCACATCGGCGCGAAATAACTCCATTGTGACCGTGCCGGCGTGGTAGTCGACCACCTCGCCGTCGCGTACCAACTCTTTCCAGAACGCCTCCGGTGCGCCCGGTATCACAGCCACTGGCTTCCAGACTTCCCGCGCCCACCGTGTCACGCCGGGCGTCCGGCGAACCAAAGCGCCGACGGTTAATTCGCGTTTCCAATTATCTGCACGATTGTTCATAGTTGCTCTCTTTTTGGTGAACGCTAGCAGAACCCAAACAAATATTCCATTAACCAACTGTGCAATGATAAGTAGCTGTGGCATGCTCGGCAATCGGCAGAGACAACGTGTTCGCACAAAAACAACCAAAGGGGTCACAACTCTGATGACGGCACATAAAACCCTTCTGTTATGCACCTGTGATAAAACCCAGTCTTTTAACCCCGAGCTACTGCAGAAGGCCGCGGCAGCTGAGCAGGTGATTGCAGTGGACCAACTGTGCGGCAAAAATATGAGAATTGCCGCCGAACACTTGGGTGGCAGTAACGAGTTGCTCATTGCTTGTGGCCAACAGGCTCCCCTGTTCGAGCGTTTAGGCGAGGATGTGCAAGCTGAAACTCAGCATTGCGCGCCGTTCAGCACCATCGACATTCGGGATCGCGCTGGCTGGGGTTCAGCAAACGCAAAGCCCAAGCGCTTGCACGCCAAGCAAGCGGCTTTGATCGCTGCGGCCCAGCTCCCGGCTCCTATGGTGCCCGTGAAAAGCATTCAGTCCAGCGGCGTGTGTTGCATTGTCGGCCCTACCGAGCAGGCCATCAGAATGGCCGAGCTGGTACAGGACGAGCTGGGCGTCACATGCATTGTTAATGATGCGGGCCCAATACAGCTGCCTTCTGCCGGTTACAACGTGGCTAAAGGTCAACTAACGGCTGCACAGGGCGCGCTCGGTTGCTTTAAACTGGAGTTTGCTCAGCTGCAGACCCTGAATCTCGCTGGTCGCGGCGCCCTCGATTATGGCGAGGCTGAAGCCACCGCCCGCAGTGAGTGCGACGTGTTTATTGACCTGCGTGGTGGCGCGCCGGCGTTTCCCAGTTATCAAAAACGCAACGGCTACTTTTGGGCCGACCCGACCAAAGTCGGAGAGTTAGAGCGTATCGCTTTGACGGCCAGGGATCGGGTCGGTGAGTTCGAGAAATCCGTTTATTTCAAGCTGGAAGCCTCCCTGTGTGCGCACTCCCGGGCGAATCAGCCCGGTTGCACCCGCTGTTTGGACGTTTGCCCCACCGAGGCGATTTTTTCCGCCGGGGACCACGTAGAAATCAATTCGGATATTTGCGCCGGCTGCGGGTCCTGCGCGGCGGTTTGCCCGACGTCAGCCGTAACCATGAACGAAACCCCCTTCGAAGCCCTGACCCAAGTTATAGCGGTTATGGCGAAGGTCTATCGCGAGCATACCGACGAGGCCCCGCGCCTTGTTTTTCATACGTTGAGCGCTGGTGCTGACGCCATTGCCTTCTTGGCACGATATTACGATGGGATGGCAGACGATCTGATTCCGCTGGGCCTGGAGCATGTCGATCGTATCGGCCATGCCGAGATAATGGCGGCGCTTGGCGCGGGCTACGCCGAAGTCCTGATACTGGCGGACAACAAGACAGACCGTCTGGCACTTAGCGCTGAAGTTGAGTTGGCCCAGGCTATACTCAGCGGTACCCAAAACTCCCCCAGCCGAGTCCGTGTGATCGCAGCCGAGGAACTTGGCGAGGCTGGAGACAACACCGGGCGAGTGAGCGAACCTGTTTTACTGGTCGGCGGCCGCCGTGACATCACGCGGGTTACCGCCGCCGCCATGGCGGACAGGATCGAAGCGCCGATTGTTCTGCCAGCGGGTGCACCCTATGGCGCGATCGAGATCAATTCCGACAAGTGCACGCTCTGCCTGGCCTGCGTATCGCTCTGTCCCACTGGCGCCCTGGGCGACCATCCGGACCGGCCAGAGGTGCAGTTCACGGAAAACGCCTGTGTTCAATGCGGCGTCTGTGAAAGCACTTGCCCCGAAACGGCCATCATTCTGAAGCCCAGGCTGGATCTGTCGAAAGATGCGCTGATCCCGAGAGCACTGCATGGCGAGGATCCTTTCGAGTGCATAGGTTGTGGTATCCCCTTTGGCGTTGCCAGCACCATCAACCGGATTGTTGAGAAGCTGGAGAGCAAACACTGGATGTATACCAACACGGATAATGTTCAGCTGATCAAGATGTGTAACGACTGTCGGGTTAAAGCTCAATTCCACGGTGATAACTCGCCCATGGCGATGGGCGAACGCCCCCGCATTCGCACCAGCGACGACTACCTAGACAGCTAAAAAATCAATCAGGACACAACATGGTTCAATACACCGAAGTAGGAAGCCCCGGCCTGATCGCATCCGACGCGCCCCGGCCAAAGGACAAAAATCCGGAGGGGATTGATCGCATCATTGCTATTTCCTCGGGCAAAGGCGGCGTAGGCAAGTCGACAGTGGCGTCTAATCTGGCTGTCGCGCTAGCTTCAAAAGGCCTTAAAGTGGGCTTGTTAGACGCCGACGTCTATGGCCCCAGCCAGCCCCGCATGCTGGGTGTTTCGGGGCGCCCTTCCAGCCCTGACGGGCATACCATACTGCCCCTGCGCAACCACGGTGTGACACTCATGTCCCTGGGCCTGATGACTCCGGATGGCGAGGCCATTATCTGGCGCGGTCCGATGCTGATGGGTGCCCTGGAGCAGATGATGAACCAGGTGGACTGGGGCAGGCTGGACGTGCTGCTGGTGGATCTTCCGCCGGGCACCGGTGACGTCCAGATGACCCTGAGCCAGAAATTCTTTGTTGCGGGTGCCATTGTGGTCTCGACACCTCAGGACATTGCTCTGATGGACGCGCGCAAAGGCATTGATATGTTCAACCGGATGGACGTGCCACTGCTGGGCGTAATTGAAAACATGGCGTCCTTTGTCTGCGACGGCTGCGGTAAAGAGCATCACCCCTTCGGATCCGGCGGCGCCCGGGCTGAGGCAAAAAAGATTGGAGCGCCCTTTTTGGGAGAAATTCCGCTCGATCTGGATATTCGTATCGGTTCGGACGGTGGGGTTCCAATTGTGGTGTCAAAGCCGGAAAGCCCTCAGGCTCAAACCTTTCAGCGCATCGCGGATGAAATTATCGCCTCCGATGTTTACGCCCAGGCCACGCGATGAGCGATTCACCTCAATTCCCGCCGCTATTCTCTGGCGAAGTGGTTGCCAAACACACAGATCCGTTCGATAAGGCCGTCAGCCGAGCCATCGTCGGAGTCGATTCAGGCACGATCTTTTACTCCAATGGGGTCGAGACCTTGCGTGCGGCCTTGGTGCTGGCGCCAGAAACACCTTTGGAAGATGCTATCCAGGCGGTCTACGTTGCCCAAATAGGTTTGGCTGAAAGTCTGGGCGCACTGGCCCCGCCGGAAGTGCCCGTGCACTTTGAATGGCCTGATCGCATCAAGGTCAATGGCGCGGTCTGCGGTGGTGTCCGCTTTGCAGCGGACGTGTCAGATCCCAAAGCGTATCCTAAATGGCTCGTCATCGGCATTCATGTGGCTTTCAAGGCCTTGAACGACGAGCCTGGCAACAATCCGAATGAAACCTGTCTGCAAGAGGAAGGTTGCGTCGAAATCACCCCCATGGCGCTGCTGGAAAGCTGGTCCAAACACACTCTGTTGTGGCTGACCCACTTCATGGATAGCGGATTCGAGCGCGTACACAAAGAGTGGCGGCCACGCTGCGACACTCTGGGCGAAACGATTAGCTACCCAAAGCCCGGTGTCTTTTTTGGACTGGATGAAAAAGGCCGGATGCTATTGCGCCAGGATGTCATGACCGAGACACTGAGTTTGATCGAATTCGCGGAGCACACATGAAACTGGCCCGAACCCTGCGCCTGGATATATCTGACCAAAACGTATTTGCACTGCCGGCGCCCAGCGGAGAATGGGCAATCTCGGGCGGATTTGAATTTTCCAACTGGACCGAAGCCGATCTGAAGGGTAAGGCTCGTCAGGCCTTCAGTAACGGTTGGTACAGCATAGAGTCTGGTGGACGCGCCAGTTTTGTTGGTGTTTGCAGCATCACTGAAGCCGAATTGGAGCAGCTGCGCACAACCCTGGCGAAAACCTTTGTCGAGCTTTATGGTGCGCCGGATATTGATGCTGCCTACCCCTTCGCCTGCGAAGAAATCGACCAGATGCGCAGCATGTGCGAGGACTTTGAGGACAACACCCTGATGATGGTCAGCCGCACACTGACAGAGTTGGGTGTTGAGGAGACCTACCACACCCGAGCACCGCAAGATGCTTCGCTGGAGGCCTTTGCCGTCCATGGCGGTTACGAGTAATTATGCTCGAAAGGCGTTACAGCCCGAAGCTGGCGTAGGGAATAAACTTCACGGGCGTTCCCGGCTCTATCTGCTGGGCGCTGTCGTCCAAATCTACTAAACCGTCAGACCAGGCCAAGCCGGTGACCCGGCCCGAGCCTTCAGAGCCGAATGCCTCAACCTGCCCATTACGAACCCGGGCGCGCAACATCTCGTTGCGCCCCGGCTTCTTGTTCTTGTAAAAGTTGGCGGGAACCATATAGCCTTGGGGTTCGAACCATTCTCCCCCTGCCAGCAGTGCCATCGCAGGTGCGCCAAAGCACAGCGCGCAAACCCAGGCTGCAACCGGATTCCCCGGTAAACCCACCACGGGTGTGCCCTGGAACATGGCCAGCGCCAGGGGGCGGCCCGGTTTGATCGCGATGCGCCAATTGCTGATTTCACCATGGGCTTTCAGTGTTTTCGACACATGGTCCTCGTCGCCTGCGGAAATGCCTCCACTGGTCAGGATCAAGTCGCACTGCTCAGCTCCGCGCTCCAGCGCCGCTTTGACGTCTTCGGCCCGGTCCAGCACGTGGCCCAGGTCCACCAGCTGATAGCCCAGCTGCGCTACCAGAGCGCTTAGCATCGGGCGGTTTGCATCGTAAATCTGCCAATCGGTGACTGCTGAACCGACTGGCTTCACCTCATCACCCGTGGACAGGACCCCGACGCGGAGCCGCTGATAGACATCGGCCGACTCGACACCAACACTGGCGAGGACTGAAATCTGGGTAGGCGTCAGGCGGGTGCCCGCTGTTAGAATCCGGTCCTGTGCCTTGATGTCTTCACCGGCCTTACGCAGATTGGCGCCCGCTTTTAACGTGCCGTTCAAATGTAGCTGATCACCGACGACCTCGCAGTCCTCTTCCAGAACCACCGTATCAGTGCCGGCCGGTATCACTGCGCCGGTTAGAATCCGAATAGCGTGTCCCTCAGGCACATGCTCTTTGTACGGCTCCCCGGCGGCACTTCGGCCATCAATTAAAGGTAGGGCGCAGGGCACCTCGGTCAAAGGCCCTGCAAACGCATAGCCATCGACCGCAGAATTGCTGCTGGGGGGGTGAGCGCGAGGCGCATAGACATCGCTCGCCAGTATCCGGCCATTCACCTGCGACAGCGGGACAGCGTGATCCACACCCACTACTGGGTGTAAGCGCGAGCGCAATCGCTCCAGCGCCTCGTTTACCGGCGTCCAGTTTACCCCGGGGGGCAAGGCAAAGCAGTCATTACGAAGCGGGTTCATGGCGTTCCAGAATTTAGAATAAAGTCAGCGATTTCAGGCACGTCGTTCATATCAAAACCAGGACCCGCAAAATCCGGAGAATAGTCCGTTGCCACAGCAATGATGCTGGCGTCGTTCGGGTACAGGGGCTCACGGTTGCACTCCTGCCTGTGCACCTCAATTTTGGGGTGTGAATGGGTTTTAAACCCCTCGACTATGACCCAGTCGCAGGGCCCCAGCCGGGCGAGCAGTTCTTCAAGTGTTGGTTCGTCGGCGCCGCGCAGCTCGTGCATGATAGCGAAGCGTTGCCCACCCGCCAGTATGACCTCCCTGGCGCCGGCATCACGATGACGGTAGCTATCGGTATCGGGTTGGTCCACATCCACCGCATGATGGGCATGCTTGATCGAATTTACCGTTAACCCTCTGCTGGTCAGTTCGCGAATCAATGAACTGACCAGGGTGGTTTTCCCGCAGTTTTTCCAACCTACAATACCAATAACGTTCACTTCAGGTTCTGCTCCGCCCACACCAGATCTTCCGGCGTGTTAATGTTGAAAAAGTCGTCCGGGCCAAACAATACCAACGACTCACCCTTGGCCTGGGTCCATTGGCGGATCTTGCGGACGCCGTCATTTAAGGCGGCCCTCAGATCATGTCGCAAAGCGACCTGCCAACGGCCAAAGGTCGGCTGGGGCAGTCGGCCACGTTCCGGATCCGGCGTGGCGGCCAAAACCACCGGGGTATCGCATTCGGCCAATCGTGCTGCCAGATCCAGTGGGAAGCAAGGGGTATCCGCAGCGACACTGATCAGCCATTCATGCCCTTGCTCGGCAGCCCAATCCATGCCTGCGAGCACACCGGCCAGCGGGCCCGGAAAATCGGCGACAGAATCGGCTACCACTGGCAAGCGCAGATCATCAAAACGACTCAAATCGCCATTGGCGTTCAACACTAAGGCGGCGACCTGCGGTGTGATTCGATCGATGACACGATGGATCAATGACTGACCGCCCAACATCAATCTTCCTTTGTCACCACCGCCCATTCGGTTTGCCTGGCCACCCGCCAGAATGACCGCGCACTCAGTCATGTTCCGTTCCCATTCATAGTGCTCCGCTCGAGTCAGTCACGCTGAGCGCCCTTGCGCCCCATTTTTTTGTCTTCATCGGGAATCTGCGACAAGTCCTGATCGAACACCAAACGGTGCTGGCCACTGAGGCAGGTGAATTTCTTGCCTCGCATCCGTCCGATCAGCGTCAACCCAACCTGCTGTGCAATATCGACACCCCAGGCCGTAAAGCCTGATCGGCTGATGAGGGTAGGGATCCCCATCAGGGCCGTTTTGATCACCATTTCGGAGGTCAAGCGGCCAGTGGTGTAGAGGACTTTATCCGACGCCTCGATGCCGGTTAAGTGCATCCAGCCTGCGATCTTGTCGACCGCATTGTGACGCCCGACATCCTCCATGTAGGCCAGAATCTGACGGCCCTGACACAGGGCGGTGCCATGAATGGCGCCGGTTTCCATGTACAGGCTGGGCGTGTGGTTAATCTGGTAGGAAAGATCGTAAAAGGTACTGGTGTGCACCGGTGTATCTGGCAGTGACAGCCCGTCGAGCCCTGCCATCATGTCACCGAACACAGTGCCCACGGCGCAGCCGGAGGTGCGGGTTTTCTTTTCCAGCTTGTCCTCGACATCAGTAACACCCGCGGTGCGGACCACAACAACTTCCAGTTCTTCGTCGAAATCAATCCCCGTGACCTCGTCGGTCTCTTTGAGCATACGCTGATTCAAGAGAAAACCGAGTGCCAGGTACTCCGGATGATCGCCGATCGTCATTGCCGTGACGATCTCCTGACTGTTCAGATAGATAGTCAGAGGACGCTCTTCGATCACGCTGATCGACTTCGGTTGACCGTTTTCGTCAACGCCTTCAACCCTACGGGATAGCCGAGGGTCGGTAGGGTTCGGCAGAAGATAGGTGATCGTCATGTTTGTTGCTGTCCTTTCAGAAACGCCACGAGCTTGGACCTCAATGGCGGGTCATAGAGACTAGCCTATTTTGCATTAGGGAAAAAGAGCTGTTGTCCGTCCACCTGAAAGTCGGCAATCGCTTTTTGGCCCTGCTCGGAGATGAGCCACTTGTGCCACTTCTCAGCCAGATCGTGCTTGAGATGCGGGTGCTTTTCTTTGGAGAGCAGTAGGCTACCGTACTGGTTGAACAACACGTCGTCGCCGTCAAAAAGTAGTGTCAGGTTCTGCCGGTTTTTAAAGGCCACCCAGGTGGCGCGGTCTGACATTACGTAGGCATCCATGGCGGCGGCGGTATTGAGCGTTGGGCCCATGCCGCTGCCGAGTTCGCGGTACCAGTCGCCATCGGGCTCAACGCCGGCATTCTCCCAACGGCGCAGCTCGGCGCGATTGGTGCCACTGTCGTCGCCGCGTGAGGCAAACGGTGCCTGTGCCTCGGCGATGTTCGCAAACGCTTCGGCGGCGGTTTGAGCTTGCCGGACATTCGCCGGATCATTGCCCGGGCCGATCACTACGAAGTCGTTGTACATCACATCGGCGCGCTCAGTGGCGTAGCCGTTTTCTACAAAACGCAGTTCGCCGGCCGTGTCATGAACGAGAAGGCTGTCGGCATCACCGCGGCGGGCGATCTCGAAGGCCTGCCCGGTGCCTACCGCGATTACACGCACCTGGATATCGGTGGCCGCCTTGAACTGCGGCAGGATGGCATTGAATAGCCCCGAGTTTTCGGTCGAGGTTGTCGAGGCAAGAGTAATGTAGTCATCGGCGTAGGCGCCGGCGGCCAGGCCCAGGGTGGTTAAGCCTGCGAGTACGAGCGTTAAGGTTTTTCTCATTTTGTTATTCTCCTGTCGTGTTTTGAAAACTTGCATTGAACAACTACTCGGCAAAGCCGCAAGAACCGCACTATTCGACCAGTTCTCCGGCAATAAAAGCTCGTGCCTCTTTTGAGGCAGGTGAGCTAAAAAAGGAGTCAGTGAGGGTGTGCTCTTTTATTTTTCCGCCGGCAAGAAAGAGCACATCTCCGGCAAGACGTTTGGCCTGGTGCAGGTCATGAGTGGTCATGACGATGCGTGTTCCTCGCTGATGAAACTCGCGCACGGCGGTTTCCACGGCTTTAATAGCCGCCGGATCGAGCGCGGAAGTGGGCTCGTCCAAAAACAGCACATCGGGGGCAAGCACCCAGGCGCGAGCCAGCGCCAAACGCTGCTGCTCGCCGCCTGAAAGCACGCGAGCCGACGTATCGGCGCGGGCGGTCAGACCGAAGCGCTCAAGCGCCTCAAGGGCGAGCTTCCTGCGGGCCTTGCGCGGGGTATTGTTCACCGCTAGCGCGTGGGTGAGGTTGGCCACCGCTGAGCGGCGCAACAGCACCGGGTTTTGGAACACCATTGCCTGGCGGGGCCGCCCCTCGCCGGACCAGGACACCTGTCCCTGGGTGGGGGAAAGCAGGCCGTGGGCCAGTCGCAGCAAAATGCTTTTCCCAGCGCCATTAGGCCCCATAACCAGTGTGGGGCCAGGCCCCGTCAGGGTAAATGAACAAGGCCCTAACAGCGTCTCGCCCAGGTGGCTGAAAGCGACGCCCTCAAAGCGCAACGCTGTTGGCGGGCAAAGCGTGGACGCGGCGTTGAGCAGTGCGTTAAATGAAGTCATCCCACCCGCCTTTTGGCCAATTCGCTCACCACATAAGCGCCTGCATTAATCAGCATTACCAGCGTCAGCAGCACGATCCCGAGCCCCAGCGCCAGCGGAAGGTCGCCCTTGCTGGTTTCCAGCACAATGGCAGTCGTCATTACCCTTGTGACACCATCAATGTTGCCTCCTACCATCATGACAGCGCCCACCTCGGCGCTGGCGCGGCCGAACCCGGCGAGTAATACGGTCAATAGCGTAAAACGGGCGTCCCACAACAAGGTTGGCATCATTCGTGACCGCGACATACCCAGTGAAATGAATTGCTCCCGGTACTCACCCAGAAGCTCCTCCACCTTTTGGCGCGACAGCGCCGCCAGAATCGGCAGCACCAGCACGAACTGCGCAATCACCATAGCCGTCGGCGTAAACAGAAGCCCCCATTCACCAAGAGGCCCAGCGCGCGAGAGCAGTAAGTAAACAGTCAGCCCGGCCACAACAGGGGGCAGCCCCATCAGCGCATTAAGCGCGACAATCACCCCTCCACGCCCGGGAAAGCGCCATAGCGCGACTGCTGCTCCCAGCGGAAACCCCAGCAGGGCCGCGGCCAGTACTGCCAAAAGCGAAACCTGCAGCGACAGAGCCACAATCTGAAATAATGCGGCGTCCAGGTTCATCAGTAACGACAGCGCCACATAAAACGCATTATTTTCCACAGCGGCGTCTCCTTAATATTGAGCATAATGTTGTTTTCAATTACGCTTTGCACTGTCTGTTGAAATTCATGCAGCTTAAAACAGTCTTACGCTTATTCATTCAGCAGGAGAGACGATGCCCCTTCCCGCCTACTTAACTACGTCGGAAGTCGCCGATTATCTACGCCTGAAAGAACGCAAGGTTTATGATCTGGTCAGCCAAGGCGTTATTCCCTGCGTACGAGTGACAGGAAAGCTTCTGTTTCCGCGCCAGCGTATCGATCTTTGGCTGATGAACCATCTGGAAGGGGACGACGCGACAGGCCTGCCGACCCCACCGGTGCTGGCGGGCAGCCAGGACCCGCTTTTGGAGTGGGCCATCAAAGAAAGCGGCGCCGAGCTGGCGTTGTTGTGTCAGGGAAGCGGCGATGGTGTTCAGCGACTGCTCGACGGCCGCGCGATGCTTGCCGGCATGCATATCTGGCATGCGGAGAACCAACGCTATAACGATCCCGCTACTCTAGGCCTTGGCGGCATGCGTGACCTGGTGCTGATTCGATGGGCGAAACGCCAGCAGGGGCTCGTTTTAGCTTATGATAATCCCCATCGCGTTTCTCGATTTGAAGACATCGCTCGCCCCGGCATACGTGTCGCCCATCGTCAGCCTGATGCCGGCGCGAGCCAGTTGCTGCAGAGTTTTCTTACTCGTGACCGTATCAACGCCAAAGATCTTACGTGGGCCGATAAACCGTCGCTCAGTGAGGACGATCTCGCTCTGGCTGTTCGCCAGGGTCAGGCAGATGTGGGCCTTGCAATCGAAGCCGTTGCGCGACGGCAGAGACTGGCTTTTATTCCACTGCAGCAGGAGCATTTTGATCTGGCCATGCGCCGCCGGCACTACTTTGAATCGGCCTGTCAGCGCTTGCTGGCGTTTGCACAATGCGAACAGTTCGCCCAACGCGCCGGGGAACTGGGCGGCTACGATATCAGCGAGCTCGGACAAGTGATGTACAACGCATAAGCGGCGTTACACTTTTATGGAAGCCCCTTGTTACAGACAAGGCTGAATTAAGACGTCCCCCGAAACGTTACCTACAAGTGAGCGTGGGTACCTCCCGCCCAGCTCCCAGGGTGTAGAATTAGAGCTTTCGAGAAACATTTCTAGGATTTCCGGAAACTGGGACAGACTTGTATACGCAATTTGAGCTCTAGTCTGTACCAGCGATAGTGTCTAAAAATAAATCTGTCCCGATTTTTGGAGACCAGCACGAAGTTCTGAAATGCTAATAAAAGCCTCACGGCTTGGATTTTCGGTGAATGAGGGCTAACACCCAGGGGATGTTGGGCAAGATCATAAAAATCCGTACGAGATGAAACGCGGTGATCAACGCAACGTCTTCATGCAGAAATTGAGCGGTAAGCGCCATTTCCGTGACGCTCCCCGGCGCCGCGCCCAATACTAGAGCCCTCCAGTTCATGTCGGTGACATACGCCAAGGCAAACGCCAACCCAGCACATAGCAAAATGAGCAGCAATGAAGTGAAGCAGATGCCCAGAATCATTCGACCGGCATTTCGAAACAGCTGGCGCCGGAATGTTGACCCCAACCAAGTACCCAGCAGCACCTGAGCAAAACCTACGACTTCTTGCGGATACGGAGAAACAGGTAGCATACTGGTCGAAGTGGCGAGGCATGAGAAAGTTAAAGCCCCGAGAAAAAAAGGGCTGTTAATACGCAACTTATAGAAAACAGCGCACGTTAGAACTGCGCCGACACTTATGATTAAAAGGCCTATTAGATCGAGCGGGGCATTAACTATGATGCGGGCGTTAATAGGAGTGTCGAGGAAATAATACAGGGCGGCGGGAATCAGCAACACGATGACAGAGATGCGTAAAGTCTGAGCGAAAATGACGGGACCAGGATCTCCACCGTAACGCATCGCGAGGTTGCCCATTTCTACCGGCCCCCCAGGAATGCTGGAGAGGAGCGCACTGACACGATCAGTGCCCGTCATGACCCTGAGCATATAAGAAATCATAAAGCTTAATGCAATGGTAAAAAAAGCAACGCCAACAATTGCGAGAGCGTGGCTATAGATCGCCATTGCAGCTTCGGCTGTGAAATAAAGGCCGACTTGAGCCGCAACAATCATCTGTCCAATTGGTCGGGTACGAATTGGCACATCGATAGGGCGTATGAAAAGGTTGAACAACGCGGTAACAACGAGTGGTCCGATCATCCAGGGTAACGGCACGTTAGCCTGATGCGCCACGTAACCTGCACCTATGGCAAGTAGATAACACCCGCCGAGCTCAAAATACTGCTTTGGGGTCATTTTATTCGAACCTCTTCTGCAGTCATTGGCAGGCTGCGGCTATGAATAGCCACATCCGATACACCCTGCCGGTTGACAGGCGTAGACACATCGAGCGAAAGGGTAAACGCGGAGGCCTTCTGCGGCATTACAAACACTATGCCTAGCGCGGCAGCGCCAAAGGCCTTCCAGAACAACCGCGATGCCTGACCGACACCAATGCATGCTGCATAACGCGTAACGGCTTTTATGCTGGTGAAACCGGTTTACCGCTGCCGTCACCAGACACGCCACGAGCATTTTCGCCCTGATAAGTGCGAATGGCCTCGCAGCGCATCTTGTTCCATCTAATTTCTTTACTACGTTGTGTAATGCTAGGCCAACATTGAATCGCCCCGCGGTGCCTTGCCACTATCGACAGCCAACTCATCGAGCGCTTCACCCGATGCGGCAGCACTCATCTGGCGGGCAATAATTTCCGGTCCGCCCCGCCATCGGGGAAATCCGTAACCATGAATTATTGCGAAATCGATATTTTCCGGATGCTGACACACGCCTCCACTCAGCGGCGCTGGTCTGCTCCACGTGAATAGCAGCCAGCACGGCCAGAATCACCGTTCGGACCGCATCGGAGCCCGCATTAACGGGAGGTTGTCAATACTGACAACCCCTATACATCCATCCATCGCAAGGTGGGACTGGCCAACTGGCCGCGCTTCAAGCCCATGAGCGTTCTCCAGCAGGCTCCATTACAGAATCCCGATCGAGGATAAGCACCGCATCTGCGGCCACCACACCTTGGCCCTCAGCCAGGACAAACAGTGGGTTGATTTCCGCCGTCAGAAGCCTGTCACCCAGGCCGGCTATCAACACAGAGAAATCGACTATCGCCTGCGCCAGCGCTTCGATATCCCTACGCGGGGCTCCTCGATAACCGTCAAGCAAGGGCCATGTAGTCAGTTCGCGCATCATCTCCCGGGCCTGTTCAAGAGAAAGCCCACCCGAATCAGGTAAAAGCCGCAAGGAGGTATCTTTGAATAGCTCCGCCGTCACGCCGCCCGCGCCAAGCAGAATGACCACACCAAGATGATCCCGGTTGGCGCCGAGGATCAGTTCATGCCCACCTGACACCATCTTTTCGACGAGAAACTGTTCTGGTGGTCGGCCGGTATGGCTAGCGACTTTTTCGCGCATTTGGTCAAAGCAAGCGCCAATACTCGCCGCCGTTTGGTTCAATGCCACGCCACCGATATCGCTTTTGTGCATCAAGGTTGCATCAAGCACCTTGAGGACCACTGGTTGTCCCAGAACGTCGACCGCCGCTTCGGCCTCTTTGCCACTATTAACCACTTTGCTTTGTGGAACGCTGATTCCTGCGCGGGCAAACAGCTCTTTAGCCTGGAACTCATCGAATGCACCGACAGGCAATTGGGCCAGCTCCGCACTCAATTTAGCGGCCATACCATCGTCTGATCTGGGGAGGTGATGCGCAACCCGGTACATTCCCTCAAGTACCGCACTGCAGCTCTCCGGTGTACTGAAACCCGGGATGCCGGCCAAATTAAGCCGCTTCAAGGTGTCTGGCGCATGGGGGCTGACGTAGGCCAGCACCGGCTTGTCACTGATCGAGAGGCTATCCTGAATCGCGCTGACTACCAGATCCGGCATGGCAAGACCGGAGGAGCCGATTATCACGACCAGCGCATCGTAGCTGTCACTCTCGAGTAGCGTACGAATTGCCTTCCTGAGCAGATCAGGCTGTAACCCGGCGAGCGTGACATCAATCGGATTACGATCCAAAGCCGTGGGCGTAGTGCCTTGAAGGGCACGCAATTTCTCGGCGGTGAGCTCGTCAGGTACCGGGGTGTCGAACTGGCTCATCCCCAGGCTATCGGCAACCAGGGTGCCGGCGCCGCCAGTGGAGGTCAGGATAGCTACACGTCGGCCAGCGAGTGGCCGCTCGGAAACCAGACCCGCAGGTATATCAAGAAACTCGTCGAACGTATTCGCGCGCAAAATGCTCAGCTCACGAAAGAAAGTGTCGTATACCCGATCTTCACCTGCGAGCGCTCCGGTATGCGAGCTAGCCGATCTGGCCCCGGCTTCTGAGCGTCCAATCTTGAAAACGACAATGGGCTTGCCCGCTTCACGTGCAAGCGTTGCCACTTCCCGGAAGCGTTTCGGGTTGCGGATACTTTCCAGATACAGCGCGATGACCCGCGTGGCAGGGTCGCCGACTAGGTATTCAATGAAGTCGCTTACGTCGAGATCGACCTCATTACTGGTCGATATCAAAGATGATAGCCCGATACCGCGCCCTGCAGCCCGAGACAGTAGTGCGCCCAAAATGCCGCCACTTTGCGAAACCACTGCAACGTGCCCAGCAGGCAAGTTACCGACTTCCAGAGCACCACTGGCAGACAGCGGAATACGATTTGTCAGGTTCACCAAACCAATGGTGTTTGGGCCAAGCAACCGCATTTTACCTGCGGCTTCCTTGAGTTCCTCTTGCAGTTTCAAACCGTCTTCACCTGCTTCGGCAAAGCCGCTGGCAAGCACAATGGCTGCCCGGCAACCCAACTGGGACAGAGAACGCACTGCCTCAATGCTGCGCTGCGCACTCAACAGCACCAACCCTACGTCTGGCGCCTCTGGGAGGGCCTCTACATTGGGGTAACAGGGTAAACCCTGGATCTCCGTCACTTTGGGATTGACCGGGTAAATCTTTCCTTCAAAGCCGAGCTTCTGTAAATATGCGATAGGACGTCCAGACGTTTTCGACGGGTCCGCCGAAGCACCGATTACGGCAACACTTCGAGGGTTAAGCAGCGCTTGCATAGCGGCGTTCATGCTGCCCCCTCATTGCTACGAGCAAGAAAAGCTTGAACGGAAGCTCGGTGCTCCGACGAGGTGTAACAGATTCCCTGTGCTTTGCTGCCTTCAGCGAACACCTGACTGTCCGACATTTCGTAACTATGATTTATGATGGACTTGGTCAGAGCAATCGCCGTGCGCGAACCCTTGCTCATTTCGTCAGTCAGGTTCACTGCCTGTTGTAGCAGGTCGTCTGCTTCGCAAAGCTGGTCTGCAATACCGATGTTCAGAGCCTCTTCGGAGTCGACTTTCCTTCCACTAAAAATCAACGCTTTGGCGCGGGGAAGACCAACACGGCGTGGCAGCAAATACATACCGCCTCCATCAGGGATCAAACCACGAGCGATATACGCCCAGCTGAAGCTGGCGGGCTTTGCGGCGATCACAAAATCACAGGACAGCGCAAGGTCTGCACCGAGACCGGCGGCGGAACCGTTAACAGCTGCAATAGTGGGGATCGGCAGATTGAGCAACAGACCCGCTGCATAATGGACCCCTTGTTGGCGCTCCCATCCGTTGAAACCGACCGTCGCCGGATCCGCTTCCATGCGGGCTTTCATACCAGCAATATCACCGCCTGCACAAAACCCCTTACCGCTGCCTGTGATGACCAGGGCACGGATAGTCTTGTCCTGCCTTACTGAAAGCAAACGAGCGACTAATTCTGCGCGCATGTCATCACTCATTGCATTCCGCTTTTCTGGTCGATTTAGCGTAAGTACTGCAACACCGTTTACCTGCTTATATTCAATGAGAGCGTGCTCACTCATAATGACCTCTTATTTTGTTTGGTTTATAAATGCAGATGGATCAGACAAGCGATTCTGACACCTGAGGTAAGGCCATCTTTCAACGTGACACTCCCGCGCGCAAGTGAGAATAGCTTTCGCCAAGACTAACCAAAAGTTAGGCGCCCGCCTGGTCTGCACCGAAATAGCACAATTAAATGCAGTTGCCCAAGCGATTCTTAGCTCTCACCCACGAGCACCAACACTCAAACCGCACGTTCCTTCGGAGTAATATTTTTTCGGACCAGTCCTTCTCTGGTAACCGTTCGTAGTCAAGAGAACTCACCAAGCACCAGCCCACCGCATGACTTTTTGTAATACCTTAATGCCTAATTGGAATTTGTCTTATCGATTTGCGCAGTGGACTATTTGCAGGCGAAAAAACTTGCTTTCTCGTCATTTTTTATTTTCGAATCCCGCTTTCATAGCATTGCGTGTATCACCTACTCTAATAACAACGCAGGAAAAACAATGCGCAAAAAACAGGTTATTATTAGTGCCACTTTAAGTACCCTCGGATTAAGCATGCTAACTTCGATACATGCTCATGCGAGCTTTGTGGAAGACAGTAAAGCCAGCCTCCAACTTAGAAATTTTTATTTAAATAGTGATTATCGTCAGGCCGGAGCCACCCAATCCAAACGGGAAGAATGGGCGCAAGGCTTTATCTTAAAATACGAATCAGGCTACACGGATGGTCCGGTAGGATTTGGGCTTGATGCTCTAGGATTACTCGGGTTGAAGCTCGATTCTGGCCCGGAGCGACAGAATACCGGCCTCCTCCCGGTCGGTAGCGACAAGGCGCCTGATGACTACAGTCAAATGGGGCTGACCGGTAAAATTCGCATTTCCAAGACTCATCTGAAATTCGGAACACTCATTCCGAAGCTAGCTACAGTTGCACCCAGTGACTCCCGGCTGCTGCCGCAGGCTTTTCAGGGCACGCATTTAACCGTAAGGGAAATCGATGGACTCACAATCAACGCCGGGCGATTGACCCAGAACAGTCTGCGCAACAGTAGCAGCAGCGACGACATGACCGTCGCTGGAAGCGGCGTCAGCGGTGGCCAGGCTACCGACCAATTCGATTTTGCCGGTGCACGCTATGATTGGACCAAAAGGCTCACTACTGAATATAACTACGGCCATCTAAAGCAGAATTACAAGCAACACATTGTCAACGCTCTACATACCCTACCGATCGGCGCAAACAGGTCGGTCGTAAGTGATTTGCGTTATGCGCACTCTAGCGACGATGGTAACTCAAATGTGGATAACAAGGCGCTGGGCGCCATGTTCACTTACAAGTTAAATTCTCATAAGTTCGCAGCTGCCTATCAAAAAATGAACGGCGCTACGGGATTTCCGCATATCAACGGCACCACTTCCTTCCTAGTCAACTACGTCATGTTATCTCCAGACTTCGCCAATCCTGACGAAAAGTCATGGCAAGTACGCTACGATTATGATTTTGCGGGACTTGGCATCCCAGGGCTGAGTTTCATGACGCGCTATCTCCGAGGTGATAATTTCGAACGAGGTGGCTCTGACGCCAAAGAATGGGAGCGTAATACGGACATCGCTTACGCTATCCAGAACGGTCCTTTCAAGAATGTGGGGCTCAGGTGGCGGAATGGCAGCTACAGAAGGGAAGCAGCAGCGGGAACGATATAGATCAAAACCGTTTCATCGTCAGCTACACGATTCCACTGATGTGATTTGATTTGCGTTGACAGTGGAAAGGTGGGGCAGGCAGCAGAACATTCCTGCTGCCTGCCCTGACCTGCAAGACCTCTAGACCACTACACGGGGAGGAATGTGAAGGACGAAGGCGAAGAGCACCATCTCGACTACCAGTTATTCCTTGACTACGAGACAGGCCGAACTTAGGTTAATAGTGGGTGCTTGTCCGGTGCCAGCCGCATCCTCACCTATGCTGCCACCCGTACCCCTTGACCCTCAGAATCGATCGCCTTTTACCCAGGTAGCGCCATGTCTAATTCCATTCCTCCTCTGAACCCCTTAAAGGTGTTTGAGACGGTCGCACGAGTGAGCAATCTGACTAAGGCTGCTGAAGAACTTCACGTAACCCAATCCGCGGTCAGCAGGCAACTGGGGGTATTGGAGAGATATCTGGGCGTGCGGCTATTCGTTAGAGAGGCGCGCGGCGTCTCGTTAACCAGGCAGGGTAGAGAATACCAACAGAGAATTGGCCCGGCGTTTGCTCAAATTGCATCCGCCACTTCTGATTTAAGGGGTCTAAAAAAAGAAAAAACCCTGCGTGTACTGGCCTATACCACCTTTGCCGCGAAATGGTTGCTACGGCATATGCACCATTTCGAGCGGGCGTTTCCGGACATTGAAGTTCAGATCACCAGCGCAGTCGAGCCGGTGATTTTCGAAAGAGATCAGGTCGACATTGCGATCCAGTTCGGCGAAGGGAAGTCTTACGGGGGCAGATCGGTGCTTCTATTCCGCGATGTAATAGAGCCGGTCTGCAGCCCATCGTTAATGCACTCAGACCTGCCTCTGCTCAAACCGTCCGACCTCACACGCCACAGACTTCTCTCTTCACGATATCGCACGTCCGATTGGCCCGACTGGTTAAGAAACCATGGATTAGGAAAGCTAATAAGCAGTCAAAGCCCCCCGTTACCCAGCTCGTTGCTAGCTTACCAAGCAGCAATAGAGGGTCTCGGGGTCGTAATCGGACAGCCTAGGCTGCTCGAAGCAGAATTTAGCTCAAATCTGCTGGTTCGTCCGTTCGACTCACCTTTGAAACGGGACATGGGATACTATGCAGTGCTGCCCCCGAATCGAAATCTACCCCAAGCAATCATTTTCCTAGAATGGCTCAAATCTGAAGTGGAATCTATTGATTATCAGTAAGTTAACACTTTATTCCCAATATCAAAAAAAAGTCATCCCCGCGTTATTATTGTTTTTATGACCTATAATTTACCGCAGTAGATGACAGAAACACGAAGCTAACCAACACCGTCGAACCGCTTCTTCTCCAGCTTAACGGTCACTATAAAGTGAATTTGGAACACTATAAAGCGACACGTGGATGGTGAGTGTAGGGCTTTATTTTCCGGAGATCACCACTGCATTGCGCTCAAATGTCAGGGGTAGGTTATCTAATATAAAAAAGTTTATATGGTGTCATAATGAAATATCCATTGCCTCCGCTTAACCCACTACGTGCTTTTGAATCTGCTGCCAGACTGAGCAGTCTTACCCATGCTGCCGAAGAACTAAATGTCTCCCAAGTTGCGGTCAGCCGGCAGGTGCGAGTCCTGGAAGAATACTTGGGGATAGCGTTGTTCCGTCGGCTCCACCGGGGCATAGAACTCACGCGTGAGGGAAAGGAGCTTTATGAAGGCATTTCCAACGCCTTTCAAGATATAGGTAACGCTGCACGTCGAGTTTCCAGAAGGGGGCGCCGAAATATTCTGTCGATCCAGTCTTACACTACTTTCTCTCAGCGTTGGCTAATTCCCAGACTTGCGGATTTTCATGAAACAAATCAGGGTATTGAGGTGAGACTGTCCTCATCCACTGCGCCAGTTGACTTCGAGGCGCAGAATATTGATGCGGCCATTCTTTCGGGTCACGGAGATTGGCCGCACCTTCACTCGGAAAAATTAGTCGACATCGAACTCATCCCTATTTGCTCGCCTGCCTTGATTGCCTCAAAAAATATAAAATCTGTTAATGATTTGGCCAAGGTGCCTCTTCTCCATTCCATGGCTAGGCCTAACGATTGGTCATCCTGGCTTTCTGCAGCCGGGGCGCACTTCCATCAGGCACCAGGCATTCGGGTGGACAACTCTGCATTGGCATACGAAGCAGCTTCGATGAGTCTAGGTATGGCTGTGGCGGTCAAGATTTTTGTAGAACGTCAGATACTCAACGGTAGCTTCATCGCTCCTTTCGAAACTACCTGCAAAACAGGTGAAGGCTACTATCTAACATGGCCACGCAATGTGGCCCCCTCCGAGCCGTTATTGAAGTTTCTGGCCTGGATGCATAGCAGCCTAGCAAGCCAGGCAGACTAAAAAGCCAGGGCTTCTGCCAAACTATAATGTTAGTCATGCCTGATAAATTCTCAGTTTCCAAGCTACCCGCATCCTAGGTACCGTTGCTGTGGAGTTCAAGGGCTTACGCCCCCGATATAAGAACTTATACAAAAATAATTCAGGAGGCTTACAGCCATGTCACGAACAATCCCATCTAAAGCTCGCCGATATTTTGGCGCAGCAACTATCGCTTTCGTTACCTTACTATCCGTGCCTGGCACCGGACACGCAGAGAGCGAATGGCCTACAGGCCCCGTCACCGTACTCATGCACACCAAGCCAGGCGGCACTGCGGACGTTTTCATCCGCACACTGGCCAAGACCCTTGAGCCTGCCATCGGAGAGAGCTTGGTCATCGTTAACGCGCCTGGCGGAGGTGGCGCTTCGCAAATGTCTCGAGTTCGTGCCGCAAAACCAGATGGTCAGACCATCGCCATAAACACGATGACACATTTCAGCAGCATGTTGACAAATCTCAAGGCCGTATTCGCGCTGGATGATTTCGATTGGATCGCTTCCGCACAAGAGGATGAAATCATTCTTTTCGTGAAAACCGGTTCAGACCTCAAAAATATTGACGATCTTGTCGCCAAAGCACGGGAACGTTCTGGAACACTCAACGTGGGCGGCTTTGGTCCTGTCGGGTCCATGCAGTATCTGGCTATCTCAATGCTGGAAACCGCTGCGGACATCAAAGTCAACTGGGTCGGCTTTGAAGCTACTCCGGATATTACTTCTGCTCTGCTGGGCGGTCATATTGATGTGGGTGTGTCGAACTTGGGAGCAATGCAGGCATTCTTTGAAGCAGATCGCGTGAAAGGGCTCGGCGTGATGGGAGCAAAACGTCTAACTGGGCTGCCTGAACTGCCTACTTTCGAAGAGCAGGGATATGACGTAGATACGAGCTGGGTACAAGTTCGAGGCTTTTTTGGTCCCGCTGGCATCCCTATGGAAACTCAGCAAAAAATCGCTGACGCTATCCACGAGGCTATGAAAAGCGAAGATTACCAAACCTACGCCCGCGCGGCTGGAGTCACCGACTCGTGGATGGGTCCGGTGGACTACACTGAATTCGTGCACCGTGCTACCTCTACGGCTGATAAACAACTCAAGGCCGCCGGCTTAAAGTAATTTTCCAAACCTCGTGACGGCTAGCTTAGCCGCCACGGGGATTAAACATATTTTTGCGATGTGGAACCCCTATTTATCCCTCAACCGGCTCCTCCACAACCGTCCATTAGCCGCTAAAGGCCAGCCCCAGACTTGTCGCTGAGCTGTTAAAATTATTGGAGTGCAAATGTCTAAAGTATTTGATGGGATTCGTGTTATCGATACAACTCATGTACTTGCGGGCCCTTTTGCCAGCTATCAGATGGCCGTACTAGGCGCGGAAGTAATCAAGGTTGAGTCTCCTCATGATCCCGATCAGGCCCGTATGCAGGGCTCTGATAGAACGTTGAACGATATTGGCATGGGCACTGCTTTCATGTCCCAGGCCTCGAACAAACAAACCATCGCACTCGACTTGAAGAGCAAAGAGGGTTGCGAAGCTCTGAAAAAATTGATTGCCTCAGCTGATGTCTTCGTCGAGAACTACAGACCCGGTGCGTTTGACGAGCTGGGACTGGGTTATGACGCGATGGCTAAACTCAATCCTAAGCTGATCTATTGCTCGATATCGGCCTTTGGCACTACAGGCGCCAGGCAACACCTGACTGCGTATGACAATGTCATCCAAGCGTTCTCCGGGATGATGGCCATGACGGGGCAAGGGGATGGCAGGCCGTTGAAAAGCGGCGCTCCGGTCGTCGACTACGCCACAGGAACAACCGCGGCATTTGCCATATCGGCAGCGCTATACCAGCGCGAGCGAACTGGCGGCAAAGGGCAGTTCATTGACGTGTCCATGCTGGATGTGGCCCTTATTCTATCCAGCTCTCACATAACGGGCTTTATGTGGAATGGGAAACACCCCGAGGCCAAAGGCAATGTTTTCCCTTTCGCCACGATTGGCTGTTATGAAGCATCTGATGCTCCCCTAATGATCGCGGCCTCCAACCTCGTGCAGCAACGACGACTGTGGACTGCACTGGGGCGTGAAGACATGATCAAGACGAATAACAATGATCGTCTCGACTCTCATGCAGAAGAAGCAGAGATCCTCACCAATATTATCGGAACTATGCCAGCCGACTACTGGGAAACTTTTCTTCAGAAACGACGGATTCCAGCCGCGCGGATAAGACGAATGGAAGAGGCGCTTGCAGATGAGCAAATCGCTTCGCGCAAGGTCCTGCATAAACACAACGTGCCGGGTAATCGAGTGGACGGGCTTACGGTTCCAGTGTCTGCGTTTAGCATGTCGGACAGCGAGTCAGAAATAACCAGCCCTCCGCAAGCGGTCGGAGCTCAGACCGATGAAATTCTGGCCGGGCTCGGCTACGCCGCAGCTGAAATACAAGCCATGCGTGCAAAGGGAACAATACGTTGAAGTGATGTCCGTCTTCGGAACCCAGCAGTTGCCTGCTGCAAACCGTAATTCACTGAATACAATTTACCTAATGCCAGTGAGCGATCGTCGTTGATCGGGTCATTGGCATTTTCAATTGAGCAGAGAACATGAACAACCCCCTTATCAAGCTTGCCGATTCCGCTGCCCAATGGCAGCACACCGAAATATCTCCACAGGTTGAGTGGGCCACAAGAAGAGCATTACTGGATTGGTTCGCCACTACACTGCCTGGTTGTGTTCTGGCTCCAGCAACTCTCCTGACTGAAGCATTACAATCAGGGCGTGGTCAGGGCAATGCCGTTTGCTATGTTGACGGCACCCTAGGCAGTGCTCGATATGCGGCATTGATCAACGCGACGGCGAGCCATACAGTCGAATTTGACGACATTTTCAAGGACGGCGGCTATCACCCCGGCAGCCCCACCATTGCAGCCGCACTGGCTATAGCACAGCAGGACGGGGCCAGCCTCAATCAATTACACCGTGCCATTATCGGCGGCTACGAAGTCGGCTGTCGGCTCACCCTGGCGATTCAGCCCAGCCACTACTCTTATTGGCACACCACCGCCACCGTAGGCACCATCGGAGCTGCAGTATCAACTGCAATGCTCAAACACGCCTCAGCCAGTGAGATCGCCCACGCCATCGCGCTCGCCAGTAGCTTTGCGGGTGGCCATCAGCAGAACTTGCAGGGCGACGGGATGGCCAAGGCAATGCACCCAGGCCACGCGGCAGATGCGGGGATACTGGCGGGTCTCGCTGCCGCGAACGGTGTTACTGGTTCGCTAGACAGCCTTCATGCCAGTAATGGCTGGGTTGCCGCAACCAGTGACTCAACAGGAGCTTGGGCTGCTGCACTCGATGGTATCGGCAACTGGACTCCCATCACCCAAATGACGATTAAGAACCATGGATGTTGCGGGCACATATTCCCTGCTCTCGATGGCTTGAAAAACATGCAGCTTAATACACCTTTTGCTGTCGAAGACATCGTGGCCATTCACGTTGATGGTTACAACGCAACCTTCAAAATGTGTGACCGCCCGAACCCACGATCCGCCCAAGAGGCCCGGTTCAGTATTCAGTATTGCCTAGCGGCTCAATTAATTTTAGGCGGTGTACGTCTCAGCGCGTTCAGTCAGGAGAATCTTGGCCGGTCAGACATACGTGAATTAATGAAAGCAATAACAGTAAGCGAAGATGTTGAGCTAACTCGAGGCTATCCGCAGAAACGCACGGCTAGTATTAAAATGGAATTAGCTTCCGGCGAAAACATTCACCATTTTCAGGCAACCCGCAAAGGAGACCCCGAGGACCCCCTAACAGACGATGAACTGATCTGGAAATTCAACGAACTGGCTTCTTCTGTCCTCGCTCCAAAGGTCGTAAAGGATTGCCAGAAGCTAATACTCTATGGCACATCCGTACCAACTTTTCTACCGCTGTCTTGATACCCAAATATCTACCTAGGGTCATAATTTCCATTGGGTATTTTCGCAAAGGCATGCCTCCGCCTGCCTTTTTACTGTGTATTCTGTAGGCTTAATTATCTAATCATTGCGAAAATTCGCAGAGCAGAAACGGCTTTTACTTACCCGCGAGTCAGTCGAGAGTTAGGCTTAAAAAAAATAAAGCATCGAGCTGGGGTAGCAGTTTTATCGAAAAGGAATAACGCATCAATATGCATCAGGGGGGGATTAAAAAAAGCATGCAGCCCATCCATTCTGCAATGGGCTGCAATAGAGTTAGCAATTAAGCACGAGACTTGCGCGACCAGAGCCACGCTTTGCGAAGACTTGGCAACGTGAATGAGAGTAACGCAATTGCCAACAGAACCATTGTTAATGTGCTATTATAGAAAATATTGTAATCTCCATTCGAGATCAACATAGCTCGCCGATAATTACTTTCAAGCATATCACCAAGTACTAAAGCAAGAATAATGGGAGCCAATGGAATTTCAGCCTTCCGTAAAATATAACCTACGATGCCAAAAACCAGTGTCACGTATACCGGAAACATGGAGTTCTCAGAGGCATAGGCACCAATGAAACAGATGCCCGTTACGATCGCGGCGATAGCCGGACGAGGTATGTCAGCAACTCGGGCCCAAAATCTCGCCCCCGCCAAACCAATCAGCATCATCACAGGCATCCCTAACCATAAGCTCGCAAAAATGGTATAAGGAATTTCGGGGTTTGTGGTAAACAGTAAAGGCCCTGGCTGAATGCCATGAATCATTAAAGCGCCGATCATAATTGCCGTGGTCGGAGAACCAGGGATACCAAGCGCCAGCAGCGGCGCCAGCGCTCCAGAAACTGCTGCATTATTTGCGGACTCAGAAGCGGCAACCCCCTCGTAACTTCCCTTCCCAAATTTATCTGGCGTTTTTGACGATCTTTTTGCGACTCCGTAAGAAACAAAGGATGCAATGGAGGCCCCCGCTCCAGGGACAACTCCAATTACGTAACCAATGATCGAGCTACGTAAAAAGAGGAGTTTCATTCCTGTAAATGTCTTTAGCGGCACAGCTAATAAACCGCTCAATGGTTGGCTCTTTGTTTTTGGAGACGGGCCCCCTTCGATCATGAACAACACTTCTGACAATGCAAACAACCCGAGCAGAACAGGTACCAACGGAAAGCCGTCAAAGAATTCAGGACTAGCGCTGAAACGAGGTACACCTGTTTGCGTATCAAGCCCAACCGTCGCCAGCGCCAAGCCTATGCCCAACGCAATGAAGCCTTTAAGAGGCGCGTCGCCCGAAAAAGTAGACACCAGGCTCAACCCAACAAGCGCTAGGCCAACATAAGCAGTCGGGCCAAAATTCAAAGCGAACTCGGAGAGCGGCACAGCTGTTACAAATAGGAAAAGGGTACTTAGAGCTATGCCTATGCCTGATGAAATAATCGAAATATTTAGTGCAGCTCCAGCCTTTCCTTGCTGTGTCAGTGGGTAGCCATCCCAAGAAGTAGCTACTGCGGCTGCCGTTCCTGGTGAGTTGATCAGAATTGCGGATATGGCTCCGCCGTACTCTGCAGCAGCGTAGAGAGCTACAAGCGTGACGATGGATACCACAGGGTCAAGGGTATAGGTAAAAGGTATTAGAAGCGCTATCCCCAAACTTGGCCCCAGGCCTGGTATGGCCCCAATCATGTAACCAAGCAGTGCGCCTACGATTAGGCCAATAGGCACCATAGGGTTAGCAAAAACGCTAAATCCAATCAGAAGATTCTCATACATAATAGACACCTAAGGAAAAGGAACGCCGAGGGCGACAGAGAAAACAAGGTAGATACCGAGCGCAAGTGCTAAAGGGATGGCGATCAACTGGATCGGCCGGCGCTCCCCTGCCGCGATCATAAGCATGGCGCCGAAAGCAGCTGTGCTAGCTGCTGCACCGAGAGTTTCAAGCAACCATGCATGACCCAGCAGTACTAGCATTGCTGCGACCACAGCCATAGGTCGGCGTACGTCCACCATTTCGGTTTTAGATTTTTTTACTATTTTAACCACACTGAAAATCAGGAGGGTTAGGACACCAACTGCCAAACCGGAGGCTATGATCACCGGGAAACTGCCTGCGCCCAGTGAGTTCGGGTTCATAGGTTGTGGGAGCGCGAAAGCGCCTCGCATGTAATAGGCCGCCGCAATCAATAAAACCAGGCCAACGCCCAGTTCGAGCCAAACTAATGGCACCCTCAGCTCGCTTGTTTCTTCATGCATGCCTGTGGCATCTGCACTCGACTTCAGCATTATTAGCTTCCTCCATGTCAGCCAGACCTGAGCCTGGTGACCGGCAAACCTTTACCAACAGGTGTCACCGTCTTGTTATTTTTATTCGAGGCAATAACCTCGAGACCTAAAGCAGTGGGTGTGCCCTGAGCCAGAAGACCCAGCCGACCCGAGATCCAGCGCTGCTTGTGAACGATCACTATGAGGTAACGCACGCGCC
>Ga0307487_1000377_pt1 | contig 35243 bp, 19 predicted proteins | sample CBIW12metaG_FD_203665 | JGI IMG/M metagenome (GOLD analysis project Ga0307487, IMG submission 203665) | Sea-ice brine microbial communities from Beaufort Sea near Barrow, Alaska, United States - CBIW 1.2 | ecosystem: Environmental > Aquatic > Marine > Coastal | place: USA: Alaska | collected... | reverse complement strand
GATCCATCAAATAAAGTCTTGGATAAGAACCACATATTCTTGGGTAAGTGATTTCAATATCAATAGGTATTTCAACGAGTTTTGTTTTAGGGTTAACCGTTCTCAAAATAAAGCTACAATTTTCAAAAATCTAATTGTAAGGATGGTTCAAGCCGATAAAATACATCAGAAACAAATTGTAAGTAACTAACTACTGACCTCTAAAGACTTATTATAAGTTCCATGAAAAGGTATTGTGATTTGGGAAGAATTCTTGAAAACAAGAGTAAAAATGTTTAAAATTAATAACTCCATGCTATCTTGAGAGCCTAATAAGTTACAATATTAATAATGCCTATCAATAAAAAACAATTAAATAATTCTGGAGCGGGCTTTTCAAATGAAAGAGCCAAAAATTGAATGTAAATATAATAAAGAGGCAAGTATTTACAGTACTTTGAACATCAAAAACGTTTTAAATGAACCGTATTAATAGTTTATTATGGCTTTTTTTACTTGGGGTAAGTGCGCTTACGTTTGCTCAGGCTCCTACGCTTACGGCCAGCGGAAATCAGTTGTATTGCCCTTTATCAACAATTCCGATCATTACGGCTGTTAATATTCAAAATCCATCTTCCTCTCCCATTAGTGCTGTCTACATACAAATTTCTGAAGGATACGATGCGCAATACGATAGACTCATACTAACTGGTAACCATCCTAACATCTCCTCAAACTGGGATCAGAACTCCGGAAAACTGAAAGTAACCAAAAGCCCTGAAGCTCCCCTTAATGATCTGATTAATGCCGTCTACAATATCAATTTTCAAAGCAACAACGGTAAAATTACGGGTGAAAGAGTTTTTTCTATCACAACCGGACAGGCCAATTACCTTTCCTCCACAGGACATTATTATGAGTATGTTGCAGATTTAGGAATTTCTTGGGAAGATGCAAGAATTGCTGCGAAGCAACGTAATTATAATGGCTTGCAAGGGTATCTGGCCACTCTTACTTCCATCGAAGAAGCACAACTTTGCGGGGAACAGGCAAATGGTGCTGGCTGGATTGGCGGAACAGACGAAACTACAGAAGGTATTTGGAAGTGGGTTACAGGCCCGGAAGGACTGAATGGTGGAGTGGTGTTTTGGAATGGGGATGCATCCGGATTTACGACAAATTTTACTAATTGGAATTACAACCAGCCGGATAATGCACATGGCGGAGACGGCGAAGATTATGTACACATTACAGATCCGTCTGTAGGTATTAGAGGTGCATGGAACGATTTGAGGATTGAAGGAGATCCAAAGGAAGTATGGGCATATCATCCCAAAGGCTATATTGTAGAATATGGCGGGATGCCTGGTGACCCTGAAATCAATATTTCAGCTAGTACCCGCATTTATTCACCAACTATTACAGAAACCACTAACACTTACATATGCGGAGCAGGTACGGTAACAGTCAGTGCAAAAGCAAATGCCGGAACAATCTATTGGTTTACGGATCCTTCAGGTGGAACCCCTATACACGAGGGAAATAACTACAAGCCTATAGTAAATTCTACAACAGATTTTTATGTTTCGGCTGGACCCGCAGGTTGCTATGAGGGGCCCCGGGAACGAATTACGGTTACATATTACGATCCAATCAACGTAACAAAGGTGGTTGCCCTAACCAACTGTATTGTTATTGATTCTCCAAACCCTTCTTCAACTTTTAATTTGGAAGAAGCTATACCGTTAATAAGTGCGGACCCTTCATACCAGTTTGATTTTTTTATTTCCCTGGCCGATGCACAAACAGAAACTGCTGAATTGGAATCTGCAATAATCAGCAATGCAACGACTAATACTGCTTTTGTAAGGGTAAGCAATCAAACACTCTGCTACGAAATTGTGAGTGTAAATCTTGAAGTCTCCTCGTCTTCCCTTCCCGAAGGTTTTGTGCGTGTTTTAAGCGCTTGTGATGATGACGGAAATCTTGATGGCAAACATCTCTTTAACCTAAGTGAAGCCAGGACACCTTTACTCGATGCCTTACCGGCAGGCCAAAATTTCTCACTTACTTTTTATAATTCTGCCGGTGATGCTTTAAATAGTTTAAATCCTATCACCGAAGAAGAGAATTTCTTCAATGAAACACCAGTCCGTCAAGAAATTTTTGTCAGGATAAAAAATGAGAATACAAGCGAATGCTATTCTATTGGCCCTTATATAGAACTTTTTGTAAAGGAAGTACCAGATTTTGATTTGAGCAATTTAGGTCAGATCTGTCCCTTAAAACCTTCATATGAATTAAAACCAATTAATACCTCCGGGAGTTATGATTATCAGTGGTATGATGAATCAGGAAACCTGGTGAGCACTGCTCCAAATTTTACCGTTACAATTCCAGGTAGATATTCGGTTTTTGCAACTTCCAGCGAAGGTTGTATTTCCAAAACAAAAGAGATCGAAATTATTGATTCCGGGCCAGCCGATTTTAACCTTAATAATATAAATATTATTGCTACAGGAGATACTTACGAGATAGAAATTCTCAATTCGGAACTCTTGGGAATAGGAGATTATGAATATGCACTTGATAATCCTACAGGGAATTACCAGAATGAGGAAACATTCTATAATGTACCTTCAGGAAACCATATTCTTTATATCAATGACAAAAATGGCTGCGGTAACAGTAGTCTGAAATTATTCCTTTTTGGTATTCCAAAATATTTTACTCCAAATGGTGATGGTTATAACGATAACTGGAATATTAAAGGATTATCCAACCCGCAAAATGCTCTAATATTTATTTATGATCGCTATGGTAAACTTATAAGAAAGCTTGATCCAAACAGTAAAGGATGGGATGGAACTTTTAATGAAAAAATTATGCCTGAAGATGATTATTGGTTCCAGGTAAACTTAGAAGAAGGTGGAATATATAAAGGCCATTTCTCACTTATTCGTTCTGCTCAATAATGTTATTAGCTTCAAAAACAGAAGGATTTCACTCATCATCCCACATGAGAACCGGCTTTCTATCTTCCCAATGGATGGGTAGCTAGTAAGAAGCAGTTGATCGGGAATTATTGATCTTAGAAATAATATCGAATCTGCCTGGATTGGAAATGAGGGTGAAATAAACCAGAAACCACGTTTTACAGCCGAAACTTGAGATGAAATTGAGAATTTCTAATTTTCATAATAATAAGAGTGTTTATTACATTTAATTTTGCTTTTTAGGAAATTTATTTTAGTTTTACAAATGTGTTAAATTGATGTTAATTTTATTTGTAAAATTTGCTGAAATTGTTTAGTAAACTGATTTGTTTTAATCGACCATAGGAAAAGCTGAAATTTTAATTCAGGTTTTTCTTGGTCATCTATATAGCAATTATGAATAAAAATATATTCTTTACATTTTTAAGCACCCTCTATTTCGCGTTTGCTATAGGCCAGTCAGATAAGCCTCAGGCCCAAACGGATCAATCACAAGTACGTTGGTATTTTATAGAGACATTAACTAAAATTGCAGATCCGGTATTGTATTCCTTAAGCAAAAATGAATTAAAAGAGAGGATGCCGGTGGAGACTGCTCCACAATCATACGGCGATAGAAGAGATGTTTCTCATCTGGAAGCCTTTGGAAGGACCCTCTCTGGGATTGCTCCTTGGTTAGAACTAGGTCCAGATGAGACAAAAGAGGGAAAGCTCCGGGAGAAATATATTCTACTCACCTTAAAAGCTATAGAAAATGCCACTAACCCGGAGTCACCAGATTATCTGAATTTTCACGAGGGAGATCAGGCCTTGGTTGATGCCGCCTTTTTTGCGCAAGGTTTATTAAGAGCTCCTGAACAACTTTGGGAAAGACTGAATAATGAAACAAAATTAAATGTTATTAACGCATTAAAACAAACCAGGACGTTATCTCCTGTCTACAGTAACTGGCTTTTATTCACAGGAATGGTTGAAGCAGCTTTGCTCAAGTTTGATGGAAAAGCGGATTTGGTGAGAATTGAATACGCCTTAAATAAGCATGAGGAGTGGTATTTGGGGGGCGGAGTTTATGGTGATGGTCCAGAGTTTCACTGGGATTATTACAATAGCTATGTAATTCAACCTATGATGTTGGATATAATGCAGGTTTTAAAGGAAAATAAGGAAGCTCTTAGAAACTGGAGGTACAGGACATTCATTGAGAATCCGGTTTATATTGAAAGAGCTCAAAAATATGCGACCATACAGGAGCGATTAATTTCTCCAGAAGGAACCTACCCACCAATTGGCCGATCTCTGGCTTATAGGTTTGGGGCTTTTCAATTATTATCCCAAATCGCATTGTTTGAAAAACTTCCTAAGGAAGTGTCTCCAGCTCAAGTACGTTCTGCCTTTCATAAGGTAATTGAAAAACATATGGAGGCCAAAGATATGTTTGATGAAAATGGATGGTTGACAATAGGATTTTATGGTCACCAGCCAGAAATGGCGGAAGGCTATATTTCAACAGGAAGTTTATATTTATGTACCGAAATATTTTTGGTCCTGGGATTGGCACCAGAAACAACTTTCTGGTCAGATCCGACTCAAGAATGGTCGCAGAAAAAGATTTGGAGTCGGAAACAATAAAGCGAATTTCACAAAATAAAATTTTGTGGTTCATTATAGTCTAAAAGCGAAAGTACTTCCGAAAAGACTTCTCCTAAAAATGTAGATTTCTATGAAAGTGGAAAATACATGTTAAATAAATCACAAAAAAATTTTCGAATACTCTTAAATAAAAGTTAATAATTAAGCTATTTCTTTAGATTATTTTTTTTTAGGCATTGGAATTAATTTGTAACTATAAGAATTTCAATGATTTGAGTGAGTTTAATTAAGTTTTTTTTAAGTTTTTTTAAAATAAACCCTAAATATTTGTTTAACATATATTTTTGTCTACATTTACAAATGTGATTTTCACATTTATTATTATAACATCCAAAATAAGGAAAATTTAGGGGGAAACTAGTTGAAACGAAATCGTTTTAGTGGTAAGCACCTTATTAAATTAATTAATCTGTAAACATATGAAAGAATGAATACTCTAAAAGTAAAAGTGCAATTCCAAGTTTTAATTGGTGTTTTACTGACTATGTTCATAACAAGTAATTCGTTAAGTGCCAAAGATTATTCTTCTTTAGTAAAAGAAGTCGATCTCACACAAATGATTATTAAGGGAACGGTCATAGAAGGTGATACCAACAGGCCTTTGCCAGGGGTGACAATTTTAGAAAAGGGAACCCGGAATGGGGTGGTCACCGATTTTGATGGAAAGTATACAATTTCGGTAAGTCCGAATGCTGTTCTTGTATTTTCTTACGTGGGTTTTATCACTCAGGAAACCGGAATCACCGGTAAAAGTCAAATTGACATCACTCTAAGCCCGGATCAACAATCACTTGATGAAACTGTAATCATCGGGTTTGGTGGTACACAAAAGAAGGCCAGTCTTGTAAGCTCCATTACCTCTATTAATCCATCGGAACTTAAGGGACCATCAAGTAATTTAACGACAATGATGGCAGGTAGGGTTTCCGGAATGATTGCTTTTCAACGTAGTGGTGAGCCGGGAGCCGATAATTCAGATTTCTTTATTAGAGGTTTGGGATCATTTGGTTCAGGTAAAGTTAATCCGCTAATTTTAATAGATGGTATTGAGTCTACTAATACAGATATGGCGCGTTTACAACCGGATGATATTGAAAGTTTTTCAGTCTTAAAAGATGCAGCAGCCGCTGCAGTTTATGGTGCACGTGGTGCAAATGGAGTTGTGCTGATCAGTACCAAAATGGGTAAAGCAGGCAAGACCCATTTTCAATTTCGTAGCGAAACCAAAATGTCATCTAATACGAAAAATTTTAATTTCGCAGATAATATTACGTATATGAATCTAGCAAATGAAGCGGCATTAACACGTAATCCTAAAGCCGCACTCCCTTATAATCAAAACAAAATATATAGAACCTCATTAGGTGATGATCCTTATTTATATCCAAGTAATAATTGGATTAATGAATTAATTAAGGATTATACCGTTAACCAAGGTTTAAATATGAGTGCCAGTGGAGGTGGAGAAAAAGCCAAGTATTATATTTCTGGTACTTATAATGTAGATAATGGAGTCTTAAATGTTGAAGGCATCAATAATTTTAATAATAATATTAAACTTAGAAATTATTCGATAAGAAGTAATTTAGATTTAGACCTTACACCTACAACAAAAGCAATAGCTCGTGTTTACGGTCAATTTGATGATTATAGTGGGCCTGTTGGAGGAGGAGAACGAATTTTTAATTTAGCTCTGTGGTCCAACCCGGTAAAATTTCCAAAAGTATATCCAGCTAGCTATCTTCCTTTCGTAGATCACCCTTTATTTGGGGGTGAACCAGCAAGATCTGGCCTTGGATCACCTATATTGATCAACCCTTACGCAGAAATGGTGCGCGGATATCAAACAAGTAAGGCTTCTACAATATCCACTCAGGTAGAGATTAAACAGGATTTAAACTTTATTACAGAAGGCTTAACCGCACGTGGTATGGGATATATCAAACGCTTTTCTTTTTATGAAGTTTCCAGACAATACAACCCTTTTTATTATGGCTCCAGTATTAGTCCTGTAACAGGAGAGCTCGATATAAATGTTTTAAATCATGGAGGTCAAGGTTCTATAGGTCAAACCGGCACGGAGTATCTTAATTATAACGAAGGTGATAAAAATTTAGATTCGAGGATTTATATTGAAACCGCTCTTAATTATAATAGGACCTTTAATGAGACGCATGCGGTTTCTGGGATGCTTGTAAACTTATTATCGAGTTATGAGACAGGTAACTCAGGAAATGTACAAACCTCGCTCCCCAATAGAAATCATAGTATTTCGGGTAGATTTACATACGCCTATGACAACAGGTATTTACTTGAATTTAATTTTGGGTATAATGGATCTGAGAGATTTGCCGAAGGTAGTAGATATGGTTTTTTCCCTTCAATTGGATTCGCGTACCATGTCTCTAATGAGGATTACTGGAACTCCATGAAAAATGTTGTTTCAGATTTAAAAATTCGTTTTACTCATGGTCTTGTTGGTAACGATGCGATCGGAAATGTAGAGGATCGTTTCTTTTACCTTTCTAATGTAAATCTTTTAGATGGAACCTATGGAGCTACTTTTGGTGAACAATTTGGCTATTCTAGGCCAGGTGTATTTACAAGTCGATATGCAAATAACAACATTGGGTGGGAACAGTCCCAACAAACCAATGTAGGTTTAGACCTGGAATTATTTAACTCCATAAATATTACGGCAGACGCTTTTAAGCAAACGCGTACTCATATTTTACAAGAGCGCTCTAATATCGGTTCTACCTTAGGGCTTACAGCTACACCTTCAACCAATTTTGGAGAAATGGAAAGTAGTGGTCTAGATCTTTCTATAACTTATAACAAGCAATTTAATAGAGATTGGTGGACACAATTAAGAGGTAACTTCACCTATGCAACCAATAAAGTTTTAGTGTATGATGAAGTTTCATATCCAGAAGAATTGGCATATCGCTCAATTATAGGTAATAGTGCCAGACAGACATACGGTTATGTAGCAGAGCGTTTATTTATTGATCATGAAGAAACTCTCAATTCACCAACGCAGTTTGGAGAGTATTCAGGAGGTGATATTAAGTACCGTGATGTAAATGGAGATGGTTTGATTAGTGAAAATGACAAGGTGCCATTAGGGTATCCTACAATTCCAGAAATTGTTTATGGTTTTGGAGGAACATTAGGTTATAAAAATTTGGACTTTAGCATCTTTTTTCAAGGATCTGCTCGCTCGACCTTTTTTATTAACCCACAAAATATTTCACCTTTTGTAATAAATGGTTCTGCACAAAACGGGTTGTTAGATGTAGTTGCAGAAGATCATTGGTCTGAAGCTAATCGCGATTCTTATGCCTTTTGGCCACGTTTAAGTGAAGAATTTGTTGAAAATAATAATCAGGTTTCAAGTTGGTGGATGCGTGATGGGTCTTTTTTAAGATTAAAATCTATAGAAGCTGGTTATAATGTGCCAGAAAAAATTACATCTAAAATTGGGTTGACGGCTCTTCGAATTTATTTTAGTGGTAATAATTTAGCTGTGTGGAGCAAATTTAAACTGTGGGATCCAGAAATGGGAGGCAGTGGTTTGGGATACCCCATACAGTCTGTTTATAATTTAGGTTTAAAATTTGATTTATAAAAAAATAAGGTTTATGAGAACTACAAAGAAAATAATTTTAATAAAAGGTTTTCCAAAGCTTCAAAAAGCACTAGGAATTTCCTTAATAATTTTTGTCCTATTTGGATTAGAATCTTGTGAGAAAAGTTTTTTGGATGTTGTTCCAGATAACGTGGTTACAATAGATCAGGCATTCAAATTGAGAAATGAAGCAGAAAAATATCTATTTACCTGCTACTCATATATTCCTAAAAATGGAGATGGGGTTTTTAATATAGGGATGCTGGCCGGAAATGAAACCTGGATTGCGGGTCAAGATGCGGCTATAAATAGTAATGCTTTTGATATAGCCCGCGGTTTACAAAGAGTGACAAATCCTTATATGGATTCATGGGAAGGACGTTATCAGGCCGCTGGACCTGGAGATAACTATCCGTTATTCGATGGGATAAGACATTGTAATATTTTTATAGATAATATGGAAGACAGAACTAAGGTTCCAGATATCACTGAAGCAGATCGTCTAAGGTGGATAGGAGAAGCTAAGTTTTTAAAAGCATATTATCATTACTATTTAATGCGAATGTATGGACCTATTCCAATAATGCGTAATACAATACCGGTTGATGCCCCAGAAAATGAACTTCAAGTATCAAGAGAACCTATAGATGAGAGTATTGAATATTTAGTAACTTTACTGGATGAGGCAATAGCAACGCTCCCTCCACAAATTGTGGATCTCCAAAATGAATTGGGAAGAATTACAAGACCCGCAGCATTAGGTATAAAGGGAGAACTTTTACTTATGGCAGCAAGTCCATTGTTTAATGGCAATTCAGATATGGCAGGTTATGCAAATAAGGATGGGACACAGTTGTTCAACACCTCTTATGACGAAACTAAATGGCAAAAAGCCGCAGATGCACTTAGAACTGCTATTGACGTGGCAGAAGCAAATGGACATCGTATTTTTTATAAGGAGGATGTTACAGCTAACATTTCACAAACAACAAGAACGAAACTTGATATTAGACAAGCTGTAACAGAACGATTTAACGATGAGCTTGTTTGGGCTAATCCTAATAGTCGTACTTGGGAGTTACAACGCCTATGTATGGCGCCTTTAGCCAACACAGTGGCTCATAGTCAAGCGAGAAAAGTATTTTCACCTACTATTAAGTCTGCTTCTAATTTTTACACCAAAAATGGCGTGCCAATAGAAGAAGATAAGACCTTAAATTATGATGATATTACAGTAATTAGAGAAGCTGGACCTGATGATGCCCTTAATATAAAGGAAGGGTATCGTACGTCAATATTAAATTTTGATAGAGAACCTCGTTTTTATGCTGATTTAGGTTTTGACGGTTCAATTTGGTATAAGTATGATAGCGGTTCTGATGAAACACGCTGGCATATTGAATCTAAGTTTAAAGATTATGCAGGTAGTGCCGATGCTTTCGATTTTAATGTAACAGGCTATTACATCAAGAAGCTTGTAGACTGGGAACAGACTTTTGATAGCAATGGTGGAGCATCATACAATGATTATGCATGGCCAGAATTGCGATTGGCAGATTTATACTTAATGTATGCCGAAGCATTAAACGAAGTAGCAGGACCTACAGGAGAGGTATTGCAGTATGTTGATGCTATTCGCGAACGAGCAGGTTTAGAAGGGGTTGCAACATCATGGCAAACCTACTCTTCAAATCCAAATAAATATACCACTAAAGATGGTATGCGGGAAATTATTCATAGAGAACGTAGTATAGAATTAGCTTATGAAGGAAAAAACTATTGGGATATCAGACGTTGGAAAGAAGCGACAAACGAGTTTAATCAACCTGTAAAAGGTTGGAATGTCTATGGGGTTTCGGAAAGTTCATATTATCAAGTACTAACGTTACATCAACAACGTTTCGTGTCTCCAAAGGATTATTTTTGGCCAATTAATCAAACAACCTTAATTCAAAATCCTAATCTGATTCAAAGTCCAGGTTGGTAAAAAACATTAAAATTATGAAACGAAAATCAATACAATCCTTAAGGATTATAATGTTATCCCTGATTGTAACTTTTTTAGGTTGCTCAGAAGAACAAGGACCGATTCCCTTAGAAAGAAATTTAACCCCACCAGGTGAAGTCAAAAACGTTATGGTCGAGAATTTGCCAGGTAAAGCAAAGCTTCAATACACATTGCCTGAAGATGAAGATTTACTATATATTGTTGCTCGTTATACTTTAGAAAATGGTACGCCTTTAGAAGTTAAATCTTCTTACTATAATAATTCAATGTTAATAGAAGGTTTTACAGGCTTATCAGAGAAAGAAGTTAAGATCTACGCTGTTAACAGGAGTGAGACAGAATCTGAACCGGTTACTGTAACGGTAGCACCTCTTGAAGCTCCAATTTTTGATGTATTTAAATCTTTGGAAACAAGTCCTGATTTTGGTGGTGTACGCATAAATGCCAAAAATCCAACTGAAGAGGATATAGCATTGCTGGTTCTGCAAAAAAACCTTCAAGACGATTGGGAGCCACTTCCTACGAGTATTTATACATCGGTACGCGAAATATCCCAAAGTTTAAGAGGTTTTGATACCATACCCCAAGATTTTGCTTTTCTAGTTAGGGATAGATGGTTAAATACAACAGATACGTTGTTTACAACATTAAAACCAATCTATGAAACTTTAATGCCCAGGGAGGATATGAAACCTATTACATTAAGTAATGATGCAGAGCTTATCGCTGCTCATACAGAAGTTAGGGACTTGTTTAATGGTGGAACCCTGGAATGGTACGATAGCTATTTTACCAGTAGAACAGTTGATACGGAAGACCACTTAGTAACTTTTGATATTGGCAAAGAAACCAAATTAAGTCGTTTGCATATCTGGCAATTTTCAGAACCTATTGGAGGTCAAAGATTATATTATTATTTAGGAGCTATGCGATACTTCAAAGTATGGGGCGCTAACGAGTTAAATGATGGTGATTTATCCGGATGGACTCTATTGGGAGAATTTGAAGTTAAGAAACCATCCGGTCTGCCTTATGGCCAAGAAGATAATAATGATCTTGTAGCCGCTAAAGATGGTGCAGACTACGAAATCTCTATAAATAATCCAGCAGTGCGATATCTTAGAATACAGTGTATGGAAAACTGGGCTGGTGGTGATTATATGGCGGTTTCTGAAGTGCAAGTTTACGGCAATCCTGATTTTTAACAAAAATATGAAAAATATGAAAAATTCAAGGAAAATAATAGCAGCGATTTCTGCTATCATCTTAGTTCTAGTAATATACTCATGTACAAGTGATACTGAGTATCTAAAATACGCAAAAGGCGGTGAAATTTCTTATTCAGGTGCTATTGATTCTTTGCAAATTATGCCTGGTAAAAATCGGGTTAAAGTTGAAGGCTTAATAATTGGAGATCCTAAAATTTCCGAACTACGGGTTTACTGGAATAATAATATGGACTCACTTGTTTTGCCGGTGATAAGGTCAACAGGTATTGATTCGATTTCAACTATTATTGAAGGTCTTGAAGAGAAAGTATATAATTTTGTGGTTAGAACTTTTGATAATAATGGAAATAGTTCAATTCCTGTATCTCTTTCTGCAGAAGTATATGGAGCTCGTTATTTAGCGTCGCTTTTGAATACGCCATTATTGGCCAATATACTTATTGGAAGCAACCTTACAATTGATTTTGCAGAGACGAGTAAGAATTCTGGATCTTTAGGTAGTGAAGTTGAATACACAACTACAAGTGGAACCCTAAAGACTATATTTGTAGATAGAGCTGATTCTAGTTTAGAATTAACAGATTTTGAAAGTGGTTCAACATATCGTTACCGAACTGCTTTTGTTCCAGTTGAAGAATCCATAGATAATTTTTACACAGATTATAAAAATGTTAAACCCATTCCAACTCCTGTTTTAGGGAATGCTAAAGTGCCATTTACAGCATCTGCAACAGAGGGTAGATGGGGTGTTTTGGGAGATCCTTGGATAACCAATGATGCAGCAAAAAACCATGATGTTTATGGAGGCTGGGACGAATGGAATGGAAATATTTTTAATTTAGAATCTGGATGGGGAGCACCTGGTATTACAAATGGTAAAATCTATCAAGTTGTTAATGCAGAACCAGCTAAATATCAATTAAAAGTTAAACTACGTGATACAAATCATTCTGTTGATGATGCAGGTGGTGCCTATTTTGTAATTACAAAAGGAAATGCAGGTTTGCCTGATGTTGAAGATCTTGCAACCGCTCCAGAAGTTTTAGCTTATAAGAGAATTTTAGGTTCATCTAGTCTAGATTATGTTATTGAATTCACTCTAGATGAAACTAGTGAAATTTCAGTTGGAGAATTAACAACACAATCGGATGCCGGTCGTTTTGCAAATATTATTTCTTATGAAATAGTAGTGTTATTAGATTAGCTTTATACCGATCCAATTCAATGGTTTTTAAGAGAAGGAGGTGTTACATCTTCTTCTCTTTTAACTTTAAATTAATCAACAATGAATGTGGTAGGATAAAAGATTTATAAATATCACGTTTCTGGCCTATTCTGCAAAGGATGATTTTTTAAGGAATATAGAATTAGAAAATCCTGTCAATAATTATTTTGGGGGTTGATCCTGATTATAATTATTGGTTTAATAACTTTTTTAAGTTAGTTTATTTTTTGAATTGAGCTAAAAAGTAATTGATAGGTTTTCTTTACTCTATACCTTTCAAATTTATCCGATAAATTAAATTATCAAGTTATGAATAAAAAAATCTGTGTTTTATTAGCAATGTGCATGATTTCTTGTAATAATTCTCAAAAGGATAAGCATGAGGAGAATAAGGAGAAAACCGATTATGAAGATACGATGTTATTCACAATTAGGAATTCTGAGGAGACAGGCATTAATTTTATAAATTCACTTATTGAAAACAGAATCCTTAACGGAATTTTATACGAATACCTATATAACGGGGGTGGTGTAGCCGTTGCAGACTTCAATGGGGATGATCTTGAAGATATTTACTTCGTTTCCAATTTAGAGTTGAACAAGCTCTATCTAAATAAAGGCCATTTAAAATTTGAGGATATCACCATTACCTCAAAAGTAGAGGGCGGAAAAGGGTTTCCAACCGGAGTTACAGTGGTGGATATAAACTCAGACGGAAAGCAGGATATTTATATTTGCAAATCAGGTAATTACAAAAATGCAGATGATAGAAGGAATGAGCTTTATGTAAATATGGGAAATGATAAAGAGGGGAATCCAATTTTTAAAGAAGAAGCAAAGGCGTTTGGACTGGATCTTCCCAATTATTCTACACAAGCAGCTTTTTTTGATTATGATAAGGATGGAGATTTGGATATGTTCCTAATAAATCATGGAACAGGCCCATATGTGAATGAATTATTGCCAGAGTTAATGGCAACAAAGGCACCATTACAAAGCTCAAGACTTTTTAAAAATGAAAATGGAGTTTATAAAGATGTTTCGGAAGAAAGTAATATTATAAATAATGCTATTAGTTATGGTCTTGGAATCGCTATCGGCGATTTAAACAATGATACATGGCCAGATATTCTTGTGGGTAACGATTATTCAGAAAAAGACCACTTATACCTTAATCAGCAAAACGGCACCTTTAAAGAAGTTATAAAAGAAGCAACCAACCATATTTCATATTTTTCAATGGGGAACGACATATCAGACATTAATAATGATGGTTGGTTGGATTTTGTATCTTTAGATATGATGTCGGAGCATAATTACGATATGAAAACAACTATGAGCGGAATGAACCCTGCCCGTTTTTATGAACTTAAGGATAGAGGCTTACATTATCAGTATATGTACAATACCATGCAGTTGAACAATGGGATAGCAAATATCGACAATCAAATCCCATTATTTTCAGACGTGGCACAAATAAATGGCGTTTCCAGTACAGACTGGAGTTGGGGTCCACTAGTGTTTGATATGGATAACGACGGATGGAAAGATCTTTTTGTATCCAACGGCATTAAGCGAGATTTTAGAAATAACGATTTTAGAATACATAAAAAATCAAAAGTCGATGAATTTTTTAGAACCCATGGTGAGCAAACCAGGGAAAGCCAAAAACTTGCCCGCGATTTAACCATGGAGTTGATTAATGAAATGCCAATTCGGAATAAGCCAAATTATTTTTTTCAGAATAAAAAAGGTGAAGGGTTTGATAAAAAAAATGGCGATTGGGTTACAAATTATCCTACCAGTTCTAACGGAGCTGCATATGCCGATTTAGATAATGATGGCGATTTGGATATTGTAGTAAACAATACAGATGATTTTGCTATGATTTATGAAAACAATTCCAGAAAATTAAATACCAACAGTTACATCCAAATAAAACTGAAAGGTTCAAAAAATAACCCCAACGGAATAGGCGCACGTATAATTCTTGAAGATGAGGGCAAAACCCAAATACAAGAAAATTATTTTACCAGGGGGTTTCAATCTGCTGCTAGTTCCAATTTACATTTTGGACTTGGGTCAAAAGAATCCATAGAAAAAGTGACAGTGATTTGGGGGGATAATAAAACAGATGTCTATAAAAATATTGAAGCAAATCAAATACTTACACTAGATTATAATGATGCCAAGACAAAGTATGTTGATTCAAAAAACAAAGAACATTTATTTAAGGACATTACTAAAAACAGTCAATTAGTATATAAGCATAAGGAAAATAATTTTCAGGATTTTCAGCGGGAGTCGCTATTGCCACATAGAATGTCTCATTTTGGACCCGCATTGGCAACCCATGATGTAAACGGCGATGGGTTGGATGATATGTATATTGGAGACGCAAAAGGGGGGGGCGGAAAGCTTTTTATCCAAATGAGTAACGGTACATTTCAGGAAAAGGCTATTCCAGCTTTTAAAATCGATAAAGAATATGAAGATGTTGGTGCTTTATTTTTTGATGCAGATTCAGATGGCGATCCAGATCTTTATGTGGTAAGTGGTGGCAATGAATACGATGAAGGCTCTAAGTTTTTAGATGATAGATTGTATGAAAATAAAGGCGATGGTAATTTTGAATTAATTAATGCACTTCCTTCTATAGGAATTAGTGGCTCAAGAGTTAAAGCTGCCGATTTTGATAAGGATGGGGATTTAGATCTTTTTGTTGGCGGACGCCAAAAACCAGGGCACTATCCAGAACCTGTAAATAGTTTTTTATTGCAGAACAACAGTAAACCTGGAAAAATTAAGTTCACAAATATTACGAATGCTAATGCCAGACCACTAATGGAATTAGGTATGGTAACCGATGCTGTTTGGGTTGATGTTGATAATGATACATGGTTGGATTTAATGGTTGTTGGCGAATGGATGTCTCCAGTATTGCTTAAAAACAATCAAGGAACCTTTGAAAATATCTCGGAAGCTTCAGGACTCTCTAAAGAAGTCGGTTGGTGGTTTAGTATTTCATCCGCAGATTTTGATGGTGACGGAGATGATGATTTAATTGCGGGCAACCTTGGGCTAAACTATAAATATAAAGCTACCCCCGAAGCACCTTTTGAAGTATATCAAAAGGATTTTGACAACAATGGCAATCTGGATATTGTACTGGGATATTATGATTTAGGTAATCTATATCCGTTACGGGGCAGACAATGCTCTTCAAATCAAATGCCATTCATAAAAGAAAAATACAAGGATTATAATTCCTATGCCCAAGCCACGTTGCCAGAGGTTTATGGGGACACAAACTTAAAAGCAGCCATACATTATAAGGCTACAAATTTTGCAACCTGTTATTTTCAAAACAACGGTGATGGCACCTTTTCAATGAGACCACTAGGAAAAATAGCCCAACGGTCATCTGTAAATGCCATTAACATAAGTGATTTTGATGCTGATGGAAAATTAGATATGGTACTCTTAGGAAATTTATATGCTTCCGAAGTTGAAACCCCACGAAACGATGCCAGTATAGGTGTATTCCTAAAAGGAGATGGAAAAGGGGGGTTTACGGAAATCCCAGCCATTGCAAGTGGTTTGTATGTTAAAGGTGATGTTCGAAATGCAGAAATGATTAATGTTTCTGGCGGTAAGAAAGCCTTGGTTGTGGCTAAAAATGATGATTTTTTGCAACTAATTGATACTTTTTCTAAAAAATAAACAACTATAAAAAATAGAAAGTTTAAGTCTCTAAATAGAGGTTTACTTGAGCTAGATGCACAATTCCTTAATGCTAATAATTCACCCAGTTAAAATGACAACATTTAAAACTTATTAAAAAAAGAGATAGAGTTAAAACCAAAAAAGTGGATTTCAAAAATTATATCTAGTGGTGACCGACGAAACAGGAATTTAATATACTAATCATGAATAATAAAAATTATAACTATCTAAGATTACAAAAGATCTCAATTGTCCTTTTAATTTTTTTTGCAGTTTTTTCTAATGAACAGATTTTTTCTCAAAATGGGGATAATCTATCTGAGGAAACTGTAACTATTCACGTGGATTTTAGTAAGAATAAAGGAGTTATGAAGCCTATTTGGGCATGGTGGGGTCATGATGAGCCGAATTACACCTATATGAAAAATGGGAAAAAACTTCTTTCTGAAATGGCCAATTTAAGTCCCACCCCGGTTTATTTGCGGGTCCACAGTCTCTTGGTTACAGATGAGGGTCCTCGTTCAGCCCTCAAATGGGGATCGAGTAATGCCTACACTGAAGACGAAAATGGTAGTCCAATTTATAATTGGACAATTATTGACTCAATTTTTGATACCTATGTTGAAAGAGGTATGAAACCCTTGGCGCAAATTGGATTTATGCCAAAAGCGCTATCGACCATGCCAGAACCTTACCGTCATCACTGGAAACCGGGGGCCGAATATGGAGATATATACCTCGGTTGGGCATATCCCCCAAATGATTATAAAAAATGGGCTGAACTTGTTTATCAATGGGTAAAGCATAGTGTAGATCGTTACGGTAAAGAGGAGGTAGAAACTTGGTACTGGGAATTGTGGAATGAGCCTAATATTGGTTACTGGCAGGGGACCACCGAAGAATACATCAAATTATATGATTATTCAGCTGATGCTGTAAAACGGGCCTTACCTACTGCTCGTATAGGTGGTCCTGAAACCACCGGACCAGGATGGGATAAGGCTGCTGAATTTTTGACAACATTTCTGGATCATGTTGTTAGTGGGAAAAATTATGTAACTGGAAAAATTGGTTCTCCTCTTGACTTCATTTCATTTCATGCCAAAGGAAGCCCTAAACTGGTCGATGGGGTTGTCCAGATGAATATGGGAGCACAATTGCGCGACATCAATAAAGGTTTTGAAATTGTGGCTTCATATCCTAAGTTAAAGAACTTGCCTATTATTATAGGCGAGTCTGACCCTGAGGGATGCGCCGCCTGTTCAGAAGCAGACTATCCACACTATGCCTACCGTAACGGGACCATGTACTCAAGTTATACAGCTGCTTCATTTGCTCGTCTATACGAGTTGGCTGATCTTCATGGAGTTAATTTATTAGGAGCGGTAACCTGGGGTTTTGAATTTGAGGACCAGCCATGGTTTGCAGGTTTTCGGGCGATGGCCACCAATGGAGTTGATAAGCCGGTTTTGAATGTATTCCGAATGTTTGGAATGATGCAGGGGAACAGAGTGGAAGTGAATGGGGATTCTGACTATAATTTAAAAATGGTACTTGATGAAAGTATAAGAGGAAATAAAACCGATATCAGTGCAATCGCTGCAAAGGATGATCATACTGCGACCGTTATGGTATGGAACTATCATGATGATAATGTAGAGACACCTGCTTCGCCAGTAGAATTAAAAATGAAGGGTCTTCCAGTCAGTCAGGTGTTACTGCATGAGTATCGAATCGATAATCAAAACAGTAATTCTTTCCAGTTATGGAAGGATATGGGGTCTCCTCAAAACCCCTCTCCTGAGCAGATTTTGAGACTTGAAAGAGCAGGACAGCTGCAATTGTTCACTTCACCAAAATGGATTAGCACTAAAGATGGAGAGGCTGTTATACAAATTGATATACCCAGGCAGGGCGTATCTTTCTTAAAGCTAACCTGGGAGTAATTGATTATTGAACTAAAAACTTATGAAAACAAAAATCTTCGGTAATCTTAGTTATTATCTTCAGCTTATTTTTATGGTCAAGCCGGACTTTCAAGAGAAGTTGATAATAGTTTGGCAATAGTTAACAACATTCAATAATATGATTTTCAAACGACAAATTAACTAATTGAGGTTTTATGGGAAGACAAAAAGATAAAAAGTTTTTTTTAATCTAAGAAATTTTTTACAGATGAAGCAGAAGACATAAACGACAAGGCAACCTAATGGCTAGGAGCAAATTATACGAAGGGAATTAATTAAATTTTGGGAATGAAATGAATATTGCTTGAGAACTAATTTTTAAAAAAAAAAAGTGTTGCACCATGGTTTATAAAAAGAATATATTCATTTTAGCATTGATAGGACTAAACTTGACTTCTGTCTTTTCACAAAAAAAGGAACAGGCGATAAAAGTAGATGTGCCGTTAGATTCTATACGTCTAAGCGATCCTGCTATTCTGGCAGATGAAGCTACCTCTACCTATTATATGACAGGATCGGGAGGATTGATGTGGAAAAGTAAAGACCTGGATAAATGGACTGGCCCTTTTAATGTAACACAAACAGATCCAGAATCCTGGATGGGAGATGATCCCATGATCTGGGCAGCTGAACTGCATTCTTACAGAGGTAAATATTACTATTTCGCCACCTTCACAAACAGGGATATAAAGATTGATACGGTTAATGGGAATATTATTGATCGACGTGCCAGTCATGTTTTAATCAGTGATAAACCTTACGGACCTTATGTGCCAATGGATGAACCTACATACTTGCCATCGGACAAACCAACATTAGATGGCACTTTTTGGGTGGACAAAGATAAAAAACCCTACATGATCTATTGTTATGAATGGTTGCAGAGCCTTGATGGAACAATTGAAAAGATAGAATTAAAACCTGATTTAAGTGGCTCAATAGGTGCAGGAAAAGTAATTTTTCGGGCAAGTGATTCTCCCTGGAGCAAAGAATATAACCTGGAAGGTGAGGTGGTACCAAACAAAGTAACCGATGGTCCCTGGCTATTTCGTACCCAAACTGGAAAATTGGGGATGTTGTGGACCAGCTGGATTTTTGACGTGTATACCCAGGGAGTTGCTTACTCTGAAAGCGGCACTTTGGACGGTCCCTGGATACAAGAAGAAGAGCCAATTACCCCTCCTAACTATGGACATGCTACCTTATTCAGGACCTTTGAAGGCAAGCTGTTGATGTCGTTGCACAGCCACAAAGAGGATGAGAACGGCCGGTATATCAGAATTCCACATCTGTTAGAAGTAGACGATTCCGGAGATAAGCTTATTATCGGGGAGTTCTATAAATCAAAAATTTGAGCTTCAAGTAATTATTTATTTTTTCGATGCATCACAAGCAAAGGTGAAAACATGAATAAATAGGCTATTAGAGTTGTTAAATTGAACAAATTATCAATAAAAAATTGACACCTTTAAATAATTAATGTATATTGTACATTTATTGTTTTATTCACATTTACGGATGTACTAGTACATTTGTTTCGGTAAAAATATAACCCCCAAACGATTTAGAGTAATGTTCAAAAGTAGTCTTCCTAAAAAAAAAAATAGCCTGCTGCTGATTTTCATTTGGATTTTAGGAACCTTTTTATTTTTTACCGGTTGTATTTCCTCAAAAGTTGAAGAAACAGTTGTTGGATCCGGTTGGGCAAATAATTCTGTGAATACCGTGATTTTCCGGCAGAATGCTGTTACTACCTACCAGGATTACCAGTTTACGGCCTATTATGATGAAAAAAGCAACCTCAGCCTTGGAAAACGTAAACTTAATTCCAATCAATGGGAAATTCATAAAACCCAATATAAGGGTAATACAAAAGACGCCCACAATGCTATAAGTATTGCAGTAGATGGTGATGGATTTTTACACGTAAGCTGGGATCACCACGACACTCAATTGCGTTATGCAGTTAGCAGCAATCCTTTGGCACTAAAATTAGGGGAAGAAAAAATTATGACTGGAAAGGAAGAAGATAAAGTTTCTTATCCTCAATTTTATAATTTACCCGATGGAAATTTACTGTTCCTCTATCGATCCGGGCAATCCGGAAGAGGAAGTTTGGTTGCCAATCGCTTTAATACTAAAAACCTGAAATGGAAGCAACTTCATCAAAACCTAATAGATGGGGAAAATAAGCGCAATGCATATTGGCAGGCTTATGTTGACAAACATGGAACGATACATCTTTCCTGGGTATGGCGGGAATCCTGGGATGTTGCCACCAATCATGATATAGCATACGCTCGTTCAATGGACGATGGTTTAACCTGGGAAAAATCAACCGGCGAAAAATATTTACTGCCAATAACTGCTGAAACCGCTGAGTATTCCTGGAAGGTTCCTGAAAATAGCAGTTTAATTAATCAGACCTCCATGACAGCTGATGATGAGGGTAATCCTTACATTGCCACTTATTGGAATGAAAGGGGAACTACCCAATTTCAGATAGTTTATCTTCAAAATGGAGAATGGAAAAAAGAGAACACAGCCTTTAGAAAATCTTCCTTCAATCTTGGGGGAGGTGGTACAAAAAGCATCCCCATCTCCCGCCCAGAGATATTAGTGAGTTCAGGAAAGAATTCCATTCTAGCCTATTTGTTATTCAGGGATGAAGAAAGAGGAAATAAAATTTCTTTAGCTCACAAAAATTTATTGAAAGCCACTACATGGGAAATTATGGACCTCACTGAAAATTCCGTTGGTCAGTGGGAGCCAAATTATGATAAAGAATTATTTAAACAGAATAATCAACTCCACATTTTTGTTCAAAAAGTGACGCAAATCGATGGAGAGGGTGTTGCAGAGAAAACCTCAACTCCCGTCAAAATTTTAGAATTAAATAGATTACCCAATTAATGAAATTAACTACATGAGAAGAAAAATATTATCCCAAAGCTTACTTCAAGGATTAACAACAAATGTTCGATTTTCAGTTTTAATACTGATTTCAATATTGTTCTCAGCTTGTGCAGGTCAAAAAGCAATTCCCAAAAACCAAATCGATTCCACCCTGGAATTAGCTTCGGAACAATATAAATATATGAAAGAGCTTTTGCCAGATAATAAGTTTCCGAAAACTTATTATGCCAGTGATGACAGGTTTGAAACAAGTGACTCAGGATGGTGGGTTAGCGGGTTTTATCCGGGGACACTCCTGTATTTATATGAAGATCTAAATGATCAGGATTTAAAAGGAGAGGCTGATAAGGTACTTAAGGATTTAAAAAAGGAGCAGTTTAACAAATCCACCCATGACCTTGGTTTTATGATGTATTGTAGCTTTGGAAATGCCAATAGGTTAAATCCGAATGTAGAGGATCAGGAAATTTTAATGAACAGTGCAAAATCTTTATCTACAAGGTTCAATGAGAAGGTTGGTGCTATCCGCTCCTGGGATTCTTCAGATGATAGTTTCCTGGTAATTATTGATAATATGATGAACCTCGAACTTCTTTTTTGGGCATCAGAACATAGTGGGGATAACAGGTATCGGGATATTGCCATAACTCATGCCAATACCACCCTGGAAAATCATTTTAGGAAAGATAATAGTTCATATCACGTGGTTAATTATAATGTAAATACCGGTGAGGTAAAACAAAAGCGCACGGCACAAGGAGCTGCAGATGAATCGGCTTGGGCAAGGGGACAGGCCTGGGGATTATATGGTTACACAGTGATGTATCGGGAAACGAAAGACAAGAAATATCTGGACCAGGCTGTAAATATTGCAGAATTTATGCTAAATCATCCAAATATGCCGAAAGATAAAGTGCCATACTGGGATTTTGATGCAGATAATATTCCAGATGCATTAAGGGATTCATCGGCAGGTGCAGTTATGGCCACTGCCCTTCTTGAATTGAGTGAATATGTAGATAAGGCAAAAAGCAAAAAGTACTTTAAAATTGCTGAAACAGCGTTAAGCACCCTTATGAGTGATGAATATTTAGCTAAAAAAAGAACTAATGGAGGATTTATCCTAAAACACGGGGTAGGACACATTCCTCAGAATTCAGAAGTTGATGTTCCGCTTACCTACGGAGACTACTATTTTATTGAAGCACTATTGAGATATAAAGATATTTAAAATAATACAGGCTATACTAAAAACATATAATTCAAACAATAAATAAGAATATAAATGAGAAAGCTATTAATAATCACACTGAGCCTTTTAAGTACCGTCATCAGCCTGGCTCAGGACACAAAAAATGAATGGGAAAATCCGGAGGTAGTGGACAGGAACAAAGAAGATGGGCGTAGCTTTTTTGTTTTATATCAGGATGAAGCCAGTGCCAAAGAAAACATTCCGGAGAAATCAACTTTGTACAAAAGTCTCAATGGGACATGGAAGTTTAATATTGTGAAAAAACCTTCAGAAAGACCTTTAGATTTCTATAAAATAGATCTTCAGGACAATAACTGGGATAAAATCCCGGTACCTTCCAACTGGGAGCTGGAAGGTTACGATATTCCTATATATACAAATGTAACCTATCCCTTTCCAAAAAACCCGCCATTTATAGATGAAGCTTACAACCCGGTAGGAAGCTACAGAAAAAGCTTTACCGTTCCTGAGGATTGGGATACCAAGGAGATATTACTTCATTTTGGTTCAATATCAGGTTATGCAAGGGTTTTTCTGAATGGGGAAGAAGTTGGAATGACGAAAGCCTCAAAAACCCCGGCAGAATTCAATATCACTTCTTTTCTCCAGGATGGAGAAAACTTGTTGGCCGTGCAGGTTTTTAGATGGCATGATGGGAGTTACCTGGAAGATCAGGATTTCTGGAGGTTAAGTGGAATCGAGCGTAATGTTTACCTTCAGGCAATGCCAAAAACAACCATTTGGGATTTTTTCGTCAAAAGTAGTTTGGACGGGCAATATGAAAATGGATTATTCAATATAGATGTGAACCTTCGACAGTTTGAAGGAAAGAAAATAAGAAGGCCAAGGCTTTCTGTAGAATTGTTGGATGCTAAGGGGAATACGGTTTTTTCAGAAGAAAAAAAGATTTCAGATCTTAAAAATGTCGTTTTTGAAGGAACAATAAAAAATGTTGAAAAATGGAGCGGTGAAAAGCCCAATTTATACCGATACATTCTAAAGCTTTCTGACAAGAGGGGAAATAATCTTGCAGTAGTATCTGGTAAAACAGGCTTTAGAAACGTTGAAATTAAAAACGCCCAACTTATGGTAAATGGAGCTCCTATTTCGGTGAAAGGAGTTAACCTACATGAACATCATGGCGAAAAAGGCCATGTTCCAAATAAAGAAATCACACGAAAGGATCTTGAATTAATGGCGCAAAACAACGTCAATGCCATTAGAATGAGTCACTACCCACACGGACAAGATATTTACGATCTTGCCGATGAATATGGGTTTTATATAGTTGACGAGGCTAATATTGAAACCCACGCAATGGGTGCCGAATGGCAAGGTAATTTCGACAAATCTAAACATCCCGCATATTTGCCTCAATGGGCACCTGCACATTTGGACAGGATGAAAAGAATGGTCGAATTAAATAAAAACCACTCTTCAATAATTATTTGGTCCCTGGGGAATGAATGCGGAAACGGCCCGGTTTTCTATGATGGGTACGACTGGATCAAAAAAAGGGATGCAACAAGACCAGTTCAATTCGAGCAGGCAGGTCAAAACAGAGATACGGATATTGTTGCTCCCATGTATCCTGGACTGGAAAATATGAGAAAATATGCTCAACGGGATGATGTGGAGAGGCCGTTTATTATGTGCGAATATTCACACGCAATGGGCAACAGCAGCGGTAACTTTCAGGAATATTGGGATGTTATAGATAGCAGTCCACATATGCAGGGAGGTTTCATCTGGGACTGGGTAGACCAGGGACTTAAAACTGAAACTGAAGATGGAAGAATGTTCTGGGCATACGGGGGAGATCTTGGAGGCAAAGACCTTCAGAATGATGAAAATTTTAATGCCAACGGATTGGTTAGTGCAGACAGGACGCCTCATCCCGGGTTGATGGAAACTAAAAAAGTTTATCAGAATATTAAATTTGAACTTGATGGGGAAAGGAACTTAAAAATCACCAATAAATTTAACTTCACCAATCTTGATAAATATAGTTTCAAGTGGGAATTAATTGCTGATGGAACTAAAGTTAAAACCGGGGTTTTTAAGGTATCTATTGCGCCAGGCAAGGATCAACAAATCAGCATAGAACTTCCACAATTGGCAGATGCTGAATACTTTCTTAACGTTTTTGCCTATACCAAAGAAGCAACAGATCTAATGCCGGCAGGACACGAGATTGCACGTGAGCAGTTTGAAATTGGAAGCAACAGCTTTTTTGCTTCCCAAAACGGTTCTGCATCGAAGGAAAGCCTGAAGCACTCAGTTAAAAATGGGGTTCTCAGCTTTAATGCAGGAGATGTAATTGGCGAGATTAATCTTGAAACTGGAAAACTCCAAAAATATAATTTCAAGGATGCTGAATCTAAAATGATTTCACAATTCCCCGAACCTTATTTCTGGCGAGCCCCAACCGACAATGATTTTGGAAATAAAATGCCGGAAAAACAGGTTTTCTGGAAGGAAGCACATATAAATCCTGAAGTGAATAATGTTGAAGTTGGTAAAAAGACAGATAAAGGACTACCTGTAACAGTCACTTATCATTTGACTAAAACTGAAGTTCCTTATTCCCTGACGTATCTTATTCAGAATAATGGGAACATTCAGGTTACTGCTAATATCGATATGAAAGGTAATGATTTACCAGAACTTCCAAGATTTGGAATGCGATTGGTACTTCCGGGAGAATATGAAAACCTGGAATATTATGGGCGTGGACCCTGGGAAAATTATTCCGATAGAAATACTTCTGCTTTTTTAGGAACCTATGAAGATAAGGTGGCCAATCAATTTACTTGGGAATATATTCGTCCGCAGGAGTCAGGATATAAAACCGATGTACGTTGGATCACTTTAAAAAACAACCAAGGCAATGGCCTTAGAATTGAAGGAGAACAACCTTTGGGATTTAGTGCATTGAACATTTCCACAGAGGATATAGACCCCGGAAATGGGAAAGCACAAAAGCATCCCACGGATTTAACGGTTGAGGACAAAGTATTTCTACACCTTGACCTGAAACAACGTGGACTTGGAGGTCTTAACAGTTGGGGCGCTATTCCACTTGATAAATACAGGTTGTTGGATGACCAATACAGCTATAGTTATACCATTTCCCTTATAAAGTAAAGGTTAAACAAAAGTCAAAAAAATGAAAAATATATTTTTAAATGTTCTGTTCTTTTTGCTGGCAATTTCATTTTTCGCGCAGGAAAACCTGATCACAAATATCAGCGGTAGAAATACAGTTTCCTTAAACGGTACCTGGCACTATATTGTAGATCCATATGAGACAGGTTTTTATAACTATCGCTATACTGAAAGAAACGAAAACGACGGCGAGGCATATTGGAATAAACCAGTGATCAAGAACAAAAGCGACAGGAAAGAACATGGTTATAAAGATCCTTACTCCATCCAGGTACCGGGTGACTGGAATTCGCAGGATGATATTTTTAAATATTATGAAGGTACTGTTTGGTATCAGCGGGATTTTGATTTGAACGAGCTCAAGGAAGGTGAAAGAGTTTTTCTTTATTTTGGTGCTGTTAATTATGAGGCACATGTATATTTAAATGGTAAAAAATTAGGGTCTCATAAAGGCGGATTTACCCCCTTCAATTTTGAAATTACTAAAGATATTTTAAAAGAGAAAGACAATTTCCTTGTTGTTAAGGTGGACAATAAAAGGCATCTTGATGAAATTCCAACCGTTAATACCGATTGGTGGAATTATGGGGGTATCACCAGGGATGTTCAATTGCTAATTATGCCAGCAAATTTCATTCAGCAGTATTCCCTTCAATTAGATCAAAATCAGGATATAAAAGCAGCGAAAAAGAATCGGAAATTCAATCTTACCGGAGGTATTAAATTGAATAAAGTTGTTAATGAATCCGAGATAACGGTTGAAATTTCTGAATTAAAATTTAAAAAGAAATTCCGGGTCACAGGAGGAAAGTTGGATTTTGATTTTCCGGTCAAGAATCTAAACCTGTGGTCTCCGGATGACCCTAAGCTTTACGATATAAAATTCACCTTCAATGGTGAAGAATTAACCGATAAAATTGGGTTTAGAAAGATTGAAACATCAGGAAAAAAATTACTGCTCAACGGGGAGCAAATTTTTCTTAGGGGTATAAGTATTCATGAGGAAATTCCTCAGGATCAAAGGAGAGCTTATAGTAAAGAGGATGCCGTTCAATTATTTGGTTGGGTTAAAGATCTTCATGCAAATATGGTTAGGTTGGCGCATTATCCTCATAACGAGAATATGACAAGAATGGCTGATTCCCTGGGAGTCATGGTATGGTCTGAAATCCCGGTTTACTGGACTATAGATTTTGACAATAAAAATGTACTGGAGAAAGCAAAAATTCAACTGGAGGAGATGATTATTAGGGACAAGAATAAAGCTTCAGTCATTATTTGGTCCGTAGGTAATGAAACTCCTATAAGTACTGTTCGTACTAATTTTATGAAGTCTTTAATTACAAAGGCAAGGTCTATGGACAATTCCCGCCTTATCTCGGCTGCATTGGAGGTAGGATACAATGAGGGTGTAAATCGAATTGATGATCCATTAGGTGAATTTACCGATATAGTTTCAGTGAATGAGTATTTGGGATGGTATGGCGGCTTGCCTGACGCAGCACAAACAGCGCAATGGGAGGTAGCTTATGATAAGCCGCTCTTCATAAGTGAAACCGGTGCCGGTGCAAAAGGAAGCTATCACGCAGATAAGGAAAACAGATGGAGCGAGGAATACCAGGAATGGTTTTATAAAGAACAGGTAGACATGATGAAACGTATGCCCGAAAACTACAGTGGACTTTCTCCATGGATTTTAGCCGATTTCAGATCGCCCAGAAGAAATCATCCGGAATATCAGGAGGGCTGGAACAGAAAAGGCCTTATTGACAATGAAGGGAGAAAAAAGAAGGCTTTTCATGTTCTTAAAGAATATTACATAGAAATTGAAAATCAGAAAGGAGAATAAATAAACTACCTCGGGGCAGAGCCCACGAGGTATTAAAATTCAAAAAAAACAAATTCCATCCCGTCCCGACGCTTCGGGATCGGGGCCAAAAAAAGCAGAACGAGGCAGAGCCTCGGGGAATTAAACCCGAAAAGATTAACAATTACAGTCCAACCAGGGAAAAATAGAATCCCAGTATTTAACCTATTGCAAGGGAGCAGCTAAAAAAATATAGAAAATTATGGTGAAAATGATAAACCTATTAATGTTTTTATCAATCTTCTTCCAGTACAATTGTAAAGCACAGGACTCAGATAGTAAGGAAACAGATTCTCCCGTTCCCCCGGAAGGTTATACATTGATGTGGGCAGACGAATTTAATATTGATGGGAAACCCGACAGTGAAAACTGGTCCTATGAAAAGGGTTTTAAACGCAATAATGAACTACAATGGTACCAACCACAAAATGCGAATATTAAAGATGGGGTTCTTGTGATTGAAGGTAAAAGGGAACGTGTAAAAAACGACAATTATGATCCTGAAAGCGGGGATTGGAGGAAAAACAGGGAATTTGCTGAATATACAGCATCAAGCATAAATACCCGAAATAATAAACACTTTCAATACGGGATCGTGGAGGTAAGGGCGAAGATAGATACTGCCAGGGGTATGTGGCCTGCCATTTGGACTCTGGGCATATCTAAAGGTTGGCCTGCAAATGGAGAGGTAGATCTTATGGAATATTACCTTGTTAAGGATGAGCCTACGATCCTGGCTAATGCTGCCTGGGCAAACCCGAACCACGGAGCAACATGGGATGGAGCGCAGGTGCCATTTTCAGACTTCCTTGAAAAAGATCCTGACTGGCCCAATAAATTTCATATCTGGAAGATGGAATGGACCGAAGACTACATTAAACTGCACCTGGATGGAGAATTGCTTAATGAAGTAGATTTAAGTAAAACCACTAATCCCGATGGATTTAACCCGTTCCAGCAGCCTCATTATATCCTGCTCAATCTGGCAATAGGATCCAACGGCGGTGATCCATCTTTTACCGAATTTCCAAGAAAATACGAGGTTGATTATGTTCGTATTTATCAAAGAAAATAACATTTTTAGCAATTATTTTATATGAAAAAAAAACTAAAAATCATTTTATCACTGGCCTTTGTTTTGGTGGTTATTTCCTGCAACTCTAAAGTCAAAACTACAGATGAAGAGAATTGGCAGACACTTTTCAATGGCAAAAACCTTGACAATTGGGTCGTGAAAATCCATCACCATGAAGTGGGGGATAATTACGCAAATACTTTTAGGGTAAAAGATAGTGCTATACAGGTAAATTATGATGGCTATGATGATTTTGATGAGCGTTACGGACATTTATTTTACAAAGAACCCTTTTCTTCATATCACCTGAAATTTGAATATAGGTTTACTGATCAATGGCTCGAGGATGCTCCCAGTTATACCTTCAGGAACAGTGGGGTAATGTTCCATTCCCAGGATCCAAATACAATTTTGAAAGAACAGGATTGGCCAATATCTGTAGAGTACCAAATGCTGGCAGATGCGGGGGACGGGAAACCAAGGCCTACGGGAAATATGTGTTCTCCAGGAACAGAGGTGTTTTATGAGGGGGAAATGGATCCAAGGCATTGTGTCAATTCTTCTTCAGAAACCTATAAATGGGACGAATGGATAAAGGCCGAATTGATTGTGTATAAAGATTCTTTAGTCATACATAGGGTAAATGGAGTGAAAGTGCTGGAATACACCAGACCTCAGATAGGAGGTGGAGTTGTAAACGGATATGATCCCGCAATCAAAGTTGATGGCAAATCTTTGACCGAAGGTTATATTGCTTTGCAAGCTGAAGGACAAGGTGTGGAGTTTAAGGAAATCAAAATCAAGAAGCTCAACTAAGATATAGAAAGTGGAATGGGAAATTTTTGGATATGGAGATTTAATTACGTGATAAATTGACTTTCCATATGTGACTCACTCGGAATTTTTTTGACGTTGAGCCGGAGAATCCATTACAGATCCATTTTTAATGGTTTAAATAATCGTGGGTTGCTTTTTGGAAAAGCCCCATCCTTGATCATCTGAAGAAGATTGATAATGGTTGGTTAACGATAACTAAAGATTAAAATATGAAAATGAAAAGCATAATTATTTTATTGGCAGTTTTGAATTTTATTTCCTGTAAGGAAATTTCTAATGAGAAAGGATATGCAGAGAATTTAAACGGGAAGTCTTCCCTAGACAAAGTAGCTGAAACTTATGCGGAAATTTCCATTAAAGAGGATGGTGTATGGAAGGAAAGCAAATACATAGGCGGTAACTACCAAAATAAAGGAAGAGTGGAAATTCCGAAAAATCATACAGATCATTCCAATTTTATAAGATATGAAGGACCCGGATGGGAAAATAATCAAGTTGGATATAGGTTATATCTCGATTGGAGAAATGCTATTGATATTTTTGGAAAAAAAACTGATACTCTTGTGCTGCCTTTCGTGGGTCAGGATGATTTAGGTTCTTACCATAATGAATCTCCCTGGGGTATGGATATTTTAAAAGCGGGAAATTCCCTGGGTATAGGAGGTTTTGGAAGATATGTCAATAATAGTGTTACGCATTTCGAGAATGTAGGCAAAACTGTTGTAGAGATCAATAATAATGAGGGGCAATCCTCTGTCGGGATATCTTACCATCAGTGGAATACTGAAAATGAAATCATTAATCTTAATGCAAGATTATCAATTTTTCCAAATGATCGTTTTACTAAGGTAGAACTCACTCCATCAAAAGATATTGAAGGACTTTGTACAGGAATTGTGAAAAATGAAGGAATCCCTGTTTTGAATAACAAGGGCAATTCGGGAAACTGGAATTATATTGCCACCTACGGTAAACAAACTCTGGCTAATAAGGAAGATAAACTGGGAATGGCAATATTTTTCAATTCAGGTCAGGTCGAAAAAACTCTTCAAGGAAAAGATGATCACCTGATAGTATTTAAAGCTTCTTCAAAAACAATAACCTATTATTTTTTAGGAGCCTGGGAACAGGAACTTAACGGAATTAGAGATGAGGTTTCTTTCAAAAAATATTTGGAAGAGACACTCCTTGACTTAAATAAAAGTGGTGAATTGAACCCCTAATTTTAAAAAAAATTAACTCTGGAATTATTATGCAATCATTAATTGAAAAAACTAAAATTAACGCGCTAGTCAGTACGATTCTTATCATAGTCGCTGGAGTAACTTCCAATGCTCAAAAATCATTGGAAAAACACCAAACTTTTCAGCCGGGTGAATTATGGGAAGATACAGATGGGGAACATATCAATGCTCATGGGGGCGGTTTTATGTATCAAGATGGAATTTATTATTGGTATGGGGAACATAAAGGAAGGAACAACTCCGCCCAGGTAGGAGTTCGGGTTTATTCATCTAAGGATTTATACAACTGGAAGAATGAAGGGGTTGCCCTGGCCGTGAGTGAAGATCCCGATTCTGAAATCACAAGGGGAAGTGTTATTGAAAGGCCTAAGGTGGTTTATAATAAAAAGACAGGGAAGTACGTGATGTGGTTTCATCTTGAATTAAAAGGGCAGGGATACGGAGCTGCAAAAACAGCAGTAGCTGTAAGTGAATCTCCTCTTGGACCTTTTAAATTTATTAATTCCTTTCGACCAAATGCAGGGCATTGGCCTTTAAATTTCCGTGAGGAATGGAAGAAAATACCTAAGGGTGGTAATCCCGAAAAATGGTGGACGGAGGAATGGTTCAAAGCAGTCAATGAAGGATTATATGTGAGGAGGGATTTTGAGAAAGGTCAAATGGCAAGGGATATGACAATTTATGTAGACGATGATGGGATTGCCTATCATATTGCTTCCTCTGAAGAAAATCAGACTCTTCACGTCTCGAAACTTACCGAAGATTATTTGAGTTTTACCGGTAAATGGGTGAGAATGCAACCGGGTGGACAAAATGAAGCTCCGGCTATTTTTAAACATGAAGATTCCTATTATATGATTACTTCCGGTTTAACAGGCTGGGATCCAAATGCAGCACGTTCGTTTAAAGCCAAAGCGGTAATGGGGCCTTGGGAGTCCCTTGGTAATCCAGCTATTGGTAAAGATAGCCTTCTTACTTTTCATTCACAAAGTACTTTTGTGCTTCCTATGCAGGGGGAAAAAAATGGTTTTATTTTTATGGCTGACCGCTGGAGGCCCAAAAAACCAATTGATGGGAGGTATATATGGCTGCCTGTTGAAATGGAGAACGAAATGCCTGTTCTGAGGTGGAAGGAAGAGTGGGATTTATCCGTATTCGAAAAGTAACGATCACGAAAAGTATTTATTTAATCTATAAAATATTCATTATGAATTTCAAATTTATTTCAATTTTATTTTTAACCGTAACACTTTTTTCCTGTGGAGCTTCCGAAGAAAATGAAGAGTACTCTTCTTATTTATTCACCTACTTTACAGGGAATGGTGAAGGTGAGGAGGCCATCCGTTATGCTATTAGCCCTAATGGATATAACTACTATGCCCTAAATAATAACCAACCTATTTTAAGCTCGGATAAAATTAGTAATACTGGGGGTGTTAGAGATCCCCATATATTAAGAAGCAGTGACGGAAAAACTTTTTATATGGTTGTCACAGATCTTCTGACCCAAAAAGGTTGGAACAACCATGCCATGGTGCTTCTTAAATCTAATGATCTTGTGAATTGGACTTCCACAGTGGTCAATATTCCTGAAACCTTTCCCGGATTTTCCGAAGTGAACAGAGTGTGGGCACCCCAGACAATTTATGATGAGGAAAAGGGTAAATACATGATTTATTTCTCCATGCTTGAACCTGGAGGATATGATATGATATATTATGCTTATGCGAACGAGGAATTTACAGGTTTGGAATCTGCGCCAAAGCAATTATTTTTTAGTCCCACAAAGAATGCTTCTATCGATGGTGATATTATTAAAAAGGATGGCAAATATCATTTGTTTTATAAGACTGAAGGAGAGAGTGATAAGGGGATAAAAGTTGCTGTTTCAGATAAACTCACCTCGGGTTATATAGCATTAGACGGAAATGTAGATCAAACTCATGAGGCTGTTGAAGGCTCCAGTGTATTTAAACTGATAAATTCTGAAACATATATACTTATGTACGACGTATATATGGATGGAAGATATCAATTTGCCGAAAGTAATGATCTTGAGAATTTTGAAGTAATTGACCAACAAATTTCCATGAATTTTCATCCGCGACACGGAACGGTTATTCCTATAACCAAATCTGAAACAGAAAGATTGTTAAAGGCATTTCCATCAAATGACCTGCCTTCTATTTTAGGTTCAAATTCTCAGGAAGTTAAAATCAATAATATTGTAATAGAGGAGGAGAATTCGTTGATTTATCTTCCTGTAAAATCCGGAACCGATTTGAGTGATTTTGATCCCGATTTTAGATTATTCCCCGGGGTAACTATAAAACCGGAAGGAGCTCAAAATTTTGAAAATAAAGTCCTTGATTATACTATAAATATTGCTGGGGCAAACGATAAAACATATAAAGTCACAGCCGAAATTGCTAATAATCCTGTTTTGAATGGGTATTATGCCGATCCTGAAATTTTATATTCCAATAAAACAAAAAAATACTACTTATATCCCACTACTGACGGTTTTACCGGTTGGTCCGGCACATATTTTAAAACCTTTTCTTCTGATGATTTAATAAATTGGAAAGATGAAGGGATTATCCTGGATTTGGAAAAAGATGTAAGTTGGGCCAATAAAAATGCCTGGGCTCCCTGTATTATCGAAAAGGAGATAAATGGAGATTATAAATACTTTTACTATTTCACGGCTGCTCAAAAGATTGGCGTTGCAGTTGCCGATAATCCCACAGGACCTTTTCGTGACATTGGTAGTCCTTTATTAGCTAACAGACCAGAGGGAGTAAATAACGGCCAGGTGATAGATCCAGACGTTTTTACAGATCCTGAAACCGGGAAAAGTTATTTGTATTGGGGTAACGGTTATATGGCAGTTGCTGAATTAAATGAGGATATGGTATCCCTGAAAGAAGGAACTACAAAGATTATTACCCCAAATGCAAGTTTTAGGGAAGGAGCAGAGGTTTTTTATAGAGATGGGGTTTACTATTTTCTCTGGTCTGAAGATGATACAAGGAGTCCTGATTACAAGGTGCGTTATGCAACTTCTACAACCCCGACAGGACCACTTGAGATTTCTGAAAATAACCTGGTAATTGAGAAATCACCTGAGAATGAAATTTATGGCACCGGTCATAATTCAATTCTTAATATTCCTGAAACCGATGAATGGTATATCATTTACCACAGGTTCACAAGGCCTAAAGGCATTGATATGGGAAGAGCGGCCGGTTATAACCGGGAGGTATGTATAGATAGAATTCACTTTAATGATCAAAAAGGAATAATTACGGTAAGCCCTACAGTAAAAGGAATACCAGGCTTGTAATTTTTTTATCACTTTACCATTCCCGAACGCATAAAGTAGCTTTCTGATACGTTAGAATTTCAAGAGATGTTGAAGAATTTGATTATGGTGGTTGGTCCATTATTTTTCATGGTATTGAACTAAAATTCAGGAAAGTTTCCTGAATTTTAGTTCAATTTTTATATATAAAAGTGGCTATTCCCAAAATATTATAAAAACTTTAAAAACAATGACTAAGTCTGTTAAACTATTAACAGTTTTTAAAGTCTAATCTTTAAATAATTATCATTATTTAAATTTTTCAATATGAGAATGCTCACTTTACCGTTTCTTTTTATTTTCATTCAAACTCTCACTGCACAAAATTTTGAAATTAAGGGGAAGGTCCTGGATCAGGAAGGCAGGCCTCTGGAATCTGCCACCGTGTTTGTGGAAAAAATCGCCGATAGCAGCCTTGTAACTTATACGGTTTCAGAAAGTGACGGAAGCTTTTTAATATCGGGAAAAACCGAAGCTGAAAAATTAAATTTTATAATTTCGTTTTCAGGTTTTAAGCCCTACTCCCGGCAAATTAAAATTGTGGAGGAGATTAAAATGGGCGAAATTTCCATGGAAACTGTAACCAACAGTTTAAGCGAAGTAATTGTTTCAGCCAATCGTGCACCTATTACCATTAAAAAAGATACTTTAGAATTTAACGCCGATTCTTTTGCCACACGACCGGATGCAAATCTTGAGGAACTATTGAAAAAACTTCCCGGAGTGGAGGTTGATACTGACGGAAATATTACAGTAAACGGAAGACCTGTATCCAGATTTCTGGTGAATGGAGAGGAATTTTTTGGGGATGATCATCGAATTGCCACTAAAAACCTTCCAAAACAAATTATAGATAAAGTTCAGGTAATGGATACTAAAACCAAAGCCCAGGAATTTACGGGTCGGCCCGGTGATCCCGATAATAAAACGGTGAATGTCACCATAAAAAAAGACAAAAATAAAGGTTATTTTGCTCGTGCAACGGCCGGTGGTGGCACAGATGGAAGGTATGAACTGAGTGGGATTGGAAATTATTTTAAAAATGATCTTCGGGTAAGCGTATTGGGCAGCTCCAATAATATTAACAGCTCGGGATTTAGTTATGATGA
>Ga0307487_1000374_pt1 | contig 35329 bp, 27 predicted proteins | sample CBIW12metaG_FD_203665 | JGI IMG/M metagenome (GOLD analysis project Ga0307487, IMG submission 203665) | Sea-ice brine microbial communities from Beaufort Sea near Barrow, Alaska, United States - CBIW 1.2 | ecosystem: Environmental > Aquatic > Marine > Coastal | place: USA: Alaska | collected... | reverse complement strand
CCCGGGCGGATCTACGGTTTGAAGACGGACAGAGACGTCCCAACCGAAGGAGCCAGGGAATGACTATTTACGCTCAGCCCACCGCGAACGGTGCCACCGACGAGTTCAAGGCACGCTACGAGTCGACGCGCACGCCCGCCACCATGCACGCGGCGGTCGTGACCGAGTTCGGCCAGGACCTCACGATTGAGGAGGTCGCCGTCCCGGATCCCGGCCCCGGACAGGCCCTCGTCAAGCTGATCAGCAGCGGTGTGTGCCACACCGACCTGCACGCGGTGGAAGGCGACTGGCCGGTCAAACCGAGCCCGCCGTTCATTCCCGGCCACGAGGGTGTCGGCGAGGTCGTCGCCCTCGGCGCCGGCGTGACCAACCTCGAGCTCGGCGAGCGCGTCGGCAATGCCTGGCTCTGGTCGGCGTGCGGCAGCTGCCAGTACTGCCGCACCGGCTGGGAAACCCTCTGCGAGGCGCAGCAGAACGGCGGCTACAGTGTCGACGGTTCGTTCGGCCAGTACATGCTCGTCGACGCCCGCTTCGCCGTGAAAATCCCCGCCGGATCCGACCCGATCGAGATCGCTCCGGTGCTGTGCGCCGGAGTGACTGTGTACAAGGGCCTCAAAATGACCGAGGCCCGTCCCGGCCAGTGGGTGGTCATCTCCGGAATCGGGGGCCTCGGCCACGTCGCCGTTCAGTACGCCAGGGCCATGGGGCTGCGCGTTGCCGCCGTCGACATCGCCGACGACAAGCTGGCCCTCGCGCGCAAGCACGGCGCGGAGGTCACCGTGAACGCGCTCAACGAAGACCCGATCGCCGCGATTCAGGCGGCCACCGGGGGCGCCCACGGCGTACTCGTCACCGCCGTTCACCCGGCAGCATTCGGTCAGGCCATCGGCATGACGCGTCGCGGCGGAACGATCGTCTTCAACGGCCTGCCGCCGGGTGACTTCCCCGCCCCGATCTTCGACATCGTGCTCAAGGGCCTCACCATCCGCGGCTCGATCGTCGGCACCCGCCAGGACATGGAGGAGGCCCTCGACTTCTACGCACGCGGTGACATTCATCCCACGGTGAGCACCCGCAAACTCGCGGAGGTCAACGATGTTCTCGATGAGATGAAGCACGGCAAGATCGACGGTCGCGTCGTCATCGAGTACTAGCCGACACAGCCCTGGGGGCATTCCCGGCGCACGGCGCCTCGTTCGCGCAGCACCCGTCGCCCCGCCGTTTCGCGCGTCCCGTGAAACGGCGGGGCGATCGGTGCGCCCGGCCCTGTGGATAACCGCCGTCCGCCGTCGGCGGGGTGCATCATCGTGTCATGATCCTCCGGCTCAACCCCAGCCTCCCGCTGGTGTGGCGCACCCCCGACACGATTCAGGTCGGCGTCGACCGTCCGGTGCTCGTGGTGGCCGGGGTCACGCCGGCATTGGAGTCGGTGATCGCCGGCCTGCAATCGGGAGTTCCCCTCTCGGCGGCGTTGCTGTTGGGGCGCGAGGCCGGGGCATCCGCGGTCTCCGTCACCCGGCTGATCGAACAGCTCGGGCCGGCGCTCGTCGAGCAGAGTACGCGCGGCCCGCAGCATGACCGACCGATCGTGGTTGTCGACGGAGCCGGGCCGACCGCCCAGCGCCTTCGCGTTCTGCTGCGGGACCTCGGGCTCGTCGACGCACCGGCCGCGCCGCCGTCGAACACGCCACCGTCCCTCGCCATACTCATCGGGCACTATGTGCTGCAACCGGATCGCCACACTCGCTGGCTGCGCCGGGATGTGCCCCATCTCCCGGTGATCTACGGCGACGCTGGGGTACGCATCGGGCCGCTCGTGCACCCGGGAGCAGGGCCGTGCCTCGTGTGCGTGGAGCTCGCGCACGTCGAACTCGATCCGGCCTGGCCGGCCCTCGCCTGCCAGCTCGTGCGCCGCACCGCCGCCACGGAGACACCACGGCTCTCCATCGAGGTCGCCGCCCGCGTCGCCGCACTCGCACACGACACGCTGGAGAACCGGGCCGCGCATCCCGCCTCGATGCTGGGCGGCTCGATCATCATCGACGCCGCGACCGGTGAGGTCAGGCGCCGCGTGCACCTGGCGCACGAGCGGTGCGCGTGCCAAGCTCTGCCAGAAAACGCGACCGTTCCCGACCGGATCGCTGCTGGTTTCCGACCTTCGACCAGCTCAGACCGAGCCGCTTCCTGGCGCGCGTGATGCCCACATAGAGCAGGCGACGTTCCTCGTCGATCTGGTCGAAGGTGCTCGCGAAACTGATCGGTACAAGGCCCTCGCTGAGACCGATCACGAAAACCGTGTCCCACTCGAGCCCCTTCGCCGAGTGCATCGTGGCGAGGGTGACGGCGGCCACCGTGGGTTCATGCTGCCCGGCCTGCCTTTCCATGAGCTCGTCCGTGAACGCGCGGAACGTCGTTCCGGGGGCCGCCTGGTCGACGAGTCCCATGATCGCGTTGAGGGATTCCCAGCGGTCACGCACCGCACCGCGCGCCTCGGGCGCCGTCTGGCTCCAGCCCAGTGACCGGAGAACGTCACTGACGCTTTTGAACAGCGGCTCGCCCATGATCGACACGGATGCGGCGCGCAGTGACATGACCGCCTGCTTCACCTCCTGCAGGTCGAAGAACCGCTTGGCCCCGCGAATCTGGTAGTTGACGCCCACGTCCCCGAGGGCGGTTTCCAGCAACGCGGCCTGCACGTTCACGCGGAACAACACGGCGATGTCTTCTGGTTTCGCGCCCGCTTCGATGAGGTCCAGGATCTGCTGGGCGACGCCACGCGCCTCCGCCATGTCACTGGAGTAGTCGCGCACCTGCGGGTCGATGCCCGGCCCCGCCGACGTGGAGTGCAGCGTCAGCGCACCGGGACGTCCGCGCATGAGCTGGTTGGCCGCGGCCACGATGGGCGGCGTGGAACGGTAGTTCTGCTCCAGCCGAACGACCGTGGCATCCGTGAAGCGTTTGGGAAACTCCAGCAGGTACTCGCTGCGCGCGCCCGCGAAGGAGTAGATGGTCTGGCTGGCGTCGCCGACGACGCACAGGTCGCGGCGGTCGCCGAGCCAGAGCATGAGCAGGTCGTGCTGCAGGGGCGACACGTCCTGGTACTCGTCGACGACGAAGAACCGGTACTGTTCACGAACCTGCAGGGCCACGGAGGGCTCTGCCTCGATCATGCCCGCCATGGCGAGCAGCACGTCCTCGAAGTCGATCTGCTTGCGCTCGTCCTTGAGCCGTTCGTAGGTGAGTTGCAGGTCAACCACCTGAGCGAGATCGAGCCGACCGGGCAGCGTGCGGGAGGCGATGCCGGCGGCATACTGGTCGATGCCGATTCCGCTGGTCTTGCGCCACTCAATCTCTGCGGCCAGGTCACGGAGCGTAGCGGTATCGAGCTTGAGTCGCAGCGCCTCGGCGGCGTGGCCCAGCAGCCGCCCCTTGCCGTCGAGGATGCGCGGGGCGACTCCGCCGACAACATGTGGCCAGAAGTAGTTCAGCTGAGACATGGCCGCGGCGTGGAATGTACGGGCCGCGACCCCGCCGGCGCCGAGCTGCCGCAGGCGACCGCGCAGTTCGGCGGCGGACCGCGAGGTGAAGGTGAGCGCCATCACCCGGTTGGGCGCGTAGGCGCCGCTCATCACCCCGTAGGCGATGCGGTGCGTGATGGCGCGGGTCTTGCCGGTGCCCGCCCCGGCCAGCATGCACACCGGGCCGACGAGCGCTTCCGCGGCCACGCGTTGCTGGTCGTCGAGTCCGGCCAGCAGGGACTCCTCCGTGACCGTCACGGCGTCGGGGCCTGCGCACCGCTCGGCACGCCGCTGAGCCACCGCTCGATCATGGCGTGGGCGATGGATGAGGATCCGGGAAGAATCAGCCGCTCGGCGGCGTCCCGCAGCTCCTGACGAGTGAACCAGCGCAGGTCCAGGATCTCCTGGCCGTCGGGAACGAGATCGTCGGCGAGTTGGTCGTCGGCGAGCCGGGCCGTGAAGCCGCACATGATCGAGGCCGGGAAGGGCCACGGCTGCGAACCGACATACTCCGGACGGGTGACACGAAGTCCGGATTCCTCGAACATCTCGCGCACAACGGCCGCTTCGAGCGGTTCCCCCGGTTCCACAAAACCGGCCAGGAGCGAGTAGCGGTTGTTCTCCCAGAGCGCGTTCGATCCCAGGAGCAGGCGGTCCTGCCCGTCGGTGATCAGGACGATCACGGCCGGGTCCGTGCGGGGGAAGACCTGGTTGCCGCACGACGGGCAGCGCCGCACCCAGCCGCCGTCCTCCGACGCTGTTTCACTGCCACACCGCGGGCAATGCGCGTGGGAGGCGTGCCAGTTGAGCACGCCGAGGGCCTCGGTGAACAGCCCGGCGTCCCGGTCGGACAGGTCCGTGACGACGGCGCGCAGGCCGACCCACCGCGTCTCGTCGGGCTCGAGGGCCACGGCTTGATCATCGCTCAGCGTGACGGCGGCGAGCCGGGTTCCGGCCGGCTCCAGCTCGTCATCGGCCAGGGACCGGCCCAAATACACGCGCGGGGCGTCGGCGGGAACTCGGTCGGGGGCAACGAGCTGGAGTCTCGGCCGCACGGATGCCGACCTCTCCCCCCGTGGCAGGGGAAGGGTGAGCAGCGCCCGTCCGTGCCAGAGCACGAACACACGCGTCGACGCATCCGCCCAGAGCGTGTCGAAGAGCCCCGGAGTGGTGCGCTCGATGTGGTCACGATCAACCGCGTGTCGTGACAGCGGCAGCCGCGTCGTGAAAGCGAACGACATGGTGAATTCTCCGGTTTGGCGCTAAAAATACTGTGGAGGCGTGGCGAACAACCGCAGGGGGGCAAGTCGACCTAACCTAGGAGGCATGGCCAGATCTCATCTCACTCTAGCCGCGTTGGCCACTTCCGCCGTCTCCGGGCTCGACGTCGCCCGCACGCGTCGCCACAGCTCCGGCGCGCACGGGCTGTTCGACTCGGCACTCATCGTGTGCACCGACGACCGGACGCTGATCATTCGCGTTCCCACCACGCAGGCCGCCGAAACCGAGCAGTCGGCCGACCTCATTGCCCTGCGCGCGCTCACGGCCGGCAACCGCAGTCGCCTGCCATTCGACGTTCCCGCTTTTGTGGGCCAGACGCCGGTCTCCGGAACGCGGGCGATCGTCTATGAGCTGCTCGACGGCGACATGTTCGACGCCGACGCCCTGACGAGCCATGACGGTGTTGCCGGGTCGATCGGTCGCGCGATCGCCGCCATCCACGGACTCCCCACCGCCTTCGTCAGCACGGCCGGTCTCCCGCAGCAGAGTGCCCAAGAATGCCGCACCGCGGTGATCGACGTCATTGACCAGGCCGCGGACACCGGCTACCTGCCGGCCGCGCTCCTGCGTCGCTGGGAAACGGCGACGGACGACGACGCGCTCTGGCAGTTCGCCCCGACCGTTGTGCACGGCACGATGTCGGCCGAATCCCTCCTGATCACCGACGATTCCGTGTCGGGAGTTCTCGGTTGGTCCGGCCTGTGCGTCGGCGATCCCGCCCGCGACCTGCACTGGCTGCTGTCCGCTCGGGGGGACGCCGCGGAGACCGCCATTGTGGCGTACACCACGGCCAGGCAGATCGGTGATTCCCGCATCACCCAGCGCGCCATGTTGTACGCCGAGCTTGAGCTGGCGCAGTGGCTGCTGCACGGCACCGCCACGCGCAACCAGTCCATCGTCGATGATGCCGTCGTGATGCTCGACGGTCTCGTGGAGACGGTGCACAGCCACACCACGCATCCGCTCTCTCCCGACACCGGCCCGATTCTCGGAGTCAGCGACGTGGAAACGATGCTCGACAAGACCCCACGGCCGCCACGCGCCCCCGACCAGGACGCGTCGATGCATACCGACAGCTACAACTTCGCCGATCTTGACTCCGGCGAATTCGCGCGCCTGAACGGCGACGACGAGGCAGGGACCGAGTCGGATCAGTCCGGCGGGTCCTTTTCCGGTGACGACGCGACCGGGCCGATCACGCTGCCCGACACCGATGCCGACTCCGGCGCGACGACCGACGACCATGCACGCATCAGGTCGTCTTCCGAGTAGATACGATCCGGCGCCACAATGGCGTCGTCCGCCACGAAGTAGAACACGGCGTCGACGAGCTCGGGGTCGATGCCCTTCCACCGCGCGTACGCGAGTCGGTACAGCGCCAGTTGTGTTTGCTTGAGCTCGAGGTCGGCGGCGTCCGTGGGCGCGCGGCCGGTCTTCCAGTCGACGACCTGATACCCGGTGTCCGTGCGGTACACCGCGTCGAGCTTGCAGACGAACACCTGCCCGGCCATCGGGTGGTGAATCTCGATCTCCACTTCTTCCGGGCGACGATCTCCCCACGGGGACCGCTCGAAGGTGCGCTGAAGTCGCTCGAGCGCGGCGTGCTCGGCCGCGGCCCAGTCCTGGGGCAGCGCGGCGTCGCTTGACGTGTCGTCGTCGAATCCGTCGAGTCCGTCGAGTCCGTCGCGTTCGAACGAGGACGAGTCGATGAGGTCCTCCGAGTTCAGACCGCCGGCCCGGTGCTCGACCCAGGCGTGAAACAAGGTCCCGAGCCGCGTGGCCCGGTACGGTCGCTCCGGCATGGGGCGCCGCAGCGCGGCGGCCACCTTGATCGGGTCGTCGACGTAGTCCTTGAACCGTGACGCCGGGATTCGAGTGGGGACCGGGGCGTCGGCGATGCCGGCCAGTCGCAGCGCCCTCTCCTCCAGGAGCAGCGTCACGATATGCGTCCAGCGGGTCTCCCGGTCGCCGTGCGCCTCGCGCACCCGCTCTGCCGCGGCCTCGACCACCGGTCGGCGAGTGCCGAGGGGGTCGAACGGCCACGATTCGGTCCCGCCCTGATCCTTGTCGGGTTTCTCGTCGGTCTCACTGCACTCGGGCAGATCGGCGATGAGCCCGGCCTCGGCGAGTTCAAGCAGGTACCGGCTCGGCTTGCGCTGGGTGCTGCCACCGCCCCAGAACGAGCCGCTGAGCAACAGCTCCTGTTGGGACCGCGTGGTCGCCACGTAAATCAGTCGGCGTTCCTCGTCGTCGTGCCGTGCGGCAAGCTCCTCCTTGTACCGGGTGAAGGCGTCGTCGTAGGAACGCTGGGTCTCGTGGTCCCACCATTCCAGCTCGGGCAGTTCGGAGCGGTCGCCTCGAAAGGCGAACGGCAGCTCGCCGAAGCGCATCCACCCGCTCGTCTCCCGACTCTGCGCGGGGAGGCTCTTCTCGGTGAGGTTGGGAATGGCCACGAAATCCCATTCGAGTCCCTTGGCGCCATGGATGGTGAGCAACTGCACCGTGCCCTCCTCCGCGACCTCGAGCCGGGGACCCATGTCGTCTGCGCGTTCTGCTCGACCCACCCAGCGCACGAAACTACCGAGCGTGCCCTGCTCGTCGCTGTCGAGAAAGGCGGACACCGTGTCGTGGAACGCGTAGAGATTGGCGAGGCCGAGCCCGTTGGATTCGTTCGCCACAAGCTCCACGTCGAGCAGCAGCTCCTGCTCGATGAGCCGCACAAAATCGAGCAGCGGCAGCCCGGCGCGGGACCGCAGCCAGGCCAGTTGACGCCCGGCGGCGCGCAGCCGCGTGCGACCGTTCTCGCTGAACGCGGCCAACTGGCCGTGGGTCTCCGAGGCGGTGGCCACAAAGTCGAGCGCGTCGACCAGGGACGCCCCCTCATCGACGGCAACCGATGCGCGCAGTTTGTCTCTGATCTCCTGCGGAACAGCCTGCTGCGCCCAGTCGTGAGAGGCGAGCCACCCGGCGACCGCGGCGAGCGCCTGCAGGTCCCGCGCCCCGATGCGGAAGCGTCCGCCGCTCAGCAGACGCACGAGTTCGCTTCCCGCACCGGGGTCGTGCACGACCCGCAGAGCACTCACGACATCGGCGACCTCCGGCGTGGACAAGAGACCGCCGAGGCCGAGGACATGCGCCCGCACCCCGTGCTCGCGCAGCACCTGGGCGAAGAATTCCATGTCTTTGCGGGCGCGAAAGAGCAGGGCACCCGAGAGTTGGCTGCCGGCGGGCAGCCGCTGGGCGAACCATGCCGCGACCGCAGTGGCCTCCTCGACCATGGTTTCGGCCATGACGGCCTGCACCGTTCCGTTCGTCTTTCCCGGCGGCACCTTGAGGGTGTCGACCTGGATACCGTCCGGCCGGGCCCGCAGCGCCTCGCTGAGCGGCGCGACGAGCGCGTTCGCCGTATCCAGCACGCTGACCGGGTTGCGCCAGGTGTACGACAGGCTCATGGCGGGCGCCTGCCGGTTGGAGACACCTGCGAAGTCCTGGGAGAATCCGAGCAGGTTCGCGGAACTCGCCCCCCGCCATCCGTAGATCGACTGGTGGGGGTCGCCGACGGCCATCACCGGATGCCGCGCGAACAGCGTGTGCAGCAGGTCCGTTTGCAGCACGGAGGTGTCCTGGTATTCGTCGAGGAGCACCACGCGGTACTGGTCGCGGTAGCGGTCCACAACGGCCTGCACCTTTTGGCATACCTGCAGGGCCAGGGCCACCTGATCGGAGAATTCGATCAGGCCGAGCCGACGCTTCTCGTCGCTGTACCGCGCGGCGAGTTCGGCGAGCACCGCGATCGGCAGCACGGCCGCGAGCGAATCCTCGACGGAGGCGTACGGGATCTTCTTGCGCGGGTTGCCGTACGGCAGATCGCGGAGGTAGCCGAAGCCGGACGCGAAGCCGGTGAGATCGTGGGGCGCGCGGGCCGCACCGGCAACGAAGTCCGGCGGGTTCTCGGCGAGCGCCCGGCTGAGGCCGAGAACGGCGTCGGTGACGGCGTCGACGTTGCGGCCGAACGGCACGAGGCGACCGTCGCCGTGTTCGAGGACTACCCGACGGGCGAGAAGCCACGCGGAGGTCTCGCTGAGCAGCACCGACTCGGGTTCGCGCCCGAGCAGCAGCGCGTTGTCCGTGAACAGCCGGCTCGCGAAGGAGTTGTAGGTGGAGACGCTCGGCGTGTTGAAGAGGTCGCCCGCGTCGGCGACGTTCTCGCCCGTTTCCGCGACCTCATGCGTGGGCAACAGACCGGCCTTGTCCAATTCGAGGATGCGCTTGTTGATGCGCTCGGAGAGCTCGCCTGCGGCCTTGCGCGTGAACGTGAGTCCCAGAATCTGATCCGGGCGGGCGTGGCCGTTCGCGAGCAACCACAGCACCCGGTTCGCCATGGTCTCGGTCTTGCCGCTGCCGGCTCCGGCGACCACGAGCGTGGGAGTGAGGGGCGCCTCAATCACCGCCTGCTGTTCGACGGTGGGCGGCGGCAGCGTCAGGGCCGCGGCGATCTGCAGCGCCGAGACAGGGTCGCCGGCGGGGGTGTGCGGGGTCATGTGCTTACCTGCTTGATCACGTGGATGCGGCACGAGCCGTAGGAACGGGGGTCGAGGCAATGAGAGCTGATCTCCGCCAGGAACGTGGACGCGCCCATGCCGGCGGCGTCGGCGCCGACTCGGGCCCGGAACGCCTCGATCTGCTCGGGGTCGAAGGCCGGCTGGGTGGGATTGCGGTAGTTCTGTTTCGCCGTTCCGGACGACACGATCACGAGTCGCGCGCCGGCGAGCGACATGTCGGCCGGTATCCCCTCGATGACGCCATCGGTGAAGGCGAGCTGGTACGCACCGAGTTGAGGATGGTCGATGACTCCGGCGTCGCTCGTGGGATCACCCTTGCCGGTCTTGAGGTCGACGATGACCGCCCGGCCGTCGCTCAGGCGCTCCACCCGGTCGATGGTGCCCGATAGGACGGCGCCGTCGACGGGAAGCGCGAACTTGCCTTCGGCGCGAAGCAGCGCTCCCCCGGTGTGTTCGAAGTCGAGCAGGTATGACGCGAGGCGGTCGGTGAGTGAGCGCGCTTCGACCTTCTGCACGCGCGACTGCCATTCGGCGTCGAACTGCAGTTCGTTCCAGCGTTCCTCGACGCCCTGCCAGAGCGCGTCGGGGCTGCGGGCGGTGGACTCCTCCATCACCTTGTGAATGATCGTGCCGAGATTCGCCGCCGTGTTGGACGTGCCGCCGCCCACCTGGCCGATCAGCCAGTGCAGCGGGCACGTCTCGAACGCCGCCATCCGGGACGGGGAGACGCGCACGGGGCCGTCGCCCGCGTCCGGGTCGTTCAATGGCCGTTCGGTGCTGGGTTCGCTCAGGCCGTACCACTCGGTGACGGATGCTCCTGGCACGTTGGCGGCGGCCAGTCGGGCGAGCGTCGCCGCGGCATCCGCAGCCCGAGCGCTTCGGTGTACGGACTCCGGCGAGCCGGCCCTGGTGAGGTCGGCGCGCAACCGACCGGCCAGGCCGCGCAGCGACAGCGGGTAGTGGCTGGGGTCGTCGGGATCGTCGCCGGCCGTCTCGGGCGGCGGGAGCAGGCGCAGAAACGCGGACGGTTCGTTTTCTTCGCTCTTGATGCACGTGACGATGAGTTCGTGGGTGGCGCGGCTCGCCGCCTGGGCGAACATGCGCAATTCATCGTGCAGCACCTCCAGGCGGGGATCCTTGCCCGCGGCGGTGTCACCGTGACCGGCGAGCGCGGCGAGATCGCCGGCGCCGAGGAGGGATCCACGGATGCGCAGGTCGGGCCACACATTCGCCTGCACCCCGGCCAACACCACGATCTCGAAGTCGCGGTTGATGGTGCCGCTGGGGGTCGCCACCACCACGGCGTCGCCGAGGGACCGCGGGGCGAGCGTGTCTTCGGGAACGTCCGTGTCGACGAGGTGCTCGAGGAACAGGACCGGCGGAGCGCCGGGGGTGCGTTCCACGTAGCGCTGCGCGGCGGAAAAGAGGGCCACGACGGCGTCGAGGTTATGGTTGGCCTCGTCGGCGACGATTCCGGTTCCGGTGGACTGCTCCTTCCACTCCCGCGCGAGGCCGCTGCGCTGCCAGAGGCCCCAGAGGAGCTCCTCGATCGTGGCCCCGGCGGCGTTCTCGATCGCGGCCTGGCGCAGACTCGCGGCGCAGCTTGCGGCGCGACGGGCGGTGCGGTTGTCGATGGCCGCGAGCAGGCTCGGGGTGGTGAACACCGCGGCGAGCAGCTCGTCCGACGTGCGGTCATGACCGGGCGGCGGGACGGGGGCTGCGGAGCCGGGCTCGTCGACGTTCTCATCGCCGGGGAGCGACCGGCTCAGTTCCTGCTGGCGCAGCGCGGCTCGCAGCCGGCGCAAGGTGATCGGGTCGAGTCCGCCGAGCGGTCCGCGCAGCAACTCGACGGCCGCCTCGGCGCCGAGCGGTTTACGGCCGAGCGTTACCTCGAGGGCCAGGATGAACGCTCGCACCGCGTAGTCGTCGCGCAGGGCGGTCTGGGCCGTCGACACCTGCGTGGGCACTTCCAGGGCGGCGAGGCCCCGGGAGAGCGAGGGGACGAGGGAGCCGCTGCGCACAATCACCGCCATGCGTCCCCACGACACACCGTGGAGCACATGCCGGTCCCGCAGCCGCCGGGCGATCACGGCGAGTTGCTCGGCGGGGCTGTCCACCACAAAGGTGTGCACGCGGTCATTGCCCGGTGCCGGTTCTGCCGGGGTTGCGGGTTCTGCCGGGGTTGCGGGGTCTGCCGGCTCTTGTCGGGGGTCGCTCGCCGCGGGCGGCGTGCTCGACGCGCTGCGGGCCGCGCGCTGGGTGCCGGCCCCGGCGGTGCCGATGCGGTGGCTGATCTCCCGCACGACGTCACGGATCCCGTCGTCGTGGCGGTACACCGTGGAAAGCACGAGGGCGGGGCCGACGAGCGCCGGGTCGCCGGCGGCGCGAGACCCCGGGGCGTTGAGGTAGGTACCGAGCCGCCCAAGGGCATCCGGGTGTGCGCCGTGAAAGGATCCGGTGCTGATGTCCGGGTCACCGAACGCGATGACCGTCACACCGCGGGCCACGAACTGGGCCAGCAGCGTGAGGGTGGCCTGGGTGACTTCCTGCGCGTCGTCCAGCACGATGAGGCGCAGCCCGGCGAGCGCCCCGAGAACGCCCTCGCCGGCCGCCCCGGCCGGGGCCTTGGCCACGATGGCGGCGGCGAACTGGGCCATTTCGGTCGAATCGTACTGACCGGGACGGGTCTGGTCTTTCACGTCCTCGTAGCCGCGGATGAACTCCGCCGCCGCCACCCACTCCGGACGCTGCTCGCTCTCACCGAACCGGGCCAGCGCCGTAGCCGTTACTCCGTATTCCACGGCGCGCATCATCAGGTCGCGCAGCTCCGTGCGGAAACCGCGCAGGCGCCGCACGTCGGGACCGAGCGTTTCGGGCCAGTCCGGCCCCGCCGTCGTCCCTGCCTGATCGGTTTCGCGTGCGGACTCCGCGCTGTCCAGGTGCCCCTGCAGCAGCTCGGCGATGATCTGGTCTTGCTCCCCGCCGGTGAGCAGGGTCGGCGCCGGTCCGCCCGACACGGCCTCGGCGCCCCGCACAATCTGGAAGGCCACCGAATTGGCGCTGCGGGCGAGCGGGCCGTTGGTGGGGACGCCGAGACGGAGGCCGAGCCGGTCCCGCAGGGTGGTGGCGCCGGCGCGGGTGGGAACGAGCACCAGCACCTCGCTCGGCGAATAGCCCCGGCCGAGCACGCGGTCGGCGACGAGCTCGATCAGGGTGCTGGTCTTTCCCGTTCCCGGCGCACCGATGACGGAGCAGGACAGTCCGTCGGGCAGCGCGATCGCCGCCTTCTGCGAGGCGTCGAGGGTGATCGGCCGGGGGGCGAGAGAGGCGACGGTCCCGGGGACGACGAGACCGGCCGTCGATGCGTCCTCGGACTCGACGGTGTCGGGGAGGCGGGAGGTGTTCACGTTTTCAACGGTATCTGGTTGCGCCGACAGTGAACGGTGTCGGGCAGGCGTGCCGTTCTGTCGTAACCTGACCATTACGCAACGAAAGGCTCATCTGGTGGATATCCGCATTGGCATCTTCAACTCTCCCCGTGAGATTGGTTTCGAGACCTCACAGCCCGCAGCCGAGATCGAGGAAGCGGTCGCGGCCGCGCTGGCCGCTCAGACCGGCTACCTGACACTGAAGGACGACAAGGGCAAGGTGTACATCATCCCCACTGTTGGTCTCGCCTACGTGGAGCTGGGCTCGGAGCAGTCCCGTCACGTCGGTTTCGTCGCCTAACAGCGCATGGAACTGCTGTTCGTGTCCCTCGGCGGCACGATTCTGGGACTCGCCGCGCGCTACCTGATGCCCGGCCGTTCCACCCACGGGTCGGTACTCGTGCCGGCCCTGGGCACGGTCATCGCCGCCGCGGTCTGGGTGGGCCTCACCTGGCTTGGCTGGAAGTGGGACGGCGGCGCAATCTGGTGGGTGTCTCTCATCGTCTCGGCCGTGGCATCCGCTGCCATCGCGCTCGTGCTTGCCCGGCGACGCAACCAGGCCGACCTCGATATGCTCCACGCTCGCATGAACAACGGCGCGCCCGGAGGGTCCCCCGCAAGCTGATGGCACTCTCGCCGCCCACTCGACGCGTCGCCCGGGGGCTCGGCTCGCGTCGTACAACTAGGCGGTGAGTCCGAGGCCGTCCATTCGACGCGTGTGGGCGGCGATGATCTCCGTGAACACCGGCTCGGTGCGCGACTCGGCTGAGACGTCGGGCTCGCACACCGGCATGGCCGAGCGGGCGATGAGCAGCGTGTCGCCCACGAGGCGGCGACCCCACATGGCGAGCCGTGAGCCCAGAGCGGCGTCGGCGGTGATGGCCGCCTGAAGTTCGTGCACCAGCACGGTCGTTCCCGAGTCTTCGCCGAGCAACTGGGCGATGCGGGGGCCCGCATCGCGCGGAAGCCCATCGGACAGGCGCACGAAGAAGTCCTCAAGCAGGCCGCCGGTCAGGTAGCAGCTCAACAGGAGCTCGTGCCAGTCGGACCCCTGGCTCTGCGCCCGATAGTGGTCGAGGGCCGGCACGAACGGAGCCATCGCCACGTCGGGTTCCGTGCCACGACGGCGAATCTCGGCGATGAGGCCGTGGTGTTTGGAGAGCGCACGGCCGGCGGCAGCGCTGAGGCCTTCCTTCGCCGCCAGATTCGGCGCGGTGGCGACGGCACGGGCAAGACTTTCGAACTCTCCGAGTTCGAAATAGGCCGCCTGGCCGAGAAAATGCATGAGGTCGGGCGTCAGGGATGCGATGTCCACTTTCACGCTCGACTTTGCCACCCCGCGGGCTGTGAGCCGGGGGACCTCCACGCGCTGCGGGCGCCGACCGAACCACGTGACCACGAACCCAGCATACGACCGCGCGCCTGTGGCTGCGGTACACCCCGCGCAGTAAGGTGGAAATACGTCGCCGGCAAGGATCGGTGACCGGTGCCCGAGACAGAAGACGAGCGCACCCCCCGTTCTAGTTAATGACAGGCATACATTCGTGACTTTCTCCGAACTTAATATCGACCAGGACATGGTCGACTCCCTCGCTGACAAGGGAATCCTCGAACCGTTCCCCATTCAAACCCAGACCATTCCCCTGGCACTGTCCGGTCAGGACATCATCGGGCAGGCCAAAACCGGAACGGGCAAGACCTTCGGGTTCGGTCTTCCGGTCATCCAACGACTGGGACTCAACCCGGAATCGGGCGTTCAGGCGCTCATCGTGGTACCCACTCGCGAGCTGTGCGTTCAGGTCTCTGAGGACCTGGAACTCGCCGCCCGCAACCGAGAGACAAAGATCGTCTCCATTTACGGCGGCAAGGCCTACGAAGGTCAGATCGAGCAGCTCAAGGCCGGCGCGCAGATCGTCGTCGGAACGCCGGGTCGACTGCTCGACCTCGCCAATCAGCGCCTGCTGAGCTTCGCCAACGTGCGGGAGATGGTGCTCGACGAGGCCGACAAGATGCTCGACCTCGGTTTTCTCTCCGACATCGAGAAGCTCTTCGCGCAGACGCCGCCCGACCGCCACACGATGTTGTTCTCGGCCACGATGCCCGGACCGATCGTGGCGCTCGCTCGCCGATTCATGAACCGCCCGATCCACATTCGCGCGAGCGATCCCGATGAGGGCCTCATGCAGGCGAACATCGAACACCTTGTCTACCGTGCCCACAGCATGGACAAGGACGAGGTCATTGGTCGCATCCTCATGTCCGAGGGCCGCGGCAAGACCGTCATCTTCACCCGCACGAAGCGGGCGGCGGCGAAGCTCGTCGAAGAACTCGGCGACCGCGGTTTCAACGCCACCGCCGTACACGGGGACCTGAACCAGGAACAGCGCGAACGCGCGATGGCGTCGTTCAAGGCTGGCAAGAAAGACATCCTCATCGCGACGGATGTTGCCGCTCGCGGCATCGACGTCGAAGACGTCACGCACGTCATCAACCACACGATCCCGGAAGATGAAAAGGCGTACCTGCACCGCGTGGGACGCACCGGTCGTGCGGGCAAGACCGGCATCGCCGTCACGTTCGTCGACTGGGACGACATGCACAAGTGGTCGCTCATCAACAAGGCCCTCGACTTCGGCCAGCCGGAGCCGATGGAGACGTACTCCTCGTCACCGCACCTCTACACCGACCTGAAGATCCCTGCCGGGTCGAAGGGCCGACTGCGAGCCACCCCGGTGAAAGACGTTGCCGCCGGTGCATCCGCCGGCCGTGGAGGCCGCGGCGAATCCACGCGATCCGGCGCTGCCCGCTCCGGGTCACGGTCGGGTTCGGGCCGCACCGACGCCGGTCGGGGCGATTCGGGTCGTAGCGATTCGGGCCGTAGCGATTCGGGCCGTAGCGATGCCGCCCGCGGCGGCGCTCCCCGCACGGACGGCGCCCCTGCGAAGGACGGCGCCGACCGCTCCGCCCGCAGCCGGTCGCGCACGCGCGTCAGCTCCACGACCAACCCGAACGCCCCGGCCGCGACGCCGGCCGCGGGCACCCATGACGGTGGAGGCGCCGAGCACCACGACGGCAACAACGCACCGCTGCGCCGCAGCCGCACCCGTCGTCGTTCGCCCCAGTCCGACGGCACCGTTTAGGGGCCCACCGCAGCCGCGCACTCGTCGCAGCCGCATCGCACGTCACCGACGCCGCTCTCGTCTCGCCCGCACGGGCGGCGGGGGCGGCGTTGGCGTGTGCGACCCCCGTCAGGCGTAGCGGGGCGCGGAACCGCGACCCTGATCGATGATGCGCTCGAGCACCTCGGGCGTCGTCGTGTTCTCGCCGAGCCGGTTGGGTTTGCCGGTTCCGTGGTAGTCGCTCGACCCGGTGATGAAGAGCCCGTACTTCTCGGCGAGTACGGCCAGATGCGCGGTCGCCTCCGGACGATTCTCCCGATGTTCCAGTTCGAGACCGAACAGTCCGGCCTGCGCGAGCCGGGCGAGGCGGGCCTCCGGGATGACATCCGCGGCGCCTCTCGTCGCGGGGTGCGCAATCACGGGCACTCCCCCGGCGGCGCGCACGAGCTCGACCGCGCGCAGCGGGTCCGGCGCATAGTGCGGCTGGTAGTAGCCGGACTTCCAGTGCAAGATCCCCGCGAAGGCGTCGCTGCGCGTGAGGGCATGGCCCCGCGCCACGAGCGCATCCGCGATGTGGGGCCGACCCACCGTGGCGTCGAGGGTGGTTTGTGCGAGAACATCGTCCCAGGTGATGGCGTAGTCGAAGGCGATGCGTTGCACCATCTGCTCGGCCCGCGTCAGTCGAGCGGCGCGGATCCGCGTAATCTCCGTGACGATGCCGACATCCGTCGGGTCGAAGAGGTAGGCGAGCAGGTGCACGCTGGAGTAGTCGACCCGGGTGCTGAATTCCATGCCCGGGATCAGGGTGATCTGCTCGGCGCGAGCCGCGGCGGTCGCGGCGTCCCAGCCGGCGGTCGAATCGTGGTCGGTCAGGGCGACCGTGCCGATGCCGGCCTCTTTGGCGGCACGCATAAGTTCGGCGGGGGTTTCTGTGCCGTCCGACACACTCGAATGCGTGTGCAAATCGATGGGACCTCGAAACGGACGAGCTACTGGCATGACCCCATGATAGTTGGCGGCACGCGGGGCCCGGTTATGGGAAGTCGACCGGGGCGGCCGGGCACTCTGTCAGGATGCGCGATTAACATGGCCTCACCTATGTTGACGCGCATCGTACGTTTCCTGATCGTGGCCGCCGTGGCCGCGGTCCTGCTCGTTTTCGTGTGGCCGCAGGCCTTCGGGCTGCAGAACACGTGGGTGATCGCACACGCCGTGTCGCTGCGCGGCCTTGCGGTGGTGGCGGCGGGGATCCTGGTTCTCGTTCTGCTCGTGCTGGCTCGATTCCGGCCCTGGCGGCGCACCATGACCGTCTTCATCGTGCTCACCCTGCTCTTCGGTGTGGCCAACGTCGGAATCCTGACGTCGCGGGGTCTCGGCACGGAGTCCGCCGCGCAGGCAGCGCCGGCGTCGGAGTCCGTGACCGTGCTCAGCTGGAACACGCTGGGCGACGCCCCGGGCGCCGCGACCATTGCGCGCCTCGCCCTCGAGCAGGAGGCCAACGTCATCACCCTGCCGGAGACGACGAAGGAGGCCGGCATCGCCGTCGCCGAGGCCATGCGTGAGGGCGGACGGCCGATGTGGGTGCACACGCTCGCCTTCGACCAGATCTCCAAGGCGCGCTCCACAACGCTGCTGATCAGCCCCGATCTTGGCGACTATACGGTGACGAATGAGGCGGGTTCCGGCCCTCCCGGCAATACGAACGTGCTCCCCACCGTGGTGGCCACCCCCAGCGACGGCACCGGACCCACGATCGTGGCGGTGCACGCCGTGGCACCGATCGAATTCGAGATGTCCAACTGGCGGTCTGATCTGGACTGGCTCGCCGAGCAGTGCCAGAACGACAACATCATCATGGCCGGCGACTTCAACGCCACGATTGATCACATGAGCGGACGGGGATCGGACAACGGCGCCGTTCTCGGAGACTGCCACGACGCGGCCCTGTCCACCGGGTCGGGGGCCGTCGGTACCTGGACGACGAAGATCCCGGCGCTCCTCGGCAGCCCCATCGATCACATCCTGGCCAGCTCGAATTGGACCGTTGCGGACATGCGCGTGATCACGTCCCTCGATTCCGCGGGAAGCGATCACCGGCCCATCGTCGCGACGGTCACCAGCCCGTAGGCCGCGCCCTTCCCGTGCAGCGGTCAGGCGACAGTGCGAGAATGGCGTATGGCCGATACCACCGCAACCGCGATCACCCCGCCCACCCGCTCGAACGAGAACCGGTCCACGACACCGGGCTCAGAGGGCTTCAAAGCATTCATCTCCTCCGGCTGGGCCGAACGAACCGAGGTTCTTCCCCCGGCCCGCGAGCAGGCCGCCTATGCCGCCGCTCGCCGTGACCGTCTCTCGGCGCAGTACCCCGGACAGCGCCTGATCATTCCGGCCGGTCGCCTCAAGCAGCGCTCCAACGACACCGACTACGCGTTCCGAGCGCACTCGGGCTTTGCGCACCTCACCGGTTGGGGCAGCGACTCCGAGCCCGGTGCGGTACTGGTGCTGGAGCCGAACGGGGCAACCGGGCATGACGCCACCGTCTACTTCCGTGAGCGCGCCGGCCGCGACTCCGACGAGTTCTACGCCAACCCGGACATCGGCGAATTCTGGATCGGCCCGCGGCCGTCCATCGCACAGGTCGCCAGCGACCTGGCCGTCAACGTCCGCGGCATCGCCGACCTGGCGGGCATCCTCGCGATGGTCGACAGTGAAACCGTGGTGGTTCGCGAGGCCGACCCGACCCTCACCCTCGAAGTGGATGAAGGCCGGCTGCGCTACGCGGCCGAACGCGTGCTCGGTGTCAACGCCAGCGACAGTGCCTTCAGCATCGAAGTGAATGGGCTGCACGAGGTCGACGACGACTTCGCCCGCGCCGTCTCTGAGCTCCGTCTGGTGAAGGATGCCTGGGAAATCAACCAGATGCGCCTGGCCGTCGACGCGACCGCGCGCGGCTTCGACGACGTGGTGCGCGATCTCCAGAGCTCGAGCACGCATTCCCGTGGCGAACGTCTTGTTGAGGGCGTGTTCAACACCCGCGCACGCAGCGACGGCAATGCCGTCGGCTACGACACGATCGCGGCATCCGGCCCGCACGCCTGCATCTTGCACTGGACCCGCAACGACGGACCCGTCACCCCGGGCGACGTCATGCTGCTGGACGCGGGTGTCGAGCTCGACAGCTACTACACCGCTGATATCACGCGCACGCTGCCGGTGAACGGAACCTTCAGCGAGGTGCAGCGCCTCGTCTACGAGACCGTGCGTGAGGCCGCGGATGCCGCATTCGCCGTCGCCGTCCCCGGCGCCATCTTCCGCGACGTGCATGCCGCCGCCATGGCGGTCATCGCCCGCCGCACCGCGGAATGGGGGATGCTGCCCGTCACGGCCGAGGAGGCGCTCCTGCCGGAAAACGGCCACCACCGCCGGTATATGGTGCACGGCACGAGCCACCACCTCGGTCTCGACGTGCACGACTGCGCCAAGGCCCGCCGCGACATGTACATGGACGGCGTACTCGAGCCCGGCATGGTCTTCACGATCGAACCCGGACTCTACTTCCAGCCCGATGACCTCACCGTGCCGGCGGAATTCCGCGGAATCGGTGTGCGGATCGAAGACGACATCCTGATGACGGAGAACGGCGCGGAGAACCTCTCGGCAGCCATCCCCCGCTCCGCGGACGCCGTCGAAGCCTGGATCGCGGCGTTGCGCGCGTAACCACCGCCGCTACCGACACGGGTGGCCGCTACGGGAACCGGCGTAGCGGCCACCGAAAGCGGGCGCGCGCTACTCGGCCGACGGGCCGAGCGGCGGGTCGGAGGGGTGCGCCGCGGGCGGGACAACGCTCTCTCCCTGGCCGTTCAGCAGGTTGCGGGCCCGGTTCAGCCGTTCCATGCTGACGATGACCTGATAGTCTCCGGCGATGACCTGCATGGTCGAGGTGAAGTCCCGGCGCCGACGGTTGATCGCGTAGCTCACCAGAGCGAACAGCATGCCGAAGCCCGAACCGATCAGCAGCGCCGCGGCCACGAACGGCAGACTCGATCCGGTGGGCGAGAAGATGAAGAAGAGAAGCCCGAAGAAGATTCCGAGCCACGCCCCGGTTGCCGCTCCGCCAAGGGCGACCCGGCCGTAGGTGAGTTTTCCCGTCACCCGTTCCACGCTCTTCAGGTCATTGCCGACGATCGCGAGCTCTTTCACGGGAAAGTCGAGCTTGGCCAGCGTGTCGACCGCGCCCTGCGCCTCGGCGTAGGTCTGATAGGTGGCCAGGACCTCGCCGGTGGGCAGCGCCGGCGGAAGAAGTCTGCTGCCGCGCCCGAAGGGGCTCTGATTGCTCATGCCGTCATTCTTCCACGGTCCGGCCGTGCATGTCAGGCCACCGACCGGCTCCGTGATCTGTTCGTCGGCCTCGCCAACTTGCGCATTGTGTTGTATTATGCGCACTGTCAAGGAAGTCAGCATGAATATCGTGGGTGGTCCGCCGGCGGTCTGGCGGGGGCGTGGGATTTGGGAGTCCGATGGGCAGATTCATGTACAGTTCGCCGGCAACGGCGGTCGAGTTCGATGATCGTGTGCTGGCACACCTGAAGGTTGTCATCACGGCGAAGCTCCGGCGAGGCGAGAGCTTCACCTTCACGTGGACAAACACGCCGGAGTCGGGCGGCGGTCGCAATTCCGTCTGGCTGAACCCGTCTGTTCCGCTGCAGTTTGAGTTCTACGGCAGCAAGGATCCGCACCTGAATCGAAACTGGTTGGAAGTGCTTGCCCGGCTCACCAACACTCCAACGGGCCTGCAAATCGTGCCCGAACCCCCCGAATCACCCGAAACACCCGAAACGACGAGTGCCCCCGAGCCTGCCGCGGCCGACCCGGTCCAAAAAACGGCGGGCAAGTCACACGCGACACAGGGAACGAAGCTCCCCGAGGGAGGATAGACGAGCCTTTTCTGGTGCGTCAGAGTCGTCAGGGTGTGCGGCTCGTGAGGCGGGGATCGCAGATTTCTGCTCCTACCTCGCCGATGCGGGCGACATCGCACCTGCGCCACGCTCAAATGGGCGCATCGGGGCTTCGCAGCGGGTGATCAGCCGCACAGAGACTACATTTGTACTGTGAGTGCCACCAGAGTTTTTGCTGCCCGTTTGGCCGGGTGCACCGTCTTCGACCCCGCGGGAGACCGTGTCGGCAAGGTGCGCGATGTTCTCGTGGTCTATCGAAAAAGTCATCCGCCCCGCGTCGTCGGTCTGATCGTCGAGATTCCCGGCAAGCGACGCGTGTTCGTGTCCATCGGTCGGGTCTCCAGTATCGGCTCCGGCCAGGTCATCACCACGGGCCTCATCAACGTGCGTCGCTTCGAGCAGCGCGGCGGTGAGGTCCGGGTGATTGCCGAGCTCCTCGGGCGCAAGGTGACGTTCAACGACGGCAGCGGCGAAGCCACCATCGAAGACGTGGCGATTCGGGAAGGCACCGAATCCGAGTGGGAAATCAGCCAGCTTTTCGTGCGCCGACCCAAGACGAGCGCGTCCCCCTTCGCCAAGGGCATCACGACGTTCACGACGTGGGCCGACGTACACGAGAAGGTCACGCTCGGCCAGGCACAGTCCGCCGAACAGCTGATCGCCACGTACTCGGAACTCAAACCCGCTGACCTCGCCAATACGCTGCTTGATCTTCCCCGGGAGCGGATGTTCGAGGTGGCCAGTGAGCTGCCCGACAACCGTCTCGCGGACGCACTCGGGGAGATGCCCGAAAGCGACCAGGTCAGCATCCTCACGAGGCTCGGTGATGCGCGCGCCGCCGACGTGCTCGACCAGATGGAGCCGGACGACGCCGCGGACCTCATCGCCCAACTCCCCGAGGAGCGCGGCGAGCAGCTGCTTGACCTGATGGAACCCGAAGAGGCCGACGACGTTCGCCTTCTGCTCAGCTACGCTCCGGACACGGCCGGCGGGCTGATGACCACCGAGCCGGTCATCGTCTCCGCCGACGCCACCGTGGCCGAGGGGCTGGCACGAGTGCGCCGCCACGACCTCGCACCCGCCCTCGGCGCCGCGATCTGCGTCACCCTGCCCCCCTACGAGGCGCCCACCGGCCGCTTCCTCGGCATGGTGCATTTCCAACGGATGCTGCGCTACCCGCCCCACGAGCGACTCGGCACCCTGCTCGACCAGGGGCTCGATCCCGTTCGGGCCGACACCTCCGCGGCGGAGGTGTCCCGCATCCTCGCCAGCTACGACCTCGTGTCCGTGCCGGTCGTCGATGACAACCACCGTCTGGTGGGCGTCGTCACAATCGACGACGTGCTCGACTACCTGCTGCCCGACGATTGGCGCAGTCAGGACAGCGACGACGACATCGGGCGACGTGCTGCCGCCCGCAACGACCTGAAGACGGGCAGCATTCCGCTGCCCGGGACACGGAGAAGCGCACATGGCGAGAGCTAGCCGGTCCGACCTCCGACTCGATGCACCGAAGGGGCTGCGCACGACGCCGCTCGTCGGCCGCTACCGCGGTGCTCCGCGCAGCGACCGGTTCGGACGGTTCACCGAGGCCATCGCCCGAGGCATGGGCACTCCGTGGTTTCTGCTCGGCCTCACGGTTTTCGCCGTGGCATGGATTGCGTGGAACACGCTCGCGCCGGCGGCGTGGAGATTCGACTCCATCTCTCTCGGTTTCATTGCGCTGACCCTCGTGCTGTCGATGCAGGCATCGTATGCCGCCCCGATGATCCTGCTCGCGCAGAACCGTCAGGATGACCGCGACCGGGTGCAGTTCGAACAGGATCGTCAACGCGCCGAACGCAACCTGGCCGACACCGAGTACCTGGCCCGCGAGGTCGTTGCCCTGCGCATCGCCCTGAAAGACCTCGTATCGAAGGACTTCATCAAGAGCGAGTTGCGGGCGCTGGTCGAGACCCTCGAGGAACGACACCCCGACACCGACGCCGAGCCCGACGACACCCCGTCGCGCACCCCCCGCGGACGCCGCGCTCTTGACTGACGCGCTCCCCACGGCCGACCGGGTGCTCAGTGCACTGGCCGGAGTGACCGACCCCGAAATCCGCAAGCCCATCACCGAACTCGACATGGTGTCCGGTGTCACCGTGGCGGACGACGGCCACGTGACCGTGGGCATCCTGCTCACGATCGTGGGCTGCCCGGCCGCGCAGCGGATCGAGAGCGACGTTCGTGCGGCGGCGGAATCCGTTGCCGGCGCCGGCAACGCGAGCATCGACGTCGGCATCATGACGCGCGAGCAGCGTGAGGCGCTCACCGAGAAGCTCCGCGGCGGCAAAGCGGCCCGTGTCTTCCAGTTCGGCCCGGAGTCGCTCACCCGGGTGTACGCGATCACCAGCGGCAAGGGCGGCGTCGGCAAGTCCACGATCACCGCAAACCTCGCCGTGGCCCTGGCCAGGCAGGGCCTACGGGTGGGCATCGTCGACGCCGACGTGCACGGCTTCTCGATTCCTGGTCTGCTCGGGCTGGTGCACGACGGTCTCGCAGTGAAACCCACCCAGGTCGGCGATATGATCCTGCCGCCGATCAGTCACGACGTGAAGGTCATCTCGATCGGCATGTTCATTGATGACGCCTCGGCGGCCGTCGCGTGGCGCGGGCCCATGCTGCACCGCACGATCAACCAGTTCCTCACCGACGTGTATTTCGGCGACCTGGACATTCTGTTGCTCGATCTTCCGCCGGGTACGGGCGATGTGGCGATCACCGTGGGCCAGCTTCTCCCCCACGCCGAGGTCATCGTGGTGACCACCCCGCAGCCCGCCGCGTCCGACGTGGCCGAGCGCAGCGGCATCGTCGCCCGCCAGACCGGGCAGACGGTCTACGGCGTCATCGAGAATATGAGCGGTCTCACCCAGCCTGACGGCACGGTGCTCGAGCTTTTCGGCTCGGGCGGCGGCGCCGACGTGGCCGGCAGACTCTCAGCGGGGCAGGACACCCCCGTGCCGGTCCTGGCGCAGGTTCCGCTGAGCGTCGCCCTGCGCGGCGGCGGCGACGACGGTGTCCCCGTGGTCATCGCCCACCCCGACGACCCCGCCGCGGTGGCCATCACGGCCGTCGCGACGCGCCTCGCCACCCGCGCTCGCGGTCTCTCCGGTCGCAGCCTCGGCATCACTCCGCTGTAGCCGCCGTGGCCGGTGGAGCGGCCGCGGCAGTCGACCTAGACTGACGCTATGTCGCACTCGTCCCTCGGCAAGCCCGTTATCGCCGCCCTCGACCGCCAGGTCTCCTCGTCCCGTGGCCGCACCGCCGGGGTGCTGGCCCCGTTCACCGGAACGGTGCTGCACGAGCTTCCGGTGAGCGAGCACAGCGACGTGACGGATGCCTACACCCGCGCCCGCGAGGCACAGCTGTGCTGGGCGAAGGCCGGGTTCAGTACCCGGCGCCGGGTGCTGCTGCGCGCACACGACCTGCTCCTGCACCGCCGGGAACTGCTGCTCGACGCCCTGCAGACCGAGACCGGCAAGACCCGCGGCCAGGCGTTCGAAGAGATCTTCCAGGCCGCGAGCGTCACCCGGTACAACGCCCTGTCTGCCGGGCGGGTGCTGCGTGGCGAGCGTCGCCGTTCCGGCATCCCGCTGGTGATCAGCACGCGGGTACGGTACCGGCCCAAGGGTGTCGCGGGAATCATCACGCCGTGGAACTACCCGCTGGCCCTCACCGCGATGGATGTGGTCCCGGCCCTCGCTGCCGGCTGCGGTGTCGTGCAGAAAGCCGACAACCAGAGCGCGCTGAGCATTCTCGCCCTGCGGGCCGCGTTCATTGACGCGGGAGTCCCCGCCGACCTCTGGGCCGTCGTGACCGGCGACGGCCCAGAGGTCGGCGGCGCGGTGATCGAGCACGCCGACTACGTGTGCTTCACCGGCTCAACGGCCACCGGCATCCGGGTGGCCCGTCAGGCCGCCGACAGGGTCACGGGCGTTTCGCTCGAACTCGGCGGCAAGAATGCCCTGCTCGTTCTCGACGACGTCGACGCGATCCAGGCCGCCGACGATGCGGTGTACGCCTGCTTCTCCGCGCTCGGCCAGCTGTGCGTCTCGATTGAACGCATCTACGTGCACCGGGCCGTGTCCGGGCCGTTCCTGCGTGAATTCGTGGCCGCCACCCGGCGCCTCTCCCTCGGCGCCGGCTTCGACTACAGCGCGGATGTCGGATCCCTCGCCACGCAGGCGCAGCTTGACCGGGTCACCCGGCACGTGGACGACGCGGTCGCCCACGGTGCAACCGTTCTCGCCGGCGGCCTGGCACGTCCCGACCTGGGACCGTACTTCTACGAACCAACGGTGCTCACCGGCGTCACCCCTGACATGTTGTGTTTCGCCGCGGAAACGTTCGGACCGGTCGTCACGGTCTCCATCGTGCACACCGAGCGGGAGGCGATCGAGGCGGCGAATCGGAGCGAATTCGGACTGAACGCCTCCGTCTTCTCCGGTTCACGCCGCCGCGGCCTGCGCGTCGCCGCCGCCCTCGATGCCGGGAGTGTGAACGTGAACGAGGGATACCGCGGCTCGTTCTCCTCCGTTGACGCGCCCATGGGCGGAGTGAAACGCTCGGGCCTCGGCCGCCGCAACGGCCCGGAAGGCCTCCGGCGCTTCGTGGATGCCGTCACCATCTCCCGGGCCACCGGGCTGCTGCAGCTTCCCCGCTCGGGGCACGAATTCCGCACGCTCGCCGGCCCGCTCCTGCTGCTCGCGCGGGTGCTGAAAGTCCTCAGGCTGCGCTGATCATTTCTCGTCCGGGTCGGGGATGAGCCGGGCGGCGATGTCCGGCACCGGGTTCATCTCCTCGCGCGGGGGCCGATCGTAGTCGACGGCCTTGGGGCGGCTGGGAATGTGGATCTTCGGCGGGTCGGTGCGCTCGAACGGAACGAGCGAGAGCAGATGGCTCATGACGTTGAGCCGGGACGCCCGTTTGTCCTCGCTCTCCACCACCCACCAATGCGCCTCGGGGATGTCTGTGTGCACGAACATGTCGTCCTTGGCCTTGGAGTAGTCGACCCACTTGGTGATGGAGAGCACGTCGGTTTCCGACAGTTTCCACCGGCGCATCGGGTCCTTCTGCCGGGAACGGAAGCGACGCTCCTGCTCCCGGTCGGACACGGAGAACCAGTACTTCACGACCAGGATGCCGTCTTCGACGAGCATCCGTTCAAAAATGGGTGCCTGGTGCAGAAAGCGGTGGTACTCGTCATTGGTGCAGTAGCCCATCACACGCTCGACACCGGCGCGGTTGTACCAGGACCGGTCCATGAGCACGATCTCGCCTGCCGCCGGCAGGTGTTCGATGTAGCGCTGAAAGTACCATTGGCCGCGCTCACGGTCGTTGGGCATTGGGAGCGCCATGATCCGCACAATGCGGGGGTTGAGATACTCCGTGATCCGTTTGATCGCCGAGCCCTTGCCGGCCGCATCCCGCCCCTCGAAGATCACCACGATCCGGGCGCCGGATGCTTTGACCCACTGCTGCATGGTGACCAGTTCGGCCTGGAGGCGGCGGAGCTCGCGCTCATAGGCGGCCTTGGGCACCCGAACCGGTTTCGGTGTTTTGGTCGACATCGGCCCCTACCTTTCTGTCACGCGACGCGTGAGATCCTGCGGTTCGTATTGTGGCAACCACGCGAGAAGATCCGGGAGCCACCATTGAACGGTACCGCTGACGAAGAGGGCACCTGCGACTCCCACGGCCGAGAGCACCACGGATCCGCTCCAGCCCGGCAGGCCGAGCAACGTCGCCGCCACCAGCCACCCGGCGCCCCCCGCCGCGGACGCCTGCAGCAGCCACGACACGACCGCCACAGCACTCGTCAGCGCGACCCGGGGACCCGTGGCATGCCAGCCGGCCTGCCAGCCCCAGTTCACAATGAGCGAGACCAGCGCGACGCTTACGGCGACCAGCAGCGCCCCGGGCTGTGTCGTGAGGGCCGCGATCCATCCACCGAGCACCCGGGAAACGAGCGGAATGATCAGGAGTACGAGCAACCCGGCCACACCGAGGGCGGTGTCCCGCAGCAGATAGCCCTTTGACTGCGGCAGGGTGCCCACGCGCGCGGCCGCGTTGACGAAGGCGCCGCAGCCGGCCAGTACCAACACGACGGCGGCAGAGGTGTCGATCATGCCGGGGTAGGCCAGCAGCCCGGCGGCGACGTACGCGCTGCCGCCGGCGAGGCCGACGACAGCCCAGAAGATCGCGAGCTGACGCTGCCGCCGCACCTCGCTGCCGCGGTCCGTTCCCGCGGAGGCGTCCAGCCCGTCCATAATGTCAATGATCGTTGCCCACTGCGTGAACGCACGCACGATGCGGTATGCGGCCACGCCGGCGCAGAGCAGCGCCAGGATCAGCAGCACGCTCGAGACCACCGGGGCGCCGCCGAAGGAACCAGACGGTGCGGTGGCGCTGGAGGACACGGCCAGGGCGGCTCCGAGAACGGCGGCGACGGCGAGGGCTCGCGGCAGGTCGAGAACGACCGGAGCCAGCACACCGGCGGGACGTAGCAGCCAGTTGACGACGTGCATCCACACCGGGCTGCCCCACCGCGTCAGTGCCCGGGAGGCGGCGCGCACCGCGCGTGAGCCGACGGCCACGCGGTACCCCGGCTCGAGGTTGCCGAGCGAATCGGCACCGCGGGACAGGTCCGCCCGAATCTCGTCCGGGGTGCGCACCTGGCCGGGGCTGCTGATGCCCACCGGCGCCCAGTCCTGGTGCGCCTCCGCCTGGAGGAGAATTTCGTCCTGCACGAACAACACCGGATCGTCGTCTCCGCTGTCGTCGGGCGGCAGTGGCGCGTCGACGGGTAGGGAACGCAGAAAGCGCGCAACCCCGGCTCCGGCATCCAATCGCCCCCACCACCAGTCGTTCAGTCGCCATTCGGAACTCAGAAAACCGGACAGGTTCAGCAGCCGGCCCCCGTTGAGCTTGGAGACCGGTCGCAGCACGGTGTCGCTCAGCAGCGAGTCGATGACCTCCGCCTGCAGCTGACTGGCCGGGAGTGCGAGCGCCACCCGAAGCCCATCCCGCAATTGAGCGCGCATCAGGGCGATGAAGGCCCGGTGATGTGCCGGACGCTCGTCGGCGGAGATGCTCCAGAAGTCCAGGGCGTCCAGGGGCTCGCGGATCCCCCGGGCGGCCGTGAACGCGCACGTGTCCAGGGCCCGGAGGCCGCTCCGCTGCGACAGGCCCCGCCACGGCGATTGCGCCCACAGAGGGCTGGAGGCGATCAACGGGTCCCCCTCCGGTATTCGTTGCAGCACCGGCACGATCCGGTCGAGCAGCGCCCACCCGGGCGATACCGGGCCCGGTCGCAGCCACTCGGCCCGCACGACCTCGGCAATGCGGTCCGCTCCCGCCGTGGCCGGAAGTCCGTTGACGGCGGCGACCACGCGGGCGAGTACCCGGTCTCGTTCCTGTTCGGCCCGATCGAGCACGCCGTAGACCGCGACGCGCACGTCGCCGAGCGTCGGAAAGCCGCCGCCGTCGAGCGCGATAGCGGTGTGCGCGACCTGTTCGAACCGTGCCCGCTCGAGGGCCTGGATCCAGGACAGCAGGTTGAGTGCGGCCTGATGCAGCGCCTCCGGCCCTGAGCAGACGGGGGTGTCGCGGAGCTGCTGTTCGCTGCCCTGGGCCGCGAGCTCCTCGTAGCAGGCCAGCATGGCCGCTTCGAGCGCGGACAACTGCCGCAGTTCGAGTGCCGTGACGACGGCGCGCGTCGGCAGGTCGGTGCCGAGCTGCCAGACGGCGGGGTCGAGGAGCACCCGCATCAGCAGGTCAAGATCGGTGGAGGCGCGGTACCGAACCCAGGTGCGGAGAGCGGCATCCGTACCCACACGAGTCAGGTCGGCGACCAGCACCGCCAGGGCCTGGTCGCGCCCTTGCTCGAGGATCAGCTCCCGCCGAAAATCGTCGAGGGTCTCCGCCTTGGCGTCGCCGGATTCCCGCCCGAAGCTGATGGAGAGGGCGCCCCCGATGACGTTGAGCGGCAGGGAGATCCGATCGGTGCGTGGCGGTATTTCGGTGTAGGCGAGGTCGGATGACGGCAGCATTCCGTCGTATGGCTCCGGAACGTGCGGTCGAATCGACAGGGGCCCTTCCGGGTTGAGGTAGATCAGTGCCCGCCGGGAATGCACCGTTGACGGCATGTTCCGAATTGCCCGGTAGGCACGATCGATCGGAATATTGTCGGTGAGACCACCGTCGATGATGCGAAATGGCACATCGGGGCCGGTGCGGTGGGCGTGAAAAGCGAAGCTCATGTCGATGCGATCGTGCGGGGCTGGCATTGCACCGGTGGCGACCGAGACGACCAATGCCGGTTCGAACCCGCCGGGAATGGACGACGTTGACCGTGCCGCGTAGGCGAGTCGGGCAAGGCTCTCCTCGCGCCCCGAAGACCCGAACGGCGGGATCGCCCGCCCGCGTTCCTTCAGCTCGGCGTCCTCCTCGGCAGCGGGGGTTTTGTCAGGCTGGTCGGGATGAGCCGCTCCCACGAAACGAAAGTGTCCGCGTCCCTCCCTGGTACCCCGGTCGGGCCCGTCTTCCCGGTCCAGGATCGTCGCCGACAGGTCGACCACGAGCCGGTCGGCGCGATGAGCTGCGCTGCCGGCGGTCAGGTGCGGGTCGTAGTACGCGGTCAGGGCGTCGTTCATCGCACGCGCGAAGTATTCGTCACCCCGCAGCGGCGCCAGGATCGGACGCAGCCCCGCCCGCTGCAGCAGTCGCCAAATGGCGGCACCGGCGACCCAGGTGTGCAGCATCTCGTCGGGAGCCGCGCCGGTGCGCTGCGCGGCCGCGTACGTGACGGCGTTCAGCCCGCCGGCGCTGGCTCCGGCGAGCACATCCACTTCCACCCGGTCAAAGCCACGATCGACGAGCAGGCGCGCGTAACGGCCGGCACGTGCGAGCACATGGGCGTCGAGCACATGGTCGGCTGTCGCGGAGCCGGGGTCGGCGACGAGCATGTAGGCGGCCACGCCGCTCGACCCGCGCACAAGTCGCAGGCGGCGCAGGATGTCCAGCTCAGCGACGGTGCCGCCGATCCACACGGCCAGGCTCACCCCGCCGCGCATGGCGAGTGCGAGGCGCAAGGTGCGGTCAAAGGGACGTGGCCGGGACTCGTCGAAGACCGCGGGCACGAACGGATACGGCGGATCGCTCGGCCGAAGCCGCAACTGCACCGCGAATCCTGCCGGATGATTCATCTGCAGCCCGATTCTTTGGAGTGCTCACGTGACTGGCAGCCTAGCGTGCCGGGCCGTCGCCGCAGGTGCGTCCTGCGGCCCCGCACCGGTCTCAATGTCGGTGGCTGCTGCAAAACTGTTCTCATGACAACCACCATTGACGGTGTTTTCGTTGATCTGACCGGGTCCCTGGCCCGGTCAGGTATATCCGCGGCGTCGTTCGCGGAGCTCTCCGACGATCAGTCGGAGAACACCCACCGGGCCATCGCCCGGCTGTCCCGCGAGGTCGCCACGTACCTCGCTTTGTCGGCGGCGAACGTCGCCGCCCGCTCCGACTGGCAGCTCGGCCGCGAGGGCCTCGCCCGCAAGAAGGGCTACCCCAGCCCCGAAGACCACGTGCAGGCGCTCGGCGGAGGCGGCGGAGGTACGAAGGCGGATACCCGCCGTCTGATCGAGGCCGGCACCATGGCGACGGAAGCCGAAGCAGCCCTTGATCGCCAGCAGCAGGCCGACCAGTGGGCTCGGGAGTTTCCGGAGTCGCCGCCCGTAGACGTGCACCCACCGTGGTTCGCGCCGCTCGGCACAGCCGTCACCGACGGAACCCTCAGCCCCGAATCCGCGACGGCGATTCGTCGGGGCCTCGGCGAGCCGGCGATCGGGGTGACCGAAACTATGCTCGCCGACGCGGTCGTGCGACTGATCGCCGAGTGCCGCACGGTGAACGCCGACCAGGCGGCAAAGGCCGCCAGGCACTGCCGGGACTCCATTGATGCCGCCGGTGTCGCCTCGCGGGCCGACGCGATGCGCGCCCGGCAATACCTGCGGGTGTGGGACAAGCCCGATGGTATGTTGCACGGAACCTTCGAACTGGACCCGGAGAACGGTGCCTACTTCAAGGACTTCCTGCTGCAGATCACCGGCCCCCGCACCGGCGGACCCCGGTTTGTGGAGAAGACCGAGAAGGAGCGGGCGCAACGGATCATCGACGACCCGCGGTCCACGGACCAGATCGCCGCGGAGGCACTGATCGAGGTGATCAAGGTCGCCGCGGCCGCCGACCCCGGCACCCTGTTCGGCCGTATCCGCCCCTCCGTGAAGCTTGTCGTCACCGCGACAGATACTCCGGCACCGACACCCTCGCGTGGCGCCTCGGGCGAACTGGTTCTGGCAGACGGGTTCATCGAGGGAACCCCGGGCGTGATCCCGACGACCACGATCGACCGGTTGATCTGCAACACCGGTTTCATCCCAGTGTTGTTCAGCAGGGACGGCACCGTGCTCGACGTGGGACGCGAACAGAGACTCTTTTCGGCGTCGCAACGCGCGGCACTGGCGCTCCGGGACGGCGGGTGCAGATGGCCGGAGTGCCACCGCCCGCCCAGCCACTGCGAGGCGCATCACCTGCACGGCTGGGCGGACGGCGGCGGCCTCACGAACCTCGACGACGGCATCCTGCTCTGCGCCCGCGACCACCTCCGCCTGCACAACGACGGGTGGCAGATCACCCGAACCGGTAGGGACTACTGGCTGATCCCACCATCGGTCGCCGACCTGACCCGCACGCCCATCCGGCTGGTCAGCGCATCGCCACTGAAGCCACGGTCGCCGCTCCGATCACGCGCCTGAACGAACCTGGCAGCACCAAGCACGAGTGCGGTGGCCATCGCACTACTCGGGCCAGACCCGGGTACGCGGTCGAACTCACGGCTGGTCGGTTCTAGGTGGACTCGGCGTCGTAGGGGGCAGGCTCGGCGGCGGCCCGCGTGAGCGGGCTGAGGGCCGCGGTGCCGGCGGCCGTGCCGAGGAGCGAAGCGGCGGCGGGGCTCGCCCGAGACAGGGTCGCCGATTGCTCTTTGAACGGTTCTTCTTCGGTGAGGGCTTCCCGAATGATCCGGCGCGGGTCATACTGGCGCGGATCGAGTTTCTTCCAGTCCAGTTCGTCGAACTCCGGGCCCATTTCGTCACGGATGCGTTCCTTGGCACCATTGGCCATGTCGCGCAGCTGCCGAACGAGGCGGGCCAGTTGGGCCGCATAGTGCGGCAGTTTGTCGGGTCCGAGCAGGAAGACAGCGATGATCCCGATGATGAGGATCTTCTCAAACGTCAAACCGAACATAACCCCAGAATATCCCTCGGCGAGGCATCCACCGACCATGACGACTGCGGCCATAGTCTTGACCTATTCATCAACTGGAGTGAACTTGTCTGACATCGTATTGAACTGGAAATTCTCCGACGACTCTGTCGTGGAGTCCGAAGCCGTGGCCAAGGCCCGGCAGCAGTCCCTGGAGCTGGGGATCGACGCGATCGCGCCGTCCGTCGGAGCTCAGGTTGCGGTGCTGGCCGCCGCCACAGGGGCTCGCAGCGTCCTTGAGGTCGGCACGGGAGTGGGTGTGTCCGGGCTGTGGCTGCTCCGGGGCGCACCCGGGGCCATGCTGACGTCGATCGACACGGAGGTCGACCACCTGCAGCACGCCAAAATGAACTTTTTGGAGGCGAAGGTCCCCGCGAACCGGGTGCGGCTCATCACCGGTCGGGCCGCCGATGTTCTGCCGCGCATGAACGAGAACTCCTACGACATCGTTTTCATCGACGCGGACCCGCAGTCCGTGATCGAGTACGTGGAACATGGGCTGCGCCTCGCCCGGCCCGGCGGGACCGTGCTCGTCGCCCACGCCTTGTGGCGCGGCCGCGTGGCGGACCCGGCGAAGCGCGACGATGTCGCCACGGGCTTTCGCACCCTGCTCAGCGAGATTGCGTCGTCGAATGCGGTGATCAGCGCACTCTCTCCCGTGGGCGACGGCCTGCTTCAGATCACCAAGCTGCGCGCGTAGGGCAAAACAAAACGGCTGCATCATCCTGAGAACAGGACGGTGCAGCCGTTTCGCGTAAGGCTACTTGACCGCGTTGACGACCCCGGCAAGCGCGTCGTGAAGTTCCTTGGCCTCGGCGTCGTTCACAGAGACGACAAGTCGACCCCCACCTTCGAGCGGTACACGCACGATGATCAGGCGCCCCTCCTTTACAGCCTCCATTGGCCCGTCTCCGGTCCGTGGCTTCATGGCCGCCATGAACTCCCCTTTCATTCGTCTTTGTCTATGTCTATTATCGACCATTGCGGCCCGAGACGTAAATTGGCCCAACTCGTCGACGCCGGATGACAACTTATGGCGGCGTCCAGTCGAGACCGTCTACTCCCCAGCAGATCAACAGCCACCCCCATTGTCCCGCAACAAATAGCAGGACGATACCGATTCGGTAGACCGGATGCCGGGGCACCGCGACGGCGCCGAGCAGCGGAAACATCGGCATGAGCAGTCTGAACGTGCTCGATTGCGGAAAGAACACGGCCAGAAGGTACAGCGCGTAGCCGGCCACCCACAAGCGCAGGTCCACCCCGAGCCGGCGAACGGCGGGCAGGAACATCGCCACGGCGAACAGCACGATCAGGGCGATGACCACGACAATCCCTCGCGGCGAACCGAGCCACCAGACGCCGCTTTGGAACCACGCCGCGAACGGCACCAGCTCCTGGTACCCGATGTACGGTGCCCGCCACGCGAGCTCGGTATCCGTGTACGCCGTCATGCTGCCCGTGACGACCCACGCGGCGACGGGCCAGGCGAGGCCCATGACTCCGCTGAACACGGCGACGGAGATCGCGAGCATCCGTTCCCGGGCCTCGAACGCGTCCCTCGCCCGGGTCACGAAGCGCACAATGACATGCAGCCCGAGGGCGAGGGCGAAGGCGAGCCCGCTCGGCCGGGTGAGCGCCATCACGGCGATCACCGGGAACAACAGCGCGTACCGGCGCTCGAGCAGCAGGTACAGCGCGAGCGTGAGGAAGAACAGGTACATCGACTCGGCGTAGCCGAATTGCAGCAGGGGCGAAAGCGGGGCGACACAGAACAGCACGACCGAGAACATGGCCGTGGACGAGTCCAGGACGCGGTTCATCAGCCGGTAGAACAACAACGCCGTTCCCAGGCTGAAGGCCACAGAGACGAAGACCGCGACCGGCGCCCAGTCCTGCCCGCTCAGGATCATCAGCAACCGGGCCACCCCGGGGTAGCCCGGCATGAACGCCCACGCGTTCTCGCCGATCTGTCCCTCGGCGGTGAGTGGCAACAGCGCGGGGTACCCGCTCACCGCAACGATGTTGTACCAGCGGCCGTCCCACATGTTGGCGAAGTCCACGTAGTTGGGGTTCGCGCCCGTCCAGGCGTTCTGACCCTGCACTCGTGCGAGCAGCAGAATCAGCGTGGTCGTCACAACGCGGGACACCGCCCAAACGCACAGCACTCGAACCCACCATGGGGTGAGCCGGTAGCGCGCCCGCCATATGGCCGGCAAGCGTTGCGAAGCGTCTGTTCCGCGGCCGGTCGGCCGTCCGGCGGCGGGTTGTGCGTTCAGCGAGCGGATGCGCTCAGCCACGACCGCAGACCCGTTTCGCAGGCGGTGATCTGGTTGACGGCGACGCGCTCGTCGTCGGCGTGTGCCTTGAGCGGGTCGCCGGGGCCGTAGTTGACGGCGGGGACGCCGAGTGCGGAGAAACGGGCGACGTCGGTCCAGCCGTACTTCGGCATGGCCTCCCCGCCGACGGCGAGCAGGAACTCCTTGGCGAGCGGGGCATCGAGACCGGGCCGGGCCCCCTCGGCCCGGTCGACGACGGTCACGTCGAACTCGGCGAACAGCTCACGCAGGTGGGCCTCGGCCTCGTCGGCGGTGCGGCTCGGTGCGAAGCGGTAATTCACGTGCACCATGCACTCGTCGGGAATGACGTTGCCGGCGATACCGCCGCTGATCCCGACGGCGTTGAGGCCCTCACGATAGACGAGGCCTTCCACCTCAACCTGGCGCGGTTCGTACGCGGCGAGCAGATTGAGAATGGGCGCGGCCCGGTGGATGGCGTTGTCGCCGACCCAGGCGCGGGCGGAGTGCGCGCGCAGCCCGAAGGTACGCACCTCGACTCGAATGTTGCCGTTGCAGCCGCCCTCGACGGCGCTGTTCGTGGGTTCGCCGAGGATGGCGAAGTCGCCCTCGAACAGGTCGGGACGGTTGCGGGCGAGTCGGCCGAGGCCGTTCAGGGCGTCAGCGACCTCCTCGTGATCATACCACATCCAGGTCACGTCGACGCCGGGCTCGACGAGCTCGGCGGCGAGCTTGAGTTGCACGGCCACACCCGCCTTCATATCCACGGTGCCGCGTCCCCACAGGTATTCCACGCCGTCAATCG
>Ga0307487_1000365_pt1 | contig 35652 bp, 33 predicted proteins | sample CBIW12metaG_FD_203665 | JGI IMG/M metagenome (GOLD analysis project Ga0307487, IMG submission 203665) | Sea-ice brine microbial communities from Beaufort Sea near Barrow, Alaska, United States - CBIW 1.2 | ecosystem: Environmental > Aquatic > Marine > Coastal | place: USA: Alaska | collected... | reverse complement strand
TCCTCACTCCTCACACTTTCAAAAAGTCTCTTCTCTTTATTCTATTCTCTTTTTTCTAACTTCTAACCTCGTACTTCTAACTTCCGTTTTACCCCGGCCCTAAAGGGAGAACAAAGATATTTCTATGGACTTTCCGTTTTTTAACAACAAACCATAAACTAAAAACTACAAACACTTTTTTTAGTCCTGTTTCTTGTCTCTTGGCTCATCTTCTCACTTTTCACACTTTCAAAAAGTCTCTTCTCTTTATTCTATTCTCTTTTTTCTAACTTCTAACTTCGTACTTCCCTTCACTCACTATATAATTTTCTTAAGAGGTTTAGATTTGGCACCTTGAACATTTGCAGGTCTTCCCACCTTAATTCCTTGTCCCAACCCGTTATGCATGATCACATGACATTTTTCCTCTTCAGGCTCCGGACTCCGGTCTATGGTCTCCTGAGCATCATTAGATCTTTCATTTTCATTCTCCGTTCTCCGGTCATCAGCCTCCTTAATTTCCAATATAGCAAGACTTTTTTTCTTCAGTAAATAAAACATTAAGAACATCGCACCATACATTGCCGCCACTAAAAAGGTGAGCCCTAAATTGGACCATCTATAAGAAAGGAAGTAAAAGATACTTATTACCAGGATGTTCAAAGAGGCCAGAAAAATTCCCGCTTTTATATGGGAAAGTCCCAGGTCCAGCAAAATATGATGTGCATGCTCTTTATCGGCAGAAAAAGGGCTGTCCCCTTTTAAAAGCCGGAGGATAATTACCCTCAGGGTGTCAAAAACAGGAATAAACAGGATGCAGCCGACAAACAAAAAGCGGTTTGAGGGGCTAAAGCCTTCCCGGATCATGGGAAGATAAGGTGGCATCACCAGGAGTTTGATACTCAAAAAAGCAAGCACCAGCCCTACAATGAGAGAGCCGGAATCTCCCATAAATATTTTCCGCTCCCCCCTGGAATAGTTGAACCGCAAAAAAGCGGTAAGGATCCCGCCAAGACTGACGCTGATTAAAAGATAATAAGGAATATCATAAATATAGAACACCACGGCGTAGGTCATACTGACCACGATCCCCACAAGTGCGGCCAGGCCATCTATCCCATCAATTAAATTATAGGCATTGATAAGCGCTATTATCAAAAATCCGGTCAGGAAAAGGCCCAGGATCTCCGGGATTTCATAGATCCCCAAAAAGCCATTTAGGGTACTGAGATGCATTTCAGGTGAGAAAACAAGAAAACAGGCAGCGGCCATCTGCCCAAACAACTTTACCCGGGCGGTAGAGATCACCAGGTCGTCCTTTAGGCCAACCATAAATAAAATAGTGATCGCGCCAACCAGGTGGCCACCCACATAGTTGAGCCGAAGGCTCTGTATAAGGGCCAGTACCATAATAAGGGTAATGTAAAAGGCAACGCCGCCAAAGGAAGGCGTCTCCGTGGAATGGGCACTGCGCCCTACCACCTCGGCCATCAGGTTTTTTTCCCTGCTCACCCACGACACCTTGGGAATAATGTAAAAAGTCACGACAAATGTGCCTAAAAATATGCACATCACAAACAATAAATAATAATCCTGGAAAAGCGCGAGGAGCACCTCGTGATTGAGTAAATTCATGGGGTATAAATTGAGGGATTAGTAATTAATATCAATCGGTAGGGCGATGGGGGTTGAATTAGGATTTGGGATTTGGGATTCGTTGATTTGGGATTCGTTGAAAACGTCATTGCTAGGGTGCTTTTTCTACGCCCGTGGCAATCTGTTGTAAGTTAATTCAGGATTGGTTGATTCAGGTTTTACGTATGTTGTTTTTATTTTTCCATTTGCTGTTTTCGTAACTTCTAACAACAACCACGAACTATAAACATTTTTTTAGTCTTGATTCTTGGCTCTTTTTTCACTCTTCACCATTCACTCTTCACTATTAACTACAAACCATAAACTACAAACATTTTTTTAGTCTTGTTTCTTGATTCTTGGCTCTTGCTTCTTTTTCTAACTTCGTACTTCTAACTTCGTACTTCCAACTTCCTCCCCATAGATCTTCAATAAAGAATCCACAATTCTCCCGGCGGTTTTCCCGTCCCAAAGCGGGATCTTCCCTCCTTTTTTCCAGTTGCCGGACATCAGTTTTTCCATGTATGGTTTCAGGTTTTCTGGCGCGGTGCCCACAAGTTCGTTGGTTCCTAAAGTAATGGTTTCCGGGCGCTCAGTGTTATCGCGCAAAGTTAAACAGGGAACGCCCATTACGGTGGTTTCTTCGGTTATTCCGCCGCTATCGGTGATCACGGCAAAGGAATTTTTAACGAGGTAATTGAATTCCAGATAAGATAAGGGCTCCACATAATGCAAATTCTCGTGGACAATACCCATATTTTCCAATATTTTTGCGGTTCGCGGATGCACAGGAAATATAACAGGCATTTTTGCGCTACCATCCATAATGGCCTGCATCATTTCCTTGAGTTTTCCTTCTTCATCTACGTTTGCCGGGCGGTGTAGGGTAAGCACAAAAAAACCTTTTTCCTTTAATTTTTCGCCGCCGACTTCAATGTTTGGATCAATAAAATTATCAATATTTGAAAGCAGGGTATCTATCATTGTATTTCCCACAAAGTGGATCCTGTTTTCTTCAACTCCGGCTTTTCTCAGGTTTTCATTGGCAATTTCTGAGGTGGTAAAAAAATGATCAGTAATCGCATCGGTGACCATACGATTGATCTCCTCGGGCATACTGAGGTCTCCGGAACGAATTCCCGCTTCCACGTGAATTACCTCGGTATTTAGTTTTTTGGCCGTAATGCTACAAGCCATTGTGGAAGTTACATCGCCCACCACCAAAACTACATCTGCCGGGTTTTCTGTCAATTCCTTTTCGAACCTTATCATAATATTGGCGGTTTGTTCTGCCTGGGTACCTCCACCTGCTTCCAGGTTGGCATCGGGTTCCGGAATGCCAAGTTGTTCGAAAAATGAACCTGACATCTTTTTATCGTAATGCTGCCCGGTATGAACCAATCTAAAATCTATGTCCTTTCCGGCTTCTTTAGCCTTTTGAATGGCTTTGATAATTGGCGCGATCTTCATAAAATTTGGCCGCGCGCCGGCGATAATGGTAATTTTTATCATGATTCGTTGATTCGTGATTTGTTGATTTGTTAATTTGTTAATTTGGGATTCGTTGATTCGAATGCCGGATTTCACGCAGCGGACGCAGTGGTCCCGCGGCGGACGCAACGTGAATTTTTTTTGCTGCGCCCGCCGTGTTTTTTTTACTCCGCGTCCGCTGCGTGATTTTTATCTCGCTCAGCGTAAATTCGGGATTCGTTGAAAACGAAATTCCGTTGGTAAGCTAATCCAGACCTTATATTTCCTGCAAACATTCCAGCATATCATTTGCAATTTTACTTCTGTCAAAATCCTGAACTAAGGACTTTGAGCCTTCTTTGGTTTCGCTATATATTTCAGGTTGAATTATTTCTTCGATAGCGCGGTAAAAATCATTTTCGTTTTCAGGTTCAAAACAAACCCCGGCGTTATATTTTTCGATAATGCCTTGTGTTTCCCCTTGCAACCCTAATAGAATAGGTTTTTCCATCGCTGCTGCTTCGAAGATCTTAGAAGGAATTACGGTTAAAAATGTGTCGCTTTTAATTAAATTCACCAAGGCTGCATCCATCAGGCTCAGGTAACTCACAATTTCATTTTTGCCAATAGAATCAACAAAAACGGCATTTTTCAAATTTAAATTTTCTGCTTGTTTCAATAACTTCTTCTTCTCTGCGCCGTCACCAATAAATAGAAATACTAGCTCCGGATGGGAGGTTTCCAAGGGTTTAATGGCATCCAGGATAAAATTTAATCCGTGAGCCATTCCGTGAGTACCTATATATGCAAAAACAAATTTGTTTTTTAGACCCAGGCTGGATTCTAGTTCAACATCTTTAGATTGTGGAATAAATAATTCCAGATTTGCCCCATTTTTAAAAACAGATATCTTATTTCCATCGATCCCTTTTTCAATTATTTTCTTTTTAAAGGTATCGGTTACCACTACGATATAATCTGCCGATTTATACATGCTTTTTTCCAACCATTCAAAAAAGCGGATCGCCCTGTTTCGTTTCATTGCGCCAACTGCCATAATAGATTCCGGCCATAAATCGCGGACTTCGAAAATCCATTTTTTTCTTTTAAAAATTGAAAGCAACCAGCCGGAAAGTGCTGTAAAAAATTGAGGTGAAGTAGCGACGATTAAATCTGTTTTTACAAATAAACCTGCAATAAATGAAGCTACTGCAAAACTTATATAATCTAAAATTCGTTTTACAAAGCCTTCGTTTGCTGTGATGTAACTCCAAACCCTGATAACTTTTATTCCATCAATGATCTCGGTTTGGTACAACTTATTCTTATAACCTTCATAAACCTTTCCCTTCGGAAAATTAGGTGCACAGGTAATAACGGTTACATCAACGCCGCTTCTCACCCACTCCCTACAATGTTCATAGGTTCTGTTCGCTGGTGCGTTTACTTCCGGTGGAAAGTTATCGCTTAAAAAAAGTAATTTCATATTTTAGTGTCAGTTCGAGCCTTTCACCTACGCTCAAGACGAGCTGTAGTCAAGAACTCTTTTAGTCAATAGAAAATGGTTTAATAAAAAACCCAGCTTCATTTTTAAAACTATAAACAAGTTTTTTAGCCGATTTTAGTTTGTTAAAACCTTCTGCAAATTGATACTCCATTATCTGAAGGTCAATGGCGTCAGTGAATTGCAGTTTTAATTCCCTGTTTACAATTACAGTATTTCCTGAAATTTCAAGTTGCACTTCCGGATGAAAATGCAAATGACCTTTGGCTTCAAAGGATCTATTCCCATTTTGGAGGATTTTGTCTTCTACCTGGAATGTATTTTCTTTTATAGTAAAAACCCGCTCGTGTGAAAATCCAAGCTTCCTGTAACCATTATGTGAAGCGGCAATTAAAGTTGCTGTTTCGTTTAAAAGTGTCGCTTTTGCCCTTCTTGCAACCCTAAATCCTCCCCAAACTTGTGAAGAATTTTGATCATTAATGCTAACAGTATTGTGAGAGCTGGTAGAGCGTTCCAATTGCCTGCGCTCATTTTTCTCATACGTGGAAATCCCTGTATCGACAATTACAGGTTGATTTCTATAGTTTAGAAGAAATTGCAGACTATCGGCATGTGAATGTCCCGGCTGATATTTTGGTGCGATCTGCCCTACATCCATTAAAATTTCAAGTTCCTCAAATTCAAACTTTCTGTAACCCGAATCTTTCAACTGAACAGTGTTGCTTTTCAATCTTAAGCTGGCTGCATAGGTTAGTATTTCTTTTGTATTTGGAGCAATTCCGCATATAGAATCGTTTAACTTAGGAATTTCTTCGTTTTTAAAAGTAATTGCTTCAAGCCAGCCCATCATATTTTCGGCTTTGGTGTGCAACAAATTTTCAAGCTCATCTGCTTTCCATTTGTTATTTTCAAGCAGGTTTAAACAATCCAAAACTCTGTGAAGAATTATCTGATGATACATTGGACTCAACTCATAATGTGCCCCATCAGCTAATATTTGCTCACTAAGTTGGTGAGTTAGAATTTCTTTCGCTTTTGAATAAAGATTCTTGTCCTGAAAATAATATGCTCCAAAAAGCAACGAAAATCCATTTTCAAGCAAATGATTTGCGAGAAGATGATATTCCAGATTCGCACTTAATCTTAAATAATCGGTATATAAAAATTCTTTTACTTGCTGATCTTCAATTCTATATTTTGCCAGAAACTTTATCCAGTTAATTCCCCGCAAAGAAATGGGATAAGGTTCGAATCCATCCTTTAAAATTTCCTTTTTGGAAATATAATCCTGAATTAACTCCAACCCTTGTTCCTTGGTTATTTTCTCCTGATTTAAAAACTCAAAATAGTTGAGATTATAGATCCAGAGTTTTCCGAATTTACTAAAATTCCAGTCAATCTCAGAAAAAGACTTTTCCAGGTTCAGAAAAGAGAATTTCTTGTTTCCTGAATAAGAATTGGGATATAAAATCCCGGGTTTCAACCTTAACTGCACAACTTGTTCAGGCTTTCCCTGGTATAATTTTTTAAAAAACCCGTTTTTCAACCTATAATATACCTGATGGTAAAGCTGGGTTGGCTTTACATGTTTCAAAGTTTGAAAGTATAGATTTAGTTTTTTTAAGGGCATTATTGTTTATTCTCTATCTGGTAATCGCTGTTTCACGCAGCGAGCGCAGCGGTTACGCAGCGGACGCTGCGTGAAATTTTTCCGCTGCGGGACGCTGCGTTTTTTTTACTCCGCGACCGCCGCGTGAAACCATCATCTTGCCTAAAGTTTATTCGCTATTCGATGTATCCCGTCCTTTAGGTGCTTGGTGTTGAAATTGATCAACAACCCAAGTTTTATATCTTTCATTTTAATATAGGTCAAAGTTTGGGCAAAATGAACGGGAGCAAGATTTTCTGTAGATTTTATTTCCACTAAAACCTTGTTGTTCACCAATAGATCTATCCGAAAACCAGCCTCAAAATGAATACTTTTATAATTCATAGGAACAGGCACCTGTACCTGTGCATCATAACCGGCCTGTAGTAATTCATACTGCAAACATTTCTCATAAACAGATTCCAAAAGTCCCGGTCCTAATTAAGTATGAATCTTAAAAGCCTGATCCAGGATGGCGGTACAAATTTGGTTTTCTGTTTTTTGTTCCATAATAATTTACGGGTTTTTCGTGGTTAGATTTCACGCAGCGGGCGCAGCGGTTACGCAGCGAACGCGGCTAAAAAGTTTCCGCTGCGGGACGCTGCGTTTTTTTCCTCTGCGACCGCCGCGTGAACCCTTTCTAATTTAATACCACTTCTTTCTCATTTACTTCAGAAGCCTTTACTTCATTCACACCTACCCATCTTCCCTGCTTCAAACTCTCGATTGCCGCAAAAGAAGCTTTGGTGGTATTATAAGTATCTTCAAAAGGAACTATAGCTTTTCCTCCCTTTTTCAGGGAATTGACCAATAATTCAAATTGCGCTTTATGTCCCTTATCCTGCTTGGTTTTCATCTTGGAAAAGCCTTTAACGCCATAACCTTTCAAACTTCTCCAGTTATCCAAAACCAAAGTGCGCTCCTGGCTGTAAGCCTCTATACGTTCTTTGGAATAAGACTTACTCCCGTTGGCGAAATAATTGATCACCGCATTCGTGCCATTTTCATATTTTAAAAGAATACTCGCATTATCTGTATTCTCCTCCGGGCTTGTACCCATTGCATTCATACAAACCGAAACGACTTTACTTCCTGCCAGATAAGTACATAGATCAATATAATGGCAAGCTTCCCCAATAATTCTTCCCCCGCCTACTTCAAGATCGTGGATCCAAACATCTGAAGGAATAAAACCGGCATTCATTGTGGCGACAATATTTTTAGGCCCTTCTCCCAAAAGGCTTTTCATTTTTACTGCTAATGGTGAGAAACGACGGTTGAAACCAACCACGACCATTTTGTTTTTTTCCTCTGCCAGGGTTGCGATCTCTTCCAGTTCTTCTTCTGAAAGACACAAAGGTTTTTCCACAAAAACATGTTTTCCTGCCTCAAGAGCTTCTTTAGCCATTGATGCGTGAAGATTATGGCGGGTAGTTATCATTACCATATCCACTTCGGCATCTGCAAGAATTTCCTTATAATCTGAAGTAGCATAGGCCACTTCTCCCTTCTTCGCGAGGGTTTTTGCTGAAAGGCCACCGGCACTGGCGATGTATTTTAAATTTGCTTCAGCGGTTTTCATTCCCGGGATAATGGTGGAAGATGTGAAATTTCCCGCTCCAATGATTCCAAAAACCCCTTCGGAAGCTTTAAAACTTTTTTCTGAAACTTTTACTTTTGAGTCCTTTACAGAATCTTCAGGGTATTCCAGAATAGATGCGATGGAACCCTGCTTGCGCATATCTCCATAGATCTCCTGGAAATTTTCAAGTTTAACCCGCTCTGTAATTAATGTTTGCACATCCAGCTGCCCCATTGCAAGCGCCTGAAGTACGGCTTCAAAATTGCGCTTTTCTGTCCAGCGCACGTAACCTATTGGATAATCCTGACCTTTTTGCTCGTAATTATCATCATAACGACCTGCACCATAGGAGCAGGAAACATGAAAGCTCAGTTCTTTTTCAAAAAAGTCTGCGCGTTGAAGGTCAAGGCCAATTACACCTACAAGAACAATACGTCCCTTTTTACGGCTCATCTCGGCCGCCTGGTGAATAATGTCATTACTTTTTGAAGAAGCGGTAATTATTACCGCGTCTGCTCCAACCCCACCTGTGATTTCCTGTACAAATTTCACAGGATCTGTGCCCGCACCGGGATTAATGGCAATAACTCCTTGCTGTTTTGCGAGATCTACCTTTTGTTGGTCAAAATCCAGGCCTATCACCTTACAACCATTTGCTTGCAGCAACTGGGCTGTTACTAAGCCAATAAGCCCAAGTCCAATTACCACGATAGTTTCTCCAAATGTTGGATTTACCAAACGTATTCCCTGCAAACCTATGGCACCAATAACAGTAAAAGCGGCTTGATCATCACTAACGTTCTCGGGTACTTTGGCGACCAGATTTTTGGGAACAGAGACAAACTCTGCATGGTTCCCGTTGGATGCTACACGGTCTCCCACCTGGAATTCTGAAACTCCTTTTCCAACGGCTACAACTTTCCCTACGTTGCAATAACCTAAAGGCAAGGGTTGGTTTAATTTATTAAAAACAGCTTCCAGGGTTGGCATTACTCCATCAGTCTTCATCTTGTCCAACACCTGCTTTACTTTATCCGGTTGTTGACGTGCCTTGGCTACAAAATTTGCTTTCCCAAATTCCACTAGCATGCGCTCTGTTCCCAGGGAAACCAGGCTACGGGTGGTTTGTATTAAAACCTGGCCCGACTTGACTTGTGGCGCAGGAACTTCTTCTAATATGGTGTTACCTTGTTTAAGGTCTTGTATTATTTGTTTCATTGAAAATTTTATTAAAATGTACTTGAAAAGATTCAATCATGCTTTCGCTAGATAAATTTTTCAAAAAGTAAGAATACGCTGCCTCACTTTTATGCTTTCTTTTTAGTTTGTTTTGGTACGCCTCCCTCAAGGTTTCTTGAAGCTCCTCATCTTTTTCATACAAATATGAATTATAGTCATTACAATAAGCAAATTCTGGGGCATGATTTGCTTTCCTATTAGTTATAACGGGTACTCCATAAGCGAAAGAATGAACAACGCCTAAACCAACATGATCAGGCGAAACGTATGCGACAGCATCTCCAAAAATATTTATTAACCTATCCTCTTCATAAATACTGTCGTAAAAATGTATACTTCTATCTTGGGTATATTTTTTCTTTAATTCTTCCTTTAATTCTCCATCACCTACTATTACTAGATTAAATTTCTGATCACTACAAATCTTTATGGCTTTTTCTAAACCTTTTCTCTCCTGCAGCCTTCCAACGTACAAAAAATATTCGGATCCATTAGTGATCATGTGATTTTTCACTAAAAGAGTATTTCCTGCAACCGATATCTTGGATTCCTCAATTTGGTTACTAATTAATTTTTGCTTCCCTTGTTCGGTATACACTACATATCCCCTACTTAGGTTAATTATAAATTTTCTAAAAATAATCAATGGCTTAAAGTTAGAATTGCCTATCCCTTGTCCCCATAATATCCAATTCTTCCAAGGCATTAGTAAAATCCAAATCCAAGTATGAGGTTTGAAAATATTGAATGTAGAAATAATGACATCAGCTTTCAAAAGCCTGAAGGGATTGAAAAAAACTATAGAAAATTCACCATGCATCTTTATATTCAACCCTTTATGAGCAAAAAATTTTTGATCATTTTCAAATCTCTCCCCACTATGAATAATTTCAAAATTTTTAAAAGATTTTTTAAAATTATCAAATAGAAAGTTCCTATAGTGAGGGATTCCATATTCCAAAATTATTAAACATGATTTTTTATTCATCATTCTTTATTATTTACTTTCTATGAGGAGTGTATTATTCCTCCAGATAAAAAGAATGTGCCTTCTTTTTATTGAAATAATTTTAATTATATTCAGCTCTGAATGTATATTGCTTTAAATCTGCTTCTATATTATTTACGAAAGAATTAGAATAAGGCAGGTACACTTAGTGATTATCTATTTTTTTATAAGGGACAGTAATAACTTTTCAAATCTATAATCGCGTACTTGGAGAAGGTGTCTTTTGATTAAATCCAAAAAATGATACAATAAAATATCTGAAATAAAAACCCGGTAGGGAAAATGACAAATAATTTGGTTGTAAAGAGAAATGAAATTGGCAATAAAAAAAAATAACTTCCCATGATTCAACTTTTGAAATTATCTGTATTTTGGCTAAGCGTTATTGCACTTCCAAACAATTTTTCCAATAAGTAGGATGAATTTATTTTTTTAACAACTTTATTATAAATACTACTTTAACCTAACTATTTAATTTGTAATGCTGATAAAGTTTATCATCATTTTTTATTAACTCGACCATTTCCATTACCATGGAGTCATAATCCGGTATCCTAAAATTAATTTCTTGTCGTGTATCTAAAAAGCTTTTGTTAACTTCTTTACCTTCAGTTGCAATAATTGATATTTTTTTTTGTGTATGTGTTTTAAATAAATTCAACAAGTCGCACTTATTAATAGATTTATTGTTTGTAATATGATATAAACCTGTAATATTATTTTCAATAGCCCAACTGACGGCTTTTGCAAGCTCTAATGTTGTTACTCCAGCCCAAATAGCATTTGTAAAGCCATTTATAGTTCCTTTTTGGTTCATAAACCAATGAAATAAACCGATTCCATTTATATTAAGTTCAGGTCCAATAATGGATGTTCTTATTGTTAAGTCTTTATCATTAACTATTTCACCCAAAGCTTTAGATTGGGCATAGAAACCTTCGCCATCCTTAAAATCATTTTCGGAATAACCGCCTTTTTTTCCAGAGAAAACACAATCTGTGCTAATACTGATAACTTTAGATTTGGTGTTTTTTGTTATCGCTTCTAAGTAATGAGGGAAATAGCTATTAAACCATATTGCTTTATGTGGGCTATCTTCTGCATCTTTATTTAAAATCCCAATACAGTTTATTACCACATCAAAATTCATATCAATTATTTTACTTAATTCTTCAGTATTTGTAACATCAAGGTTAAAAACATTGCTTCTCGGATTAATATTCCTCGCTATACCATATACATCATAATCACCCATTAATGACAGTGATTTGAAAATCATGTGACCAGCCATACCCTTAATTCCTATTATCAAGATCTTTTTCATGTATTAATTATTTGTCCCAGATTACTTTATTGACTATTGGAGTATAACTTTGAATCACTTTAACAATTTTCTCAGATGTATTGGTGATTTGATATTCCCAAGGCAATTGAGAATTTTTATCTATCGAAAGCCCTTTTGTAATTTCAATTGCATTAAGCATACTGTCTTTGCTAAGGCCTCCAAGCACTATTGTCCCTGCATCAATAGCTTCAGGCCTTTCTGTACTCGTTCTTATACTAACTGCAGGAAATCCCATCATTGCCGATTCTTCACTAATTGTCCCGCTGTCAGATAGCACTACAAAGGCATCTTGCTGTAATTTAACATAGTCAAAAAAGCCAAGTGGTAATACATTTTTTATCAATGAATTAAAAGTGATATTTGAACTTTCAATTCTTTTTTTGGTGCGAGGATGTGTGGAAAATATGATTGGCATTTTATATTTTTCAGCAACTGCATTTAAGGATTCCGATAATATCTCAAAATTATCTTTTAAATCAATATTTTCTTCTCTATGTGCGCTAACTACAATGTATTGCCCTTTTTCTAACTTCAATCTTTCTAACACATCTGAGTTCTCAATTTTATTTTCATTTTTTTTCAAAACTTCATACAATGGAGAGCCTGTTACAAATACATGGTCTTTTCTAAATCCTTCACTCAAAAGATATCTTCTGCTATGTTCAGTATAAGTTAAATTAATATCGGAAATGTGATCAGAAATTTTTCTATTGATTTCTTCCGGCACATTTTGGTCAAAGCACCTGTTACCCGCTTCCATGTGAAAAATTGGAATTTTAAGCCTTTTTGCAGCAATTGTACTTAAAACACTATTTGTGTCGCCAAGAACCAACAAAGCGTCAGGTTTTTCAGATGAAAGAATTTCATATGATTTTGAAATAACATTCCCAATTGTTTCGCCTAAATGTTTACCTGCAACATTGAGAAAAAAATCGGGTTTCCTTAAATTTAAATCCTCAAAGAAAATCTCATTCAATTCATAATCATAATTTTGGCCTGTGTGGATTAATATATGATCAAAATATTGATCACAAAGTTTAATACATTCTGCCAACCTAATAATTTCAGGACGTGTTCCTAGGATAGTAGCTAATTTAATTTTTTTCATTTATTTTTTTTATAAATCTTTTAGTCTTTAAATGAAATGGTCTAAAGAAAATCTAAATTCATCATTAATCTCATTTAAACTATAATTTGACATTACTAATAACTTAGAACCTTTTTCAAGCGATTGAATGCTGGAAACATATCCTTTAGGAACATGTAGCACCTCTAATTTTTCGGAATTGATCTTATAAGTAAGTCTTTCAAGGTTTTTGGTAGGATGCTCCCAATTGTCAATTTCAATTAATTGTATCTTAAATGAACCTATCATCGCCGAAAACCACCGTTGCTCTATCTTATGCCCTTGCCAGCCTCGAGCAAAATCTGTTCTTTGGTTTCCTATTACATACATTCTTTTAACTAATGAAGCATCAAAATCATTGTTATAAAACAAAGTTCCTCGTGAATCAGTATAACTGCCTCCTTCTATTATTTCTGGAATCATCTTTTTCTAATTAGTTACTACTGTTTGCTTTCAACTTTCAGCGTTCAATATTTCCTAATTATAATGTACTAAAAAAGTTACATCTTACTAAGAAGAAAACCTGAAGACTGATTGACGAAGGTTTATTGCTCTATTTATCCTTAACTCTACGCAAATTCTTCCCCAAAGACTTCTTTCCGGATCAATGGTAATTTTACCAATAACTTTTTAGTTCCCTCAACCCCTAATCGTTCCGTATTATGAGAATGGTAATCTTCTACTACAGAAACATCCTCTTTTCCTTCAGAGAAATATTGCGCATAATTTAAATCACGATTGTCTGCCGGAACCCGATAGAATTCGCCCATATCTTCTGCCTTCACCATTTCTTCCCGGGTACACAAGGTTTCATATAACTTTTCTCCATGACGGGTCCCTATTATTTTTACTTCATTATCTGCATTACAAATTTCCTTTAGGGCTTGGGCCAGATCACCTATAGTTCCTGCCGGCGCTTTGTTGACAAACAAATCGCCCGGGTTACCATGTTCAAAAGCAAACAACACCAACTCAACAGCATCTCCCAAAGACATTAAAAAACGTGTCATATTTGGATCAGTAATCGTAATTGTACTCCCTTCTTTTATTTGCTTTAAAAACAAAGGAATTACAGAACCTCTAGAGGCCATTACATTTCCGTAACGTGTTAAACAAACGGTAGTGTCCACAGTGTTTCTTGAAGCGGCAATCGCCACTTTTTCCATCAAAGCTTTGGATATCCCCATAGCATTGATAGGATAAGCGGCTTTATCTGTACTCAAACAAATTACTTTTTTTACTTTATTAGCTGATGCTGCATCAATAACATTCTGTGTTCCGAAAACATTAGTTCTGGTCGCTTCAATCGGAAAAAATTCACATGAAGGAACTTGCTTTAATGCCGCCGCATGAAATACATAATCTACCCCACGCATAGCTCTTTCTACACTGTCATAATCTCTGACATCACCAATATAAAATTTGAGTTTGTCATTTTTTAATTGGTTGCGCATATCGTCCTGCTTTTTCTCATCACGAGAAAAAATACGAATTTCTTTAAAATGGTCGGTATTTAAGAAACGGTGCAAAACAGCATTTCCGAAAGAACCTGTACCTCCTGTTATTAATAAAATCTTATTTTTAAACATTAAAAAAATATTTTTTATTATAATTATACATAAAAACTTTTACTCAATTTAAACAAGCACATACTAAAAAAAACATAATTATAATTTTAATAAATAATTATATGAAATATTGGCCAATTACATTTATTTAATGCCTTTAATTAAATGTGTTATTCTCTCCCCTTGTATAAAATTATTTTTATTTTCCAGAACAAAATCTTTTGCTTTAATACCAAAGGCATGTAATTCTGCTTGGGGAGTTTTTAACAATTTAAATAATACCTCATGTATTCCTTTAACACTTTCATCTCTTAATAAATAAACATAAGGCAAATATTCATTTGGCATACCAGGTAATAATGTTGTAACTGTAGGTGTTCCGGATACCATATATTCCATGTTTTTTGAAGGAAAGGAATATTGAGTAAATTCTTCTACAGTTGGTCGAGGGTTTATTAACAATGTAGCTTTCATTTGTCTCATGACAAGTATCTGATTCGAAACAACACCCATATATATAATTCTACTGTCAAGTTTCATATATTTAGGCATATCCACCTCCATTGGCCCAGACCCATAAATATGTAAACGAATATCCAAATCCTTTAATTTAATAAAACCATCTATTAGATTTTTAATACCATACCTTTCAAATATACCACCCGAATAAATTAATATTCGTTCCTTTGCCTTTTCTGTTATAATATTTTTAATTGGTTTCATATTATTATCTACCATCCCTTCCATAATCATATAAGGCTTATTCCTCGGGTTCACAACACTATTCATTTGCTTTGTTATTAAAATATACCCATCACTTTTTGTTAAGAATGATTTAATGATTTTAGCTTTTAAGCGTTTTGTGATAGATTCATCAGCAACACTAATTCCAGGCATATCAGTAACAATTGAAATTAGATTAATTCTTCTTATTTTGCAAGCCAAGAATACCCCAAAAGAAGGTGACAATTTTAATGCATCTACAATAACAGTTTTTTTTGAATTTGATGTTAATATTTTCCAAAATAAAATCTTAAAAAAAGTATAAAAAAAGTCTATACTTCTCTTAAACAAAGGCATATTTATTGTTAGTATATATGAAAAAGTAACCCCCTTATTTTGCTCTTTATTAAGATTCCAGACCCTTCTATTATTGCTGCTTGGACTAATGGGTAAAGAACTTAGTGTTTCTATATTATTTTCTTGTTGCAAAGCTAATCCCTGCGTAATCAAATCATGAAACTTCTGAATTGCCTGTCCCGATTTACCAGTAGATGTCCTTCTTATGTACTCAAAAACTTTATTTGAACATAAACTACTAACAAAAATCACATGATTTTTCATAACTAATTTTTAAGAAATTCAATATTTGGAATAATAGATTTATAAACACCAAAATCCTCAATCCATACCTCAGATTGAAAAAATATAAAAAAGTTAAAGAGTGTAAATGCAATAAACACAATTGGTACAATCTTTCTCAACAATTTATTTTTGATGCCTGCTACAATAATTGGAATTACGGCAATGGAGAAAATTGTAAAATATAAACCAATTCGAGCAATTAACCATATATATAATGATAGTGGAATAAACAAAAAACTAATTATGTATATCTTAAACAAAGTATCACCTTCTTTATTTTGGAATCTCGCATAATACAATGTAACCATAAGTATAATAAACTGAAAAGCAACCCCTAACCCAATTCCTTGATTTAATTCAATATCATTCTCTAAATGATGCTCATAACGAATCAAGAATAATTGAAAAAAATCATTTGTTGATGCCATAACTAAACTTCCCGCTCCAAATAGAATAATAAATATTGAGCAAAAAATAATTCCAACTTTTAAGTTTATTTTCCAAGGATAAATTGTTAATGGAATAAAGATTAACGTGATTAATGCGCTTGTATGAAAATATGACGAAATCAATATTATTAAAATAAAACGTAAGAAATCTTTTTTATATAAATAATTAAATGATAATACCACTAATGAAATCGCTAGCGATTGTCTCATAGCAGAAGCGTGAATAAGCATTAAATATGGGTTGAATATATAAATAAACACTGCTAACCAATAAAAGTTAGTAGGGACATATCTTCTAATAAAATTATAATATATTAAACAATTAAATAAAGCAAGAGTAGCTACCATTGCGAAAAAACCAAATGGTAAAAATATATAACTTAAATATGTCCAACCTTTTTCGGTTTTTTCCCAATTTAAATAATTCTCTAAACCAAAAGAATCCAAAAATTGAAATTTTTCTAAATAAGCTTTATAATCATTTCCTAAATCATATCTAAAGGCCAAAAATAAAAATATCAAAAAGAAGGAAACTTTTAATCCATTCTTGGTTTTTTTAAATTGAGCCAAGTATGCAAAGAGAACTGCAAGTATTCCAACTATAATTACTGTAATCATATTTAATTATAATTATCTAATAAACTGTATTAATTAGTATTAGGCCTCTATAAGAAGTCTAGAATATATACTATCTAAATTTTTACTGTTTGTTTTGGCATCAAATTTTTTTTGAATATAATCAACGCCATTCTTAGCACATTCTTTAATTTCATTTTCATTATTAATAGCATAATTAATTGCCTCTTTTAATGCTATTTTGTTATTCATAGGAACCAAAATTGCAGCCTTACCATCATTTGAATATTCCCGAGCTTCAAGAGTATCGGCAGAAATAATGGGCGTGCCATTGCAAAGCGCTTCAGCAATAGGCAAAATTGCATGTGGAATTGTTGGAAAAGCAATTACACAATAAACTTGTTGATATAATGACAAAACATTTTTTGTTCGAGGTATTTTAATTATTTGTTTTTCATCTTGTAATATTTTTTTTATACGATCTCCTTTAACTGGAATATTAATAATTCGTAATATTTTTTTTATAAAAGCTTTAAAACCATGGTTATTATATTTTATATCATCTGCCCCTAATAAAAGAAGCTTGATGCTTGTTTTGTTAATATCTTTTGAAAATACTGAAACTACTTCATAAGCCCCTTTAATTAATTGGGTACCACCTAAAAACAAAAAAACCTTATCTTTTTTTACATCAACCCCATAACTTTCCTTCAAGTCAATTTCTCCATCCCTATCTTCAAAATCAATCCAGTCATAGACTATTTCCGTTTTATTGGGGAAATTTAACAGATTTGCAGATGTTTTATTTATTGCTATTATTTTAGATGAAAACTGATTAATTATATATCTAGCAAATCTAAATTGAATTTTATGTTCATTTTGGGGCCAGTGTTCACGCATATGTATGATCACTTTTTTATTTAGCTTAAATGCTGGTATTGCATAAGGATACATCATCATGGTATTTATGTGAACAATTTCAGCATCTGTTTTTTTAACCCAATAACCTATTCTATTTAATGAAATAATCATTGACCAGTAAAGTTTGATAGAGCTTAAACGAAATAAACTTTGATTATATGGAACTGTACTAATTGCTTTTTCAATAAACACGCATACACCTAAGGATTTCAGTTCCTCAGACAATGGCCCTTTTTTCTTTAATAAAACAATTGGACTGAATTTGTTTGTGTCCAAACATTTTATCATATTTAACAAGCAAAGTGATCCTCCCCCTATTTCAGACACATGGAAAATATAAAGTATTTTTTTCTTATGCATTGTAATCAATATTTATATAATATGCTGTTCCATTGAAAATTGTAAATCCTATAAAAAACATAATTAGAATCTTAAATAGTTTGTCTTTTATAATACCTATCAAAAGTCCATTATCATTTTAATATTTTATTAAAAAACATATTAGAGTCCTTTTTAATTTCTGCTAGTTTACTATCTATACTTTCCCAATTAAATTGTTCATTAGCCAATTTATTAAATTCATCCTTATTAAAATCTTCAATCGCTCTATGTTCTAATTTAAGATGACCCAATAAAGTTATAAACCTATCATTCATACCAGAAGCAGCTCCTTTTGCAAGGACTACAATAAATGGCACATGGAATATTATTGAAAAAATCATTCCATGATATGAATTAGTAACTACAATTGATGCGCTTTGTATACCTCTAACCCACTCTTCAATTGAATTTTGATTAAACAGACCTTCTGTCGTGTTTAATCTATAGTTAACTTTTAAATGTTCTTTAATTTTTTTTATCCCATTGTCTTCATTTCTGAGTACATAGAAAAAAGCAGATTTCTTAATAGAAGTAGCGTGATTTATGTTACTCGCATTAAATGCGTATTTAAATTTATCCAATAATATGGTTGGATCAGATAATTTAATAGGCTTTGTAAATCCAAGTTGAGTTACAATATTAAGCCCCGTATTTTCACGTACACTTATAGCATCGAAATAAGGCACGTAATTGCGAGCAATTGTTGAAGGAGCTTCAGGATAAACTTCTACACCAAAACTTACAGCATAAGCTATTCTTTTAATGCCATCCTTTCCAAAATTTAAAAAATAAGCTGGGGTTGGTTTCCCTTCTCCGAACATTGTAAAAGATGGGTTCCAAATTTGATCACTACCACAAACATAAACATCTAATTTAGGCGGATTACTTTGCAACTCTTCCAAAGACTCATAAAGTTTCGTTTCATTTAAATATTTTTTTCTAAATTTTTCAAGCTTTTGTTCTTTAATATATGCTTTTACGTTTGATGAATATGACCAAACCCGTGGAGTAAAAAAACATTTTAATAATGTTTTTTTATAGTTTTTTGGCCTATAATTAATTATATAAACATCATGCCCCATATCTTCTAAATATGTTTGTAATGCATAACACTGTAAAATAGCTCCATAATTGGTAGCCCAATGAAATGTAATGATTCCTATTTTCATAATAATTATAATAATTTATCCACTAATACGGGAACTTTTTTCAATATCTCATCATTTGAACGTCTCATTGATAAGGCAGTTTTGAATTCATTTATAGGCTTTCCAATTGCAACTAAAGAAATAACTTTATCAGAATCTTTTAAATTTAATAAGTTATTTATTTTTTTATCCGCTTCTATATCTAAGGCCCAATGTGCGGGACATGCAGCAATTTTATAATAATGTAATGCATATAATAAATTCATTAAAAAGAATATCTGCATTAATTATATTTATTAAATTCTAAATTTTTAATTATTAATTAGCATCGGAATTAAATTCTCATTACTAAATGGTTTACTTTATTTTTTAATAAAAAATAAAAATTTATTTACCAAGAAATATTTTTCTTGCGAATTAAGTCCAAAAATAAAAACAGAAATCACAGCACTACAGATAGTGACTATACTTATTATAAAAAAACTAATTAAACCTTGATTCATATTAATTTTTACATAATATGGAATTATAAATGCCATCAAAGACACAATTAGTATTGGAAAAATCACCTCCTTAAAAAAATCTTTAATTGAAATTTGAATTAAAGACCGAAGCATCCAAAGTCTTGCATAAAGGGCAATAATAGAAATCGTAATACTAACATATAATGTAGCTTGCGGAGCAAACCCCATTTTCAAAAACAAATATGATAAAGGAAGAATTAATAGTAATAAACCACCAACAACAGCTTGGTATTTCTTTATTTTACCAGTAGCCTGGGCAGCAGTCATTAATGGTCCTGAAATAGCATCAATTAATGTATTAATTATTACTAACTTACAAAACAAAACCGTGTATTCTGGAACAATTTTTAACCACCACTCAATAATTATTTTAGTCTCTATTAAAATTGGCATGGCTAATATAAGTAACAAAAAAAAAGAATATTTTGAACCCTGAAAAATCAACTGATGCATATAAACTTTATCATCAACGGCATAGGATTTAACAATTTGAGGGTTCAAGGCAATTTGAAAATTACGAACAAACCCATTAATTGCTCCATTAACTTGAAATGCAATACCCCTAGCTGCATTAACAACAGGTCCAAAAAATATATTTAACAATATATTTATACCTTGCCCCATTGCCACACCTGCTAGATTCCCAAAAAGATTCCAACCAGCATAATTCAGCAATGTATTGTATAATGTTCTGTCCCAAATAAACTGATATTTAGTTTCCAAATAATTTCTTTTGCAATAAATTCGGTAAATACTTAAAACAAGAACTGTAACTATAAAAATTAAAATGGCATACATTTTTAATTTATCATACCCAAACCATGCAAGGGAAAAAACAATTAAAAGCTTTAGCCCAACTTCAATAACACTAATATAGGCAAATACATTCATGCGCTCGTGTGCTATAATTACAGCATTATAAGGAACGCTTAAAATTGTAAATAAAAATGATAAAATAGAAAATTGATACACCCAATTTGCAGCATTCATTCTTTCCAAAGGCAGATTTAACCTTGCATTCAAAAACCATAACCCTATTGTTTCAGCCAGAATTAAAATAGTAATAGCAATAATCACGTGAATATTTAGGCTCATGCTAAATACTTTTTTTAGCTGATCAAAGTCATTTTTACCTAATTCAAAAGTAAGAAACCTTTGTGTTGCGGAAGACATAGATGTATTTAAAAAAGAAAACATCACTACAACTCCTCCAACAACACTATAAATACCATAATCTACAACCCCTAGGGCATCCAATACAATTCTGGAGGTATATAGTGATACTCCCATTGTTATGAACATGCGAAAGAATAACAGTAAGGTATTTTTTGCTATTCTTTTATTATTATTCGTATTTGGCATTATAACGGCTTTCTTGCTTTTATATAAAATTAAATGACAGCATTTAATTTTATATATTCAATATTTTGGTTTTCTTTTAATTTCATTAGTTTTTAACCCAAAAAAAACCAACACTATGGTTGAGTTGATATTCCAACTTTTTTTGTTCAAAAGGTAACAAGGTTTCTCTTGAATTAATTGCTCAAGCTATTTTTTGTTGTCAAAATATTTGATTTTCAATAAGTTATTTATTAATTAATTTATTGAAAATAGCACGGCCTTTATGATTCACTTTAGTCATAATTTTCAAATTTCTAAGTGATTTAAACATTTGTTCATCAAAGCTGGTAGCATTCGGTTGGTCTTTCCAAACAGCTAAACTTTTTGCGCGGGTTTTCATTCGCAAAACCTGAATAATTTTAAGGTAAACTGGTAACTTTTTATTTGTGATAAATCGTTTTGGAGGCACGAGTTGTCCCTTTTTTTTTGCTACATTTATTCTATATGGCAGAGCAATTTGGCGATGATTGAAGCTTCCTCTTTGAGAGTCTAAAAACTTTTCTAGTGAAAGATTTTCCAACCGCACCTCATTTTTTTGAATAGCTTGTTGAATTAAATCATCTGAAATTTTTGAACGAGTTACTACCACACTTGTTCCTTTACCATCATTTACATAGGGTTGCAACCAGGCATCCCCAAGTGAGATATCTGCTAGTTCAGTAGTCACATCATCACAGAAATCACAAGCATTAGCTTTGAATAGGCCTGTTCCCCACATATCACCAACCGTTTTCATCTTTATTTGCTTTTCCGTCTTGGTCGTTTTATCTACACAACTATATGAATAATCAGAAGCATTACTTTTGTCATCCTTAATTCTAAATTGAGGATTAATAAAATTATCTTTAGAAACACCAGTTTTTGAAGCAAGATATTCCGCAAAAAAACTACTCTTAATTCCTCCGCATATTATACCCACCAGAAAAGTGATTTTTTCTTTTAATTCCGGATGATGATATTGGGCAAGTCTTAAAGATTTAATAAAACAGGCTACTCCTGCAACTGCTACTTTCCCATTTAATTTATTAATTTCAGATAATATAGTTGCTAAAGTGACCGGATAATATTTTGTTTTGGATGATCTAAGTAAATCTTCAACAGTACTACTAATTGAATATTCATAATGATTATTAGCAGATTCTTTAACCGAAATCACATGGTCTACCTGCCCACTTTCCAAAAGCGCAGTAAATACAAATGTTGCAATACCTCCAGAAGAAGATGTTTTTCTGAATTCATTTGCATAACCTACATATAGATTGTTATATCTCCCAATTTTTGGATGATGATTTTTAGTATCCTTTAAAAATATATCCGCAATTTCATTCTCTGTTTCAATTTGTTTCTCAGGGATCGGATTAAATGGGCAAACCTCTAAATCATTTTCTAATTCCAAATTTTCATTAATTTTAAATTGTGGTACAAGAAAACCTTCATCATTCCATATCATCTCTAATTTATCTTCATTCTTATAAGTGCACATTCCACATCCAACACATAAATTATTCTTTACAACTGTATTTACCACATTCTTATTTGCAACCGTCATTTTCAATTTAATTTATTACTTATGTTATAAGGTTTAGTTTTAATAAAAGCTCGTTCTGCACTTTTTAGATTTAGAAAATAAATCCAAGAGGCACCTACTATTAACAGTACAGTATTTTATGCATTAAATACCAAAATCCATTATTAATAAATTTTTCCAAAAATGCGGCAAATCATTCTTGCCCAATTCAAAAATCTTTGAGTAGCAGAAGACATTGAGGCACTTAAAAACGAAAACATTGTAACACCACCACCTACAACATCATAAATACCGAAATATTCAACACCAAGAACTTTTAAAATAATTATGTAAGTATAAAGAGTTACCCCCATAATTAAAATCATCCTAAAATACAGCATTGCGGTATTTTTGGGCGATTCTTTTATAATTTGATTGGTTGGAATTAAAATAGGTAATCCTTTTAGTGGGGTTTTGTTAACATTTATAATTTAGAACATGCTTTTTCTCCCAATATTCCCTTCACGTCATAAACAACAGCATCTTCATTCTTCAAGCCATCCAAATCTATCTTCAAAAATTCTTTATGTGCTACGGCAAGAACCACGGCATCAAATTTTTGCGTTGGCAGGTTTTGGGTGGTTTCAAGGTTATATTCGTGCTTTACGGCATCGGGATTGGCGAGCGGATCGTAAATAGTGATGTTGGTGCCGTATTGCTGCAGTTCTTTTACAACATCGGCAACCTTGGTATTGCGTACATCGGGGCAGTTTTCCTTAAAGGTGATGCCCAGAACCAAAATGTTCGCGCCTTTCACTTTCAGGTCGTTTTCCAGCATGAGTTTTACAACTTCAGAAGCCACATATTTTCCCATGGAGTCGTTCATACGCCTTCCGGCAAGGATGATCTCCGGGTGATAGCCCAATTCCTGTGCTTTTTGCGCCAGGTAATAAGGATCTACCCCTATGCAATGCCCGCCAACAAGTCCCGGCCTAAAAGGAAGAAAATTCCATTTTGTTCCTGCTGCCTCAAGAACATCATTAGTGTCTATCTCCATTAAATTGAAGATCTTAGCCAGCTCGTTCACAAAGGCGATGTTAATGTCGCGCTGTGAATTCTCTATGACCTTGGCGGCTTCGGCAACCTTGATAGTGGGTGCCAAATGAGTTCCGGCGATGATCACCGTTTTGTAGAGCGCATCCACGCGTTTTCCAATTTCCGGCGTGGAACCTGCGGTAACCTTTAATATTTTATCTACGGTGTGTTCCTTATCGCCCGGGTTGATGCGCTCCGGGGAATAGCCCACAAAAAAGTCTTCGTTAAATTTGAGTCCGCTGCTGCGTTCCAGCACCGGCACACATTCGTCTTCGGTCACCCCCGGATATACGGTAGATTCGTAAATCACGACATCTCCTTTTTTCAACATTTTTCCAACACTTTCACTGGATTTGTATAGCGGGGTAAGGTCGGGTCTATTATTTTTGTCTATTGGGGTGGGAACGGTGATGATGTAGTGGTTGCAGTCGTAAATATCTCCCAGATCGCGGGTGACGTATAAACCGTTCTCGACTGCGCTCGAACTGACATCTTTTATTTGTGTTTTGCGTTGTTCCGAGTTGTGGGTTGCGGATTGCGAGAAATCTTCTGCCATTGCAGATGCTTCAACTTCCACTAAACTTCCGTCTTCCTCCTCTTTCCACTCTCCACTCTTCACTTCTGACCACTTTCCATTCTCCACCAATACAGCCTTCAAAACATCGTCTGCAACTTCCAGGGTGCTGTCGTGGCCTTTTCTGAGTTCGTCTATTCTCGAGCAGTTGATGTCAAATCCCACAACGGGAAATTTAGTGGCGAAAAGTCGTGCTAAAGGTAATCCAACATACCCCAGGCCTATTACAGCAATTCTAATTTGGCTATTCATTTTTCTTAATAATTTTTAAAAAGATGTTTTATCAACCTTGTTATACTACTTATACATTCTCCTAATTCCCCTTTCAGCTCCACACTATGTTTCCTGATTAAACACGGATTCCGTGGATTTAAGCAGATAGCACGAATTAAACACAAATTACCAGTTAGCCTTAAAAATATTTTTCCCCTTATTAGCCATTTAAGGTTCTTAAATGACTATTCCCTCGCTTTTCGATTTCTGACCTATACCACTCGCTACAAATCCTATATGAGAGAGTTTCAGTATATCCAAGATATTCCTACCATCAAAAACAAATGCCGGTTTAAGCATATTATCGTAAATAGATTTCCAGTCCAGATCTGTGAATTCATTCCATTCTGTTAAAACAGCAACGGCATGAGCATCTTTACAAGCTTTTTGCGCAGTATTAACTACTTTCACACGCCTGTGAATTTCTTCGCTGCTATGGGCTCCTAAATATTCCAAATCTGCATAGATCTGTTCTGCTTTTACTTTAGGATCATATACTACGATTTCGGCTTCTTCATTTAACAAATGATCTGCTACATAAATAGCGGCAGATTCCCGGGTATCATTGGTATCCTTTTTAAAGGCCCAGCCTAAAAACGCGATTTTTTTACCTGAAACTGTATTATAAAGCGTTTTTACAATGTTTGCTGCAAAACGTCTTTTTTGATGGTCGTTCATTATTATTACCTGTTCCCAGTAGTCGGCAACTTCATTTAAACCATAGGATTTGGCTATATATACCAAATTCAGGATATCCTTTTGAAAACAAGAACCTCCAAAACCGACAGAGGCTTTCAGAAATTTAGGTCCAATACGAGAATCCATTCCCACGGCCTTTGCAACTTCTTCCACATCGGCCCCGGTTTTTTCGCATATTTCACTCATCGCGTTAATACTTGAAATACGTTGTGCAAGAAAAGCATTCGCGGTTAACTTGGACAATTCTGAAGACCAAAGATTTGTTGTAAGGATTTGAGCTTTCGGGATCCAGGTAGCATAGACAGCAACCAAGGCATCCACAGCTTTTTTACCTTTTTCAGTATCAACACCTCCTCCAATTAAAACCCTGTCAGGATTCAACAGATCCTGCACTGCGGTACCCTCGGCTAAAAATTCAGGATTGGATAGAATTTGGAAATTCACTCCATTTCCTGTATTGTCCAAAATGTTTTTTAAAGCTTCAGCTGTCCTTACAGGCAAAGTAGATTTTTCTACAATAATTTTATCGGTTTTGGCAACCCTTGCTATTTGTCGTGCACAAAGTTCAATAAATTTTAAATCTGCCGCCATTCCTTTTCCAATTCCGTAGGTTTTGGTAGGTGTGTTTACGGAAATAAAGATCAATTCGGCTTCATCTATTGCTTTATCAACCTCTGTAGAGAAAAACAAATTTCTTCCCCTGGCTTCTTTGACAATTACAGATAATCCCGGTTCGTAAATAGGAATATTCTCCACATCCTCATCGTTCCAGGCAGCGATCCTTTTTTTGTTGATATCAACAACGGTAACATTTATATCAGGACATTTTTGTGCAATAACGGCCATTGTTGGACCACCTACATAGCCTGCGCCTATGCAACAAATATTTTTTATTTTCATATTAAATAGAAATTCCGCGAATTACAACGGATTATACTAATTATTTAATTGCCGTCTATTTGATTATTATTTATAAAACTCAATGGATCCCCTGTATTTTAGCTGTTAAACACGAATTATAAAATAGATAACGCGAACTTGGAATTTGGAAGTCGTTAATTCGGTTTTCATCACTTTTAACAAGAGACCACAAACAATAATCGAAAAATAGCAAACAGACAACAGTTTCCTAACTGCCAGTTCATTACAATAAAATTTAATGGTTTTCCGGTTCGGCTTCGCCGTCTTGAATCCCGTTTTCAGGACCCTTGTAGGTTAAATAAAAAAACGCAGAAGGGGCATTCCACGTATTGAAGCGGCAAATGTAAGGTTTCATTACTCTTAAAAACAACACCTTAATGTTAAATTATTTTTGTTTTTGTTAACATTAGGTGATATGTTTGAGTAAAAGCAGAGGAGTGTGAAGAATTTATGGTTTAGAGTTTGGAGAAACGGGAATTGCACAAATTAAACGGATTTACCTTGATACTAAGGCCTTCGGGGTGGGAATTATCACTGCATGACAATTTCCCGTAAGTTAACTTGATACTATCAGGTTAAAGGCAAAATTTCCGGTTGTCAGGACTGCAAACTTTAAGATAGAATGCCTGCTAGCCTGTGCCCCTGGATGATAATGCCAGAAGGTTTGTCTTTTGTTCTGGTAACTTTTATTATTGTTCCGGGAAGAAAAAGAATTTCCGCTGTTCTGTACAATGTTTTCAAATTTCGGTTTTATGATATTATTCCTATTTAATTAGAAATAATACAATCAATATTTATCTTCAAAATAACCTAAAATATATTCTATATTTTCTTATACATTTTAATACTCAAAGGTTTAAGGTTAAAATTGAACATTTATAAGGTTATTTGATTGTATTTTGACTCTAAAATATGATATAAATTTGTTTCATAATAATTAGAATATTAACCTTTAAACTAAAGATTATGAAAAATGCAGTGAAAATTTCCTTGCTAGTACTATTACTTAACACAGGGTTTATGATGAAAGCAGCCGAAGATTTAGACATTAAGGTTTTGGACAGTCAAAATCTAATGGTAGTACTAAATAGCGGCAGTCAGGGAAATGTCCTTTTGATAAAGGATAAATATGGGAAAGTCTTGTTCAGGGATAGCATAACTACGAACTTAGCTTACCATAAGACCTTTAATTTGGAATTGGTTCCAAACGGGATTTATTATTTGAACCTGGATAATGAATCTAGAATCCAAATCACCGCTATTGCTAAAACCAATTCCGGTTTGGATATTGAAAAAGAATCCGGCCTTATTTTTAAACCTCTTTTTAAAATTGAGGACAAACATGTTCGCCTTCTTTTAACCAATCCTGAACAAAAGAAAACCTCTCTACAGGTATATGATGCTCGTGGGATTTTGGTAGGGGACTTAAAGAGTAAAGAACTTGTCTTAAAGAAAACTCTTGATTTCTCTAATGTCCCATCCGGTAAGTATAGGATTGAAATTCAAAGTAATGGGCAAAATTTTACAAAAGAAGTAAATTTATAATAGTATAAAAAATTTATCAACAGAAAAGATCCTGCCAAAGAGCAGGATTTTTCTGTTGATAACTGCCTCACTATCATAAGTGAAGAGTGAAGGGTGGAGAGTTTATGGTTTTGGAGTTTGGAGTTTGGAGTTTGGAGTTTGGAGTTTGGAGTTTGGAGTTTGGAGTTTGGAGTTTGGAGTTTGGAGTTTGGATTTTGGAGTTTGGAGTTTGGAGTTTGGCTTTTGGAGTTTGGAGTTTGGAGTTTGGAGTTTGGAGTTTGGCCCGATTTCACGGATTAAAACGGAGTCTTTAACTACAAACGGCGAACGGCTTGGAATTTTGTCCCCCGACATTTAGGGGCTTCGGTGTGGAATTTGGATTTTATAACTTCGTCACTTTTAACAACAAACAGCAAACCAAAGTTTATTTAAACAAATCACTGTGTACCAGTTCGTTCCATAAAAATTTCCCTCAATTCATCATCCTGCTTCCATATCAATAACCAATCTGGCGTTAAATGACATTCCCATAACCCCTTGTAGTTTCCGCTTAATTTATGAGGGTTTAATATTGCAGGCACTCTACCTTTTTCCCTTAATAACCTCATTGCGTTTTCCAGTAAAGGGATTTTATAGTTTCTTTTTTTACAGCGCTTAGCGTCCTTTTTAAATTGTCCGGTAAATTGGACCGTATATTCCATTTAAGAAAACAATTTTTCCATTAGGTCTTCGTGGCTTTTGGTCTTGGTTAGAGCTATGCCTTTATCGGTTTCTTCAATAGTCTTTAGAGTCCGCGCATTGGGGATTTTCTCTTTTTGCTTCGCTTTTGCATCCGGTTCCACAATCTCAATTCCTTTTTGGCCTTCAGAATAAAGCTCTATAAGTTTTAATAAGATTTTTCCCGCCTTTGTGCGTTCGTCTATTTTAATGGTTACCATAACTGTTTGATTTATAATGTAAATATACGAAATTAGAGTATTGAGATGTTAGTATTGAGAATTGAGTAAAAAAAAGTACGAAGTTAGAAGTGAAAAAAGTCGGAAGACCGGGGACCGAAGACGGAAGAAAAAAAGTGCGAAGTATGAAGTTAAAAAAGTTTAGGCTTTAACAATAAACTACAAACCATAAACGCGAAACGGCGAACTTTTTTTCCTCTGTGAAACTCTGTGAATTCCTCTGTGTTACTCTGTGTTACTCTGTGTTACTCTGTGTTTAAATTAAAACACGGAGTACGCGGTTATTAACCACAGAGTTGCACAGAGGTCTTAAAAACGCGAATTTGGCTCAAAAGCATCGGGGTGGGTTTTGGCTACTTCATCACTACATCACTCCGTCACTTCATCACTTCATCACTCCGTCACTCCGTCACTTCATCACTTCATTAATAAAGAAAGCCAAATAACCAAAGTGGGATTTTATTTCCGGAGCCATACTCAATAGTATCGGCTACCACATAACTGTTTTTGATATGTTTGATTTGTTTCCCGGTTTTATTGCCTCCACCAATTTCGAAGGTATAGGTACGCTCTACACTAAAATCTCCATCATCTGTATATTCTGTAAGATGCTTAAAAGACACCTGATTTACAAAAAAAGTTTCACGAATATTGCCACTATTGGTATTGTTTTGTGAAAATGCATATTGTAAATTGGTGTTCTCCAGGAATATCTTATCCGGCTTCTGAAGTTGGGTAATTCCTTTGGCATCCTTGTAAAGGTTTTTTGTGATATGAGCTTCCTGTAAGTAGAACAAATAACTAATTAACGTATTGCGGTTGATACCAATACGCTCACTAAGTTTACTTATGTTTGGCATAAATGGAACTGATTGCGAAATAATTTGCAACAGTTGCTTCAGCTTGATTACATAAGCGATATCCACTTTTCTTAACAAGGGTAATTCTATTTCCAATATCAAATTAATCACTTCCTCTAAACGTTGATAATATAGACTGGGTTCTTCCTGAAAAAATGGATAATACCCACTTTTTAAGTAGGAATCAAAATGCTGTAATGGTTTCATTTCAAAATTCAGCTTTTGGGCTATGGAAACGTGATTAATCACAATGTCTTCAAGAGTAAAAATTGGTAAATCTACTTTCAAAATTAAATTCAGATATTCCCGGTAGGATAAGCCTTGCATGGTATATACCACCACCCTGCGACTTAAATCTGCACGGGCATTTAGAATTTCGAGCAAAGAAGAACCCGTAAAAACAATCTTTAATTTGGGATAATCATCGTAAATGTTTTTTAATTCCTGCGCCCAATTGGCATATTTATGTACCTCATCCAAAAAAAGAAACTTCCCTCCTTGTTTGACAAAGCTATCTGTTAGGTCGATTAATTTATTTTCAGCAAACCAAATATTATCCAAACTCACATATAGGGTTTCTTCATTGAGCGGTAAGTTTTTCTTGATATACTGCAGGATCAAGGTGGTTTTACCCACGCCCCTGGCACCTTTCAATCCAATAAGTCGGGCATCCCATACAATAGTGTCCATTTCGCCCCGCACAAAAGCGAGCGATGTTTCCTGTATCTTTCGGTAGAATTTTTCCTGTAAACTTTTCATAATTGCTTATTGTAATAAGCAAAAATAAGTAAAAATTGCTTATTAGGATAAGCAAAAATTAAATAATGATCTAATCACATATTGAAATAGGATTCCGCAAAACACGGATTGCGCGGATTAAAACGGATTACGGAAAACGCTAATTACACGAATTAAAACGAATTACGCGGAGTCTTTAAACTTTTTTCCTCTGTAAAACTCTGTAAATTCCTCTGTGTTACTCTGTGTTTTAACTTTTTACAATGATCTTGTTATTTTTAACCACAGAGTTGCACAGAGGTCTTGAAAATGCGGATTGCACGGATTATAAATGGATTGTGCGGATTTGGCCCAGAAACATGGGAGTGTAATTTATTTTTTGGAATTTGGAATTTGGAATTTGGAATTTGGAATTTGGAATTTGGAATTTGGAATTTGGAATTTGGAATTTGATCACTTCGTCACTCCGTCACTTAATTACGACTAAATTTCAAGAAAGCAGAAAACTACTAAGGTCGATAGCTTCAATACCCTCCACTGTATTTCCGGAAAAAGCTTCCATGGTAACCACCATTTTAGGATAATTATCCCTGATATTTTTCAGGTTTCCAAATTCACGTTCCAGGGTAGCTGGATCATTGATGGTCAATGCCACCTGAATATATTTTTTCTCACCTTCTTTTTCGGCAATAAAATCAATTTCATTTGTTCCTAAAATCCCAACCTTCACTTTATAGCCTTTAAAGATTAGGTGGTTATACACGGCGTTTTCCATTATTTTCTCCCTATCTTCCAGTCGATATCCCCAAAGGCCGTTTCGGATGCCTAAATTTTCAAAGTAATATTTATCCCCAATTTCAAAAAGACGTTTCCCAACCAGGTCATAACGGGATACTTTGTGGATTAAAAAAGCATTTACCAAATGTTGAATATAGATTTGAACCTGATTGGGCGCCATATTGATGCGCTGGGATTTAAGAAAATCGCTTATCTTTTTTGCGGAAAAAATGCTTCCGGTATGTGCCGCTAAAAATAAAAGCAGTTGTTCAAGAAAAGTTACATTTCGAACCGCATACCTGTTGATGATATCGCGATAGACGATGGCCCCGTAAATATTTTTTAAGTATTCAAAAACCACATCATCCACAAGTTCCAGGTGTATTAAATAAGGAAGTCCGCCGTATTTAAGGTATTTATTTAAACTGTCACTGTTTTCAGTAAGCTTGTGAAAGGCTAAAAACTCGATATAAGCAAGGCTATAAACCTGTATTTCGATATATCTTCCGCTTAAAAATCCAGCGATATCAACAGATAATAGATTGGCATTACTTCCCGTACAATAAAGGTCAAGATCATCGTTTAAAAGCAAAGACCGCAGGGCAGTTCCAAAATTTTCGATATCCTGGATCTCGTCTATAAAAACATAGGTTTTCCCTGATCCCGATCTATGTTTTAACACATAGTTATTTAAATCTTCGGCTGTCTTGATAAATGAAAATTCCAAATCTTCTTTGTTGATGTAAATTATAGATGCTTCGGGATCTTCCTGCTGTATGAATTGTATGATCTGAAAAAGCAAATAACTTTTACCTACGCCGCGTTGCCCGGTCAACACCTTGATAATATTTTTCCCAATAAACGGGCGCAGCCTGTTTATGTAATGCATTCGGGTATGAATATTTTGGGGTATTTTTATTTTCATCTCTATAGATACGTTTTAAACAATGCTTAAATATAAGTAAAGTTATAGATATAGCTATAATGTTTTGATGAAAATAGTATTGAGAATTGAGTGAAAAAAGTCAGAAGACCGGGGACCGGAGACGGAAGAAAAAAAAGTACGAAGTAGGAAATACGAAGTTAGAAGTGAAAAAAGTCGGAAGACCGGGGACCGGAGACGGAAGAAAAAAAGTACGAAGTAGGAAGTACGAAGTAAAAAAGTTTAGGCTTTAACAATAAACTACAAACCATAAACGAGAAACGGCGAACTTTTTTTCCTCTGTGAAACTCTGTGATTCCTCTGTGTTACTCTGTGTTACTCTGTGTTTAAATTAAAACACGGATTACGCGGAGAATAAATTATAGTTACATTATCTTCTTCAAATTCTACCAAAGAAAGGCCAACATGATATTTTTCATGGCCACGACCTGGATTAGCAGTTAGAGGTAGATTAAACATAAAATCGAGTGATTTAATGTTTAAAAATCACTCGATTTTCACGGAAACACAAAAAAAAATACAGCTAATACTCTGCCAAACTTTTTGTGAAGCTGTAGGTAGGCTTTAGGCTTACGGGCCTAATGCTTATAGCCTCATTACAACTTTCGGTTTACTTTTCCCAAAATCCCCTTCACATCATAAACAGGTTGTGATGCTGTAACCAAGTAACAACCCTACTTCGTTACTTCATTACTCTCAGGATGTTGCCTGTTGTCAAAAATGGTGTAAGCCTTTATTAAAGCTTTTTCCCAATCGATTTCATAAATCACCGAATTATGCTTTGATAGGACGGCTCGCCTTAAACCTGTTTTCTTTTTTGATTCAGCGTATATTTCAGGAAACTTCACTACAATTCGCTCAAATTCTTTTATTTGTGTTAGAAATTTATTCACTTCTTTTTCCGTCCATTTTTTTCTGAGAAAAAAAACAATACTATCCAATTTTACTTTTGATTCTTTGGACCAGAAAATGTCAAATTCAGTCCTCATACCCTGACCAGAATTCCTCACTTGTCAAAACTTCGCCTTTTTCATGATTTTCAATCCCACGATTAATGGATTCAATTTCTTCATCACTCAGTTCATCATACCATCCTGCTGTAGTCTTGGCATTTGAATCTATTATGGATTTTAGTGTTTTAAGCAAAAAATTGTCATTGGTTTTGGTAACCAATTCAATGATTTCATATTTCAGCGTCTGAATATTCATTTCAATATGTTTTTTGACCATTCTAAAGATACGAATGTTTGAATGACTTAGTGAATTGAATTAGTAATTTTCTGCATTAAGCTCAACTGTTGTGATGCTGTGATGATGTAACCAAGTAACAACGAAAACCTTTCCCTCTGTGAAACTCTGTGATTCCTTTGTGAAACTTTGTGTTTAGATTAAAACACGGATTACGCGGATATTAACCACAGAGTTGCACGGAGGTCTTGAAAAACGCGGCCTCGAAGTGTCGGGAGTTGAAAAGTTTATGGTGTGAGAAATGAGTATTGAGAAATGAGTATTGAGATGTTAGTATTGAGAATTGAGTGAAAAAAGTCGGAAGACCGGGGACCGGAGACGGAAGAAAAAAAGTAGGAAGTAGAAAGTAGAAAGTTTAGGCTTTAACAATAAACTACAAACCATAAACGAGAAACGGCGAACTTTTTTTCCTCTGTGAAACTCTGTGAATTCCTCTGTGTTCCTCTGTGTTCCTCTGTGTATAAATTAAAACACGGATTACGAGGTTATTAACCACAGAGTTGCACGGAGTTTGGCACAGAGTTGCACAGAGGTCTTGAAAACGCGAATTTGGTCCCGGAGCTCGGGGTGAAATTTGATCACTTCGTCACTTCATTACTTCATTACTTCATTACTTCATTACTTTTAACAACAACCCATAAACTGCAAACTTTTTATAAGCTTAAAACACGGATTACGCGGATATTAACCACAGAGTTGCACAGAGGTCTTGAAAAACGTGGCCCCGAAGTGTCGGGAGTTCAAAAAGTTCATGGTTTGGGGAAAAGCGCGAATTGCACGAATTAAAACGAATTTCGCGGATTTGGGATTTGGGGTTCTGCAAAAAGATAAACATAAACCTAAATTTATTGAAGCCCCAGTAATTGCTTCAACTTTGAATCTATTTCAATAATTTTATCCTCACCCACTACACCTATTTTCCCAATAATCAATTCAATTTCTAAGGTAGCTATTTTATCAATTCTGATCAAAGAAGGTTTTTTAAGGCCATTCCGTTTGTCTGGAACAATTAGTAAATCAGTTTTTTCTTCCCATTTTACCTTGGAAGTAATAAATGAGACAATAACATCCAATTCCCCTTTATATAAAATAACAGCCGGTCTCCTCTTAGATCCTTGTAAATTGGTAAAGGGGAAGGGGATCAATACTATATCGCCTTTTTTCATTAATATTTCTGGATTATATCAGAGTCATTATATAACTCTTCTTCCTCTTCCAGAAAATGAAATGATTTGGTTTGAGAAACAATATTTCTAATGCCTTGTACAAGCTTTTTATCGTCACTTATTTTTGAAAGAAAGTCAACGTAATCTGACACCTCTTTTAACCTCCAATCTGGCAGAAGGGATATATTCTCAATCGTCTTTTTAATTAATATTTGCCTGTTCATAGCTTAATAATTTAAACTAAAATACGAATTTAAAAAATACGGTTTAGAAAAAAAAGTGAAGAGTTAAGGGTGAAGAGTGTTTATGGTTTTAGAGTTTGGAGTTTGGAGTTTGGAGTTTGGAGTTTGGAGTTTGGAGTTTGGAGTTTGGAGTTTGGAGTTTGGAGTTTGGAGTTTGGAGTTTGGAGTTTGGAGTTTGGAGTTTGGAGTTTGGAGTTTGGAATTTGGAATTTGGAATTTGGAATTTTGGAGTTTGGAGTTTGGAGTTTGGAGTTTGGAGTTTGGAATTTGGAGTTTGGAGTTTAAATTAAGCATCCGAAAATGGCCTTATCCTTACCTATGTTGTACCCATCATGAAACAAAGGCAGCCACATAATATGTAACTGCCTTTGTTTCCTAGTGGCGGGAACTGCCCCGAAGCGTCGGGGGATCCTGTGACCTTATAAAACAAAAAAAACCACCTCGAAAAAGGTGGTTTTAATAGTGGCGGGAACTGGACTCGAACCAGCGACCTTCGGGTTATGAGTATTTTACCATATAGTATCAAAACAACACAAATACGTTGAAACACTATGGTTTCACTAGGCTTTTATATTTATTGATTTCAATTAATATCAATCAAAATCAATAAATGTTGTACCTATGTTGTACCAAAATTCTTTATCTTTATAATTCATACTGATTTATGATGGCAACAGTTAAAGCAGTCTTACGTAAAAGAAAAAATCTTGAGGGACACTATCCTATAGCAATCAGGATTACTAAAGATCGGATAAGTTCATATATGGGCACTGGTCAGTATATTGATGAAAAATATTGGGATGAAAAAAATAGAGAAGTCAGGAAATCACATCCGAATGCAAGTATCATCAATAATTATATTCTTATAAAAATTACGGAAGCTAACGCTAAAGTACTAGAAGCGGAGACCAAAGCTGATTACCAAACTGTTGCTGCAATAAAGAAAAAAATCACTGGCAATAAAAAAATTGACTTTTTTGTGGTGGCTGAAATACATCTAAGAAATTTGAAAGGCAGGGATAGACATCATCAATATGATACCGAAATTGGACGTCTTACCAAGTTTAAGAAATTTCTTAATAAGAAGGAATTAGACTTCAATGAACTTAATGTTCCTCTTCTGAAAAAATTTGTAGAGGTCAGTAGTTAGTTGCTTACAATTTGTTTCTGATGTATTTTATCGGCTTGAACCATCCTTACAATTAGATTGTTGAAAATTGTAGCTTTATTTTGAGAACGGTTAACCCTAAAACAAAACT
>Ga0307487_1000362_pt1 | contig 35805 bp, 32 predicted proteins | sample CBIW12metaG_FD_203665 | JGI IMG/M metagenome (GOLD analysis project Ga0307487, IMG submission 203665) | Sea-ice brine microbial communities from Beaufort Sea near Barrow, Alaska, United States - CBIW 1.2 | ecosystem: Environmental > Aquatic > Marine > Coastal | place: USA: Alaska | collected... | reverse complement strand
TTTTGGATTTCTCGAATTCTGATTGTCCCATTGAATTTTAGTAAAAGAGTGCAATTGATTGGGATTATTATAGTGAGGTTTTTTCCCTTTTCTGATGCAACAATGTTGTGATTTTAAAGTATTTATAACTTTTTTCTATTCTAATAAAAGTGGTTTTAATCAAGAAAGAATATGTTACAAAGAGTTGGCGAATACTTACATAATTCCCACATTAAATTAAGAAGGTTACCTTAACTTCATGATTGTCTGATAATTAACGAAACCTTGGTTGATTTTATAAGTCAATGGGTAGTTGAATACGCTTTCCTACAAACTTTCTCCAAATTGATGACTAAGAAATAATTAATTCCACCTCTAAGTCACCCTAAAAATTGTAAAGGTAAAATTGGCTTCTCACGATAAGCTAAAATTACAAATCTTCAAGATTTTGCTTACGCTTGTTTGTTAATTGCTTATAATAGGTAGGAGTCAATCCGGTGATTTTCTTAAACTGGTTGGATAAATGTGCTACACTGCTATAATACAATTTGTGAGAAATCTCAGTAAGAGTCAGCTCGTCATAAATCAAATATTCTTTAACCCGTTCGATTTTGTGTAGGATGATGAATTGTTGGATGGTTATTCCCTTGACTTCGGAAAACATATTTGCCAAATACGTGTAATCATATCCTAGTTTTTCACTGATGTAATCTGAATAGTTGACTTTTGGCAATTCATCAGAATAATGAATCATCTCAACAATAATATTTTTGATGCTGTCTATGATGATGCTTCTTTTATCATCCAATAATACCAATCCTGATTTTAATAAGTTTTTCTTTAGCTGATCTCTTTTCTCAATAGTGATATGTTCAATGATTTCTACCACACCCAAATCAATAATTACATGATGAAGATCTAGCTTTTTTAGCTCTTCCACCACCATCATTTTGCAGCGCAGACTAACCATGTATTTGATATAAAGTTTCATTTTAGTGGGCTGACTGTAAATAGTGGAAATTCGCTCGCATCGATGCGTGTTAGCGAAAGACTGACTTTAATTGTTTTTTACAATAAACGATTATTTAATCTCAAAAGGTATTTTTTAAATTCAGCACCCGTAAATCCTGTACAAGATTAGCCATCGGCATTAGTTACAAAAGTGGTCTAGCCAACATTTATTCTTGACTACCTCTTATGTATTTCCTGAGAAGCTACTGTTTCAAAATCGCATGGAAAGTCTTAGTAATGGCATGAATAGTTAGGTGCTTCCAGACTTTTATGGGGACAGAGCCAGTCCAAAATTTTTCGATTTTTTAAAGAAATATATTCTCCACCAAATTAATATATTTTACAATCTGATGATGCGCTTTTCTAGCAGTAACGAGATATAAGAATTATACAGGAAGCTTCACTCTAGGTTTGAGGCCACATCGGTCACCCATCTTCGGTCTTCCAGCATTTAAAGCAAAGAGTATATGGCTACTGGGATCGTTGCGGATACTCATATTTCACAATTGCTTTACTGCTAAATTAGCGGGTTTCCTATTAAAAAATATCTTCGAATGGTCCGTTATACTGATATTAATCATGGACTTTTCTTGGTCCATGGCGCGGTTTAAAATTTATATTCTATTTAATTGACCTCACGCATACGAAACTTGAATGAGTAAGAAAAATCGATCTAAACTAAAAAAGCCATACATTTCTGTATGGCTTTTGCTCCTCCTCTAGGACTTGAACCTAGGACCCTCTGATTAACAGTCAGATGCTCTAACCAACTGAGCTAAGGAGGAATTTTGTGCTACTTTCAGATCTTTCCCTGAATTGGTGATGCAAATGTAGATGCCTTAACCAATTATTCCAAACCCAAACCTTAAAAAAGTTTGATTTTGTTGCTTAGAATGTACTTTTGCCTTCATTGTCAGTTACTTATTTTTCAAAAATTTCATATTCCCCTTCTGATGATTTTGATATATGTTGATTTTCTAAACCGAAGCGCTGAACAATTGTCATGGATAACTATTTGACGAACTGCATATATCTGAATTTTTTTAAAAATGACCAATCTGAGTCTCTATTTATTTGGGATTAGTAATTCTTTGAACTGCCTTTTGGATAGTCCATCCATAATTGTTCACCCCCAGTCCCAAATATTTTTTCCATTATTTCTGAGAAATATCTTTCTACCTAGTGTTAAGTCTGTACAAATGCCAATAGAAAATCGGCTTTCTTAATCAAGTTGATGCAATTTTCCTTTTCCCAAAAATAACTGACCTCTTGCAGCTCGGAGGGACTGTTCCATACCTATATTTTCATTCCCTCTTCCCACGTCATTTTTTTAAGATAAAAACAGCGTTCATATGTGTAACTTAAGAAGATAGGACACTCGTTTTAAGATAAACTGATGGACTTTTTATTTTCTGTAATTTAGGGTTTTCAATTAAGAATTATGATGAAATGGTCCTTTACGATAGTCCTAGTATTTGCTTTGACTAATTCTTTTGCACAACACCAAACTGAAGGTAAACTTCCATTTCAACTTGGAATTCCGATAAAACCAATTGACAGTAAGGAGCTGGAGGAAGTCAGCGGGATGGTTTTTGGGAATTCTCACCCAGAACGTATCTATGTTCACAATGATAGTGGGGGCGAGCCAATAGTTTACGTACTGGATTCCCTTGGCAATAGACTTGGGGAAATTGAGTTGTTGGATGTGAAGAATAGAGATTGGGAGGAAATTGCCATTGGTCCAGGGAGAAATAACCTTTCTAATATTTATATCGGAGATATCGGTGATAACAGAGCAGAGCATAAAGATATTGCTATACTGCGCTTTGCTGAACCAACAAATCTTGATGCAGAAGTGGTAGTGGAGAAACTCACACTTAATTTCCCGAATGGTGCAATGGATGCGGAGTCCATGTTTGTAGATCCTATATCAAGCGATATTTATTTATTTTCCAAAAGAGAGAAATTAACAACTATCTTTAAAGTTTCACAAGAAGCGTTCGATCAAAAGAATGCAATCCTTGTTGAAGTAGGAAAATTAACTTTTACAGGGGCAGTTGCGGCCGATATCTCGCAAGATGGCACACAGATTCTAATTAAGAATTACCTTTCTATTTTTTACTGGGAAAGAAATTTGAATGAAACCATTGAAGAAACTTTGCTAAAAGCGCCGTTGGAATTGCCTTATTCACCCGAACCTCAAGGAGAAGCCATAGGTTTTACTGCAGATGGATCAGCATTTTACACTCTTAGTGAAAAGCGTTTTGAATTCGTTCCAGTTTTATATAGATATCCAGCGTTTAAAGGAATACAATGAGACAAACTAGCAGGACAGTGTTGATGGTTAGGCCGGCAAACTTTGGATTTAATTTACAAACGGCAGTTACCAATTTTTATCAAAAAGAAGACGAGAGGACTGCTTCGGAAATCGGAGTTTTGGCCCAGATGGAATTTGACAATCAGGTAGCAATGCTTAGGGATCAGGGAGTAAAAGTCATTGTAGAAGAGGATACACTGAATCCCTTTAAGCCAGATGCTATCTTTGCAAATAATTGGTTTAGCACCCATCCGGATGGAAGGGTGATTTTGTATCCAATGCATTCAGAAAATAGGAGACTTGAACGCAGAAGTGATTTGATAAGACAACTAATTGATAAAGGATATCAGGTAAATGATATTATTGATCTGAGTTTTTTTGAGGAAGATGGTCAATATTTGGAAAGTACGGGAAGTATGGTGATGGATCATTGTGCCAAAATCATCTATGCATGTATCTCAGAGCGAACTCATAAGATTCCATTAAAGTATCTTGCTAATTTGATTGGCTATCAGATAATTTCTTTTGGTGCAGCCCAAGAAATTGGGGGAGTGATGAAGCCAATATATCACACTAACGTGATGATGCATATCGGAACTGATCTTGCAGTTGTATGTTTGGATAGCATAACTAAAGCCTCTGAAAAACAAGCGGTCCAAAAAGCATTGACTCAAGTTGGCAAAAAAGTGATTCCTATTACTGCCAAACAAAAGCTTCACTTTGCGGGGAATATGCTGGAACTAAGCAATGATGGGAATGAAAAATTTACGGTAATGTCCCAAACTGCTTTGGATGCCTTGAATGTGGGACAAGTTCAGGTGATAGAAAAGTACACTACTATTATCTCACCATCTATACCAACTATTGAGAAGATCGGGGGAGGAAGTGTAAGATGCATGATGGCAGAAATATTTTTGCCTCATCCATAAAAAGTAAATGTCACTTAGAGTTGATCCAAGTGGTAAAATTGTTAGTATAATCATCTCCTTTCTTTTTTCTCACAAGATTATTTGCTTATCTAATTCCTGACTCGAGTTTTTCCTGAGCAGTTTTAGTTTTAGGATCTGATGATACCTCAGGCTTGTTTGATTTTCTTTAGATATTTTCTTAGTGTTTAATTATTTAGTTGCATTACTGTGTATAAGTAAAATATAATTTATCAAACTATTGAAGCTGCAGGTTTTTTAAGGAAATAGCCATTTTTAACACGTGTTCCAAGGTTTTTATGGGAAGGTCGGCAGTTGGATTAATCCTTAAGATTTTCATTTTTGCTCTGTTTCCTTGCTCTAATAACGGATGGTTGATCAGCATTCCATCTACAAATAATAGGTAAGGATTATCACTTTTTTTGTCAGTCCAGAGATAACAGAAAGGCTTTTTTCCGAAGCAGAAACAGGGCATACCATATTTCTTAGTTTCTTTTATACGCGGACTGGATGCCAAAATAATTTCTCCTAAAGCTAGTAGGCAGCTTCGAACAGGTTCATTCTTCGAGCTGTAGTAGGTGTAATTAATTTCAGTCATATCCAAAATTACACATTAGGTCTTTTATAAATGAACCTTTAAGTTCAAATTAATTTGACAAAGTGATGGCTACACTGCTAGAGACGACATTCGGTCTGCTCCGTCCAAGTGAGTGTCTCCACTCACACTTCGACTATGATTCTGTTGTGCCCATGTGAGTGTCTCCACTCATATTATTCCACGATTCTGAAAATAATTACCACTCCGTCCATGTGAGTGTCTCCACTCACATTTTACAAATTTTTCTGACACATCATTTTTCATTACGATTTTCAAGATCTCGATAGTTAGTGCTACAGGAAAAAATTTGGCAGTAAATAACTGTTTGTGGAGACACAAACAGGGGCGGCAGTGCTTATGCTCCGTCCATGTGAGTGTCTGCCTCACATTTCGACTATTTTTCTGAAGTGTCCATGTGAGTATCTCCACTCACATTTTACATATGTTTCTGATAATTGAGTATTTACTGCAATTCCAAGATCTCGATAGTTAGTGCATAAGGGGAAAATTTGGCAGTTAATAACTGTTTGTGGAGACACAAACAGGGGCGGCAGTGCTTATGCTCCGTCCAAGTGAGTGTCTCCACTCACACTTCGACTATGATTCTGTTGTGCCCATGTGAGTGTCTCCACTCATATTATTCCACGATTCTGAAAATAATTACCACTCCGTCCATGTGAGTGTCTCCACTCACATTTTACAAATTTTTCTGACACATCATTTTTCATTACGATTTTCAAGATCTCGATAGTTAGTGCTACAGGAAAAAATTTGGCAGTAAATAACTGTTTGTGGAGACACAAACAGGGGCGGCAGTGCTTATGCTCCGTCCATGTGAGTGTCTGCCTCACATTTCGACTATTTTTCTGAAGTGTCCATGTGAGTATCTCCACTCACATTTTACATATGTTTCTGATAATTGAGTATTTACTGCAATTCCAAGATCTCGATAGTTAGTGCATAAGGGGAAAATTTGGCAGTTAATAACTGTTTGTGGAGACACAAACAGGGGCGGCAGTGCTTATGCTCCGTCCAAGTGAGTGTCTCCACTCACACTTCGACTATGTTTCTGTTGTGCCCATGTGAGTGTCTCCACTCATATTATTCCACGATTCTGAAAATAATTACCACTCCGTCCATGTAAGTGTCTCCACTCACATTTTACATATGTTTCTGACACATCATTTTTCACTACGATTTTCAAGATCTCGATAGATTAGTGCTTAAGGAAAAAATTTGGCAGTTAATAACTGTTTGTGGAGACACAAACAGGGGCGGCAGTGCTTATGCTCCGTCCATGTGAGTGTCTCCACTCACATTTCGACTATTTTTCTGAATTGTCCATGTGAGTGTCTCCACTCACATTTTACATATGTTTTATTTTGAGTAAATAATTGTCACCTTGAGATCAATCACTTATGGTATCTTAGGATGGAATTAGACAGGATTTACTTTTATACTGCTACCATTAATCAATGGATCCCTTTATTAAAACAGGAAGAATGTAAAAAAACGATTTTATCGAGCTTAAAATATCTTACTCAAAAAGGCTGTCTAAAAATTTATGGTTTCGTTGTTATGCCAAACCATATCCATTTAATTTTAGAGGCTATAGCCTTGAACGGGAAAGAAATGCCACATACTAGCTTTTTAAAATTTACAGGCCATAGCTTTCTCAAAATCCTCAGAAAAATATCTGTAGATGAACTGGTGAAATTTCAAGTTGATGATCCCAATAAATTATATGAATTTTGGCAAAAAGGATCATTTGCATATGAGATTTTCAGTCCTACTATTGCCTTCCAAAAATTAAACTATATTCACAATAATCCGTGTCAAAAAAAGTGGATGTTGGCAGATGAACCCAGTTCATATTCTCTTTCATCGTGTTCATTTTATGAATGTGATGTTGATAATTTTGGGTTTCTTACTCGTATTGAAGATAGACTTTAAACATATTAAGCTGTTTGTGGAGACACAACCAGGGGCGACATAAATACAGTCTACACAACCAGGGGCGGCATAAATATGATGGACATAAACAGGGACAACAGTGCTTATGCTCCGCCCATATGAGTGTCTCCACTCATACTTCGACTATTTTTTTGAAGTGTCCATGTGAGTGTCTCCACTCACATTTTAAATATGTTTCTGATAAATAAGTATTTACTGCAATTCCAAGATCTCGATAGATTAGTGCTTAAGGAAAAAATTTGGCAGTTAATAACTGTTTGTTCAGACACAAACAGGAGCGGCAGTGCTTATGCTCCGCCCATGTGAGTGTCTCCACTCACATTTTAGGTATTATCTGAGTAATTGAAGAATGCTTTTTTTTGTTGAAACTCTTAAAGGATAAAGTTTAAAAAGCAAAAAACCGAGAAATTCATATCCCGGTTTTTTAAATTTAAAAGTATACTTCCGCTGATTTAGAACTAAATTCCTGTGTAATTAAATGGGGTAATTCGATTTAATTCAGTCTTTAGCGCATCCGATATAGGAAGATTGCTGACAAACTCCCGTATACTGGTCTCAGTAATTTTTGTATTGGTTCTAGTCAAATCCTTTAACGCTTCATAGGGTTTTGGATATGCTTCCCGTCGTAAAACAGTTTGAATTGCTTCCGCTACCACCGCCCAGTTGTCATCTAGATCTGCGTGTATCGCTGCTTCATTTAACTCCAATTTACCCAAGCCCTTTTTAAGAGATTCGAAAGAAATCAGCATATGTGCCAGAGGAACACCTATAATTCTCAATACGGTGCTATCTGTCAAATCCCTTTGAAGTCTAGAGATGGGGAGTTTGGCTGATAAATGTTCTAGCAAAGCATTGGCAATTCCCAAATTCCCTTCTGCATTTTCGAAATCAATCGGATTAACCTTATGAGGCATTGCTGAGGAACCGATTTCGCCAGCTTTGATTTTTTGCTTAAAATAATTCATGGCAACATACTGCCACACATCTTTTGAAAGATCCAAAAGAATGGTATTTATTCTCTTCAACCCGTCAAAAACAGCTGCTAAATTATCGTAATGTTCTATTTGAGTGGTCGGATAGCTTCTTTCGAGATTTAAATATTCCCCGACAAACTTGAATGCAAATTCATTCCAGGCAAATTCTGGATAGGCTACATGATGCGCATTCATATTTCCGGTGGCTCCCCCAAATTTTGCTGAAAATGGAATATGACGTAAAAGCTCCAACTGCTTTTCTATCCTTACGATAAAAACTTCAATTTCTTTTCCCAAACGAGTAGGGGAGGCAGGCTGACCATGAGTTTTGGCGAGCATCGGAATGTCTTTCCAATCGGATGCCAGTGACTTTAGCATTGCCAAGATTTGATTCAACTCAGGAAGTATGACCTCATCCAGACCACTTTTGAGCATTAAGGGTGTGGACGTATTGTTGATATCCTGTGAGGTGAGTCCAAAATGAATAAACTCTTTATGCACCTCTAGCCCCAGTTGGTCAAATTTCTCCTTAAGAAAATATTCTACTGCTTTAACATCGTGATTGGTCACTTTTTCAGTTTCCTTGATGGCATTTGCATCTTCCAGTGAGAAATCACTCACGATTGCTCTCAGATTGCTAAAGAGTGAAGTGTTAAATTCTTTCAATTGAGGCAGTGGCAGCTCACAAAGCGCAATAAAATATTCTACTTCTACATGTACTCTATATTTTATCAAGGCGAATTCAGAAAAATAAGCTCTCAAAGGGGCGGTTTTGCCTGCATATCGACCATCTATTGAAGACACTGCGGTGAGCGCGTTTAATTCCATCGGGATCATGTCATTTGGTTAATTTGAAGTTGTAAAGTTAAATTTTTAACCTAGATGGAATGCCTGATTATAGGTTAATCACTAATATTTATCCTGATTACAAGGGATCGTGCCTCTAACCAAATTTTTTAACTTAAACAGTTAATAAGTTTTCTTCATTTTTTTCAAATCGAAGATCCAAAGGTTTGACACTATTCTTAAATCGGGCTTAATCAAATTTATGAAAATTTACAAGATACAGGCGTTGACGGATTGCAAGTATAATATGGACCACCGAGATAGCCATCTGGACAGAGCTTTACAAGGGTTATAAATTCTTTGCCCTGCACTTCTTATAGGATCATGGATAACTATGCTCCACATTATAGCTATTGGTACGGAGCTAGTCCAAAATTTCTCGATTTTTAACGTAATACAAGGTCCAGCAAATCAGTATATGTTAAATATTTTTACCGGCAAAGTAGCGGATAATCATAATATTTATTCATTTACAGCGAACCTACCGCTACCTATCAAGGTTATCTTTTCAAAATAATCTTCTGTCATAAGAGTTTATCGATGAAGGAAGTTAATTTTGCACCCGATTTAAACACCAGAAACGCTCAGATCAGTAATGTTTAATATATTCAAAAAGAAGGAAGAGGTAAAAGCACCAGCTTTTGTACCCCTTAAAGTCAGAGAAGTTGTCAAAGAAACGTCAGATACAGTGACTTTGTATTTTGATCAGCCAAATCCTATTCTAGATTATAAGCCTGGTCAGTTTTTGACGTTGGTGATAGATTTTGAAGGCAAGGAGCATCGTAGGTCTTATAGCCTTTGCACCTCTCCCTACGTAGATCCATTTCCCGGGATTTCTGTGAAAAGAATGTCTGGTGGATTATTTTCCAATTTCCTAAACGAAAGGATTTTTCCTGGCAAAACCATCAATGTGCTTAAGCCTTTGGGTAATTTCACTACTGATTTTCATTCCAAAAATAAAAGACACTTTTTCTTAATTGCAGCAGGCAGCGGTATTACTCCGATAATGGGGATATTGAAATCTGTACTTGCCAACGAGCCAAATTCTAAAATATCACTTCTTTATAGTAGTAAAAACGAAGATCAGATCATATTTGAAAAAGAAATCAACAGCCTGGTCGAAAAGCATGGTGAAAGACTTCAAGTCATCTATAATCTCAGCCAACCGAAATCTGAGTGGTCTGGTATGAAGGGACGATTGACCAAAGAGACGATTCTTGATTTTGCCCAGAAAGCAGAGTTAGATAAAGATTTCGGGAAAGAATATTTTGCCTGTGGTCCAGAAGGACTTATGGAAAATTTCATGGCAGTGATGACCGATCTCAATGTGTCTAAAGAAAAGATACATCATGAAAGCTTCTATTCCGCCGCAGCAGAAAAAGCCCATGATGATGCAGTGAGCGGAAAGACTGGGGCTATGACGCGGGATGTGACTGTGGTGATAGATGGAGAAGACCATTCTGTAACTGTAAGCCCAGAAAAAACAGTTTTGGAAGCAGGATTAGACCTCGGCCTTAATATGCCATATTCTTGTCAGAGTGGACTATGTACCGCGTGCAGAGGCAGATTACTCAGTGGTAAGGTGAAAATGGACGAGGACGAAGGGCTCAGTGAAAACGAAAAAGATCAGGGATATATACTATGTTGTGTAGCGCGCCCTTTGACAGATGACGTCAAAATTAATATTGAATAAGCATATTTAAAAATACCAGTTTTGGAGATTCAAGCACTGAAAAAAGTATATAAAAGATCGGACCAAATGGTTTTGATTGTGATGATCTTTGCCTTGCCGATCTTTGGTATGATTTATCTTTACCATTCTTCTGGCAACTTGGATTGGGACCTTCCCAAATTTCAGGATTGGGTAAACCAACTATTAGTTTTTGCAGGAGTTCTACTTTTATTTGCGCAGATATTTTTGTTTCAGAAAAAGATTGCAGCAATTAATCCAAGATCTGATTTGTTAATTAAACTCACACAGTATTCGACTGCAACTAAGCAGCGATATCTGATCCTTTTGGGAGTAAGTTTGATCTGTTCTTTAGGATTATTGCTTTTCCAAAGTGCCATTTACAATTTGCTCTTTGCACTTACTTTATTGTTTTTCTCTTTGGGCAAGCCCAATCCTAATCGCATCAATAAGGCGCTAAAACTGAATGAAGGCGATATAGAAAAGATAAGGTTGGCCTCAAGGCCAGATTAAATGAATCTCTACAATTAAGGTTAATTAGAATATAAAAGGCCATTTGATAACTCAAATGGCCTTTTATATTCTATCGTTATCTTCTTGCTTTTTTCAAAATTCAATTCCTCAACTTAATCTCAGCAAGTTCTTTAATCTGAATATTTTTTTTCTCACTGATCGTTATGCGATATTTTATTATTGAGAAGTGCTTTTGAGCCTATGATTAGTGAGATTTATCAGGAATTTAAGAATGCCTAGAGGCAGAGTTCTAATTACTTGGATGAACTTTATACTGCAACTAACTGGTCAAAACAGGTTGATGACCCCTTAATTTTCGATGCTTATATTTCCAGAAGAAATAGAACCTTTCACCAAGTGATTTGACCCATTGTCTATATCCAATGTCTTTCCAGTATTGATTCCACCGACTTTCAGATTTCCTGAAGAAGCTCTAAGAGAAAAGTTAAAATCTTTCAAGTTTGAGGAAGTTTGAATTCTAAAGTTCCCTGAAGTACCATTGAAATTTGTGTTTCCTCCCAATCCGGCATTAGTTGCTCTTACATTACCGGAGGTGAACTTCACCGTTCCGAGCGAACCAATATTACTTAATTTGGCATTTCCAGAGGTGATTGATACACTCAATTCGCCATCTATACGATCCGCATCTAGTGAACCACTTGTGGATTGGTAATCTAGATTACCAGCGACGCTATTGATAGTTGCATTTCCAGAACTGACTCCCGCATCTACATTTCCACTTACATTGCTGACATTCAATGATCCCGAACTTGCTTTGATAGAAAGATCTCCTTCTATATTTGAAGCAGTAACTCTGCCTGAAGATACTTTTAAGTTAGTTTGCTCATTTTTCACATTTTGAACGTCGAGCGAACCGGATGAACTTCTCATATCAAGAGCAATGGAGGAAGGTCCAGTAATTTTTATATAGCCCTTACTTCTGTTATTTCCCCAGGAGGAACTGTTGGAATTTTGCTCGTAGGAGATTTTTAGCACATCTCCAATCGTCACAAATACTATGTCCTGATTCTCATTAGTCGACTCGAGGAAAGCTTTCACATTTACCTCCGAGCTGCTGCCACCTTGGTAAGTCACTTCCAGCCAACCTCCGTTAACTTCGATTGCTTTGATGTTTGAATAATTCTTATTGGTGTCAATCAAGACTTTCTGGGCGAAGGTGGATGCTCCAATTAGCGAAATGGCTATCGCTAAGGGAATGATTTTGAATAGTTTTTTCATAATAGCTAGTTTATCTAATGGTTACACCAAAGCTCATAGCCTTCACTTCTGGGCCTAATGCAGTTTGGAAAAGGTTATTTAAATCATAATTGTAAAATAGGATCACATCTCCCACGCCTATTTCAGCTCGGACTCCGTACCTGAAATTCTCCACATACATATTTGACTTCTCAAATACTTTTTGTTTGTTCCCGCTCGCATCGTCGTAGACAAATTTTCCTCTACCACCAATTCTTCCTCCTATATATCCACCAAGACCCAGACTTAATTTCTGATTGCTAGTCAAGACAGTAGGCACAAGGGTAAAATTCACATAAGAAGCAGATATTTTTGACTTTGTACCCACACCTTCAGTGAATTCTTCCCAAACCACCCCATCAGGTGTTTTCACTGCTATCAGACTTCTGTCTTCCAATTTGAAATTGTACCAGCTGACGCCAATGCTTGATTTTAGGTGAAAATTCTTGGAGAATTTGGTCGTTCCTGCTGCATTTATTGCGTAGTACCAAGATCCCCAAGGTTTCACGTCTGGCATTTTTCCTGTTGGGTTGACTACGTTAATTCCCAACTCGCTCTCTAGATTAATGGTGAATATGCTAGGCTTAGAGTTTACTTCATTAATTTCTACCTCACTGGAATCATCAAACTCCAACATCCACTTTCCATCAGCTCTATGCGCGTAAGTCCAGGTATTTCCAAATACTTTAATCACTTTATTTTTGGTGTAAATCACCGTATCAGGTTCCTCTTGAGCAAAAGCCTGACTCAATCCAATGCTTAAGCATAGAAAGAATAATAGGTTGGTTTTCATATTTTTGTGTTTTTAAAGTTCAATGATAGCTTAGAAAACTACTCCGAAAGTGATAGGATTAAGTTCTGGACCTTTATTATCCTGAAATAGTGAATTGAGATCATAGGTGGTGAAAAATTTGGCTCGGCCAATTCCAAGCTCTCCACGAACCCCATATCTAAAATTCTGTAAGTACAGCCCTGTATCTTGCTTGTCATTTCTTTTTCCAGATCCATTGATGTCGCGATAGACATACTTTGAACCACCACCCAATCTAAATCCGGCATAAGGTCCCGCGGCTATTCTTACTCCTCTTCTGCCATTGTCATTCATTTTTCCAAATTCCAATTCCAACATAGTCATTGCAGTGAGGTAGGAAGCTGAGATCTTACTTTTTAAACCTGTCACATCGTTACGTTGATTAAAGGCAATCATTTCGTCTCCTCGAACAGCCTGGTAATCACGATTTTCGAATTTGAAATTATAAAACTGAAAACCTAGGCCAAAGTCCCAATAAAACCCTTTGCTCAAACGTTGGGCAGCCATCCAGTTGAGGCCTACATTCCAGCTTCCCCAGCCTTTGACCGAGTATGGTTTGTCTGAAGTGGGAAACTTCCCGTTTTCTAAATAATTGTTGATTCCAAGATCAAGATTAAAATAGGTTCTGAATGGAGGATCACTATTTTTTCTCACACCAGGCTCAAATTTCACTTTGGTACTCGCCCCACTTTCATCTACCAAGAGTCTCATTCCACCGATATACACTTCGGTTTCGGCACCATCTTCAGTTACTTTGACGATTTGCCTGGAGCTTCCGTCTTTTCTTTTGATCTCTACGATGGTGAGATCACCAGTTTCTTCTCTTACTTCAAGATCTAGCTCATGGATGATTTGATTGATATTCATCAGCTTGAGCTTTTCGAAATCTTCTTTGCTGTCGACGATGATCACTATTTTTCCCGATTTCCCAAATTCCACTACCACACTGTCACTCATGATAGTTTTATAGGTAGTAGGGGGAGAAGTCGTGGCAAAACTGACTTGCACCAAAGCCATCAGACAGAATACTAATAGGTACTTTTTCATATAGGATAAATATTAAATGCGTAGTGAGTGTAAATTAGCGGCTATCGCCAGCCCGTTCTTTTTTAGTAATCAATGATAAAAAAAGGTTGTTTTTAGCATCTTGAAGATCTGAAAATCCCTGATCAACTTTTCCTAAAAGTCCTTCTACCTTTTCTACCTTTTTGCCTAGCTCCGCAATAAGGTTTTTGTCCCCTTCTTTGATCCCATCCGAATAGATGGTGACTTTATAAGTCGGCACTTCTATCTGCTCCACTTTTACTTCTTCAGCAACGGTCTCATTGAAGGCTATTTGGTTAAACTCAGGCAGTCTAACTTCAATAGGATCGATTACAAGATCAATAGATTTTGGAACTGTGATGGCTTCAGGATGCGCATTCACTTTTTCCTGGGCAATTAGCTTTTCTGTTTGAATAGAAGGAGAAGCTTTGCTTGACTTTCCTGTCTTGTTAATTGGTTTGGTATTAGTTGACTTAATTTTCTCAGTTTCAGTTTTTTCTGCGGTTGTATTAGATGCTTCCTCCGGAGTAACTTCTGATAATTCTGCGATTGTGGGTGGAGATATTTCTGAAGTGGATTCTGTCGGTTGGTTTGCAGCGACGAAAACTGGCTCTTTGCCATTTTCGCCATCACGGATCAAGAAGTAGCTTGCAGATAAAAGAATAATCACAGAAGCTGCAGCGGCCCACCAAATAACCGGATTGGATTTGGACTGCTGTGGAAGCTTGGATTCCAATCTTTCCCACGCAAGTGCACTGGGCTTTTCTTGATGTGTGGATAGCTTTTCTCTGAAAAACTTATCCAGATTAGTTGATTCCTTAGCCATTGATTCTACTTTCTTTAGATGTTTGACTTGCAATTTTTTGTTTCAGGACATTTCTTGCTCTATTGAGTTGCGATTTCGAAGTACTTTCAGTTACTCCCAATAGCTCTCCGATTTCCTGATGTGAAAATCCCTCAATCGCATAGAGATTAAATACAGTTCGGTACCCGATCGGAAGGCCTTCTACCATATTCAACAAATCCTGAGTTTCCAGATGGTTGAGTTCGTATTGATGATCTTTATATTCCGATTCATTCTCCATATTGACTTCCATCATAAGATGGCGATGACTTCTCAGCGTCATGAGTGCTTGAGTGACGATGATCCGCTTCATCCAACCTTCAAAACTTCCCTTAGCCTGAAATTGGGGAAGCTTATCAAAAATCTTCATGAATCCTTCTATCATCACATCTTCTGCATGCTCCCGATCCTTAAGATATCGGATACAGATCGCCAAAAATTTTCCGGAATAGTTGTCATACAGGTGGCGCTGTGCCGTTCGATCCCCCTTGAGGCATCCTTGTATTACGTCTGATTCTTTTGAAAAATTGGTTCTGCTGAACATTGCTTGTTGCTTTCAATTAAGTAGATGTGCCTTTTGGAAAAATGGTTGCGTGGCTTGGTGAAAAAAAGTTAAATACTTTAAGAAGATGGATAATTCCATAAGTAATTATATTTTAAATCACTGATAATCAGTTTAATAGTATGACACTATATGTGTCCGCTTTTCTGCCAGTAAAGAGTTATAAGCATCAAAAGATTTGGTAAACTCAGCGATTGACGCCACTTCGGTCTTCCATCATCGTTCTTCCAGCCAGTTAATCAAATAAACTACGGTTACTGGCATGATTGCGCATAATCAGATATCCTTTATTCTCTTAATGATTATTATGTACTTATCGAATTTTCTTTTTTGATAACCTGTCTTTTATGTCTTTTAGCTTTTCTCAACAGGTAATTTTACGTAAACACATAGCCACTGTTGGCTACCGATATAGGTACTTTAAAAGAGTCGGAGGAAAAGAAGCTTCATCTCACTTTCCTACTCCACCTCAAGATGAAGCTTATCCTCAAAATAATTAGATTCCATTAAGTTTGTTCAATTCAATCAAGGGACCTATATATCATAGTATAATAATACAGAATCTTACCAGTAGAAAATTTATAGCATTAAATTCCTAAAGAAATAGTTAATAATGGTTTTCTCCGGTCTTCGGTCATCGCTCTTCCAACACAATAACCTAAGAGAATTCGGGTACTGGCAGAATAGCTTATACACAGAAATATTATTATATCTATTCGATCTGCTTCCAGTCATTCAATTATAGCACAGTAGAAGTTGCTAAGTTTTAAAATCTAGAAAACCACCTCGCTTGGTATTTGGCATCGTTATTTGATCTTGTATTCTGAGTTTGCCAATTAGGCATGTTTCCTTTGAGGTGACAGGAAGCCTTCATAACCAACAAAATCTCACTATTGGTATTACCTGATGACTACCCAAGGTTTGCAGAATTTATCTTATATGACTGTTTGGTATAATGCATGTAAATCATTTGAATCAATAATTGAGGACAAATTCACGTTACTCTGTCTTTTCAAAGAAAGTAGGGGGGATTTCTAATTGAGAAAACCAACTACAATAGTGCTACGTGAATCATTTGGTACACTCATATTATCTTAATCAACTTCTTTCTGAATTGCCTGAATTCAGTAAAAGACAAAGACAAACAAAGTTGGAATAGGTCCAATCTCTGTTCGTTCTTATTTTTTAATCAACCAATCGATAGCATAATTTTATCACTTTATACTGTCCACATTTCCTGTTCTATTTTTCGGAGTTCTGTACAATGCCCTGCTGATGCTGTCCTGTTCTTCTCTACTCATCATCAGGACAGCCTCATCCTCTTCATCCATAATTTCTTCTTCATCAGAGATCTGATTTTCTTGACAATTCAAGCAAACCAAGCCTTGTTCGTTAAAGGTCCAAACTGATCTCTCAGTGACGTCAGAGCTGGAATATCCATTTCTATAAATCGTGTTCCTTAGAATATCTAGAATTGATCTTTGCATGATAAATGGTTTTTCATAAGGAATATCCAAGAATAAATTGAGCTTTTGATCTCTAAACTCATTGAGAGTGCTGACATCAAATCCTTCGTCAAAAGTCATGATAGAATCCAAAACCGAATAATTATAGCTTATCATTTGTGCATTAGTCATGGCTTCTGCTTTACTTTTTCCTCTGGAGAAAAAGTCTTCACGAATAGTTACCACCGAATCTGAAGTGCCTTCGAGTTTAAGATTTACATTGTTGAAAGATGATTCTTCACCAAGTGGATTGAGTCTGAGTATCATTGTTCCTGAGCTAAGAGGAACATTATTTGATATTTTGTGCCAATTTTCCTCTTTGAATTGGGCTACTATCAATGGAATTTGGAATGCGCATATTCCTATGCATAGTAACCATAGTCCCAGCGCAACGAAACCAAATCTGGCTCCGATTAGATTTTTCTGCATCAACACACTTAGGCCAAGCAGAACAATGATAATTCCTGGTATTATTAATAGGAAGGATGCTCCGACCACCAGCCAAACAGAGATTAAGTTTGAGAAGAGTTCGATTGGAAAATTATCCATCAAAAGTCTGTAATCTGCATTTGAGAAAATCCCCAGATATACCGCTGCTGTGATAATAGGAGAAATGGTGAGGCAAAGTCCAAGAAAGAACACAAATAATCCAAAGAGAACCCTAAGCACATTGATGAATAACCTGCCCAATGGCCCAAGCGCTTTTCCGATTGCTTCTATCACCTGACCGATAACTCTAAATGGAGTTAGTAGAATTTTTCGGGTGGTAGATTCAGGCTGCTGCTGGAGAGGCTGCATGTTCTCTTTGATGGTGGAGTCAATATTATCTAATGTGATTTCTCCGCCTTTCATCCGGATTCGCTCAGTGATAGAGCTCGCTACAGGAGTGATTATCCACAGGATTAGATAGATCATAAAACCTGATCCACCTGCCAATATTAGGAGCACCAATGCCAGTCGGGTGTAGATTACTTCTACATTGAAGTAAGCCGCCAGTCCACTAGCAACTCCTCCGATTACTTTATCATCTGGATTTCGATATAGTTTTTTGATGCTCTTATCCTCTTCTATCTCATAGGAAACAGGCAAAATAACCCACAATACGATGTAAGCGATGACTGCTATAAATCCAAACCCTAGATTGATATGGAAATTGTCGAATGGTAAAATATCGAATCTATCAAGATTGAAACGGAAGTTGGAACTGAACAGCAGTAGGAGAGCCATCAATCGTGTCCATAGTGGATCTATGGCAAAATAATGGGCAATTCCGGCGCAAACCCCACCGAGGATTTTTTTGTTTTCGAGACGGACTAGCTTTTTATATCCTTTCAGCTGTGAATCTGGAGGAGTTACGTACTTATAATAATCTTCCTTCTCACTGCCGTTATTCTCCTCTGGATCGATATCGACAATTTCTTTATCTATAGAAGCAAAGTCTGCGATCGTCCCCATTTTTTCTATGAGCTTATCTACATTTTCGGCAGTGATTACTTGCTTGTTGTTTTTCAGATTGCTGAGAAAAATCTCTGCAATACGATTTTCAATATCAGAGATGATTTCTTGATTGTCTTTATAAGAAGAAAAATGTCGCTTGATCGCATCCAGATATCTCCTTAAGGTGTCGTATCCATCTTCCTCGATGTGAAATAGAATTCCACTTATATTTATACTTATCGTTTTTTTCATGATCTGATCTTTGAGGTGATTTGTATAGTAGAATCAACTAAGGAGTTCCAGGTGACAGATAAAGTGTTGATAAAACGCTCACCCTCTGTGGTGATGGAATAGTATTTTCTGGGTGGACCAGATTCGGATTCTACCCATCTATAAGTCACTAATTCTGCGGTTCGCAACCGGTTGAGAAGGGGGTAAAGTGTTCCTTCTACTACGATCATTTGAGCATTGGTAAGTTCTTCGATTAAGTCTGAAGTATATACCTCTCCTCTGGAGATGATATGTAATACGCAGAACTCTAACAATCCTTTTCGCATTTGTATCTGAGTATTTGCCACATTCATTAGTAGGGTGATTAGATGTGATGTTGCAGGAAATTGATTCCCTTTAGGCTATGCTAGTTTAGAAAAATGATACCAATAATTCCTGTACTACCTTGTATTACCTATTTCCTTGCGTTGTATAGCAAAATTGTGTGGGCACAAAACAAACAATGGCTCTTAAATGGAAATTAAAGCCTATTTCATGTTTACTTATTTCTCAAAAGTTTTTTCTCAAAGAATTCTACTCAGAATCCATCCCTACAAAAAATTTCAATTTGCGTACATTATTGTGTTCAGATATGGACACTCTCAACTCTTACCTCTCACTTTTTTAATAAATTAGAAATCAATCGGTATACCTAGACTAAAATGATTTATTTTGGGAAGTGAACTACGAAAAATTACGTCTATTTTTTATTTTAATCTTGGGCTTGCCCTTTTTAGGATTTCCCACCAAGTTATTTTCTCAAAGCTTAGCGCCTAAATATTCCAATGAATTTCTCAACATAGGAGTGGGGGCGAGAGCTCTTGGAATGGGAGGAGCTCAGGTCTCTGCGGTTCGGGATGTGACTGCCGCCTATTGGAACCCGGCCGCTTTGATGGGAATTCAAAGTAAATATGAATTTAGCCTCATGCACTCGGAATACTTCGCTGGGGTAGCACAATACGATTATTTAGGTTTTTCCACCCCTGTTAAAGATCAAAATCAAATTGCCATCTCATTAATCCGGTTTGGCGTGGATGATATTCCAGATACCCGATTTCTTTACGATGCCAATGGAGCATTAAATTACGATAACATACAATTTTTCAATGCTGCGGATTATGCCATGTTGCTGAGTTTTGCCCGAGATCTATCTGATCATTTTAAAGTCGGAATGAATGCTAAAGTGGTGCATAGAAATGTGGGTAAATTTGCGCAAGCATGGGGCTTTGGTCTCGATGTAGGTGGAATCTATGTTAAGGATAAGCTAACGCTAGGTCTGATGGTGCGTGATATCACTACAACATTTAATGTTTGGTCACACAATGCCGAATTAGTTAGAGATATCTATGCTCAGACCGATAATGAAGTTCCACTCAACTCAGTGGAAATCACTCTCCCTAAAGCGATATCAAGTATTGCCTATGATTGGGATTTAGGCTCCAGGTTCAATTTGCTGACGGTGCTGGATTTGGACATGACGTTTGACGGCAAGCGGAATACGTTAGTATCGTCCGATGCGATCAGTATTGATCCCAAATTTGGATTGGAAGCCGGATTTCAGCAGATCGCTTTCATTCGGGCTGGAATTGGCAACTTTCAGTATATCAAAGATTTTCAAGGAGCAAAAAGTTTGAATATGCAACCCAGCATGGGGCTGGGTGTCATTATAAGTGAGAGGTTTCAGATTGACTATGCGCTCTCAGATATTGGAAATGTCTCGGATACCCCTTATTCGCATATTTTTAGTGTAAAAGTAAGTTTGGAAAAGCTGGACCCTAACTTTCGAAAATTTAAAAGCTGGTCTAAATGATAAGAAATCTACTCTTTTTACTTTTTGCATTTTTTCACCTAACAGAAAGTCTCCTGGCTCAGCAAACCCCTTGGTATTCTTATGATCAGGTGTATTATAAAATTCCAACTGCTCAGGATGGAATCTATCGTGTTTCAGCAGAGGCGCTGAAGAATTCCGGAGTTGCGATTAATTCCATTGACCCCAGAGATATACGGCTTTATCATCGAGGTCAGGAAGTGGCAGTCTATATTTCCGGTGAGAACGATGGCAAATTTGACCAAGGCGATTACCTTGACTTCTATGGATTAAGAAATGATGGCACACTGGATCATTTAATCTATGAATCCGATACCCTTCCTAATCCTTACTACAATACTCATACTGACTCTACGGCGTTTTTTCTAACCATCACCGCTGGGCAAAATGGGAGAAGAATGCGTCAAAGAGCTGCTCCTGATGCAAATGCCCCCGTTTCTACACGCTATTTGACAGAGAAACTACAGGTGTTTTCGGAGCAGTATTCGTTGGGCATATCGTATTCACTTGGGTTTCACTTGGCAAATTATGATCAAGGTCAAGGCTGGATGTCAGCAGTGATTACCAAAGGTAAAACCCGTCAGATTACCTTTGCGGAGAATGGATCAGTTCCTAACTCAGGATCTGCGTCTTTGGAAATTGGTTTGGTCGGTCGCTCAGCAAATGCACACATAGCCACCATCTCCGCTGGACCAACTGCTGCTAATCAACGGGTGATCCGAACAATTAATTTTAGCGGCTACAATTATCCTCAATTGAAATTGGATTTGGCAATGTCGGACTTCAATTCAGAGGGTAGCATTGTGCTCAGTGTGCAATCCTCCGGTACCGAAAATGTGGATAATATGTCAGTGAGCTACGCAAAAATCAACTACCATAAGAATGTAACTAGCGGGGATTTTGGAACTGAATTATATATTTCTCCTCCAAATAATCAACGAATTACACTTTCGGGTTTGTCAGGAACCTATGCAGCAATTGACATTTCTGATCCGATAACTCCCGAGAAGGTTAATTTCTCATCCGCAGGAAACAGCTTGAATTTCCAGTCAGCAATTGCAACTGATACGAGTAAAATTTGGCTTCAGAATGAAGAGACTTTAATCCGAGTTGAGCAGCTAGAGAAAATTAAATTCAGGAATTACTTGGGCCAAGCTTCTAATTATATAGTGCTAGGGCATCATGCATTAGAAAAGGCAGCCAATCAATTTCAGAATCCGCTGAAAGCTTATGCAGCTCACAGAGCTTCCCCTGCTGGTGGAGGTTTTGATACCTTGACAGTGTTTGTGGAGGATTTGTATAATCAGTTTGGGTATGGAGAAAAGTCGCCTGTCGCCATCTATGAATTTTTTAGAGCATATTATCCAGTGCATAAACCGACGCATGTCTTGTTGGCAGGAAGATCACTTGCCATTTATTCCTCAGCAAGAGTAGCGGGAGTTACCTCTTTTTACCGTACCAACCCATCCGCTTTCAATTTTCAGGATTTGATCCCTCCCGGAGGATATCCTTTTTCTGATAATGTGTTTGTGATTGGACTAGACCCGACCAAGCCGAACATCCCAGCTATGGCTATCGGTAGAATTCCGGCAAAGAATTCACAGCAACTGGCTGATTACCTAGGCAAAGCAATCGAAAAAGATGCCGTTGGACTGTCTCAGGCTTGGCAAAAAGAGTTGATTCATCTTAGCGGAGGAGAATCAGAATTTGAGTTGGACAGGTATTTCAACTTCCTCAATGGATTCAAGACCATTGCAGAAGGTCCTTTCTTGGGCGGAAATGTGACTACCTACCGAAAGCGATCCAATTCCACCATTGAGATAATTGACATTACAGGGGATCTCAACGAAGGCAGATCTTTTCTGACCTTCTTCGGACACGGAGCACCGACGGTGATTGATATAGAGATTGGCTTTGCATCCGATCCGACGCTGAACTATCAGAATAAAGGAAAGTATCCAGTCATGCTTTTTAATGGTTGTGATTATGGAAGTGCCTTTGGTTACAATTACACCCAAAGTGAAGATTGGGTGATCACGCCGGACAAGGGTGCCGCAGCAGTTTTAGCCAATTCTTCCATCGGAGTGGATGTCTTTTTGAGAAGGTACTCAGACCTATTTTATAAGAAAGCTTTTGCAGATAGTAAGCTTATCTATCGTACGCTTGGCGAGGTGAAGCGTGAGACTGAGGAGGCTTATGTAACGAACTATGGTACTAATCCTCTGAGCTACTCTCACATGGAGCAGATGGTAACTTTTGGAGATCCGGGTCTGAAAATTTTCCCGGCAGACAAAGCAGATTACGCGGTGCAGATCGATGAGGTATTTGTAAGAAGTTTTGATGAAACTCCGATTTCAGCGCTTTCTGACAGTTTGCAGTTGAGTTTTGTGCTGAGAAATATCGGTCGGGTAGATACTGATTCGATAGAATATAAGATTAGCAGACAGTTGCCAGACGGGGAATTAGAAATTTTTGATCCCATAAAAATCCCTTATATCTCAAGAGTGGATACGCTGTACTTTACTATCCCAAATACCGCAAGAAACTCTGCCGGTGAAAACACCTTTATTATTGAAGTCAATCCCAAAATGCTGGTGAAAGAAATGACCTTCACTAATAATAAAGTGAGTTTTATAAAGTTTGTTCCGCTGAGTGGCACCTTGAATCTTTTCCCATTGAATTATGGAATTGTAAATGAAAATCAAGTAAACATGGTTGCTCAGATTCCCGGTAGAAGTATCAAGGAACGCACCGTGATCCTACAGTTGGATACTGCAGCTCAATTCAATTCTGCTTTTAGGAAAGAGATTAGAGTCACCACCAAAGATATCGCCGAATGGCCGGTTTCATTGGTAAATTTCACTGATAGCACCACCTTATTTTGGCGCAGCAAATTCCAGGAAATTCAGACAGGAGAAGCAGATGTGTGGACCAGTTCCAGTTTCTCATACATTCCTGAAGGGCCAGAAGGATGGACCCAGCGCACAAAAGATCAGTTGGACGACAATCAACTGACAAACTTGGAGATCAATCCTGCAAATAAATCCTGGAGGTATTTGGAGCAAAAGCTTGGCTTTGAAGTATTCACCGTTGGTGCGGCAGTAGATACGCTATCCTATCGAAATACCCAATTCTATGTAGACCAGATTCCTCAGATCATCGATAATGTAAATAATGCCAACAGCCGCCTCTGTCCAAATGGGTCGTTGGGCTTGGTGGCTTTTGAGCAAAAAAGCCTGATGCCTTACTTAGCTATTCCTGTTCCCGGGTTTGATATTTTGGATGCCCGAGCCTGTGGAAGAGTGCCTCAGATGATCCAAAGTATTCAAAACGCTTGGATCACAACCCCCGGCCAAATGATGCTCATTAATTATGTAGACAATGTGAAAACGGGAGATTACGTGGTGCTTTTTTCCGTTGGAAAGGTGACGTTTGAATCTTGGCCAGATATTGCCATTGAAAAAGTAAAGGAGTTGGGCGCCAGTGAAGCGACATTAAGAGCAATGAAAAACGGGGATCCTTATATTCTTTATGGCAGAAAAGGAATGCGTCCGGGTGAGGCCATTGAGATCGTAGGAAACAAAGACTTGGAGGTGCCAGCCAATCAGCAGACGGTTTCATTTGACACCGAACTCTCGGGCTATCTTACTTCAGGAGTTATTCTGACACCTAGGGTTGGGCCTGCTTCTTCGTGGGAGCGATTTTTTCAGAATGTCAATGTTAGGAGCTGGATCAATGAGGAAGAGAAAACATTTTTTGACGTCATAGGAGTAAAAGAAAACGGCGAGGAAGAAGTGTTGATAGGCAATTCCTATGATCAGGAATTGGATCTGGCATTCATCAACCCAGACATTTATCCCTATTTGAAATTGCGCTATTCCATGAATGATAAGGAATCTACCGCGGCAGCCCAACTTGACAAGTGGCAGGTGAATTACATTGGCGTTCCGGAAGGAGTTTTATTACTCAAATCAACTAAGGAACAGCTGATGCTGCAGGAAGGAGAAACGGGGGAGATGGATCTTCTATTTAAGAATGTGTCCAAGTACAACTTTCTGGACTCCATTCAGGTGAATTGGAAGTTGACCAATGTCACCACCAATAAAGTAGAGAATTTCACCAAAAAATTCCCAGCCTTAAAAGCAGGGGAGTCGTTTGATTTTTCCATTGAATTCAACTCCATTGGCAAAGCAGGAAAAACCAGCGTAGAAGTTTTTGCGAATCCTATGATTCAGCGCGAGCAGACGTTTAAGAATAACCAGTTGGATGTAGCTTCCTATTTTGTGGTGGAAGGAGACAATTCCACGACCTTACTCGATGTGAATTTCGATGGAATCTATATTATGGATGGAGATATCGTGTCTCCGAACGTGCTGATCACGGCACTGCTAAAAAATGAAGAAACCTTAATATATAAAAAAGACACCGTAGGACTGGAGCTTTTCATCAAGCCCAACTGTGAGACTTGCGAATTTAAACGCGTCAATTTCTCCAATCCCAACCTGACTTGGTCACCGGCATCTGCAGACGAGGATTTCAAGGTTTCGCTGCTTGCAGGCCCGCTGGAAGATGGGATGTACACGCTGCGAATTGCAAATGTGGATTCTGCTGAGCCATATGAGATTACTTTTGAGGTGATCAACGAATCTCAGATCACGAATTTTTATCCGTATCCAAATCCTTTCAGCACGAGTGTGCGGTTTGTATTTACTGTCACGGGATCTGAGGTGCCCGATGAAATCAAGATTCAGATCATGACCGTCACGGGCAAAGTCGTTCGGGAAATTTTGCAAAATGAGTTGGGAGCAATCCGAATCGGCAATAACCTCTCTGAGTACGCGTGGAACGGCAAAGATGAGTTTGGAGATCAACTGGCAAATGGAGTCTATATTTATCGGGTGATGATCCGTAAAAACGGCCAATTCATGGAGCACAGAGCCACTGCCGGCGACAAAGCATTTAAGAAGGGATACGGAAAGATGTATTTGTTGAGGTAAGGAGAATCACGTCATTGCCAAATGGATGATCAAAGTAATCGGGAGAGAGAGTTAAAAATAACAAGTAATAAAGGTACATCTACTTGGCTAGATTGGGTAGGTAGAGATACAAAAGGTATAGCAATAAAGAAGTTGGCAGTGATTGTTGAAAAAATCTCGAATTTAAATGAAAAATCAGAGAATAGAAAGTACGAAAAAGTCTAAATTATCGGAATTTAACTTAGAAGAAATTCGAGGTTGGACAATTGATAGAATGTATCAAATCGAATCAAAAATTAATTTTATTATTACTGAATATTTTAAACCCGAAAAAAAAGAAGATTTCGAAAAAATAATACTGAATTCATCGATTATATCAATTGGTGGAAAGATGAAAATATTGCGAAACATAAAATCTTTCGATAAAAAAATAATTGAAAAGATCGGAAAATTTTCTTCGATAAGAAATGCATTTGCTCACTTACCAATTACAGAAAGTATTCATATAAAAATAAATAAAGATGAAAAAGATGAATTCGAAAGTTCAGAAATATCTAAAATACTAAGTCAAATTGAGGTAATGAATTCTAGCGGAGAATTGAAAATAAGAAATGCTAAAGAACTAATTGCCGAATTTTTTGAATTGAATAAAGAACTAACTGAATATCTTTTGAATTACAACCACAGCTAACAACTAGGTTTTCGTGCGGCTTGCAAAGCCAAGAATGAAATCGTGGTTGCACAGCCTGCCCCGATTATATCGGGGAAACCGGAGAGGTTCTTATGGGGATTGAGTCAGCTTTCAAGTTTTTTTTATGCAAGAAGTAGGTTTAAAAATGGGATGTTAGACGCCCGTTCTTCTCAAAAATTAGATTTCCTACAATTCATAAACTCTTCCAGCCCCGTTTTGGAATGGATTTTTTAGGGTTAGGGCATAGCTATGCAAGCCCAAGCATTTTTGGGGTTTAATAAGTATGAATTTTAGGGAGATAGCTGCTTTTTGGCGGCCCGTGTTTGGGTATTCGCTGTATGCTGACCAAGGTTTCTTTGTCGCAGCAAGCACAATATCTTGGATTGTAGACTTCTAGTATTCTGGGTTCTTTCTCTGGAAGTGGGATTCCTAGTTGTTGGTGAATCAATGGAATCGTCACTGCTTTAGTTGAACTTCCAAGTATGCCGAAGTGTCGGATCCTTACCAGCTCTCTGGGCAGAATCCCGATTCTCGGGACAGGTAATGCATAGAAAGCCTTCATATAAATTCCAGATTGTCGAGCTTCATTTCCAGCTTCTGGGCTCCCTGTCTGCAGTCTTTGTAACTGAATGTAGTTTGCTTTTGGTTAATGTCCAGAATCCGGTGATTGGAGATGGCTACTTTGTGGGTACTTGCCTCACGAAGGGCAGGTATCTATCAACGTATTCCAATACTCCTTTGGGATAGCCAAAAGGCCTTTTGGCGAATACCACCCATTCTTTTTGGAACAACGCATTGATCAGTTCCTTATCGGGGTTGATTCTGGATTTTAGAGCTTTCACATACTTGGCTCGGAATACTTTGCTCATCGCCTTCATCGGAAACAGATATTTGTCTTTACGCTAGACTTCCTCCAAGTCTGGATGAGATTCTCTTTCCTGCCTACCTGCAGGCAGGTTTTTCATGATTGATAGGAGGTTAAGAATGAATTAGAAAGTTACGGCCTTCTGGCTGCTCTTGAAACTACCGCAGGTTTAGTGCACAAAAGTATATAAGCTATGACTTGGACTGTGCTCATTTGGAAAGGTTCGTACTAAAACACGCCACAGCTCATATACAAACACGTTGTATGCACTTTGAGAAAAATTTTCTTAGTATACCAATTTTTGGTATATTTAAGTCAAATACTAATTAAATGAACAAAAACACATCTATATCACTCGGAGATTATTTCGAACAATTCGTCCAAAGTAGCATAAGTAAAGGAAGATTTAAAAATGTTAGCGAAGTCATACGTGCTGGATTAAGACTTTTAGAAGAGGAAGAAAATAAAGTGATTGCTTTAAAAAACGCAATTCAAGAAGGGATTGACAGCGGAGTAGCTCACGACTTTGACCCCAAAAAACATCTTGAATCTCTAAAGGCGAAAAAACACTCGAATGGCTGAATTTAAGTTGACAAACAAAGCTGTTGAGGATTTATCAATGATTTGGGATTACACATTTGAAGTTTGGTCGGAAAACAAGCTGACAAATATTACGATGAACTAATTTCAAGTTGTCAAGAAATTTCTGAAAATCCAGATATGGGAAAAAACTACGAAGGAATATCAAAGCAACTTTTCGGAATGAAGGTAAATCGACATATAATATTTTACCGAATTTTAAGTGAAAGTTCTGTCGAAATAACGAGAATATTACACGAGAGAATGGATTTGAAGAAAAGAATATAGGAATAAAAACTGCACACAACAACTAGGTTTTCGTTGCGTGCGTAGCACGAACAATGAAACCGGGTTTGCAATCAATATGAAATTTGGTCAGATGCTATTTTTCTTTAAAATCCTTAAATCTCATGTTTACGTTGCACCGAAGGTGCCAAACCATTCATGACCCTGCACCCGAGTGCTGGGAGAAGGTGACAAATTAATGACCCATAGCCCTGGGAGGGCGGAACATCCCAGTTACACCCTTTCGGGGCTCCTATCTTGTATTAGTTCTATACCCCCGGATTTGCCGAGGGTCATGGATCGTTTCAATCCTTCGGATCTTTTTCGGACTGATTTACATCCATGAATCTAGATATACGATAAATTTGGCTACTGGCAGAAAAGCGGATATACATTAAAAAAATGTTCTGATCCCCTATAACCTAAACTTTTTCTTTTAAGCGCAAGTTTGAAAAACGGACCAAGCACTTTCAAATTAATTTCTGATGTACCTTATTGCAACGTTATTAGCTCGTCAGAAGTCGGATTTAGTTTTGAGTATAATTTTCCACCACACATAGAATAGACTTAGAAAACGATTTATTATTTCTTTCCTATCTATCAAATTAATGAAAATATGCCGCAAGAATTTATCAGCGAACCAATACTTACTGGAGAGTTGGCTGCCAAAATAGCGCAGGCTGCCTTTGTGCAAGCTAAAATTGACCAGTTGAATGTTACCGTAACCGTAGTTGACAGATCTGGGCAGACGCTTGCTGTGCTGAGACATCAAGCTGCTGGAGTACATACGTTGAGGGCGAGCTATAAAAAAGCATTTACTGCCTGCTCTCAAAAAAGAGAAACTGCTGAAATCGCCAAGGGAATTAGGGAAGGATCCATCCCCGAAGATATCCGCTACCTGGATGAAAATTTCCTAGCCATGGACGGTGGCGTTCCGATTTTTATAATGGGTATAGTGGTCGGTGGAATAGGGGTCGGAGGAGCTCATGGAAGCGAAGATGTCCGAGTTGCTAAAGCGGGTTTGGAAGCTCTTAATCAGTAACCTTTTTTTCATCGATCTATCACTTACCAAGAACGCTTATGCAATCTAAATAGCCATCTCAGCAAATAATGTATTCAACTCTGAAGAATTTACTAAGAAGCAACTCTGAAATAGATGATAAAACACTTGACAAAATTTGTTCATTTTTTAGCGTAATTAAAACCAAGAGAAATCAACTTTTATTAAATTTTGACCAAGTCTCAAAGCATTATTATTTCATAAATAAGGGTTGCGTTCGCCTATTTACAACCTCTAAAGATGGAAGTGAATATTCAAGATATTTTGCCTTTGAAGGAAGTTTTGTCACTGCCTTACCAAGTTTTATAGATCAAAAGCCAGCTGAAGAATATTTACAGACGATTCAAAATTCTGAATTGTTGTGCATATCAAGAGTCGATTTCTATAGCCTGGTCAATGAAATTCCTCAGTTTGCTAAGCTATATACTGGTATTCTAGAGCTCGGTTTTATAGTTGCCCAAAAAAGAATTTATGGATTTCAGGGTTTCGATGCTTTGGAAAAAGTTAAATGGGTAATTAAAGATCAGCCTCAGTTGTTGCTCCGCGTTTCAAACAAAATAGTAGCTTCTTATTTAGGCATGTCTCCTTCGACCCTGAGCAGAATAAAATCTAAATTGTAAAACGTTGACTTGGAGCAACTTTTTTGATTTTTAGAAGCAATATCTTTGCATAAACAACCTCTTTATGCGAACGCTACTATTAATTCTGCTTCTGATTCCTTTTATAAATGTTGGGCAAATTAAGTCTAAATCCGACCGATCGCTTTTGCCCGTCAGCAGCTACGTCAAACCTGTGGATAATCTAACATTAGAGGCTGCATTTGAGTTAACGAAACGCGTAAATGAATCGGCTGCTACTTTTGGTAAGCAGGTATCCATTGCAATTCTAGATGCTTCAGGAACGATTATTTTACTTGTTCGAGGGAATGACGTCGGGCCTCACAATACTGAAGCTGCGAGAAGGAAGGCGTATACCTCTTTATCCACCAAAACGGCAACTCTTGAATTGTTGAGAAATGCAGAAATGAATTCAGACTCAAAAAACTTGAATTCACTCCCAGAATTATTGCTGCTAAGCGGTGGCTCACCCATTTGGTATAAAGGTTCAGTAATTGGAAGCATTGGAGTTGCAGCTGGTGGAAGTGCAGAAAATGATGATTTTATCGCAAAATCTGCCCAAATCCTTGAATTAGGAATAACCACAATACAATAAACTTAACTAGATCACAGACAATGAAAAAATTAATCTTAACACTGACTTTAGCGATGTTTTCAGCAGTGTTGGTTGCCCAAAGTGACTACCAACTATCAAGTCACATTCTTGATGTGTCAAAAGGAATGCCTGCAGCTGGTATTTCTATCAGATTAGAAAAATACAATGAGGATGCCAAAACCTGGTCTTATGTGGACGAAAAAATCACGGATGAGAACGGTAGAATCCCAGATTTTCTAGGCTCAGAAAAATCGAATCTTGGAATCTACAAGCTTACTTATTTAACAAGCGACTATTTTAAAAAGAGCAATGTGGAAAGTTTTTATCCTTTCATAGAGGTTGTATTCCAGATTAATGATAAAAGCCATTACCACGTTCCAATTACACTTTCCGCCTTTGGATACTCGACATATAGAGGGAATTAATTCATGGGGGACATTTCTTTATTTCAAATCTTCCCATTTTTTAACATCTAGCTCTTATTTGAAATATGGTTCAATGACCTATTTTAAAGGGATGTAATATTCTCTCAAGAGTTATAGGAATTAAAAATCATCCTTTCAAAATTTGTGTTGAAGGGATGATTTTATTTTGCAATATATGATTGTCAAATATGTGTATCCGCTTTTCTACCAGTAAGGAAGCAAAATAAACACATTATATGGGGTGAGTAATTAAGATAACTGGCATCGTTACATATAATTAGATGCTCATAAATATCATCTTTTAAAGGAATGATGGGATACAAGTATTTTTTTTCCATTTTTAATACCTAAACATATAATCACGATGTATTCCTAAATAGCTTCAGTCATCATTTAAATTGTGAGATTATACAGAATCTTGCAGTAAAAAATTTATAAAATTTTAAATCTAAAGAATTCGCTTAATGGCAGAATAGCGTGTATACAGAAAAAATAGTAATCCGCTGAGGCATTGAATGACCATTTTCAACTTACGTTGATTGCCCAAATCAAAACATTTCTACTTGATACAAGCTTTACAATTGGAATAGAATAATCAATTAGGCCATCTGAATGCAATGGTTTTAGCAAAGTAAAGTGACGATGACAGAGATAGAAATAGATCGAATAATAGAAATGGCTTGGGAAGATAGAACTCCTTTTGAAGCCATTGAATCACAATTTGGAGTTTCGGAGGCAGAAGTGATAAAGCTGATGCGGACGGAGTTGAAGGAAAGTTCTTTTAGAATGTGGCGGAAGAGAGTAAATAGTGGAGTAAGCCAGAAGCACCTGAAAAAAAGAAATTCAGAGATCTCCAGATTCAAATGCACTAGACAGCATGGTATTTCCAACAATAAAATCACCTAGTGAAATCACAAATATTGGGTGGCGGCAAGCATCAGCTCATGGTTGCTAGAGAAGTAAATTACAACAAGTACAGAGTAATGTATCTATAAACCTTACAATGCAGTTACAAAAAGAAGAGATTGAAAGTCTGGAGCATAAGTTTAAACTGAATTTGATCAACTCGATTTCAGGAGTTAAGCCGGCAAACCTGATAGGAACGAGATCCTTAGATAATAAGGAGAATGTCGCTATTTTTTCATCGGTAGTGCATTTGGGTTCGAGTCCTGCACAATTGGCTTTCATCATGCGTCCACAGACCGATATTCCTAGAGACACCTATCCCAATATTTTGGAAACCGGCTATTATACGATCAACCATGTGTCAGAATCATTTATCCAAAAGGCGCATTATACCTCAGCCAAATTGAAGAAAGGTGCTTCTGAATTTGATCGTATGAACTTAGAAAAGGAATACAATGGTGATTTTCACGCACCTTTTGTAAAAGAAAGTGTAGTAAAAATTGGCATGAAATATAGGTCTAGCATTCCACTGCCAAACGGATGCATTTTTGTGATTGGAGAGGTGGAATTGATTGTGATCCCTGATCATGTGATCAATGACTTGGGACAATTGAATCTGGAAAGCTATTCCGGAGTGGGGATTTCAGGACTTAATACCTATTATGGATTGAATAAATTAAATGCTTTTCCTTATGTCAGGGAAGATGAAATACCTGATTTCCAATGAAAAAAGCCGACTTACCTACCAAAGTATGCCTGGTGTGCAAACGGCCTTTTGCCTGGCGAAAAAAGTGGGAAAAAAATTGGGATGAGGTAAAATATTGCAGTGAGAAGTGTCGGAGAAATAAAACGTCCAACTCTTGATCACACTTTTTTCTTCAAATACCCATATATCCCAGCAACTCCTAAACTAACCAATACTAATCCAATTCCCGGTTGTAAAGGGTGTATTCGTTTATAAGTATATGTTTTTGGGAATTTCTAATCAGATATACTTTTTTTGATTATCCGATACTTTGCCAGTAACCGTAGTTTCTTTGATTAACTGGCTAGAAGACCGATGACGGAAGACCGATGTGGCGTAAATTGCTGAGTTTACCAAATTTTTTAATGCTTTTGACTCTTTACTTGCAGAAAAGCGGATATTACCCATACTTTTTTAATACTATATTAGTATATACTTTAGTCGATTAATAATTCGTAAAAATGAAAACTTTATCATTAAAAATAGATAGTTCCATTTTTGAAGAAACTGAAAAAATTGTTTCTCAATTAAAAAAACCTAGAAACAGGTATATCAATGAAGCCATTGAATTTTATAACCGTTTTCAAAGGCGTCAACTTCTTGAGGAAAGACTCAAAAAAGAGTCCAAGTTAGTACAAAATGAATCCATGAAAGTTCTTAAAGAATTTGAGAAAATTGATTATGAAAATTAATCAATAAGAAATTTGGATTGCGGACCTAAATCCAAAAATTGCAACAGAGCCAGGAAAAACTAGACCTGTGTTAATCATACAGACCAACTTATTGAATAGTATTCCGCATCCATCAACCATTATTTGTCCTATTACAACAAATATAATAGTGGGTGTAGATATTTTGAGAGTTCATTTGAAAAGTGGTAATGGCAATCTTCATCAGGACTGTGACGTGTTAATTGATCAAATTCGGGCAATTGATAATAAGAGATTAATAAAAAAGGTAGGAAAACTTCCTTCTCATCTGATTGAGAATGCAACGGAAAACTTACTGACTGTACTTGATTTGGAATAGGTAGAAATTTATAGATGTTGATCTTGGAAACATTCATCTTAGCATCTCTCAAATGATGTTTTTTACTTTTTTTTCTTCAAATACCCATAAATTCCAGCAATTCCTATACTAACCAACACTAATCCAATTCCCCATTGTAAAGGGGTGTTCATAGACTGCTTGGCTGCAAGATAGGAACTAGCGACTACGCCTGCGGCAAAAGCAAGAACTGTTCGAGTCAGCATTCCAGGAATCCCAAAAATCAAAACTTTCATTAAGCTAACATTCAGTGAAGCAAATATGAAATTGGAAACAGCAAACGGAACAATTGGGCTTATTCTCACAAAGAAAACCAGTGATCCTTCATTATCTTTTCTTGCCTCAACCGCTTTATAGAGTTTTGGATTTTTTTGAAATAGCTTTTCTGTCAATCCAAAATTGATCTTTTTACCTAGCAAATAGCCAATTACTGAAGCCAGTGAATATCCAAGGATAAGAAAGGGTAAGGCAATCCATCCAAAATAATATCCTGATGCCAATGCGATTAAAGTAGTAGGTAAAAGTGCAAGCCCCATCAAAAGCGCTCCTGACACAGTATAAATTAGGATGTCTAATGGAGTTGACAGTTGAAAATTTTCCAGAAAATCGTAATTAACCGCAAAAATTGTACTTCCAATAAATGGCATAAGTGTGATCCAAAGCCATGCTATGATTCCTTTTGGATGCGTTGCGAAGTACCGTTGTATAGTGTTGAATATCCTACTGTTTTTTATCATCTTTGGCTAGACGTAGGTTTTTTTTGCACCCAGAAAGCCTGCAAGTTTAGCACTCTAAACTTAAAGTCAGGCTGAAAATTGTGAAAGGTTTCTGATTGAAAGTCTAAAATAATATAAACCAACTGTATATGAAATTTGGAACGAAAGCACTTCATGCAGGAATAGAACCAGATCCAACCACTGGAGCCATCATGACCCCAATCTATCAGACTTCTACCTATGTGCAGAAATCACTGGGCGACCACAGTGGTTATGCATATTCCCGAACTCACAATCCAACCCGAACAGCTTTGCAGAATAACCTCGCTGCTTTGGAAAACGGTAAGCATGGATTATGTTTTTCATCCGGGTTGGGAGCTATTGATGCGGTCATTAAATTGTTTAATCCAGGAGACGAGATTATAAGTACAAATGATCTTTATGGAGGGACCTACCGGCTTTTCACCAAAGTTTATGAGAAATTTGGGATTAAATTTCACTTCGTGCCAATGAATGATACAGATGCAGTGGCATCAAAGATCAATGAAAACACCAAAATGATATGGGTGGAGACGCCAACTAATCCGATGATGAATATCGTTGATCTGGAAGCCATTGGGAAGCTAAGCAAAAAACATAAGGTGTTATTCGCAGTAGACAATACTTTTGCTTCTCCCTATCTTCAAAATCCTCTTGATTTCGGAGCTGACATTGTCATGCACTCAGTTACAAAATATTTGGGTGGGCACTCGGATGTGGTCATGGGTGCATTAGTGGTCAACGATGATCAATTAGCAGCTGATCTGGCTTTTCTGCAAAATTCTTGTGGAGCTGTTCCCGGACCTCAGGATTGTTTTCTGGTTTTGAGAGGGATCAAAACACTACATCTTCGGATGGAGCGCCATTCTCAAAATGGCAAAACCATTGCGTTTTATCTGAAAAATCATCCAAAAGTAGATAAGATCTATTGGCCCGGATTTGAGGATCATCCCAATCACGACATCGCTAAGCACCAGATGCGAGATTTTGGAGGAATGATTTCCTTCACTCTGGTTGGGAATAAAGTAGAAAATGCTATCACTGTTTTAGAAAGCTTTAAGCTATTTTCTCTGGCCGAGTCTCTCGGAGGAGTAGAATCATTATGCGGTCACCCTGCAACTATGACTCACGCAAGTATGCCGAAGGAGGAACGCGAAAAGGTAGGGATAGTAGATTCACTTATCCGCTTAAGTGTAGGAGTTGAAGATGCTGAAGATCTCAAAAATGACTTGGCACATGCGTTGTCGAAGATCTGAGAATTTAATTAGTTATTTTTTTTCGTAACAGCTCGTGCCTTCAACACTCAAGAGATCATTGGTGGTTTACTGACCCGAATTTTGCTTCGCTATATTCGATGTTGATACGAAATGTGCCGTTGGCAAGGTGTGAGGGATTATTGGAATGTGCCGTTTGCACTTGGCTTACGATTATGTAATTATTCTCAATACCTTATATGAACAATTTTTCAAATAACTGTAGAAGGTTCCTAACAGAACTCTTGCTGAAGGCAAGACCTATAAAAGCGCAGAATGAAATTCTGGGTTAAAAACAGGTTGATTGTTGGAGAGTGCTGAAGGCACGATTTGGTTTATGGAAGATTTTTTTTGCGAAGGATAACGTGCCTTCAGCACTCATGGGGTCATTGGTGGTTCATTGACCCCGAATTTCGCTTCGCTGTATTAGGGATTGATACGAAATGTGCCGTTGGCACTAGGTGAGGGATTATTGGAATGTGCCGTTTGCACATGGCTTACGATTATGTAATTATTCTCAATACCTTATATGAACAATTTTTCAAATAACTGTAGAAGGTTCCTAACAGAACTCTTGCTGAAGGCAAGACCTATAAAAGCGCAGAATGAAATTCTGGGTT
>Ga0307487_1000360_pt1 | contig 35944 bp, 34 predicted proteins | sample CBIW12metaG_FD_203665 | JGI IMG/M metagenome (GOLD analysis project Ga0307487, IMG submission 203665) | Sea-ice brine microbial communities from Beaufort Sea near Barrow, Alaska, United States - CBIW 1.2 | ecosystem: Environmental > Aquatic > Marine > Coastal | place: USA: Alaska | collected... | reverse complement strand
CGGTGTCACTTCACTCTGCAATCAATGAAACCAGATCTAAACTCATGCCTATCAATGACACCAATCCTGTGGAGGAATTGGGTGATTCGTTGAAGTATTGGTATGAAAAGACCAAACGTAAAGTCACCTATGAATATGTGATTTGGGATGGGATCAATGATGATGAAAGACATGCTCGCGCCTTGGCGAAATTCTGTAAAATCATTCCTTCTAAGGTCAATCTGATCCAATATAATCCAATCGACGAGGGAGATTTTCGTCAGGCAAAACAAGAAGCTGTGGACATGTATGTGCGAATATTAGAATCTCAGGGAATAATCGCCAAAGTAAGAAAATCCCGCGGTCAGGATATTGATGCGGCTTGTGGTCAGCTGGCTAATAAAAATGAGATTGCTGAATTTGACGTAAGCTGATATTTGTTTTCCAAGTTCAATCCAGCTAAGTTTTGAATAAATTTAAAAATCCCATATTATGAAAAAAGCCTTATTGATTTTTTGCGCCACTTTTATGCTCTCTTTTGTGGGGTTGGCACAAACTCAAGAACAGGGAGATATCAGGTTTCATGCCTTAGGGACATATGGATTGAGATATCATAATTTCGGAGCAGGAGCTGGTATTGAATACTTTTTCGTTGATCACTTTGCGCTGATGCCGAGTTATACATTTGTTTTTCCAGCGGTAGGAAAGCAAAATAACTTAAGCGCTGACTTGAGATATTACGTGTCAGAAGGACCTTCTCAATTGTATTTCATGGCTGGCTATAGTCAGACTTGGCAAGACAATGAGCCGAATGGGGTGGGTAAAAAACAAAGTAGTAAAGGTGCGAATGTAGGAGTGGGCGCTTATATCAGACTAACTGAAGCAGTTGGTTTAAGCACTGAATTTCGTTTCCAAAGCCCATTCCCAAGAGAAGTTGGATTCAGAGTGGGATTGGCGTTTCCCTTGTAGAATTAAGGTTGAAAGTATCAAGACATCGGATAAGACATTACAGAATCAAGATGAAAGGTTTAAGGCACTTGAAAATGTAGTCTTATCTCTATCAACTTGATACTATCTACTAGTTACTTTTTTACTTTGGTCTTTAGTCTTCTGACTCTTCTACTTTTTCGAAAACTCAAACAACTTCCGCTTTTCTTCCTTGTTTAGCGCTTCGTAACCCCGGTCTGCGATCTTATCCAAGATGCTGTCAATTTCCTCCTGGCTGGCGTCATCAATTTTTGCTTGATTAGAAGCAGTTGGTTTGGAAGACTTTCCAAAGGCAGAAAATGTTCCTGTCGAAGACTTTGGTTTGCGATAGGAAACTTTCACATTACTTCTCCTTCCGGCGAATAGGTCCTCAAAGAAAATCCCAACTCTTTGCACTGGCACTCCCCAATCATTTCCTTTGCGCAGCTGAACAATATAAAAGTAGCCAAGTATGGCGCCTCCCAAATGAGCTAATTCACCACCGGCATTTGCACCGGCAGAATTTGCAAAAGAAAGAATTACATAGAAAATAGCGATGTATTTAATTTTGACAGCACCCAGCAGAAGCAATTGGAATGTGGTATTTGGACTTAACGTGGCAGCGCCAACTACAATGGCGAAAATCCCTGCACTGGCGCCAAGCATTAGGGATGAGTCCAAATTGGTATTGAAATAAGGAGACAGATTATAAATCACTACATAAAATAGTGCACCTGCCAGACCTCCTAAAATATATAGGTTTGCGAGTTTTCTGCTCCCCAAATACTGATGAATCAACTGACCAAACCAATATAAAAACAGCATGTTGAAAAGGACGTGGAAGATTCCCTCGTGCAAAAACATATAGGTAAAAATACTCCATGGCTGAGTTACAAATCTTGACAAAGAGGCCGGCATCATCAAGTAATGTAGTGCATTGGTGTATAGATCGCCGAGTCCTCCAATTGTCATGAAGACGCGGAATATCAACAATGCAAAAAACACCAAGATGTTGATTGCGATCAGCTTATAAAGGCTGTTGTCACTGTGCGTGAACGCATTTTTAAGATTATCCCAAAAGCTATTGTACATAATTAATAAAAGTTGTTTCTATCCTTTTTCCAGAAATAGATTAAAATTGCTCCAATAATTAAACCACTTAAATGAGCAAAATGTGCCACATTATCGTAGGGATTTTTCACCAGTATGTTATAAATGGTATACAAGGTATAAAACAACACCATATACTTTGCCTTGATCGGAATCGGCGGAAAGAGCAGCATGAGCTGAGTGTTTGGGAAGAGCATAGCAAAAGCAATCAATACTCCAAAAAGAGCGCCAGAGGCACCTACCATCGGTACCTTAGCTTGAATATCCACAATGGCATCCAAGGTTTGAGTTGCCTGATTGATTAAGTTTTTATCATCAGGATTTCGGCTATATTCATCTACAAAATCAAATACTGTACGCTGGAAAAAACCTCTGTTTTCCAAAACTAGCTTGTTGAATGCATCAGGATCTGGATTTCCTTGGAAGGCAATAACTTTTGCTTCCAAGTTATTCATTTTATAAGCAGTATATCCAGAATACATCACTCCAGATCCGATACCACAGACCATCCATAGGATCAGTAATTTTTTAGGTCCCAGAAACTGTTCTAACAGTGGTCCGAAGATCAGTAACCCAAACATGTTTCCAAACAAGTGCCAAAAGTCAGCATGCATAAACATGTATGTCACAAACTGGAAAGGTTGGAAATAGGGGCTATGAATATAATAAAGGGCAAACCACTGATTCAACTGCGGGAATAAATATGCGCTGGTTAGAAACAGCGCAATATTAGCGATGAGGAGATTTTTGACTACTGGGGTAAGATTTCTAAACATGCTATTTGCCGAAGAAAGAATGAATACTGTTTATATCTAATTTCACAAAGGTTTTGTTTCCTCCAAATCCGTAATTGGGATTTTGACAGGCAAAGAGTTGACCTACCAGAGTTTCCATTTCCTGTGAATTTAATTTTTGTCCCCGTTTTAAAGAGGATTTTCTAGCCAATGACCGTGCTAGGTTTTCCCTGGTATCCAGAGAAAGTTCGTTTTTGAAATGTTTGAATTGCTCAAGAAGACCTTCAAACAGATCTTTTTCATTTTTTATAGGGACATCTGCAGGCACTCCGTTAACGATAACGGTATTTTTACCAAACTCAGATACCACGAATCCTAAACTGTGAAGTTCGGGCATAATGTCTATCACTAACGCAAAATCCGAAGCTGCAAGATTAACGATAGGTGGAAAAAGGCACTGTTGAGAAGTGCCTTGAGCAAGTTTCAGTTGGTTGATATAGCGTTCATATAAGATGCGCTCATGGGCCGTCTGCTGATCAAGAATCAGAAATCCGCTGGACATCTGTGCCACCACATAGTTAAGCTCTACCTGGAAGGTGGTTCCGCTTTCCTCACCACTTTTTGGTCTGGAAAAAGAATCATTACCCCCTTGAGGGTTAGCCTTGCTAGAAAAAGTAAGAACTTCGGATTCTTCTCCCTGTTTTTCCCTAGTTGGGCTGGGAGAGATAGAAGACTGACCTCCTTCAAAAAGGCGTTCCCAACCCGAAGTACTTGCCTGCTTAAATTCTGGAGTATTAAAACTTTTATAACTATACTCTCGATCTACCTGTGCTTTCTTTTCAGGATCATTGTCCCACTTTTCGTTAAAATTTACATCCAAGCTGAAGTCCAATGAGGGAACTACATGATGCGCTCCCAAAGATTGCTTTACTGCTGAGCGAATTACAGCGTAAATCGTCCTTTCATCATCAAACTTAATTTCAGTTTTCGTTGGATGTACATTTATATCTATGTGCTTAGGATCGATGTCCAGAAAAAGCACATAGAAAGGTGCCTGATCAGGTTGGATCAATCCCGAGAAAGCAGAATTGACGGCGTGATGCAGATAATTGCTCTTGATGTAGCGATTGTTCACAAAGAAAAATTGATCACCTCGCGTCTTTTTGGCACTTTCTGGCTTGCCCACATATCCTTTGATCGTGACATGAGGAGTGACCTCTTCACAAGGAATTAGATTTTCTTGGTAACTTTTCCCAAATAGACTTACAATTCGTTGGCTTAGTTTACTAGGGGTAAGCGAATACACCTCCAGATCCTGCTGAAAAAGTGTAAACGCAATTTCTGAATAGGAAAGAGCAACCCGCTGAAATTCTTCAACAATGTGTTTCATCTCCACAGGATTGGATTTGAGGAAATTTCTTCTTGCCGGCACGTTGAAAAAAAGATTTTTCATAGCTACCGAAGTGCCTTGCTTTCCTGCAAAAGGCTCTTGTTTTTTTACTTCAGAACCTTCAATTTGAATCATAGTTCCCAAGTCTTTGTCGGCTTGTTGTGTTTTCAATTCTACCTGAGCCACCGCGGCAATAGAAGCTAGAGCCTCACCGCGAAAACCGAAAGTACGAATTGAAAAAAGATCCTTGGAAGTTCTGATTTTAGAAGTTGCATGTCTTTCAAAGCTCATCCTAGCATCTGTCTGAGACATTCCTTTGCCATTGTCAATTACCTGAATCAGCTGTTTTCCAGCATCTTTGATGACAACTTGGACGTGGGTTGCCCCTGCATCCACTGCATTTTCCAAAAGTTCCTTGAGTGCAGATGCTGGTCTTTGTACTACCTCTCCCGCAGCGATTTGATTAGCTATCGCATCTGGCAGGAGTTGGATTACATCATCCATTTTTCTTTTTGGATTTGAGCTTATAGAAATAATATATTGCCCCACCCAGTGCTGCCGCATAAGCCATATATTCAAATATGACGGGACCTATATAAATATACCCGAAAATTGTACCTACAAGGAATAGAAAAATGAAGGTACGGATCATCGCAGTGGACGTAAACATAGAAGCACCTTCACGTTCTCTGATTCCCCGATACTGTGCAAAAGATCCACGTATTCCGGATCCATAGCTACCCACATCTGGATTTCCATCCGTCTTCTGCAAAAGTCCTTGCGCTTCCAATTCCTTTTTGATCTGAGAAGTTCTCTGTTCGATTTCTTCCCGCACCGGATCATAATATCTTGGTTTGATATCAAATCTCATTGGAGCGGCAGTACGAAATATGGATGGAAATTTCATGAGGATGTAATTTTAGAGTAAGTCTCAGGTATGGTAAATGCTCAGACAAGTAATAAGTTCCTGTTAAATGACCAGATATCAAATTTATGGTCTTTTTAACCTATTTCCTGACTCTTTTATAGGTTTACTTTCTGTAACTTTATTTCTGAGCTGTCACCCAAAGGCAAACTTAGCTCTTGAAGTTGGACAAATATATGCCAGCTGAAGTACAAATTTATTTAGAAAGTTAAGGATTAAAAATTTACCCAAATATGAGCAGTAAGCTTTGGAGAGTATTGGCGGTTGGATGTATTGCGCTTACTTTTTCCTCCGGAAAATTCGAAGAGTCTTTGCAGGTAGGCGATCCACTCACTACATCAGACTCGGTCGCACAGTTGGTATGGGTAGACTCGGTCTTTAATAGCCTGTCTTTAGATGAGCGATTGGGACAGCTTTTTATGGTTGCAGCATATTCCAACAAAGATCAAAACCACGTAGATGAGATTAGTAAGTTGGTGAAGGAGGAAAATTTAGGGGGACTTATATTTTTTCAGGGAGGTCCGGATAGACAGGCTAGACTGACTAATTATTATCAAGCCCAATCGAAAACCCCCCTATTAATTGCCATGGATGCAGAATGGGGAATCAGTATGCGTCTGGATTCTGTGCCTGATTTTCCCAAAGCCATGACATTGGGGGCGGTTCAAGATCAAAAGCTGATCTATGCTATGGGAAAGGAGATGGCCAGACAATTTAAGGTGCTGGGTATGCATATCAATTTTGCTCCAGTGGTAGATGTCAACTCCAATCCCGAAAATCCGGTGATCGGTTATCGGGCTTTTGGAGGAGATAGGGAAGTGGTCGCCACACATGCCGTTTCGTATATGAAAGGCCTACAGGAAAATGGAATAATTGCCAATGCAAAGCACTTTCCAGGGCACGGTGATACCGAGGCAGATAGCCATTTTTCACTCCCAGTAATCAAAAATCCAGAACAAAGAATTTGGCAGGTGGATTTGTATCCTTATAAAGAGCTTTTCAAAGAGAATTTAATGTCTGTCATGGTGGCGCATCTGAATGTTCCAAGTTTGGATGATTCTGGGAACACGCCAACCAGTCTTTCCAAAAAGGTAGTCACTGACTTATTGCAAAATACGATGAATTTTCAAGGATTAATTTTCACTGATGCCTTGAATATGAAAGGGGTGGCTATTGCAAATGCACCTGGTGAAGTTGATCTAAAAGCACTTTTAGCAGGTAATGATGTCCTTCTTTATTCTCAGGATGTGCCAAAAGCAAAGATTTTGATCAAGGGAGCTATTGCAGAGGGAAAGATTTCTGAAAAGGAAGTAAACCGTAGAATCAAGAAAATTCTTAAAGCCAAATATTGGGCAGGTCTTAATAGGTATAGACCAATCGATACCTATCACTTGGCAGAGCGACTCACTACTCCCGAGACTAAAATTATTACCGAGAAACTGTATGCAGATGCGATTACCATAGCAGCTAACAAAGGCAATATATTACCCTTTGAGCACTTGGATTTTACGAAGTTTGCCAGCCTAAGTATTGGTGACTCGGGCACGGAATTTCAAAAATACCTGAGCAACTATGCTAAGTTTGATCATTTCAGTATTGAAAAGGCAGCAAATGAAACGACTCATTATAATACTATAAAGCAGTTGGAGGATTTTGATGTGGTGGTAGTTGGTCTGATGGGAGTGACCAATAGTCCAAGGAGAAATTTTGGAGTATCTGCAAATGACATTCAATTGATAAGAGATCTATCCAAACGACAAAAGGTAATTACCATACTTTTTGGCAATGCCTATGCCGCCCGGCAGCTGGAAGGGTTGGGGAATGTAGTTTTTGCTTTTGAGAATAATGATATCACGCAGCAGTTGGTGCCTCAGGTTTTATTTGGAGCCAGAGCTGCGCAGGGGATTTTGCCGGTGACGGTGAGCGATAGCTTTTCATTAGGAGTAGGTGGATATATGAAATCCATAGATCGTTTGGCCTATGATATTCCTGAAAGTGTAGGGTTGGATAGTAAGGTGTTGGATAAAATAGATGAGGTGGCTAATCGGGCTATCAAGATTCAGGCGGCGCCCGGCATTAGTATTTTGATAGCCAAGGACAATAAGGTTGTATTCCAAAGAGCCTATGGTCACCTAGAATATAAGGAAAGCCCCGCTGTGAATTTGGAGACTGTGTATGATCTGGCCTCTATCACCAAAGTACTGGCGACCACGCAGGCGGTGATGTTTCTGGAGAGCAGAGGTGAGTTGAACATGAGAAAGAAGCTGGTCGATTATGTTCCAGAGCTAAAAGGCACGAATAAGGCCAATCTGATCCTTGGAGATGTGATGGCACATGAAGCTGGATTGGTTGCATTTATTCCACATTATGCCAAAACGGTAGAGTCCGGACAATGGAGAGGCGATTATTATAAAACCAAATCAGAGCCAGGGTTCACCAGACCAGTTTCCAATGACATGTTTGGAATGGATGCGCTCAGAGATAGCATCTGGCATTGGACAGTGGATTCCAAGATCACACCCGTTTCCAGGGGAGCTAGCAAACATAAATATGTTTATTCTGACCTGACTATGTATCTCATGCAGGCAGTAGTGGAGAGTGTGGTCAACCAACCATTGGAGACGTTCATGGATCAAAATTTTTATGCTCCGCTTGGCCTGACTACCATGACGTTTAATCCGGCTCAGAAAATGTCCATTGACAATATTGCCCCTACTGAAAATGACATCACATTCAGAAAAAGGCAGGTACAGGGGTATGTGCATGATCCAGGAGCTGCCATGTATGGAGGCGTAGCTGGGCACGCTGGGCTTTTTGGCAAGGCAAATGATCTGGCGGTCATGATGCAGATGATGCTCAATAAAGGACATTATGGAGAGGTGAATTTAATCCGGCCGGAGACTATCGAGAAATTTACCAAGTATCAATCCAACCAAAGTAGAAGAGGGTGGGGCTGGGACAAACCTAATACAGAGAAAGGAAGTGGAGGGTCAGCTGGCGATTTAGCTCCCAAATCCACCTTTGGACATACTGGATTTACGGGAACTTGTGTATGGGCAGATCCAGAGAACGATCTGATTTATGTCTTTCTGTCCAATCGAGTCTATCCAGATGCAAATAATACAAAGCTGTATAAAGAAAATATTCGCACTGATATCCATGATATTATCTATGAGGCGATGGGGAAGCGATAATCATTTATAATTTAGCAGGAAGTTTAACTGAAAAAAAATAATATTTTTTTGGTTTATGAAGTAATTTTTTTAGAAATTCAGTGAAGGTATTTTTACTTAATTCACTGCTGATATGAAAAACATTTTTGCCCCTCCCCTAATTACAAAAATCTATCTAGATTTTCTTTTAGCTTATTTCTGATAGTTTTAATGTCCACTTTAGGACTACTTACTTCATGCGTAGATGAACCCGAAGCCCCAAAAATTCAAGTTGAAGAGAATAGCCAGTTGATGAAGGTGAAAACTTGGTTTGAGGAAAATAAAACTACGCTTCGACTTCCAGAACGAGGTTCAAATTTTAGAACAGATGCTGAAGAATTAATCTTGCCGTTTTTTGAAAAAGAACCCGATTGGGATAAATTCCATCATTACTATTTTCCTGATGGAAGAGAGGTTTTTGAGATTAGTTTGGATAATTAATCTTTGTATTATCCCATCGATAAAGAAAATGGAAAATTAGAGGAAGGGTTGGAGTATTTCCAAAACATTCTTTTCGTAAATAACCCAACTGAGAACCGTTTCGATCCCATGATTATTCGGTATTATCCTGAAGGGACTACATCAAATCGTGGTTTTAACGAGATTAACTATCAAATGATAGATGAAAAGTGGAATGGATGGATAGATCTATTCACCTATGATGAACATTATATGATGGGCTATTATGTAGATAAGGGGCAGCTTACACACACCCGGACTATGCAAAATGAAATGGTAAATGCCAAGAGTTCCATAGGAGCAGAAAATATGGATGTAAGATATAGCTGTGATCTGGTTGCTACAGATTGGTATGATGGCAGGACAGGAAATTATTTGGATACGACGTATAAGCAAACTTGTGGAGGATTTGGATCATATGGGGGAGGCTCATAGTGGAACGGGTAGCGGCGGAGCAGCGCCTACTGGTGGTGGTTCTACTGGTAGCGGTACATCTTGCAGTTGGTTGCTATAATCCTCCATCTATTCCTGCGCCAAATTTAAGGATTCAAATAGATACATCATTTAGTAGTAACGCATATTTAATGTGCATTCTGGAAAAACTTGAACTCACTAAATTCATCAATGATTTGGCCTTATTCGATGGAACCGTAAGAAATGGAAGAAATGTTATTTTAAAAGTAGGATATGTTCCAAAAAGGCCTGGCTATAGTGCGGTAGCAAATGCTGAAACTAATAACGATCTTGGACCATATAAAATACAAATAATTATTAATGAAGACCGAGTTAACTTGAGTTCACTTCAGCTAGCTACTATTATTTTACATGAAATAATTCATGCAGAATTATTCGTGGCAAATTTCCATAAAGGTGGTAGTCCTATTGATGCCGATTTTGAATACAACTTTAATCAATATGTTGAAAAGTATAGTGAAGGAGGAAATTCAAATATTCAACACAATTATATGGCAGAAAAGATGGTAAGCAAAATGGCTTCAATACTTTCGGCCATTCATCCATACTTAGGCAAGACGGAGTTTCAAAATAATCCAAACGTTAAAGCAGTATTTACATCACGTTTTATAACAGCAAAATTTTATACAGCGCTGGCTTGGGCTGGTTTGCATTGGACAGACAAATGGAGATATGATTTGCCTGAGAGAAATACCTATCAGGAATATCAAAGTTTAGCTAGCGAAAACTTAAATAATGAGTGTCAATAACATATACTATGAAACGGAAATACCTATATATTTTGATTTTGACACTTTGTTCTTGTAGTCCCAAAAGCGATAACTTAGATGAAGGTGATGAATTGAAGAATGTATCACCAAAAGAATTGGTAATTATCTATAACAGATTTCAAATAAATACCACGTTTAATAATCGCGCTACTTCTCCTAAAGAGAGTTTTTATTATGTAAGGGATGGTTTTGGAGATCCTAATTTACATATCAGTGTTTTTCATGGTTTAGAGCTGAACCATTCAGAAGTTGCGCGCAAGGATCTGGAAAAAATGACCGTATGGTTTGACAGTGAAATGGAATACGAGGATTGGTTTACGCTGAATTTTGATAAATATTACATGATTTATCAAGATGAGTTTCTCGTCAAGGGCTCATTGAAACCTGACTATAAGTTTATATTGTATGAGATAAAAGTTGCTACTGGAGGTACGTACTAAAATGGTAACTTCCCCAAATCTACCTATCTTATCGCCTAAACAGAAGTATCAAACGGATAATTTATCTGAAATAGATAATCTTACAAAGCTATGTGAAAATTAATAGTTATACTCACCATATTTTGGAATAGCCATCTTAGTTATACTAATGATGTAATCATTTTGATACTAGACGACTGCAATAAATGGACTAAAATGACAGCTGGATTAAAAAGTGAAGGTGATTTTATACTATCTACTAATCTTCCAGATAACCACATGGTATTATTAGGACATGTTGAATATAGTAACAGTTAGAAACTTTCTATTTGGAAAGTACCACTTTCGAAAATACTTTATTCTGAGCCAATATAGTCATCCACATTAAACTACGATGACTGGTATGGATTGATGTATGGGAAGGATCGAAAGAAAATTTATATTCTGAGACCACAAGACTTTTGTTCTCAAAATAGGTGTTTGATGGAATATCAATTTACTCTTTTTGAGATGACATTATATTTGTCTGCACACGAGTAGTAATGCGAGACATTCCTTTGATGACCTCCATTAAAGATGTATTATTAATCTTAATGAGATTCTATACTATTAATAGAGATAATTTACCAAAACGAAATACCTATGAGGATTATCAAAGTTTAGCTGATGCAAATTTAAATTATGAATGTCAATAAAATATACTATGAAAGTGAAATATTTATATATTTTGATTTTGGCACTTTGTTCTTGCAGTCACAAAAGTGAGAATAGAAATGCTGAATTGACTAGTAGCTCAAACAATGATTTGGTAATCATATTCAACAGGTTAGAAAATAATACTAAATCAATAAATTGGACTAAGTCACCAAAAGATGGTTTTTATTATAGAAGAGAAGGTTTTGAAGATCCTAACTTACATATACTTGTCTCCTATGATTTGAATCAGTATAAATCAAAAATTAGTCGCAATGAACTAGAAAAAATGACAGTATTGTTTGACAGCGAAATGGAGTACGAAGATTGGTTTACGATGAACTTTGATAAATATTATATGATCTATCAAGATGAGTATCTCGTTCAGGGCTCTTTAAAACCTGATTTTAAGTTTACAATGTATGAGATAAAAGTTGCTACTGGAGGTACGTACTGAAATGGGAACTTCCCCAAATCTACCTTCAAGAGTAATATATCTCAACTCTTTACTCTTATCTTGGGATAGTCAATTCACAGCAAATTCAATGAGGAATGTCTGAGAAAGTGCAAAACCCTTACTAAACTATGTGGAAATTAGCTTTTGTGAATCTTGCGTTCTTCTTTACTTCCAAGGAAGAGTTTAGTATATTAATTGTGGATAACTGTAAGGAATAGAAAAAAGTAGAACACTACTTCAAGGCATCGAATGATAAGAATATGTTTTCTTATGAAAAAGATCTGGTCTATATGCCCTTCATCTCCCTAAATCACATCTGGCTAGAAGACGAAGGTGTACACAGTGTAAAGAATTTTACTTTGGTGGATATTCAAACTAGTAACCCGTCATTTACATCAAGTTTTACTGAACAAGATTGGGTTGAATATGTAGATAATCAAAAAAGGGAAAAAATTTACATAGTAACTCATGAGGAATATTGCTCCGATAAAAGGTTTAGTTTTCAAGCTATCTTTACATTATGTGAAATTGATATTTTGATTCCATTGAAAGAATAATTGCTACCAAGTAATTCCATCTATGCGTAACTGACCAAAAACCTGAACTATTATCCGAAACGAACAAGAAAGGACTAATCAAAAAGGAACGACATGCCCATAAATTTAAGATATTTTGTATGTTTAGTAGGACTCCTGATTAACCAATCTGATCTTAAATCGCAGACATTAACAACACAAGAATACCAGGTAATAAATGATATTTTTGGTGTTAAATCATCTAGATATAAATTCCATTTGTATCATAAAGTTGAATCTAATTCTGTGATTGATCTATTTGTAGATGAAGATGCAGAATCCACGCATTTTAGAGCTGCAGGGTTAGATTATTCTGAATATAGAGTCATTCTAAAAGACTTTTATTTTGACTAAAATAGATTGTATAGTTTAGATCAATACCAGTTTGAATATGAAAAGAAGAAGCTCGAGAAAAATATAAAGGTAAAAAAATTAAAGAAGAATTGTCTTTGATTATCGAGGCCTATTGTCTCAGATGACTTTGCGTTTATTTATTTGAAAACACCTGGAAAGAGTTTCTCTGAAAAATATATAATTGCCAAAAAAATCATTGGAGTTTGGATAGTTTATGGAGAGGTATTGTTAGAAGAAGTATTCGTAGATGAGTTAGTTAATTAGGCGTTTATTAAATTGTAATTTTATGATTTCTACTGATTTTAAAATGCTTTTTACATGGGTATAAGATTCAAAAACCACTACGTTTAAAAAACTTTAATCGAAAGTTGTTTAGGAAATTTTTATCTAATATAAATTTAGATTGGTGATGCTAAAAGTGATCCTTGTTAGTCTATTGATGTTGGGATTTTCTGATTCCCGTAAACATATTTTGAAAGAATATGATCTGATCAATTATCCGTACGTGAAATTGAAGATAATTCTCTAAACGCAGATTTCTTGGATTGGAGAACTTTAAATTATAATACATATAATAAGTTGAATCCTATAAACTCGAATTTTCCAGGAGAAATCAAAAATTTTAATTTCAATGAAATTTTCAACACTAATCAAAGAAAGCAAATAGATAGTTTTCTGAAATCCACTCAACCATCAACTCTTGATTCAGATTTACTGAAATGCGGAAAAAAACTGCAGAAAAATAATGGTTATGTTCATGGTAGAACAACCTATTCCTTTTCTTATCCCATAATTTCCGAGGGTTTAGATAAAATTATTTATGGGATTGTAATAGAAAGTAAATCTTTTGAAGCTGACAATGGTGAGACCAAACTAAAGGTCTTTCAAAAAAAAATTGATTCTTGGGTTTTGATTTATGAGGTAGTTCTTGTATTTGGATAACCAGAAATTAGCGGAAAGTTTCACTTAAAATGGCAATTTTCCCAAATCCACATTTCCTCCTGAAAGAATTATCCCTACTTTTTTACCTCTGAATCGATCTTGATTGGCAAGCAAAGCCGCCAACGGGACTGCACAGGAAGGTTCGATTACAATCTTCATTCGCTCGTAAATTAAGCGCATGGCTTCAATAATCTGGGGGTCACTCGCTAGCAGAATGTCGGCAACATACTTTTGAATCAGCTCGAAATTTAATTTCCCCAACGAAGTCAATAATCCATCTGCAATCGTGTTTGGGCCAGATTGAGCAATGATTTTGCCTGCATGAAAGGACTGAAATGCATCATCAGCTCCTTTTGGCTCGGCACCAATTATTTCAATGTTCGAATTTAGATAATGTGCTGTTAAAGCTGTGCCACCCAGAAGTCCGCCTCCTCCTACTGGAGCCATGATGATATCTAAGTTGTCCTGATCTTCAATGAGCTCTAGTGCACAGGTTGCCTGACCTTCGATCACATCCATAAAGTCGTAAGGAGGGATGAAAGTGGCACCAGTTTTTGCTACTACACTTTCCAATGTAGTTTCTCTGGCTTTCAGATTCGGCTCGCATTCGATGATCTCGCCCCCATAACCTTTGACCGCCTTTTTCTTGATCTCAGGTGAGGTAGATGGCATGACGATGTAAGATGGGATGCCAGCTACTTTAGCCGCTCTAGCCAGTGCTGCTGCATGATTTCCGCTGCTGTGAGTTGCTACTCCTTTTGCTTTCTGCTCATCAGTAAGCTTTAGTACTGCGTTGGCCGCTCCTCTAGCTTTAAATGCGCCGACTTTCTGGAAGTTTTCACATTTAAAAAAAAGCTCACAACCAGCGATTTCATTGATAGCTGTGGAGGTAAGAATAGGTGTTCGGTGAATGAATGGCTGAATTCTTAGGTGTGCCGCCCTGATTTCACTAAGTGTGGGGAAACTTGTGTTCATAGTCAGAAATTTAAGAAGTTATTCTGAATTGATATTTCCGAGAAAAGAAATTAGTCCAAAACATTCAAATTTCTATCTTCATCCCATGAATAAAAAAGAGTTGGAATTCTTTCCAATCATGGGGGAGAGATTGACCAAAAAGAATTCCGTCAAAATGGATTTTTCTGAATCAAACCCTGAGTTGAGTAAAGTATATCTGAATAATATCTCTGAGTTTACTGGGTATGTCTTTGGACAACTGGCCCTTGGAAAGTATAAATTCGGCATTGGTGGCTATCTGGAACACAGAGCTATTTATAAAAGAAGTCCTGTATTTGCCACTGCGTCAGCTGAGTTTAGAAATATCCATTTAGGAGTCGATATTTGGACGGTCGCGGAATCTCCTATCTATGCTCCTTTGGATGGAATTGTCCATAGTTTTCAGGATAATGACAGTTTTGGGAATTATGGACCTACCATTATTCTGGAGCACCTATATAAAGGAAAAGTATTCTACTCCTTATATGGCCATTTAAAAAGATCGGATTTGCTGGAACTGGAAAAAGGAATGCTGATCAAAAAAGGGATTCAATTCTGCCACGTAGGACCTTATCCCGAAAATGGCGATTGGCCACCACATCTGCATTTTCAATTAATGACGGACCTTTTGGGAAATGAGGGGGATTTTCCCGGAGTGTGTTCCATCAATGAATTGGAAAAATTTGAAATTATTTGTCCCAATCCGAATCAGCTATTGACTTGTGAGCTGCTTTAAGAATTTTCCAAGGTGATTAATCTCAAACCTTCCAAAGTCAGATTTTTATCTATTTCTTGAACCACTTTTTCCAAAGGTGTCAATACCGATGAAAGCCCGCCAGTTGCAATGATGTGAAATTGTAGCTGAGTCTCTTTTTCAATAGTATCTATCATTCCTTTTACCAAACTGATATATCCATACAACACCCCTGCCTGGATGGCGTGCACAGTATTTTTTCCCAAAGCAGATTTTGGAAGTTTCAATGCCACTTCCGGCAACTTTGAAGTAGTTGCAGAAAGAGATTTTATTGCAGTTTTCAACCCTGGAGCTATATTAATTCCAAGTATTTCCCCAAGTCCATCTACGGCAGTGAAGGTTAATGCAGTTCCAAAATCTATGATTAGCGTAGCCTTTTTGGTCTTGGTGAATGCAGCCATCACATTACACATTAGATCACTTCCAATTTCGGTTGGACGTAAAGTTTTAATTGGTAATTTTTTATAGCTTTTTGGATTAAGTGTGTACGGGATTATTCCAAAGTAATTTTCGCAAAACTCTTTTATGGTAGCATTTATCTCTGGCGCCACTGAGCTAAATCCTATTGCGGAGATGTCTGAAGGGTTAATAGTATGCTCCAAAAAGTAGGTAGGCAGTTTTTTACTCAGCTGCGAAATTAATTTGGACTCCTCCGTTTCCAGTCTAAATTGATTAATCCAGATTTTTTCTGTTTCGTCATAGAGTCCAAATACCACATTTGAATTACCTGCATCGATTGCTAAAAACATTGTTTATAGGATTTTATTAAATTAGCCTTTCGCAAAACTAATCGGAATTATAAACTTTTGACATGTACAATCTAAGAGAAGGTAAAATTGAGGATCTCCCTCAGGTATTGGAATTAATTCATGAATTGGCGCTCTACGAGAAAGCTCCTGATCAAGTGTCCAATACAATTGAAATGATGGAAAAGGACGGGTTTGGAGAGAATCCCGTTTTTGGAATGTTCGTTTGTGAAAAAGGGGAGACTGCAGAAATCATTGGCATCGCCATTTTTTATTACAGATATAGCACCTGGAAAGGGAAACGAATCTATTTGGAAGATCTAGTGATTAAAGAATCTGAGCGTGGAAATGGTGCGGGAAAGTTACTTTTTGACCGAATCATGCAAAAATGCCTGGAGGAAAATTGTACGGGCATGATGTGGCAAGTGTTGGATTGGAATGAGCCTGCAATTAACTTTTACAGAAAGTATGGAGCTAGTCTGGAAGCTGGATGGTTGAATGCTCATCTTCAAGATTATGAGATCAAGCAGCTACTTGATTAACAAGTGATAAAATATTGCAAACACACTATGTTGATAGTGTGTTTGCAATATTTTTGTGTAATTAGTGAGATAATTTAATAGTTATGACACACACTTGAAAGATATCTTTTGGTGAGGCTAGAGCTGAGGCCATTCACACGGGCAATGACGCCTATTATTTTTTCCAAGTGGCTATTTCTATGGTTGCTGAGCCAGCCGCGATCTATAATGTTGCCGTTTCATTTCACGATACGGGTGAGATTTTTGATTTTTTGGGTTTTACCCAGCAGGACGTTTCAGAAATGTTTGAGGTCGATCCTAGCACCTTATCTCGCTGGGGTAAAGAAGACAGAAAGCTCAATAAAATGCTCACCAAGAGTATCTTGAAAATGGATCAGGTGATTGCCAAAGGTATCCGGATTTTTGGCTCCGAGGAGTTGCTTTCCCAATGGCTTCACACCGAGAATATATCCTTGGGAGATCAAAAGCCAGCTGTACTCATGAAGGATCCCTATGGTATTGATCGTGTGGATGAAGCGATAGAGGGGATGTCTTGGGGAGCTATTTTGTAGGCTGTGCGATATTTTCGACTGATTGAAGATCTAGCAGGAAGAAGTCCACTTGGCTTTGGCTTGGGAGCAGGCAGATGGAATGAATTTGGCACTCCTATCATTTACCGATGCAATGCTGCTTCACTGACTTTCTTGGAGCTACTGAGTATAAAAGGAGCTGTGATCACACAAAGTAAATGGAAGCTGGTCGTGCTTGAAATCCCTGAAAACGGCCTAGAACTGGACGCCTCTCATGTACCTTCTGACTGGAAAAATAGACCACATTCGAGATCTACTCAGGAATTTGGAACTGCTTGGGCGAAGGGTATGATCTCTCCAGTATTGAAAATACCTTCTTGTCGAATACCGCCGAGCAGCTATCCAAACGAGTATAATATCCTGATCAACCCGCTACATCCTGATTTTCGAAATTCAGTAAAATTGGTTGAGGAATTGGATGTGAGTTTTGAGGTGAACTCCTGAGATTGGAATAATTTGTCCGCCGTGGCGAATTGAAATATTCATTTTCATATAAACCAAAAAAGATCGGTAGTTCCGATCTTTTTTGGTTTAGATATATCTACAGATTAGCTTTTTACGCTGTAGTTTGGAGCTTCTCTAGTCACACTCACATCGTGTGGATGAGATTCTTTGACACCAGCGGAGGTAATTTTTACGAACTTTCCGTTTTTCTGTAAATCTTCGATGGTGTTCGTTCCACAATATCCCATACCTGCCTGAAGTCCGCCAACTAATTGATACAGAACCTCAGATACTAAGCCTTTATATGGTACTCGGCCAACGATCCCTTCTGGCACCAACTTTTTAACATTTTCTTCTGCATCTTGGAAATAACGATCTTTGGATCCGGATTCCATTGCTTCCAAAGAACCCATTCCTCGGTAAGATTTGAATTTTCTTCCCTGAAAAATGATCATTTCACCAGGAGCTTCTTCTGTGCCGGCCAGTAGTGAGCCGATCATAATAGAGCTTCCGCCGGCGGCGATTGCTTTGACCAAATCTCCTGAATAGCGAACGCCACCATCCGCAATTACCGGTACTCCACGATCCTTCAATGCTTCAGCACATTCAAACACAGCAGATAATTGAGGAACACCAACGCCAGCGATAATTCTAGTGGTACAAATGGATCCTGGACCGACGCCGACTTTTACCGCATCAGCTCCGGCATCTGCCAGTGCAATAGCTGCTTCTGGAGTTGCAATATTTCCAACTATCACCTCCAAGTCTGGGAAGGTTGCTTTGATCTTAATGCAAGCATCGATCACTCCTTTGGAATGACCATGGGCTGTGTCAATAGAAATGACGTCAACACCTGCATTTTTCAATGCAGCTACACGCTCTACAATATCAGCGGTAACACCTACGGCTGCTCCAACCCGAAGTCGGCCATATTCGTCCTTACATGCATTTGGCTTATCTTTTCTTTTTAGGATATCCTTATACGTGATTAGTCCGGAAAGCCGATATTCATCGTCTACAATTGGAAGTTTCTCGATTTTATATTCTTGTAGGATTTCTTCTGCCTGCTCTAAAGAGACTCCGGGTTTTGCAGTGATAAGTTTATTTGTCGTCATGATCTCTCGGATAGGACGATTCTGATCCTTAATAAAACGAAGATCTCTGTTGGTGATAATCCCTTTTAGAATCTTGTTTTCGTCCACTACCGGAATACCACCAATATTGAATTCGCGCATGATTTTTTCAGCATCTCGAACTTTCGCGTCTATGTATAGGGTGATAGGATCTAAGATCATTCCTGCCTGAGAGCGCTTTACTTTGCGCACTTGCGCTGCTTGCTGCTCTATAGACATGTTCTTGTGAACAAATCCAAGACCGCCTTCAAGAGCTATGGAAATAGCCAATTCAGCCTCTGTAACGGTGTCCATAGCAGCGGAAACTAAAGGGATGTTTAGCCTGATTTTCTTAGTGAGTTGGGTAGAGGTATTCGTGTCGCGGGGAAGGACTTCTGAATAACCTGGTACGAGAAGCACGTCGTCGTAGGTGAGCGCTTCGTAAAGGAATTTATCTGAATTTGTATTCATGGCAAATATTGGTATGAGGTAACCCTATTTGCACGTCAAAGTTAAAAACAAATTTGTATGCGAAACTAGTATTAGTCAAAAAAAATTGGGATCAGCAATCTAATTTACCTGATCCCATCTTTTTTTAGAACGTATTTAATACTACTTAGAATATCACTTCTTTTGCAGTCTAGCGATATAAAAGCCGTCAAAGCCGCTTTCCTGAGCTAAAAGTTTTTGATCCTCGATTAATTCAAACTCTTTTCCAGCTTCACTTTCTAAAAATTTCGCAATTTGATCCTGATTTTCTGAAGGCAAAATGCTGCAAGTCGCGTAGACCATTTGTCCACCCGGCTTCACCATCGATGGGTAGCTCTGTAGGATCTCCTGCTGGGTCTGCTGTACTTTTGCGATGGATTCCTCGCTGAGTTTCCACTTGGTATCGGGATTTCTACGAAGCACCCCCAAACCGGAGCAAGGCACGTCAAGAAGTAATCTGTCTGCAGTATCTTTTAATCTTTTAATAGTCTTGGAACCTTCAATCACCTTTCTCTCAATAATTGAAACGCCATCACGGCGAGCCCTTAGTTTGGTTTGCTGAAGCTTCCATTCTTCCACATCCATACAGAGCACCTTCCCCTTGTTTTGCATCAGCGCGGCAATGTGAAGGGATTTTCCTCCAGCACCGGCACAGGCATCAATTACTCTCATTCCTGGTTCTACCGCAAGTGCCGCAGCAACCAGTTGTGAAGAGGCATCTTGCACTTCAAAAAGTCCTTCTTTGAAAGCAGGATTTCGGAAAACGTTGGTTCGCTCATCAAGAATCAAGGCATCGGGGTAACCTTTCACAATGTGAGAGTGAATATTATCTTCGGCTAATCTGTTTTTTAGGCGCTCACGCGTAGTTTTTAAGGTATTGACACGCAAGACAACCTGAGCTTCCTGATTCAAACTGTGGATTTCTGCTTCCCACTTTGGACCCAATTCTTTTTGCCCCATCTCATATAACCAATCCGGAACAGATTCTAATTTGGCGGGATCTTCTAAGTCGTCATATTTTTGTTTGATCTTATCGGCGTTGATTTTGGCAAACTCTTCCCAAGGAGGAAGACTGTGACCTTGCATCAGCCAGTAGGTGCCAAATAGATCGTAAGGTTCTGTGCTTGGACTTAAAAAATTGATCAGACGCCACCAACGAACCATTTCGTAGGTAGTCTCCGCAATAAAAGATCGATCGCGGGCACCCCATTTTGGATTGGATTTCAGTGTGCGCTCAATTACTTTGTCAGCATATTGACCTTCTTCAAAAATGGCGGCAAGTGCGGTATGAACTCCGCGGATGGTGTTGTTGTGTAGCTTCATGGATAATAAATTCTGCGCAAAGGTAGTTTTTCTTTCTGAGTCTGGCAGAATGTGATTTTAAAACGGGCTAAAAAGTAATCCAACTCTAATTCCGTCTCGACTTACTGCGGAGCCAAAATCTTCTTTTGTTCCAAACTTACTATACACACTGTAAAACATAAAAGGACTACAACCCGGATCTATTTGCTGAGGAGCATTGTCCTTAATGAGCTGTCTTCTGAATTCAAACAGATTGGCACGTATCTCCAGAGTTATCCATTTGGTTGCCTGATAGGCGAATGCTGCATCTACCCCAAACTTCCAGCTGGTCTCTGTGATTGGATTTATAGGAATTATAGGCGATCCAGAGCGTATTAAAATCTACTTCTGAACTAAAGCAAAAAGGGCAAGGGATATAATCTGGGTAAACTTCAATATTTCCATTTTTTCCTTTTTCTTTCATCCCGTAGAGACTAAAGTTTAAAGATGTTTTATTTCCTAACTGCGCCTTGCCTCTTAGGAACAGACCAAATCCTTTCAGGTCATTTTGTAAAGCAGCTTTGTTGTCAGTCAATTCATACCCTGTAATTGGGTAGTTGCCCTGATCATCAGGTTGGGAATAGTCAACTACTGGATAGGAAGATTGGACAGGGTTTGATTTTACACGGTAAGACTGAAAGTTCATCATCAGTTCTGCTCCCCATTTCTGGTTGAAATTCAGCCCTAGTATAGGCGGTATGCTTCCACTTCATTCTCTTTGATAAGAATTAGTTTCATTGCTGGGCGTTCCTTTTTGCCAATAGCCGCCATCCACTTCTATCCAGAACTTGGAGTCATTTTTCGAAAAGCTTACTGTGGTTATGCTGAGAAAAATCAGAATAAAGTATAGGTTTTTCATAAAGAAATTGGGTTTTTATACCTTTACGAAATCTACTTTAAAAACGCTACATGCTATGCCCAACTTTCATTTATTAATATCTGCCTGGGCTTCAGGACTTAAGCTTTACGACAGGCAGGAAGCAGAATCGTTGGTTCGCTGGCTATTTGAGCATCATTTGGATTACCGAAGAAGCGATGGCTTTAAAGAAGTTGACGAAGCTTCTTTTCCTTCCAAGCTATTTGCGGATTTTGAGCGAGTAAAGACGGGTGAGCCTATTCAGTATATTTTTGGAAAAGGACCGTTTTATGGGCGTGACTTTTATGTGGATTCATTCACGTTGATTCCAAGGAATGAGACTGAGGAGCTGGTTCATTTAATTATCAAAGAAAATTCTGAGGTGGGCTTGAAGATTCTAGACATTGGAACCGGCACAGGCTGTATTCCGATTTCTTTGGATTTGGAGATGAATACTCCTGAAGTTTTTGGAGTGGATATCTCCGAAGAAGCGCTTTGCGTTGCTAACAAGAACGCAGTAGCTCTTGACTCAAAAGTAACGTTTCTAACATGTGATATACTTTCACAAATTCCAGATGTTCCCAAATTGGATATTTTAATAAGCAATCCTCCTTATGTTCTTATGAGTGAAAAGTCCCAAATGCATCAGAATGTATTGGATTTTGAACCAGAAATGGCACTTTTTGTATCCAATGATGATCCATTACTTTTTTATAGTGCCATTGCAAATAAAGGACTTCACTTACTCAAAGGTGGGGGAAAACTGTATTTTGAAATCAATGAAAAGTATGGCAATGGAGTGGTTCAGCTGTTGACTGAATTAGGATATTCTGAAGTGAGGTTGAAAAAGGATTTGAATGGAAAAGATAGAATGGTAAAGGCTATCCGTTAGACTTAACTATCAATTAGTTTTAGTGAAAAGTTGAAAATCTGCTCTCCAATCCAAAAAGCTTCAACTGCTTCGATTTCGGACATCCCTTCAGGTACTTCAACCATGGTGGCATAGGTGATCGGAACTATCAACTCTCCATTTTCATTTTTGACTATAATCGGCATTCCTTCTTTTCCATGAATGTGAATGCTGCTTTCTACAAACCACTTTTTAAGCTTTCCTGATTTTACAGGATAATATTTCCAATTTCCATCAAGAATTGTCAGGTTAATGAGTTCTAATTGAGCATTTAATTCTAAGGCTTTTATATGTGGAAATCCCACTAAATGAGCAGCGAAATGAGAGGCGCTTAGTAAATAGCGAATTCCATTTTCAAGATGATTATCTGAGGTTGAGGTCACAAACTTAACCGGGTTTTGTTCTTGTAATAAATGTTGATTTCTTTTTTGATATTCCTCAGAAGCCAGGATTACATCAATTTTAATCCCCCAGCTTAACACCCTGTCCATACACTCCTGGGTCACTAAAATGGTAGGCACCCACTCCAGTAGCGGAGAAACCTGCTCAAATCCGATATTCTCTGTATTCAGAATGAAAACTGCAGGTTCTTGCTGATCTTTAACAAAATGGTGTGAAGACATTAACCCTGAATTTTTTGGTAGAAATTAACTACATTTTTATACGCCAAATGTTCCAATTGCACTTGGTCAAGTTTGGAAGAAAGGGTTTCTAAAAGTGATGGATATTTACCTGCATTTTCTGCCAAAGGGAAATAAAAGGGATGGCGACTTGGGTCTCCAAAGTCTTTGGTGTAAAAATAGTCTGCTCCAAAACAGATTGCTTTTTCACCACCCAGGTGGAAGCCGTACAAAATATGATCAAATAATCTCTCAGGTACGGCAGGATCCAAGAAAGCACGAAGGAAATTGACTCCAATAATTCCTCCCCGGTGTATGATTTCTTTGGCAAATTCATCCGTTAGATTTCTTTTATGAGAATAGATTTCTCTAAAATTCGAATGACTTGCGATCACAGGAATAGCTAGCTTTTGAGTGTCAATATGATTTAAAATCCCCTCTGCCAGCAAATCGGATGTATGTGAAAAATCAAGTGGAATATTTTTTCCCGCAATATGGTCAAGAAGTTTTTTGCCATCCTCTTTCAGACCTATTCCTTCGGTATAATTTCCCCCTCCAAATCTATTTTCTGTATGGTGGGTCAAACTGATGTAAGCCAGTTGTTTTACTTTTTTGAGAATCAGATCAAATTGGATATAAATCTCCTGCCAACTGGCATTCTCATTGCCCAGTCCAGATGCATTTTCTAGAGAGGCTTTTATTCCAACGCAATTTTGGTGATCCCAATTTTGAAGAAAATCGGCATCTGCACTCGTTAGATCTTCTTCATGACTTTCGAGCAAGTTTTCAAAAATAGTTGCCTGACGGAGCGCCATCTCCATACTTTTAATAGTTACATCGGTATAAATGGCTAAAATCTGTTGACGCACATTTCCTTTTTGCAACCATGGAATCGCACAGGCAATGTCATCTTTTACGTAAGGATCCGCACTTGGGGTCTTTGCAAGATAAGAGAGCAAATCACAGTGCATGTCAGCTATTGGGAATTTCATTTCGATGTTAGTTTTAATGGAGGTGCTCAAAAATACCTATGTTTTTTAACACTTTCAGACTCATTAGCTGTTTAGTATCTTGCAGTTCTAATTTCTAACCTTTAACCACCCCCTATCTCATGGCAATTATGCAGCCTTTCAATTTCAAAAAATGGATTGATGATAACCGACATTTACTTAAACCACCTATTGGGAATCAACAAGTTTTCAAAGGAAATAATGACTTCATAGTCATGGTGGTCGGCGGGCCAAATTCCCGTAAAGATTATCATTCTAATGAAGGAGAAGAGTTTTTTTACCAATTAGAAGGAGACATCATTTTAAAAATAATTGAAGATGGAAAGCCCAAAGACCTAACAATTCGTGAAGGCGAGATTTTTCTTCTTCCGGCAAAAGTGCCCCATTCTCCCCGAAGACCAGCAAATACGATTGGATTGGTAATAGAGCGATATAGAAGAGCCGGTGAGATAGATGGTTTTATCTGGCACTGCGAGAACTGCGGACAAAAGCTCTATGAAGAGTTCTTCGAAGTCACCAATATCGTCACCCAATTGCCTCCCATACAAGAGAGATTTTGGGGCGATCCAGCTCATACTAAGTGCAGTAATTGTGGAACTGTAATGGAGAAATAAACACTCATTTAATTTCAGTTGAAACAATTCAGACTTCAAAGGTTGTTATCATCGTATGTCAAAAATTCAATTCGAATATTCTGAAAAATTTGCTCGGGAAATGGACCTAAAAGACCCACTTTCTCAATTTCAGAACCAGTTTTATTTCCCCCAGATCAACGACAAAAAGGCCATTTATTTGTGTGGAAATTCCCTTGGACTTCAACCCAAATCAGTTAAAAATCACCTAGATAGAGAGCTTAAAAATTGGGCTGAAATGGGAGTGGACGGTCATTTTGACGGAGAGGATGCCTGGTTTTTTGCTAAAAATAGATCTAAACCAGCTTTGGCAGATATACTCGGAGCAATGGAGCATGAGGTGGTGGCGATGAACAATTTGTCGGTGAATCTTCATCTGCTGATGGTTTCTTTTTACCAACCCACCAAAGAACGTTTTAAGATAATCGTGGAGGCGGGAGCTTTTCCATCTGATCAATACATGCTCGAGTCCCAAGTGAAATTTCATGGGTATGATCCTGCCGAAGCTATCATTGAACTTTCGCCACGATTAGGGGAGCATATCTTAAGAACGGAGGATATCATTTCAACCATCCATGGGAATGCAGAACAGCTCGCCTTGGTGAACATGTCCGGCTTGCAATATTATACAGGACAGATATTTGACATGAAATCGATCACTGCTGCGGCGCATCAAGTGGGTGCGTATGCTGGGTTTGATCTTGCTCATGCAGCGGGCAATGCTCCATTAAGTTTGCACGATTGGGACGTTGATTTTGCGACTTGGTGTAGTTATAAATACATGAATTCTGGTCCTGGAAATGTGTCTGGAATTTTTGTGCATGAGCGATTTGCAAATCAGACAGAATTGCCTCGATTTGCAGGATGGTGGGGACACACTCAGGAGGAGAGATTCAAAATGGAGAAGGGATTTATTCCGATGCATGGAGCAGATGGATGGCAATTATCCAATTCGGATGTACTTGGTTTGGCGGTTCATCAAGCTTCGTTGGAGATATTTCAAGAAGCTGGAATAAAGAATTTGAGGGATAAAAGCGAAAAGCTTACCGGTTATTTAGAATATTTGATTGAGCAAATCAGTGGTGACTCAGGTGTATTGGAAATTATTACTCCTAAAAATCCTTCAGAAAGAGGATGCCAGTTATCTTTGTTGATTAATCGCGGAGGCAAGGCTGTCTTCGATGAGTGGTATGATCAGGGAGTGGTAGGAGATTGGCGAAATCCAAATGTAATACGTCTGGCACCTACTCCGCTCTACAACAGCTTCTTAGACGTGTTCCGTTTCGCGCAGATTTTGGAACAATCTCTTAAAAAATTCGCTTAATGGAAGCGTGGATAAACCGATCCAAATGAAACAAAATGAAATAACTATTCTTGGTGCCGGTCTTATAGGCACTTTGATGGCAATATATCTGAAGCGACAGGGGCTAGAAGTAAATATTTACGACAAGAGACCCGATAAGCGAAAAACCAAGTTTGATGAAGGTGGTAGATCAATCAATATGGCATTAAGCCACAGGGGTTGGAAAGCACTCGAAGAAGTTGGATTGAAGGACAAGGTAATGCCTTTGGCAATTCCTATGTATGGGCGAAAGATCCATGATGAGCATGGCAACACCACATTTTTATCTTATGGAAAAGAAAGTCAGGCAATCTATTCAATTTCTCGAGGGAAATTCAATCAGCTTCTGGTAGAAGAAGGTGAGCGGATAGGAGCGAACTACTTTTTTGACCATAAGTGCTTAGAGGTAAATTTCAACGAACAGGAGATCACTTTTGAAACTCCCAAAGGAGAAGAAAAACTTCATGCGCCAGTACTTTTTGGTGCAGATGGTGCCTATTCATCACTGCGACTGGCGATGCAGAAGCAGATTCGATTCAACTACAAGCAAGAATATATCACCCACGAATATAAGGAGCTCACTATTCCTGCGACCGCAGAAGGAGAGTTTGCGATGGATCCAAACGCATTGCACATTTGGCCAAGAGGGAAGTTTATGCTGATCGCCCTTCCAAATCCGGATAAGTCATTTACCTGTACCTTATTTTTACCCCATAGTGGGTCTAAAATTTGTTTTGATTCGATCAATGATGAGAAGGATTTGAAAGTTTTATTTACCAATTATTTTGATGATGCGTATCAGATGATGCCTGATTTGAATGATGAATTCTTTAAAAATCCGACTTCTGCATTGATCAATGTGGAGTGCTTTCCTTGGGTTCAGGGGCAAAGTTTGCTAATTGGTGATGCAAGTCACGCCATGGTTCCTTTCTATGGACAAGGGATGAATTGTGGCTTCGAAGATTGCTCTATAATAAATGGGTTGATCGAAAAATTTGGTACAAATTCCTGGGATTTGGTATTCGAGAAATTTCAGAAGAAACGCAAGGTCGATACCGATGCAATTTGCCAGCTGGCGATGGATAATTTTGTGGAGATGCGTGATTCTGTCGCTGATCCTAAGTTTGCGCTTCGCAAAAAAATTGAAGCCCGGCTTAATGAGCTTTATCCAACTGATTGGATTCCATTATATACCATGGTGACATTTACTGACATGAGGTACTCTGAAGCTTATGCGCAAGGAAAGGTGCAGGCGGCAATTATGGATCGGGTGATGGCGGATCCGCTGATCACTGAGAAATGGAATAAACTCAATTACGAGGATATCATCAATAAAATGGAAACAGCAAAAGCGGTTTAGTAATAGCTTGAAATCTCAGCTCACACGGAGGTTTTAATGAGTAGGCGCAGAAACGATTTATGCTGTTCTGCTTCTCCAGAAGCTGAACTCAAGAAAACAAATTCTCTTATTATTGTTTTTAATACATGCTTTAAAATCTCAGATTTCCATCGGCCATTTAGATAATAGTCAATTGTCTAATAAAAGCTTCAACTTCACTCAGCTTGACATCTAAGAAAAACTTTATAGCTATTTTTTCTATAAGCTCTGTGAACTTTGCTCTAAAAATTTTACAGAAAAAAGGCGCTGATTTCTCAACGCCTTAGATTTTTTTATAAAGCTGTCCTAAACTGTCTCAGAAATCTCACATCATTTTCTGTGAATAATCTCAAATCTTTGATCTGATATTTCAACATCGCGATTCGTTCGATACCCATTCCGAAGGCAAAGCCAGTATATTTTACAGAATCAATTCCGCAGTTTTCCAACACATTGGGATCCACCATTCCTGATCCACCGATCTCTACCCATCCAGAGCCTTTACATATCGTACAGCCTTTGCCTCCGCAGATGAGACACGTAATATCGATCTCTGCACTAGGTTCAGTAAAAGGGAAGTAGGAAGGTCTGAATCTTACTTTTGTTTCTTTGCCAAACATTTCTTTAGCAAAATGATAGAGTGTGTTCTTCAGGTCCGCAAAACCCACGTTTTCATCCACATATAATCCTTCCACTTGGTGAAAAATGCAATGGGCACGAGCTGAGATCGCTTCATTTCTATATACTCTTCCGGGAGAAAGGGTACGAATGGGAGGTTTCTGATTTTCCATTACTCGGACCTGAACCGAAGAAGTATGGGTTCTAAGTGCGATATCAGGGTTTTTCTCTATGAAAAATGTGTCTTGCATCTCACGGGCGGGATGATTTTCCGGAAAATTCAATGCAGTAAAGTTATGCCAGTCGTCTTCGATTTCAGGACCTTCGGAAAGATTGAAACCTATACGTTCGAAGATCTCTATAATTCGCTGTCGAGTAGCAGTCAAGGGATGAATGCCACCTAGTTCTTTATTTGAGGGTGGCAAAGTAAGGTCAATATCAGATGACTTAGATTTTTTGGAAGTCTGATTTACTTTTTCGATCAGCTCTTGGAATTTTTCTTCAGCCAGTTGCTTGACTCCGTTTACCAGCTGACCATAAGCTTTCTTTTCCTCATTTGGAATTTTACCCATTCCGGCGAATAGTTCTCCAACTACACTTTTTTTGGAAATGAAATCCATGCGATAAGCTTCCAGCTGATCTTGGGTAGTGGCGTCTGAAGCTGCAATAGCGGCTTTGATAGATTCGATTTTCTCCTGATACATCACGTATTGTTATTCAAGCTACAAAGCTAATGCTTTTGATGTTTTTTGGACATAAAAGGCAAAGGGAATGCACTGGAGAATCTGGGCAAAGACCTGCAATATTTCTATTCTTTAAATATTTTTTCACTATACCTAAATCCACCTGAGCAAAGCCGCTCGTAACTCTACACAAATACAGAAACTAAAAAATCATCAAACAACAACTATTATGAAAGTTCAAAATTTCTTTAAAATGGCTCTTGTAGCCTTCGCTTTTCTTTCTGCAAACATGGCTTTTGCTCAAATGAATGACACGAAAATGGTAGGTGGAGCAGAAATGTATCCTTCTAAAAACATCATCGAAAATGCAGTTAACTCTAAAGATCACACTACTCTAGTAGCTGCTGTGAAAGCTGCAGGTTTGGTAGAGACGCTTCAGGGAGCTGGCCCATTTACAGTGTTTGCACCTGACAACAAGGCATTCGATAAACTTCCAGCTGGTACAGTTGAAACTCTTTTGAAGCCAGAAAACAAAGCACAACTTCAGGCGGTTCTTACCTATCACGTAGTTGCAGGTAAAATGGGGTCAAAAGAAATCGCTGCAGCAATCAAAAAAGGTGATGGTAAAGCAATGTTAACTACCGTTCAGGGTGGAAAATTGACAGCTTGGATGAAAGGAAAAGATCTATATATCACTGACGAAAACGGGACCCAATCTAAAGTAACTATTGCAGATGTATGGCAGTCAAACGGAGTAATTCACTCTGTAGACACTGTTTTACTTCCTAAAATGTAAAGTTGCCGATCACCTGTTTGCTAAGCCGGTCCCTATGGGATCGGCTTTTTTTCTGCAAGTAATTTTTTAATTGACAAGTCCACAGAGAATTACATTGTGGTCTCATTTTGATCTGTAATATCACTTCACTAGAAGCTAGACTTTTTACGTTATTTCATTTCCTTTTTTGAGATGCTACCTCCTTACTATCAAGTGTGGAGTTTTCTTGGCATATCAAAAATCGAAATTAATCATCTGATTACGAATTTCTTTTAGTGCAATATTTTGCCAATCATATAATCTGATTGCCTGCAGTGATGCCATTAGACATATTTTCTTTGATTTGAAAGGCGTAAGACTCGTGACCAAATCGGCGCAATTTGATGAGTTTACTCAATTCAATGATGCTTTTGTCTCTTTATTAGCAGAAAAGCGGATGTACATTTAGTATAAAAAAAGAACCGACTGAAATAATCAGTCGGTTATGAAATTGTATTTCTTCGGAACCTGAAAACTATCGGGACTTAAATCAACATGCGTAAATTAGATTTTACCAAGTTCTTCCTCCTCTATGGCTGCCACCTCTTTGCCAAGGTTGATCTGAAGGATCTGGCTCTTTAAATTTCCCTATGATATAAGTGAACGTAAGCAATCCATATCTGGTGAGTACATTGGTATAAACGTCCGACACGGATACATCTGAAATGGTTCTGTTGATACTTTTATTCTGATTGAGCACATCAAAGATGACCACCTTTATCTCGGCTTTGTTGCTTTTGGCAAATCTATATCCTGCCTCAATATTCCAAAGCCATACCGATTGATTAAACCCTTCTGATAGACCTCTATACAGGCTATTGCTTACATTGTTGCCCATAAATAACTTACCATCATTTGGAGAGAAATAGAGTCGGAGATTAGATTCCTGTACGTAATAGTTATTGTCTAGATTTTGCTGCAGACTTGAGTTTACAATTGTATAGGTGCCAGTTGTACTAATCGTAAAGTCAAAATCTTTGCTGATGTTGCTACTCAAGGTGACTCCTTGACTTAGATCTACATTATCATTAATGTTTAAATCGCCATTAATCATTCCCGGTCTTCTGGTGAAGCCAACCCGAGTGTTTAGATTCAAATTGCTCTTTATTTTTTTGATTGGACTGCCATAAGACAAGAAAGCCCTTGTGCTGAAGTTGCCATTCAAGTTCACAGGCTGAGAAATCTGGCCTCCTGGCCTAAGGAGAATTTCATTGTTGACCAATGTATCTTCAGATGCGATGTAGGTATTTGACCCTATATAATTATTTGTGCCTGAGTAAGTTAAGAAAGCAAATAAAGTTCTGGATTTCTCCATATTTACTTTGCTGATATTTGCGAAAATGTTGTGATTAAAGCTTTGGCCCAAATTGGGATTTCCCACACTTAGATTCAATGGGTTTTGGTTGTTAACCACATTTTGAAGTTGACTTACAGACGGTTCATCGGTACCAGTTCTGTAGCGTACGCGATAGGATATTCCGGTTTCCCGGTTTCTGTAGCTCAGGCTTGCGCTAGGCAAGAGATTATTAAAATCTCTCTTGAAAATTCCTTCCGTAGGGAAGAAGGCTTCATTATCCAACTTAGCATACTGATAATCCAGGTTGAAATTCAAATTTAGCCCATTGCTATTGTAAGCATATCCGGTACGCAGGCGCTGGGTAATAAATTTATTGTTGAATTCATTACTCAAGGCAGTGTCTAAAACCGCGATATTTTCATCATTCCGAACTCTGGTTTTTTGGTTAGAAGAAGTTTTATTATTTCCGACTTGATACCCAAGAGTAGCAATGGATTTTTCTCCCAAGGGCTCGGTCAGTGTAGCATTGATTCTATAGTTGAAACCTTTGGCAAGTAGGTCTGTATTCTGTGAAGTAGTGTCTAGCTGGTCTTTTCTGTAGTCCACACTGGCAGCTTGTAAGTCTGAGTTTTGATCTCTGTTATTCCATCCGGTGTAGATATCTGAGGAGAAGGTTCTGCCGGTTTTATCAAATTTATATCGATAAGTAATGTTATTTCCAATAGAATATGAAGTGGTTTTAGAGCTATTTATGGAGCGTAAAGCAGATAATGAATCTGTATCATTTGCAAAAGTCAAAGCATCTATATCGCTAAAGTTTCTATTGGTTTGAAAAGAAATTGTAGGAGTGATAATCAATGAGTTTTTATCATTTAAATCTGCTTCGATTCTGGCATTTGCACGATGATTTAAATTCTCAGTTGAGTTGATCACATTCTCTTGATAGTTCTGAATGGTGCTGTCGTTAATTACCGTTTGACGATTGGTGATTTGTCGTAAATTATTTTGGGTATTATTGAAAAAGTAGCTCCCGGTGAAATTTACTTTCGATCCTAATTTGTCACTGTAGTTCAACCCCATGGCATTGGTAGTGATGGTTCCAATGTCATTGCCACCGTAAAAGCTCCCACCTCCTCCTCCAAATCCACCTCTGCCACGGCCGCCGGATGAGTTGGCACTTACGCCAGAGAGATCCTGACTGGAAAAATTTTGCTGATTTACATTATTAAATAATCCAAGGATAGATACTCTTCGATCAGCTTTGAACAAGTTTACGCTTCCGCCTGCAGTATATCTAGTGTCAGTACCATAGCCTCCATATACTCTTCCAAACTGTCCGTTTTTACTGTCTTCCCGCAGAATAATATTGATGGTTTTGCTGTAGGTGCCATCATCAAACCCCGTCAGCCTGCTTTGATCTGACTTTTGATCCAATACTTCTATACGATCGATGGAGCTTGACGGCAAGTTCTTCAAGGCAATGCTGGGGTCTGACCCGAAAAACTCACGGCCATCTACTAATATTTTCTGAACAGCTTCTCCTTGAGCCTGGATCTTACCATCTTGCATAGTAATTCCCGGTAGTTTTCTGACCAGATCTTCTGCCACTCCATTTTCTTTGGTTTTGAATGCATTGGCATTGAAAGAAGTGGTGTCACCCTTCATTTCGCCTACAGGTATCTGTCCTATTATAATCACTTCTCCGAGTGTCTGAGTATCTTCCAAAATAGTCAACTCTCCCAAATCAAGAGGATCTCTTTGATTATGGATTTTGCTGATAGTGATATAGCCTATGAATTTTACTTCAATTTTTACAGCTGGAATGCTCGGCCTTTCAATTTCAAAATGTCCTTTAGCATCAGTTACTGTGCCTAGCAGAAGTGAATCAGTCACGGTTTTGATTAGGATGTTTGCACCGATCATGGGAGTCTTAGTAGCTCCGTCCATCACAGTTCCAGATAAAATGCTAGAACTGTGATCCTGACCTGATTGCTGTTGGCCGTACGAACTATAACTAAGCGTCAGGCAAAAAAGCAGACTCGCAAAAATGTAGAAAGTTTTCATTTCGGTTCAATTAATATCTACTTTGACCGAAAGCAACTGTAAAGGTTTATTGTAAGCTTTAGCAAAAATAAGAGTGGGTTATCTAAAGGATAAAAGGAGGAAATTCCGTTTAAAATTAAAGTAACTTCATGATATCAGCATAGGAAATGGAATAGTGACTTGCTTCATACTGCACCTTTCCATCTTTTATCACCAGTACTTGAGGTGATTGATGAGCAACACCGAATTCCCTGGCAACTGCATCCGATAAGCTTCGATCAGCGATCAAATCTAAAAAATAAGGCTTTATTTTCTCTTGATCTCCGGCTTGCCATTTTCTGACTAACCTATCCAATGCCATGCTGCTAATGGAGCACCGGGTACTATGTTTGAAGATTAAAACAGGCGTATCTTCACTTATCGCCTTGATATCTTGTAGTTGAGTAGATTGGGTGAGTTTATTCCAATTCATTTTAGTGATTTTTTAAATTTGGGGCAATAGTTGTAGGACTTCAATCGACTGTCAAAATCAAACTTCGTTTATGAGAATCCAGTTCCTTCAGACCTCGCAAAAATACGTTATACCTTTCTTTTTATTTGCACTTTTGATTTTTGGGTGTAAAAGCGTCGACCCATCAAACAGTCCAGGTCCTTCTCCCATTCCACCTCCGGCGATTTCAAGTGTGAACGTTCCCCTTTTAGTGCCAAGGGAAACCTTGAACGATCTGATCAATGGACAAATTCCGAATAAGCTGATGTCTGAAGAAAACCTGGATATGGGTAGCGGAATAAATGGGGATTTAGAGGTAATAAGAAAAGGAGTCATCACTTGGTCAGTATTGGATAGCCAAAGAATTGAGCTCAAAGTACCCGTTACAATAAAAGGACAAGTAGGCTTGGATAATCGTGGCTTAGGAAGTTTATTCAAATCCAAAATCCCTATCGATGAAGAATTTGAGCCAGTTTTTATAGTAGATCCAATGATCAATTCAGACTGGACCGTCTCCAGTAACAGTTTTGAATTGGTTGATCTGGGAGGAAATTTGCAATTGGATGTGTTGGGTATGCAAGTTGACCTTAGTGGATTATTGAGAAAGCAAATTAATAAGTGGGCGAGTCAAAACCTTACGCCGGAAAAGACAATTGTAAGTTTGAAAACTCTAGTTGACTTAGCATGGGGACAAGCAGGTAAGCCATTTATGGTTGATTGGGCAGGAGGAAAAACTGCCTTTTCTATTCAGCCTACAGACGTGAAATTGAAGGAGTATTTTGACTCGGACCAAAACCTTTCGATCTGGTTGGGAATGCAAGGCAAAGTCAATGCGCATCCAGCAGATGCAGCTCCATCCAGAGCTTTTCCTCTTCCATCTTTGAGTCCAAATGATGACTCAGGAAATCAGTTGGAGATTATGATGCCTCTTACAATTAGCTATGACAAGCTAGACCAACTAATGAGAGAAAATGTAGTGGGAAAGAGGTTTAGAGTGGATAAGAAAACCACCTTAACACCAAGTGAGATCAAAACTACAGCATACGGAGAATTATTGGCTATTGACATGGCTTTCAATGCTAAGCAAACCAATGGAAAAGAATTAGATGGAAAACTATTCATCGTAGGTAAGCCTACCTATGATTCGGAATCCAAAAGCTTAACATTTACTGATGTCAACTTCAAGTTGGAAAGTGGGAATTTCGGCGCTCAGACTAGCGTAGGTCTCAAAAAACGCAAAATTATACGCCAAATCGAAAAGAAGGCTATTTTCCCAATTGGTGATGTCTTGGACGAAAGTGTAGGAAGTATTGTCGATAGGCTTGGAATTAATACTCCAGTTGCCAGCCTGAAAATCGAAGAATTAGATGTTAGTCCAAGTGGCTTTTATCCAACTAAATTTGGATTAATAATTCACATGAAAGCAAGAGGTACAGTAGATGTGAACTGGAAATAAAAAAGCCGCTTTTTAGGCGGCTTTTAATGCATATTGGAATACCGTTAGTACTCAAATCGATTTTTATTTTTTCCCCTCAATAATCTGATTGACTACTTCTGGATCTAGCAGGGTGCTGGTGTCTCCCATATTATCAGAAGATCCATCCGCTACTTTTCTCAAGATTCTTCGCATGATCTTTCCAGAACGGGTTTTTGGCAGGTTAGCTACAAATTGAATTTTATCAGGTTTTGCGATTGGGCCAATGATCTGCGACACCATCTCTTTGATTTCATTGATTAAATTCTCTTCTGTACGATTTGTCAGGTCAGCAATTACATACGCATAAATACCTTGCCCTTTGACATCGTGTGGATAGCCAACTACTGCGGATTCTATAACCTTTGGGTGTTCATTGATCGCATTTTCTACTTCGGCAGTACCCATACGGTGACCAGATACATTCATCACATCATCTACTCGTCCGAGAATTCTATAGTATCCATCATGGTCCCGCTTCACCCCATCACCTGTAAAATACATGCCCTTATAGGTGGAAAAATAGGTTTCTTTGCATCGATCATGATCTCCATAGATAGATCTTATCATTCCAGGCCAAGGGAATTTTATGCAAAGATTTCCTTCTACAGAATTTCCTTTAAGCTCATTTCCTTCTGGATCTACTATACAGAGCTGTACTCCGGGAAGTGGCAGAGTGGCAAAAGCTGGTTTGGTTGGAGTGATGCCCGCTATCGGAGAAACCATAATCCCACCAGTTTCGGTTTGCCACCACGTATCTACAATGGGACATTTAGATTTACCTATATGTGTGTGATACCAATGCCAAGCCTCTTCGTTGATGGGTTCACCCACGGAACCTAAGACTTTCAGGGAGCTCAGATCTTTACCTTCTATAAGTTTGGTACCATAGGCTTGCAATGCTCTAATCGCAGTAGGAGCTGTATAGAAAGTATTTACTTTGTGCTTTTCTATTACCTCCCAAAATCTTCCCGCATCTGGATAGGTCGGAACCCCCTCAAACATTAAAGAAGTTGCGCCTGCCAGCAATGGTCCATAAACGATATAAGAGTGACCGGTGATCCACCCAATATCAGCAGTACACCAATAGACATCACCCTCCGAATACTGAAACACGTTGTCAAATGAATATTGGCTATAAACCATATATCCACCTATTGTATGAACTACTCCTTTTGGTTTTCCGGTAGAGCCCGAAGTGTAGAGGATAAACAACATATCCTCACTATCCATTTCTTCAGCCTCACATTCTTCTGATTCGTTGGCTACTACCTCGTGCCACCAATAATCCCTGCCTTCTTTCATGGAGACATCCTGCTTGGTACGCT
>Ga0307487_1000355_pt1 | contig 36115 bp, 33 predicted proteins | sample CBIW12metaG_FD_203665 | JGI IMG/M metagenome (GOLD analysis project Ga0307487, IMG submission 203665) | Sea-ice brine microbial communities from Beaufort Sea near Barrow, Alaska, United States - CBIW 1.2 | ecosystem: Environmental > Aquatic > Marine > Coastal | place: USA: Alaska | collected... | reverse complement strand
GCTGGCGAACAGGACCACGAGGACCAATGCTAAGAGGAAGAAGTTAGGATCCATGACCTCGCTCCGCGCACAACCGGTTGAGTCGGGTAACTGAGCACTCTCCCCGCGAGGGTGTCCGCAAGCGGGACCTCATGCGGGAACGCCCCCGCAAAGACAGGGTCCCGCACACCGTCTGAGCGAACTTGTCCCGTTTGACCTGTCGCGTAAGGAAATCCCGCCAAGGCACGTCAACTGCGACAGGCTGAGGACCGCGTTCGGGTCACGTCTGCTCAAGACAACGACATGACTTTCAACGAACGTGATAGCCGGATTGTCCGAGATAGGTGGCAATAGTCCGAACTGGACTGTCACGCGACAAGTGTGCCCCCAGGCAGATTCGAACTGCCGCCCCTGCCTCCGGAGGGCAGTGCTCTATCCCCTGAGCTATGGGGGCCAAGGTGCTCACAAGGTTAGCACCCCGCGGAGGGCGACTAGCCCACGTGCCCGAGCACCGTTGCCACAAGCGACTGCGCATCGCCCGGCTCGAAGAAGACGGGGGAGCTGAGGGTGACCCAGTAGGTGCCGGTGAAGACCTGAACCTGGCCGGTGCCGCCGCTGACGGTGAAGAAGCCCTCAATTTCGGGGGAGGTGCTGTACGTCGGAACGACCTGGCTGTCGGCAATGGCCGCATCCTTCAGGGTCGTAGTCAGCGAATCTTCCGGCTGAGCGACAGAAATCGCGATGACCTCGCCGCTCGTCTGGTTCGACCAGCCGCACGCCACGCCGCTGTACTTCACGGCCATTTCGGCGAGGCTGCCCGCGGCAGCCTCGTACCCGGGCGCGGTGCCGTAGTTCGGGTTGAAATCGTAGGCGTCCTGCGCCGTGAGGATCTGGTCGCAGGTGAGCGCGACCGGTGTGCCCGTGGGTTCCGGAGTCGGCGTCGGGGTCGGGGTCGGCGTTCTGCTCGACGTCGGGGTCGGGCTCGCCGAGGGAATTGGGGTGTCGCTCGCGGACGGCGTTGTCGCGGGAGTGCAACCGGTGAGGATGAGCAGTGCGAGAGCGCCGCCGGCCAGAAGGACGCCGGCGTGACGTCGACGAGTGCGAATGGCGATGGGGGTAGTACGGGAGTCAGTCACGCGTTGACCTTACCAAGAGTGAGGGCCGGTAAGATTAAACGTGTGACTCCTGCCGAACTTTCCCAAACCCTCTTCGACCTCATCAGCGCGGCTGGTGAGCGCCGACACGACGGCGACAACGGCGCCGTGCACCTCGACCTCTCCGCTGCCGACGTCATTCTGGAACGCCCGCGCAACCGCGATCACGGCGACTGGGCGTCGAGCATCGCCCTGAAGATTGCCAAGCCCTTCGGCACCACGCCACGGGAGATCGCCACGGAGCTGGCCGCCGGGCTCGAAAAACTCGATGACGTCGCATCCGTGGAGGTCGCCGGCCCCGGTTTCATCAACATTCGGCTCGAAGCCGCCGCCGCCGGTGCGCTCGCAAAGAAAATCGTCGACGCGGGCGCCGCTTACGGAACCGGCCACATCTACGACGGCATCAAGATCAACCTCGAATTCGTCTCCGCGAACCCCACCGGCCCCATCCACATGGGCGGCGTGCGCTGGGCCGCGGTGGGCGACAGCCTCGCCCGCGTGCTCAAGGCACAGGGAGCGGATGTCACTCGCGAGTACTACTTCAACGACCACGGCTCGCAGATCGACCGCTTCGCTCGCAGCGTGCTCGCGAGCTATCTCGGCGAGCCCACGCCCGAAGACGGTTACGGCGGAGCGTACATCGCCGACATCGCGAACGCGGTCGTGCGGCTCCACGACGGTGACCTCGCGGCCCTCGCCCGCGACGAGCAGCAGGAAATCTTCCGCGCGGTGGGCGTCGACCTGATGTTCACCGAGATCAAGGAGAAGCTGCACGGCTTCGGCGTGGACTTCGACGTGTTCTTCCACGAAGATTCCCTGCATGGGTCCGGTGCGGTCGACCGCGCCATTGCTCGACTGCGTGAGCAGGGTCACATTTTCGAGGCGGATGGTGCCATTTGGTTGCGCACCACGACGTTCGGCGACGATCGCGATCGTGTGATCATCCGCTCCAACGGCGAACCGGCCTACATCTCCGGCGACCTCGGCTACTACCTCGACAAGCGCGAGCGCGGTTTCGACCAGTGCCTCATCATGCTCGGCGCCGATCACCACGGATACGTGGGGCGCATGATGGCCATGGTGTCTGCCTTCGGCGACGAGCCGGGCGTGAACCTGCAGATTCTGATCGGCCAGATGGTCAACCTGCTCAAGGGCGGCGAACCGGTCCGCATGTCGAAGCGCGCCGGAACCATTGTCACGCTCGACGACCTCGTTGACGCCGTCGGCGTGGACGCCGGCCGGTACTCGCTCGTGCGTTCCAGCAGCGACTCCCAGCTCGACATCGACCTCGACCTGCTCGGCAAGCGCACCAACGAGAACCCGGTGTTCTACGTGCAGTACGCCCACGCCCGCACGTGCTCTGTCGCGCGCAACGCGGCGGCCTCCGGTGTGGAACGGTCCGTCTTCGCCCCGGAGCTGCTCGTGCACGACAGCGAATCCGCCCTGCTCGGTGTGTTGCAGGAATTCCCGCGCGTCGTGACCCAGGCCGCTGAACTGCGCGAACCCCACCGGGTGGCTCGTTATATCGAAGAGGTCGCCGGTTACTACCATCGCTGGTACGACAACTGCCGGGTCATCCCGCTCGGTGAGGAACCGATCACCGACGTGCACCGCACCCGACTCTGGCTGAACGACGCCACGGGACAGGTCATTCGCAATGGCCTGGGGCTGCTGGGCGTGGCGGCTCCGGAAAAGATGTAACCGTGGCCGGCAAACGCCGCAGCCCTGGCTGCCTGATCATGCTCGTCGTGATGGTGGGGCTTCTGGTCGGAGCATTTTTTCTCGCCGACGTCGGCTTGCGGGCCTTCGCCGAGAGGCAGGCGGCAGGGCAGATCGAGGACGCCCTGCCGGCTTCGGCGACGGGCGACGTGAACGTGTCCATCGGTGGCACCTCCGTGATCGCGCAGTACGTCGCCGGCAGCTTCGACCAGGTGGACGTCACGGCGCCGCAGCTCACCGTGGACGGAGTCCCCGCATCCGTTCACGTCGTAGCCACGGATGTGCAGCCCCGGGTAGGCGGCAGCATCGGTCACGTGGTGGCCACCGTCGATCTCACTGCCGAGGCGCTCAACGGCATCGCCCACGCCGCCGGGACCGCCGCGGAGACCGAACTCACCCTCGGAACGGACGCGGTGACCTACACCGGAAGCCTGGACGTGCTGGGGCTCACTATCGGCTACCTGGCCACGGCGACGCCGTCAACCACCCCCGACGCCCTCCTGTTCACGCCGACCGGCGCCGAGGTGACGACCGATCTCGGCAGCTTCGACGTGAGCGGGGTGGTCGCGACCGTGCTGGGGCAGACTCCGGTGCGCGTCTGCGTCGCGAAATACCTGCCCGCGGAAGTCGCCGTGCGTAGCGCGGACGTCACCCCCGAGCGCGCACGTATTACGCTGGACTCAAGCACACTCGTGCTCACCACGCAGTCGCTCGCCACCCTGGGCACCTGCCCCGGGTGATTTCTGCTCCCACACCCAGGTTCGCTAGAATTCATACCAGCTGGCCCGCATTCCGCGGCTGCGAGCTCGGCTTCAGGGACCAATCCGGGTTCGCTCGCTCGGAATTCCCGCCCGTGCTGCACCGCTCGCGCACCCGATCCTTCTGAGGTTTACACTCGTGCCACCGAACCCGCTCGCCCCGGCATGGCTCGCCCTGCCCCCCGACGCCAATGCCCTCGTTCCCGGCCTGTGGCCCGCGAATGCCTCGCGTACAGCCCGCGGGGAACTCGAAATCGCCGGCGTCAGCGCCTCCGCCCTCGTCGCCGAATTCGGCACGCCCCTCTATGTGGTCGACGAAGCGGATGTCCGCAGTCGCGCCGCCGAGCTCCTGCGCGTCTTTGAGGCCGAATTCGCTCGCATCGGCGGCGATGTGCACGTGTATTACGCCGGCAAGGCGTTCCTGTCCATCGAAATCGTGCGCTGGATGCTCGACGCCGGCCTGAACATCGACGTGTGCACCACCGGTGAGCTGGCGGTCGCCCTCGCCGCCGGTGCCGATCCCGCCCGCCTCGGGTACCACGGCAACAACAAGTCCCTCGCGGAAATCGACGAAGCCGCACGCGTGCGGGTCGGCTCGATCGTGATTGACAGCGAGATCGAGATCGCCCGGGTCGCCGCCGCCGCAGCCACGCACGGAGTGATCCTCAATGTGCGCTTGCGGGTGAACAGCGGGGTGCACGCCTCCACCCACGAGTTCCTCGCCACGTCGCATGAAGACCAGAAGTTCGGCGTCGTGCTCGACGACGCGGCACGGCTTGTCGCGCTCATCCGTGCCGAAAAGTCCCTGCGCTTCATCGGCCTGCACTGCCACATCGGCTCGCAGATCTTCGGAGCCGACGGGTTCGCGGAGAGCGCCTCGCGACTGCTCGCGGTGCACGCCGGTCTGCTGGACGGCGGCCCGGTCGCGGAACTGAACCTCGGAGGCGGCTTCGGCATCGCGTATACGAGCGCCGACACCCCCACGCCGATCGGAGAACTCGCCGCCCGCCTGGCCGACATTGTCTCCGCCGAGTGCACGCGCCTCGGCATCGCCGTACCCACCGTGGCCTTCGAACCGGGCCGGGTCATCGTCGGACCCGCCGGGGCGACATTGTACGAGGTCGGTACGACCAAACCGGTGGATGTCTCCGGAAACACGCGACTCTATGTGAGCGTCGACGGCGGCATGAGCGACAACGTTCGCCCGGCCCTGTACGGCGCGGACTATTCCGTGCGGCTGGCCAACCGTGTCTCCGCCGCCGACCCGGTGCTGGTGCGTGTGGCCGGCAAACACTGCGAGAGCGGCGACATCGTGGTGAGCGCCGACTACCTTCCGGGTGATGTCGCCCCCGGTGATCTCGTGGCGGTTCCGGCGACCGGAGCGTACTGCTGGTCGCTCGCCAACAACTACAACTATCTCGGCCGCGCGCCCGTGGTCGCGGTCGCAGACGGCCGGGCCCGGGTGCTGGTTCGCGGCGAGACAATCGCCGACCTGCTGGCGCGTGACGCCGGGTGGGCCCCCGACCAGAACGAACAGCGAGTGGGGGCGACGTCGACAACGGCGGCGGTCTCGACCAACGACGACGACGACGAAGGAATCACCCGATGATCGAATACCGCAACCTGCGAGTCGCCCTGCTCGGCGGCGGCTCCGTTGGCGCCCAGGTCGCTCGCCTGCTCCTCGAACAACGCGACGAGCTGGCCGGCAGAGTGGGCGCGAGCCTCGAACTCGTGGGCATCGCCGTGCGCGACGTGAACGCCGAGCGCACCGTAGACCTGCCCAAGGAACTCTTCACCACGGATGCCGAGTCCCTCATTCTCGGCGCAGACGTCGTGATTGAACTGATGGGCGGCATCGAACCGGCCCGCAGCTACATCCTGCTCGCCATCAACTCCGGTGCGGACGTCGTCACGGCGAACAAAGCTTTGCTTGCCGAGCACGGCGCCGAGCTGTTCGCGGCCGCCGACCAGGTCGGCGCGCAACTTAACTACGAGGCGGCGGTGGCGGCCGCGATCCCGATCCTGCGTCCGCTGCGCGAGAGCCTCGCCGGCGACCGAATCGTGCGCATTCTCGGCATCGTCAACGGCACGACCAACTACATCCTCGACCGGATGGACCAGGCAGGGGACTCCCTCGAGGATGCACTCGCCTCTGCCACGGCCCTCGGTTACGCGGAGGCGGACCCGACCGCCGATATCGGCGGGTACGACGCGGCGCAGAAGGCGGCCATTTTGGCCAGCCTGGCTTTTCACACGACAGTGCCGCTCTCCTCCGTCTACCGGGAGGGCATCACATCCGTGACGCCGGCGCAGATCGAATCGGCGCGTAAGGCCGGCTACGTTGTGAAGCTGCTCGCCATCTGTGAGCGCTTCACCGACGAGCACGGAGTCGACGGCGTCTCGGCGCGGGTCTACCCCGCCATGGTGCCGCGCAGTCACCCGCTCGCGGCCGTGCATGAAGCAAACAACGCGGTGTTCGTCGAGGCCGAAGCAGCCGGCAGCCTCATGTTCTACGGCGCCGGTGCCGGGGGAGTGGAGACGGCGTCGGCCGTTCTCGGCGATCTGGTGTCCCTCGCGCGTCGCCACGTCGCCGGCGGTCCCGGCGTCGCCGCGTCGAGCCACGCAGACCTTCCGGTCTTCGATATCGGCAGTGTCACCACCCGGTACGCGGTCACCCTCGAGGTCACCGACGAGCCCGGGGTGCTCGCCGAGGTCGCCAGCGTCTTCAGCACCCACCATGTGTCCCTGGCACTGGTGGAGCAGTCCATCACCCCGGCGGTCGCCAAGACCGTCAGTCGCCCGGCCGTGTCCGCCACGGCTACCCTTGTGATCGGAACCCACGACGCCACGGAAGCGGCGCTTGCCGCTACCGTGCGCGATCTGGCGGCCAACCGATTTGTCACCACCATCGCATCCGTTTTGAGAGTTGAAGGAGTCTGATGTCCGTCGTTCGAGAGCCCAGCCTGAAGTCGTCCACCGAGGGCGAGTCCGTTCTGGCCGCCGTCAAGTCACCCCCATCGCGCCAGTGGCGCGGGGTGCTGCGTGAGTACGCGGATCGGCTCAATGTCACCGACGCCACGCCCATCATTACCCTGGGCGAGGGTGGCACGCCGCTCATCCCCGCGCCGGCGCTGTCGGCCCGCACAGGTGCGAAGGTCTGGATCAAGTTCGAGGGCATGAACCCCACCGGTTCGTTCAAGGACCGCGGCATGACCATGGCTATCTCGAAGGCGATGGAGGACGGCGCGAAGGCCGTCATCTGCGCGTCAACCGGCAACACGTCGGCTTCTGCGGCGGCCTACGCCACTCATGCCGGAATCACCGCCGCGGTGCTCGTACCCGAGGGCAAGATCGCCATGGGAAAGCTCAGCCAGGCCGTTGCGCACAACGCGCAGCTGCTGCAGGTGCAGGGCAACTTCGACGACTGCCTCGACATCGCCCGCGACCTCGCCGCAAACTACCCTGTTCATCTCGTGAACTCGGTGAACCCCGACCGGATCGAAGGCCAGAAGACGGCTGCGTTCGAGGTCGTCGAGGCTCTCGGCGATGCCCCCGACTTCCACTTCGTTCCCGTGGGCAACGCCGGAAACTACACGGCCTACCACCGCGGTTACAGCGAGGAGGTCGCTCGCGGCGCCACCACGAAGCTCCCGCGCATGTTCGGATTCCAGGCTGCCGGCAGCGCCCCGCTCGTACTCGGGCACCGCGTCGAGAACCCGGACACCATCGCGAGCGCAATCCGGATCGGCAACCCGGCATCGTGGGATTTCGCGATCAAGGCTCGCGCCGACAGCGACGGCTACTTCGGGGCAATCACCGACGCCAACATCCTCGCGGCGCACCGCATACTCTCCGCCGAAGTGGGCATCTTCGTCGAACCGGCTTCCGCGATCGGCGTCGCCGGGCTTCTGGAACGCTCTGAGGCCGGTCTGATCCCGGCCGGGGCGACGGTGGTCATCACCGTCACCGGACACGGTCTGAAAGACCCGCAATGGGCGCTACGCACCGCGGACGGTTCCGACGTGACGCCCACGATCGTGCCCGTCGATACCGCCGAAGTTGCCAGCGTTCTGGGTCTGGGCAAAGCATGAGCGCCACGGTGTCGTTGGCCGGTCGAGCCGTAACGGTCCAGGTTCCGGCCACCACGGCGAACCTTGGACCGGGGTTCGACACGCTGGGACTCGCCCTGGCCCAGTACGATCACCTTGAAGTGCGCGTGCGCGACGAACCCGGTGTCACCGTTGAGGTGCACGGCGTGGGGGAGGGTGAGGTTCCGACCGATGAAACCAACCTCGTGGTCCGAGCCATCGCACACACCTTTGCCGCGTATGGACAGCCGATGCCCGGCCTCAACCTGATCGCGCAGAATGTGATTCCGCATGGCAGGGGCCTGGGCTCATCGGGTGCGGCCATCGTGTCGGGCGTTCTCGCGGCCAAGGGGCTGCTTGAGGGAATCGTCGACCTCGACGCCGAGGCGCTGCTCGCCCTCGCAACGGACATGGAGGGGCATCCCGACAATGTCGCACCCGCTCTGTTCGGAGGTTTGACCATTGCGTGGATGACCCCCGAGGGTCCCAAGCACAAGAAGCTCATGGTGCACCGCGGCGTGAAGCCGCTCGTGTTCGTACCGGAACATGTAATGTCCACGGCGCTGGCCCGCAGCCTGCAGCCGGAGTCGGTGCCTCACGAAGACGCCGTCTTCAACCTCTCGCGCTCGGCGCTGCTGATTGCGGCACTGATCCAGAGCCCCGAGCTGCTGCTCACCGCCACCGAGGACAAGCTGCACCAGAGTTATCGTGCCGCGGCCATGCCGGAAACGAATCGCCTCATCTCGCTGCTGCGTGAGCACGGATTCGCTGCCGTTGTTTCGGGTGCCGGACCGTCGATTCTCGTACTCGCGAGCGACCCCGGGCAACGCCTGGTGGCCGCTGAGCTCGTGGCGAAGGAATCCGAAACACCGTGGCGCGCGCTTATGCTCGCGGTCGACTTCCAGGGCGCGACCGTGGCGCCCCTGGCAGGCGACGCGGCGGCGTAGCTCGACGAGGGCGCCCTGACGCGGCAAGGCTGTGCAGGGCGCCCCGCGGTGAATTTTCGTGACCTGCGGAAGTGCTAGAGTTATTGCGCACCCGATAGAAACCGCGATAATGCGACCTCTTCTCCGGTGCATTCCCTGTAACTCACTGCTATTGCGTCGTTAGACCGTGGCTGTGTGTGTTCACACCAATCCCCCTCATTTGTCGGATTGGTTCACTCGCAGCGCGATCAGTCGCTGCACACATCTCTCCTGGCACGTTCCGTATGGCGTCAGGGGAAAGGAACCCCCTTCGTGACCGATGTCAACCTCCGTTCCACTGGTACGGACACCCCTCGCCTGAACACCCTCCGCGTCGCCGAGCTGCAAGCTCTGGCGGGTGGACTGGGTATCCCCGGCGCATCCAAGCTTCGTAAAGGAGAACTCGTGGAAGCCATTGCTGCGCAACAAGCCAAGGCCGCCGATGACGGCACCGCGGTAGACACCTCCCTCTCCACCGATGCCCCCGCGGACAATGTCGCCCCGGCCACCGACGCCCCGGCTACCGACGCTCCGGTGCAGGACGCCCCCGTCGCCGCGACCGAGCCCGCGCAGACCGCTCCGCGCAAGCGTGCGCCGCGCCGTGCCAGTTCCGCGACGGCAGCGCCGACCGCGTCACCGGCCGACAGCCTCGGGATGCTCGGAATCATTCTGCCGGAAGCGAAGGCCACCGTCGCGCCCAACGCCAACGCCACTGGCGTCGACGAAAAGCCCGCCCGCCAGACCCGCAAGCGCGCCGTTCGCGTCGCACCGGTCGATCTGAGTGAGGCCGACGGCGTCGTCACCGACACGGCAGACGCCGTTGCGACCGCCGAGGCCCCCGCGGCCGAGACGCCCGTGGCCGACGCTCCCGCGACCGGCTCGCGCCGCAACTCGCGCCGTGCCTCGTCTCGCCCCAAGACCGCTCAGGACGACGCACCCGTGCAGGCCGAGCCCACGGAGAAGGCCACCGAGGACAACACCGACGTTCAGGCCGACGAGCCCGAACAGGAGCAGCCTCGTCAGGGACGGAGCCGCAACCGCAGCCGCGGTGGGGACCGCACGCCGGCCGCCGATCGCAACGGCCAGCCCGAGCGCACCAACCAGGACCGGAACCAGGCCCAGGACCGGAACCAGGCCCAGGACCGGAACCAGGACCGGAACCAGGCCCAGGACCGGAACCAGGACCGGAACCAGGACCGGAACCAGGCCCAGGATCGGAACCAGGCCCAGGACCGGAACGACCGCAACCAGAACGACCGCGGACAGGGCGCCCAGGATGACGGCAATCGTCAGCAGAATCAGCGCCAGCAGAACAACCGCAACCAGGGGCAGAACGACCGCAACCAGGGCGGTCAGAACGAGCGTAACCAGCAGGACCGCAACCAGGGCCCTGACCGCACGGGACTGGACGATGAAATCAACGGCCGTGGCAACCGCAATCGCTACCGCGACCGCAAGCGCCGTGGAACGAACACGGGCGACGATTTCGAGCCCGAGGTCAACGACGACGACGTTCTGATCCCTGTTGCCGGCATCCTCGACGTGCTCGACAACTATGCCTTCGTCCGTACGTCCGGGTACCTGCCGGGTGCGAGCGACGTGTACGTTTCGCTCGGCCAGGTCAAGAAATACAACCTGCGCAAGGGTGACGCCGTTGTCGGTTCCATCCGCCAGCCGCACGAGGGTGACCAGAGCGGTCGCCAGAAGTACAACGCGATCGTCAAGGTCGACTCGATCAACGGTCTGACCGTCGAGGAAGCCGCCGCCCGCGTCGAGTTCCAGAAGCTCACCCCGCTGTACCCGCAGGAACGCCTTCGTCTCGAAACCGAGTCCGGCAAGGTCACCCAGCGCATCATCGACCTCGTCGCGCCGATCGGCAAGGGCCAGCGCGGCCTCATCGTCGCGCCGCCCAAGGCCGGCAAGACCATCGTCATGCAGCAGATCGCCAACGCCATCGCGACGAACAACCCCGAGGTCCACCTCATGGTGGTTCTCGTCGATGAGCGGCCCGAAGAAGTCACGGACATGCAGCGCACCGTCAAGGGCGAGGTCATCGCCTCGACCTTCGACCGCCCGGCAGAAGACCACACCACGGTCGCCGAACTCGCCATCGAGCGTGCCAAGCGTCTCGTGGAGCTGGGACACGACGTCGTCGTGCTGCTGGACTCGATCACCCGACTGGGACGCGCGTACAACCTCGTTGCCCCGGCATCGGGTCGGATCCTCTCCGGCGGCGTCGACGCATCCGCGCTCTACCCGCCGAAGCGTTTCTTCGGAGCGGCCCGCAACATCGAGAATGGCGGTTCGCTCACCATTCTCGCGTCGGCCCTCGTCGAGACCGGTTCCAAAATGGATGAGGTCATCTTCGAGGAGTTCAAGGGCACCGGCAACATGGAGCTCCGCCTGTCGCGTCACCTCGCCGACAAGCGCATCTTCCCGGCCGTCGACGTCAACGCATCCGGCACCCGCCGCGAAGAAATGCTGATGAGCACGGATGAGGTCAAGGTCACCTGGAAACTGCGCCGCGCCCTCGCCGGCCTGGAGCAGCAGCAGGCGCTTGAACTCATCCTCGGTCGTCTCAAGGAAACCTCCTCGAACGTCGAATTCCTCGCCCAGGTGCAGAAGTCGATGCCGACCCTGAGCGGGTCGGACAAGGACCGCTAATGTTCGAATCCGTCCTCACGATGTTGGCCGAGCACGACGACCTCCAGTCGCAGTTGGCGGATCCGGAACTGCATGCGAATCCGGCCCGTTCCAAGAAGGTCAACCGGCGCTACGCCGAACTCAGTCGCATCATCGCCGCCTACCACGAGTGGAAATCGGTCAGCGACAACCTCGACGCCGCTCGCGAACTTGCGGAGGAAGATTCGGCTTTCGCCGAAGAGATCCCCGAGCTCACGGAACAGCTGGAGGTCAAGGCCGAACAGCTGCGCCGCCTGCTGATCCCGCGTGACGAACTCGACGCACGCGACGTGATCATGGAGATCAAGATGGGGGAGGGCGGCGCCGAATCGGCGCTGTTCGCCGCCGACCTGCTGCGCATGTACCTGCACTACGCCGAGTCGAAGCACTGGAAAACCGAGATTATCGAGCAGACCTCGAGCGACCTGGGCGGAATCAAGGACATCCAACTTGCGATCAAGGGCAACTCGAGCGACCCGGCCGAGGGCGTGTGGGCGCACATGAAATACGAGGGCGGCGTGCACCGCGTGCAGCGCGTGCCGGCGACCGAGTCTCAGGGGCGCATCCACACCTCCGCGGCCGGTGTGCTCGTGTTCCCCGAGGTCGACGAGCCCGAAGAGGTCGAGCTGCACCCCAACGACCTCAAGATCGACGTGTACCGGTCGAGCGGCCCCGGCGGCCAATCGGTCAACACCACCGACTCCGCCGTTCGCATCACCCACCTGCCAACGGGGATCGTGGTGGCGATGCAGAACGAGAAGAGCCAGCTGCAAAACAAGGAAGCGGGCATGCGCGTGCTGCGCGCCCGCGTTCTGGCCCGGCAGCAGGAGGAGATCGACGCGGCGGCGAGCCTGGTTCGTAAGGGCCAGATTCGCACCATGGACCGCTCCGAGCGCATCCGCACGTATAACTTCCCGGAAAACCGGATCGCCGATCACCGCACGGGGTACAAGGCCTACAACCTGGATGCCGTCATGAACGGTTCCCTGCACGCGGTCATCGACTCATGCATCAGGGCCGACGAGGAAACCCGTCTGGCCGAACTGGGCGACCCGGAGTAACGAGCGACACTGGATCAAACACCTGTGGACCCCGGCTTTCGCCGGGGTCCACAGGTGTTTACGGGTGCGTGCGCCGGGGCCTGGTCAGACGGAATAATCCTCGGGCCAGGAGACCCCGCCCCTGGCGGACTCGGTCGTTGCCGGTTTGACCGGTCGTACCTTCGCCGGGAGGCCCACAAGCAGGGAGTGCGGCGGGGCGTCTTTCGTCACGACCGAATTCGCTCCGATCGTGCTTCCCGCACCGATAACGATGTCGCCGAGTACCTTCGCGCCGGCACCCACCGTGACGCCGTCGCCGAGGGTGGGGTGCCGTTTGTCCCCGGGTTTCACGCCGTGACGGCTCTTTCCGCCGAGAGTGACGCTGTGGTACAGCATGACGTCATCGCCGAGGACCGCGGTCTCCCCAATGACGACGCCCATGCCATGATCGATGAACAACCGACGCCCGATGGTCGCTCCGGGATGAATCTCAATGCCGGTGAGGAAACGACCGAATTGAGAGAGCAGGCGTGCTCCGAGGTGGAACCCTCTCGTCCACAGCCGGTGGGCGAGGCGGTACGTCCACACCGCGTGCAGCCCGCTGTAGGCGAGAAGCACCTCGGCGTTGCTGCGTGCAGCGGGGTCGTGTCGGCGCGCGTTCGCGACATCCTCACGAACACGCGCCACAACGCTCATCTCGGGAATGCCGGCCGACCTAGTCCAGGAGGTCTTCGTACAGGACCGTCGAGATGTACCGTTCCCCGAAACCGGGAACGACGACCACGATGATCTTGCCGGCGTTCTCGGCCAGCTTCGCCTGTTCCAGAGCAGCCCAGACGGCTGCTCCGCCGGAAATACCCGCGAGGATGCCCTCCTGGGTGCCGAGCGCACGCGCGGTAGACAGGGAATCGGCCAGGGTCACATCGGTGACGGAGTCGTAAATAGTGCGGTCGAGCGTCTCGGGAATGAAGTTCGCGCCGAGCCCCTGAATCTTGTGCGGTCCGGGCTTGCCGCCGGTGAGAATGGGGGAGTCGATCGGCTCAACACCCACGACCACGACGGAGGGCTTGCGTTCCTTGAGGAGCTGCCCCGTTCCGCTAATCGTGCCGCCGGTGCCGATGCCGGACACCAGGATGTCCACGGCGCCGTCGGTGTCGTTCCAGATCTCCACACCGGTCGTCGCCCGGTGAATGGCAGGGTTCGCCGGGTTGGTGAACTGGCTGGCCAGGATGGCACCCGGGGTCGACGCCACAATGGAATTGGCCGTCTCGACGGCACCGCGCATGCCGTCGGCACCGCTCGTGAGCACGATTTCGGCTCCATAGGCGCGCATCATCACGCGACGTTCCTTGCTCATGGTCTCCGGCATGGCCAGGATCACCTTGTAGCCGCGAGCCGCGCCCACCATGGCCAGGGCGATGCCCGTGTTGCCGCTGGTGGCCTCAACGATGGTTCCGCCCGGCTTCAGCGAGCCGTCCGCTTCGGCGGCGTCGACAATGGCGACACCGATGCGGTCTTTGACGCTGCCGGAGGGGTTGTAGAACTCAAGCTTCAACAGAACGGTCGCGTCCAGGCCGGCCGTCAGGCGGTTGAGCTGCACGAGCGGGGTCCCACCGACGGCTTTGGTGATGTCAGCGTAAATTTTCTGGGGCATTCGGAGTCAACTTTCACTCGGGGGCAAGGGCCGTGTTCAGCCTACGGGCAGGGAGACGCTCACGGGAGTGCGGTAGATTTCACTGTGACCTTTCCCGTAATAGAGCCCAGCAACCACGACGAGCCTCGTATTCCCGCCGACGTCGATTCCCTGCGTGAACTGCTCATTGACCGACTTTCGCTCGCGGGTATCGCCGACGCCGAGGTCGATGCCGACCTGCTGATCGGCCATGTTCTGGAGCAGAGCCGGGGCGAGGTTCAGGCCGCCGGAATTCTCCGCAAACCGTTGGTCGAAGCGGATGCCGTGGCGATTCTCGAACTCGCCGCTCGCCGTGCCACCCGCGAACCCCTGCAGCACATCACCGGCCGAGCGCCTTTCCGCGCGCTGAACCTCCGTGTCGGACCCGGAGTGTTCGTTCCGCGCCCCGAAACGGAGCAGGTCGCCCAGCTCGCCATTGACGCTTTGCGTTCCCTGCCGGACCCGGAACCGATCGCCGTGGACCTCGGCACCGGAAGCGGAGCGATCGCACTCTCGCTTGCCACCGAGGTTCCCCACGCCCGGGTGTGGGCGGTTGAGAACTCGCCGGAGGCCTTCGAATGGACCAGCCGCAACTTTGTCGAGGTCGGCGCGGCCAACGCGACACTCGTCTTCGGTGACCTCACGGATGCGTTCACAGACCTTGACGGCACCGTCGCCGTCGTCATCTCGAATCCGCCGTACATTCCGGCGGATGCGATTCCCCGCGACCCGGAGGTTCGCCTGTTCGACCCGGCCCGAGCGCTGTTCGGGGGCACGGACGGGCTCGACATCGTGCGTCAGGTGTCACGCACGGCGCTCCGCCTGCTGCGGGCCGGAGGCGTGCTGGTGATCGAGCACGGGGAACTGCAGGGAACGGAAATACGCCGAATCCTCGCCGACGACGGCTGGCGGGCACCGTCCACGCACCGTGACTACACGACCAGGGACCGCGCGACGACGGCCATCCGCAACACCTAGCCCGCGCTCACGTCCGAGGATCAGGGTACCTCCGCTAGAATTGACGGAAATGACACGCATCTACAGTTGCTCGGTCGAAGCGGACTACGCCGCCGGCATGAGAATGGCCCTCTCGGCGATCGGCCGCAGCGCCCTCGTCGTCATCCCCACCGACACCGTGTACGGCATCGCCGCGGACGCGTTCAGCCCAGAGGCCGTGCAGAATCTCCTCGACGCGAAAGGCCGGGGGCGAACGTCCCCGCCGCCCGTGCTGATTCCCGGAGTCACCACGATGGATGCCCTCGCCGTGGGAATCCCGCAGCCGGTTCGTGACCTGGTCGCGACGTTCTGGCCCGGCGGACTGACCGTCATCCTCAACGCGCAGCCGTCGCTGGTCTGGGACCTCGGCGAGACCCGGGGGACCGTCGCACTGCGAATGCCGAGCGACCCGGTCGCCCTGGACATACTGCGGCAGACGGGGCCGCTCGCGGTGTCGTCCGCCAACCTCAGCGGCCAACCCGCCGCCACCGATGCCCAGTCCGCCGAAGCCGCACTCGGCGACCGCGTGGCCGTGTACCTCGACGGGGGAGTGGCCGGCGCATCCTACGGAACGCACGCCACGGCATCCGCTGCCCAGGCCTCCACCATCGTGGATGCCACGGGTTTCGACTCGAACGGCGGCACGCTGCGCATCGTGCGCGACGGCGTCGTGAGCCGCGCGGAGATCGAGGCGGTGATCGGCGACGCCCTCGCCCCCGCCGACGCGCCCGAGGCAAACGTCGAGCCCCAACTCGATTCAGCCCCCGACGCGGCGAGCGACGCCGACAGCCGCGACTGACACATGACACTCTTCCTGCTCCTCGCGCTGGTATCGGCGCTCGTGACCTTCGGGCTGTCAGTGGTCGTCTACAAGCTGAGCCACCGCTACCAGCTGTACCCGCAGATCCGGGACAGGGATGTGCACACGCGTCCCACGCCGAGGCTCGGCGGCATTGCCATGTTCCTCGGAATCGTGGTGGCCTTCGGAGTGGCGTATCTGGCGTCGTCCCAGTTTCCGCCGTTGCAGCTCGTGTTCGCCGACCCGAAGCAGATCCTCGCCATTCTCGGTGCGGCCCTGCTCATCGTGCTCGTCGGCGTCGCGGACGATCTCTGGGATCTCGACTGGATGACCAAACTGGCCGGCCAGTTCATCGCGGCGGGTCTCGTGGCGTGGCAGGGTGTGCAGATTTATTCCCTGCCCATCGGCGGGCTCACCGTGGGTTCGGGCTGGATGTCGATCGTCTTCACGGTCGTGGCCATCGTTGTCGTCATGAACATGATCAACTTCATCGATGGGCTCGACGGCCTCGTCACGGGTGTCGCCCTCATCGCCAACGGTGTCTTCTTCGTGTACAGCTACCTGCTCGTGCGTGACACGTCTCCCACCAACTATTTCAATCTCGCGTCGCTGATCGCCGCCATCCTGGTGGGCGCGTGCGTGGGGTTCCTTCCACTCAACTGGCACCCGGCCCGCATGTTCATGGGTGATGCCGGGGCGCTCCTCGTGGGGTTGCTCATGGCCACCTCCGCCATCGCCATCACCGGCCAGGTCGACCCCACCGCGGTCAATCGCTCCCAGCTCATCCCCGCCTTCATCCCGATCCTGCTTCCCGTGGCCATCCTCATCATCCCGATGCTGGACTTCGGGCTTGCCGTGTTCCGTCGCGTACGAGTGGGCAAGTCGCCGTTCAGCGCCGATCGCAAGCATCTGCATCACCGGCTGCTCGACATGGGCCACTCGCACCTGCACGCCGTTTTGATCTTTTACGGCTGGACGGCGGCCGCGTCGGTGGGATGCCTGCTGTACTTCGTGCTCCCCGGATACCTGGGCCTGCCCACGTGGTACGCCACCGTGTTTCTTGTCGTCGCCCTGATCATCTGCACCCTGGTCACCCTCGCTCCACTGAGCAGGCGCAAGGCGGACGAGCGGGAAAGCCAGCTCTACCCCCGCAGCGCCCCCCAAACCGAAGAAATCGCCCAACTCGACCCTCTTGATGAGGCCGCGCAGTCTGTGAAGCCTGCCGAGGAGACCGCATGACAAGCCCGACCCTGCCCCAGCAGCCCACGTCCATTCCCATCCTCCGACGAATCCTCGTGTACGGGGCGTTCCTCGCGCTCGGCATTGCCGTTGTCGGTGCCGTCGTCGGGGGCCTCGTCGAAGGCTCCATCGGCGTGGTGAGTGCCCTGGTCGGAACCGCCATGGCGGTTGTCTTCATGGGCATCACGGCCGGGAGCATCCTGCTGGCCAATCGCTTCGCCGGGCGCGAAGCGGCCATCGGCGCATTCTTCGGGATCGTCATGGGCGGATGGCTGCTCAAATTCGTGGTGTTCCTGGTGCTCATCGTGCTGCTGCACGACCAGCCGTGGATCTCCCCGATCGTGCTGTTCCTCAGCATCGTCGCCGGTGTCATCGGCTCCCTCGTTGTGGACGCAGTCGTCGTGATGAAGAGCCGAATGAGTTATGTGAGCGACGTCACGCTGCCGCCGGCACCCACGGACGACTAGAAACGGTGTCTCGATTCGTTGCAGGGCCGGATTTCCGGTAGAGTGAACACCGATCCCCCCCCTGGTTTGCAGCTCTTCTACAGCGTCGTAAACCTGTCCCACATTCGTCGAAGCGCGAGCAGAGCTCACCGCCCCGAAACAGGAGAAAGCGCTGCTAAAAATCGCCGTAAACCTGCTGGTCCCGTCTGCTACAAGTGACGGTGACTTCATTGGTCCATCCATCAACGAGTTCTTTCCTGATGTGATCTTCTTCGCGGATACCCCGTTCGAGATGAACCGAATCATCCTCATCCGCCTTCTCGCGGTTGCTGTACTGATTCTGTTGTTCTGGATCGGTACCCGCAAGATGACGATCATCCCGACCCGCATGCAGAGCCTGGCCGAAATGGGCCTCGACTTCGTGCGAGTCAACATCGCGGAAGATCTCCTCGGAAAGAAAGACGGCAAGCGCTTCTTGCCGCTGCTCACGACCATCTTCTTCATGGTCCTGTTCATGAACATCACGGGAATCATTCCGGGCCTCAATATCGCCGGAACCAGCGTGATTGGAGTGCCACTCCTTCTCGGAGTCATCTCCTACGGAGCGTTCATTTACGCCGGCGTCAAGAAGAGCCCGGGTAAATTCTTCAGAAACTCCCTGTTCCCCCCCGGAGTGCCGGTAGGTCTCTACATCATCGTGACGCCGATCGAGTTCATCTCGACCTTCCTGATTCGTCCGGTCACCCTGACGCTTCGACTCATGATGAACATGATCGTCGGCCACCTGCTGTTGGTGCTGTTCTTCAGCGCAACACAGTTCTTCTTCTTCACGGCTGACGGTGGTTTCAAGCTCTTCGGAGCCGGAACCCTCGTCTTCGGATTCGCCTTCACCCTCTTCGAGATTCTGATCGCGGTCCTCCAGGCCTACATTTTTGCCCTACTGACCGCCGTCTACATCCAGCTCGCGCTGGCTGAGGAACACTAGACATAGAATTCGGCACTCGCCGCATTCACCCCTTACGGAAGGAAACACACGTGGACGCAACAACCGTTCTCGCGGAAATCAACGGCAACATCGCGACTGTCGGTTATGGCCTCGCAGCCATCGGCCCGGCAATCGGTGTGGGTATCGTCGTCGGCAAGACCATCGAAGGCGTTGCCCGTCAGCCTGAGCTGGCCGGTCGTCTTCAGGTTCTGATGTACATCGGTATCGCCTTCACCGAGGCGCTCGCCTTCATCGGCATCGCCACGTACTTCATCTTCACGAACTAATCCTCTTTTCTCACTAGTAAAGGAGGCATGATGATTCACGCAGTAATTGCTGCCGCCGCCACGGAAGAGGCGCACAACCCCCTCATCCCGGCTGTCTACGACATCATCTGGTCAGCGGTCTGCTTTGTCGTGATCTTGTTCTTCTTCTGGAAGTACGCGCTTCCGAAGATGCAGACGCTTCTTGACAACCGTGCAGAGGCCATCGAGGGCAACATCGCCAAGGCCGACGACGCCCAGCGCAAGGCCGAAGCTGCTCTCGAGCAGTACACGGCTCAGCTCGCTGAGGCTCGCGCCGAAGCAGGACAGATTCGTGACCAGGCACGCACCGACGGCCAGCGCATTGTCGCTGAGCACAAGGACCAGGCCGTGTCAGAGGCCGCTCGCGTCACCGCAAGCGCCAAGGCCCAGATCGAAGCCGAACGTCAGGCAGCCGTTGTTTCACTTCGCACTGAAGTGGGATCCCTGGCCATTGACCTGGCATCCGGTGTCATCGGCGAGAGCCTGACCGACGACGCCAAGTCGAGTGCCATTGTCGACCGCTTCCTGGCTGAACTTGAAGCCTCGGAGAACGCTGCCGAGACAGCAGGGAAGAAGTAGTCAATGGGAAGCGCCACCAGAGAAGCATTGGCATCATCGAGATCGGTATTGTCCGGCTCGGTAGCATCGATTGACCTGGCAACGGGCGAAAGCCTCTTCACTGCCGGTCGTGCTGTCGGTGCCTCGTCGCAGCTGCTCTCCGCGCTGGCCGACCCGTCGGCATCCGCTGCGGCGAAGGTCACGCTGGTCAAGGCAGTATTCGGCAGCACCGTGACCCCTCAGGCACTCGACCTTCTGGGCGCCGTCGTCGCGGAGCGTTGGTCGGAGCATGATGACCTGCTCGCCGGCATTGAAGATCTCGGCTTGCGTGCCACCGCCATCTCGGCTCCGGCCGACGTGTCGATCGGCGCGGAACTGTTCGCCTTCGGTACGGCCGTGTCCTCGGACGCGGAGCTGGAGCTGGCCCTGGCCAGCAAGCTGGGTCGCCCGTCCGCGAAAGCGGGACTGGTTGACGCACTCCTGGCCGGCAAGGTTTCCGGCGAGACGCTCGCCATCGTGCGCCACCTGGTTCAGCAGCCTCGCGGCCGCCGAATCGGCGAGCTGCTTCGGCACGCGGCCGCGGTTGTCGCCGACCAGGCCGGAATGTCGATCGCCACGATCACGTCCGCCGGAGCCCTGGCCCCGGCACAAATCCAGCGCCTCACCGAGAACCTGTCGGAGCGCTACGGACGCAAGCTCAGCATCAACCTGGTCGTTGACCCGGCTGTACTCGGCGGCGTGCGCATTCAGATCGGTGATGACGTCATTGACGGCAGCATCGCTACCCGCCTCGCGGACCTGAGACTTCAGCTCGCTCGCTAGAGCGGGCAGCACCACACAAACCTCGAGACGGCAGCGTTTCACAACAGCTAACACCTGTACAACCAGTACAGAAAAGGGAAGATGATGGCAGAACTAACGATCAGCCCCGATGAGATCCGCGACGCTCTCCAGGACTTCGTCAAGTCCTACGAGCCGAACAAGACCTCCACCACCGAGGTCGGTTACGTCACCACCGCAGGCGATGGCATCGCCCACGTTGAGGGACTGCCCGGCGTGATGGCCAACGAGCTCGTCAAATTCGCCGATGGGACCCTGGGCCTCGCCCAGAACCTCGACGAGGACGAGATCGGTGTCGTCGTACTCGGCGAGTTCGCCGGAATCGTTGAGGGCATGGAGGTGCACCGCACTGGTGAGGTTCTCTCCGTTCCCGTTGGTGAAGGCTACCTCGGACGTGTCGTCGACCCGCTCGGCGCGCCCATTGACGGTCTCGGCGAGATCGCAACCGAGGGCCGTCGTGCTCTCGAGCTGCAGGCCCCCGGCGTCATGGACCGCAAGAGCGTGCACGAGCCCATGCAGACCGGAATCAAGGCGATCGACGCCATGATCCCGATCGGCCGTGGTCAGCGTCAGCTCATCATCGGTGACCGCCAGACCGGCAAGACCGCGATCGCGATCGACACCATCATCAACCAGAAGGCGAACTGGGAGTCCGGCGACACCAACAAGCAGGTGCGCTGCATCTACGTCGCCATCGGCCAGCGTGGCTCCACCATCGCTTCGGTGAAGGGTGCGCTCGAGGACGCCGGAGCGATGGAGTACACCACCATCGTTGCGGCCCCCGCGTCCGACCCGGCCGGCTTCAAGTACCTCGCCCCGTTCACCGGATCGGCCATCGGCCAGCACTGGATGTACGCCGGCAAGCACGTTCTCATCGTCTTCGATGACCTGTCCAAGCAGGCCGAGGCCTACCGCGCCGTTTCGCTGCTGCTGCGTCGTCCGCCGGGACGCGAGGCGTACCCCGGAGACGTCTTCTACCTCCACTCCCGTTTGCTTGAGCGTTGTGCAAAGCTGTCCGACGCCTTCGGCGCGGGATCGATGACCGGTCTGCCGATCCTCGAGACCAAGGCCAACGACGTTGCGGCGTACATCCCGACCAACGTGATCTCGATCACCGACGGCCAGATCTTCCTGCAGTCCGACCTCTTCAACGCCAACCAGCGCCCCGCTGTCGACGTGGGAATCTCGGTCTCCCGAGTGGGTGGAGACGCCCAGGTCAAGTCGATCAAGAAGGTTTCCGGAACGCTGAAGCTCGAGCTCGCGCAGTACCGCTCGCTTGAGGCCTTCGCCATGTTCGCATCGGACCTCGACCCGGCCAGCCGTCGCCAGCTTGCTCGCGGCGCCCGACTCACCGAGCTGCTTCGCCAGCCGCAGTACTCGCCGTACCCCGTCGAGGACCAGGTCGTTTCGATCTGGGCCGGCATCAACGGCAAGCTCGACGAGGTTCCGATTCCGGACGTTCTGCGCTTCGAGCGCGAACTGCTCGACTACCTGGCCCGCAACACCACGGTCCTGTCGACCCTGCGCGAGACGAATCTTCTCACCGATGACACCGTCTCGAGCATGTCGACGGAGATCGACAAGTTCAAGCTCGAATTCCAGACCGGCGAGGGCGAAACACTGGCCTCCGTGGGCAGCGAAAAGTTCGAGGCCATTGCCGTCGAAGAAGTCACTCAGGAAAAGATCGTCAAGCACCGCCGCTAACGCGTCGTCGCCCGATTAATCACTGACAGACAAGGAAACCAGGAGACACATGGGAGCGCAACTTCGCGTCTACCGGCAGAAAATCAAGTCTGCCCAGACGACTAAGAAGATCACTCGGGCCATGGAGCTGATCTCCGCCTCGCGCATTCAAAAGGCGCAGGCGCGGGTCGCTGCGTCAACCCCGTATTCGCGCGCGGTCACCCGCGCCGTATCCGCGGTGGCTACGTACTCGAACGTTGAGCACGTACTCACGACCGAACCGGAGAAGATTCAACGCGCCGCCGTCGTGATCTTCGCCTCGGACAGAGGCCTGGCCGGAGCATTCAGCTCACAGGTTCTGCGTGAAGCGGAGTCGCTGAGCGAACTGCTGCGTAGCCAGGGCAAGGACATCGTCTACTTCCTCGTCGGACGTAAGTCGATCGCCTACTTCGCATTCCGCAACCGGGCGTCTGAGCGCGTCTGGACCGGCGGTACCGACCAGCCGCAGTTCGAAACGGCCAAGGAAATTGGTGAGGCTCTTCTCGAGACCTTCCTTCGGGACTACACCGACGGCGGCGTCGACGAGATTCACATCGTGTACAACCGCTTTGTGAGCATGGTCACCCAGGTTCCCGAGGTTGTACGGCTGCTCCCGCTCGAGGTCGTCGAGGGCGTCGCTGAGCCCGCCGCCGACAACAAGGTCCTGCCGCTCTATGAGTTCGAGCCGGACGTCGAAACGGTGCTGGACAGCCTGCTTCCGGTGTACATCGAAAGCCGCTTGTTCAACGCCATGTTGCAGTCCGCGGCCTCAGAGCACGCCAGCCGTCAGAAGGCCATGAAATCGGCCAGCGACAACGCTGACAAGCTCATCACGGACTACACGCGGTTGTCGAACAATGCACGTCAGTCCGAGATCACCCAGCAGATTTCCGAGATCGTGGGTGGAGCCGATGCGCTCTCATCCGCCAAGAAGTAACCAGAGAAGAGAGAGCAATGACTGACACCGTAACCGCGCCAGTCCACGCGGAGGATACGGCCGGCTCTGTTGGCCGTGTCGCTCGCGTTACCGGCCCCGTTGTCGACATCGAGTTTCCGCATGACTCGATCCCCGGCATGTACAACGCCCTGAAGACCTCCATCACGATCGGTGGACAGACGAACGAGATCACGCTTGAGGTTGCACTGCACCTCGGCGACGACCTCATTCGTGCGATCGCCCTGAACCCGACCGACGGGCTCGTTCGTGGCCAGGAAGTTCGGGACACCGGAAGCCCCATCACCGTTCCCGTCGGAAACGTCACCAAGGGCAAGGTCTTCAACGTCATTGGGGAGGTGCTCAACGCCGCTCCCGACGAGAAGATTGAGATCACGGAGCGCTGGCCCATCCACCGCAAGCCGCCGCCCTTCGACCAGCTCGAGGCCAAGACTCAGCTGTTCGAAACCGGCATCAAGGTCATCGACCTCCTGACGCCGTATGTGCTCGGTGGAAAAATTGGACTCTTCGGCGGCGCCGGCGTCGGCAAGACCGTCCTGATCCAGGAAATGATCCAGCGCGTTGCGCAGGACCACGGTGGAGTATCGGTGTTCGCCGGAGTCGGTGAGCGTACCCGTGAGGGCAACGACCTCATCGTCGAGATGGAAGAAGCCGGAGTCTTCGACAAGACGGCCCTCGTCTTCGGCCAGATGGACGAGCCGCCGGGAACGCGTCTTCGCGTCGCGCTCTCCGCCCTCACGATGGCTGAGTACTTCCGCGACGTCGAGAAGCAGGACGTGTTGCTCTTCATCGACAACATCTTCCGCTTCACGCAGGCCGGTTCAGAGGTCTCCACGCTGCTCGGCCGTATGCCGTCCGCCGTGGGCTACCAGCCGAACCTCGCCGACGAGATGGGCATCCTCCAGGAGCGCATCACGTCGACCCGTGGACACTCGATCACGTCCCTCCAGGCGATCTATGTCCCCGCCGACGACTACACCGACCCGGCGCCGGCGACCACGTTCGCCCACCTCGACGCCACGACCGAGCTGTCTCGCGAAATCGCGTCGAAGGGCCTGTACCCGGCCGTCGACCCGCTCACCTCGACGAGTCGTATCCTCGACCCCCGCTACTTGGGCAACGATCACTACAACGCGGCCGTTCGCGTCAAGGCGATTCTGCAGAAGAACAAGGAACTCCAGGAGATCATCGCGATCCTCGGTGTTGACGAGCTCTCTGAAGAGGACAAGGTCACGGTTTCCCGTGCGCGTCGCATCCAGCAGTTCCTGAGCCAGAACACGTACATGGCGAAGAAGTTCACCGGTGTCACGGGTTCCACGGTTCCGCTCAAGGACACGATCGAGTCGTTCACGGCAATCGCCAACGGCGAGTTCGACCACGTGGCCGAGCAGGCCTTCTTCAACGTCGGTGGCATCAACGACGTCGAAGAGAAGTGGGCTCAGATTCAGAAGGAGAACGGCTAAACATGGCAGCACCGCTGAGCGTCAGCGTTGTCTCGGCGGACCAGCAGGTCTGGACCGGCGAGGCGACCATGGTCGTCGCGCGCACCGTGGAAGGTCAGATCGGTATTCTGGCCGGCCACGAGCCCCTGTTGGCTATCCTCGCGGAGGGTGAGGTTCGCCTCACCCTCGCCGACGGGTCGAAGATTGTGGCCGAAGCTGCCGACGGATTCCTGTCCGTCGACAACGACATCGTCACGATCGTCGCCCGCCAGGCGGCACTGGTTTAGTCCACAGCCGCAGAAACCGCATGTTAGTACTGCTTCCGCCGTCGGAGACGAAACGCTCCGGCGGCGAAGCCGTACCCCTGGACTGGCCCAGCCTGGCCTTTCCCCCGCTGACCGGCGCACGGCGTTCCGTCGCCCACGCCCTGGTTCTTCTCTCGAAAAGCCCGGATGCCGCCAGAACGGCACTCAAGCTGGGCCGTACGCAGTCAGCCGAGATCGAGCGCAACCGCTCTCTCCTGACCTCGCTCACCATGCCGGCCGTTGACCGCTACACCGGCGTCATCTTCGACGCGCTGGATGCCGGGTCCCTCACCGACCGGCAACGCGACTTCGCCGCGCAGCACGTGCTCGTGCATTCGGCCCTCTTCGGACCCATCGGGGCACTGGATCCGATTCCCGCATACCGCGTCTCCCACGACTCCCGGCTTCCCGGCCTGGCGCTCAAGAAGCATTGGGCGGCCCCCGTCACTGCCGTGTTGCAGGACACCCGCGGGCTCCTGCTTGACCTGCGCTCCGAGGCCTACGTGGCGCTCGGTGCCGCTCCGCGACGCGCGGAGTCGGTGTTCCTGCGCGTCGTCACCGACGTGAACGGTGGTACCCGGGCGCTGAACCACTTCAACAAGAAATCCAAGGGCGAATTCGTGCGTGCCCTCGTACAAAACTCCGTCGATTTCCACAGCACGTCCGAGCTCATCGATTGGGCCAGAGGCATGCGGATCAAGCTGCGCCCCGGCGCCGCCGGCGAGCTGGAACTGGTCGTCGACGCGAGCGGTCCCGCCCCCGACTTCACCATCGTCTGGCCTTGACGGACCGTCCGGCCGGCTGCACGGTCTCACTTCCCGAGACAGCTGAAACTGGCTAGGGTGTGAGCGTGCCCCCAGAAGCCAGGAACGTGACCGTGACCGGTGCCGGCGGACAGATCGGCTACGCGCTGCTGTTTCGTATTGCATCCGGCCAGCTGCTCGGCGCCGACGTGCCGATCAACCTGCGACTCCTGGAGATCCCGCAGGGACTCAACGCGGCCGAAGGGGCCGCGCTGGAACTGCACGACGGCGCATTTCCGCTGCTGCGGTCCGTCGAGGTGACGGACGAGCCTCTCCGCGCCTTCGACGGGGCCAACGTGGCCTTGCTGGTCGGTTCTCGCCCGCGGGGACCGGGGATGGAACGCGCCGACCTGATCGAAGCGAACGGACGCGTCTTCGGCCCGCAGGGCCGCGCCATCAACGCGGGCGCCGCCGACGACGTGCGGGTGCTGGTGGTGGGCAATCCCGCCAACACGAATGCGCTCATCGCGGCGGCGCACGCCCCCGACATTCCCGCCGATCGGTTCACGGCGATGACCCGACTCGATCACAACCGCGCCGTGGCGCAGCTGGCCGCCCACCTGGCTGTGCCGGTCAGCTCCATCGCCGGGCTCACCATCTGGGGCAACCATTCGTCCAGCCAATACCCGGATGTCTTCCACGCCACGGTGGACGGCCGGCCGGTGATCGAGGTCATCGACACGACATGGCTGGCTGAGACGTATATTCCGCGGGTGGCCAACCGCGGAGCGGAGATCATTCGTGTGCGCGGCGCGTCGTCGGCCGCCTCGGCAGCCAGCGCGGCGATCGACCACGTGTGGGACTGGGTGAACGGTACGCCCGCCGGGTGGACCAGCGCCGGCGTCGTCTCCGACGGCTCATACGGAGTGCCGGCGGGCCTGGTGAGCTCGTTTCCCTCCCGTTCCGTCGACGGGGAGTGGCGCATCGTTGAGGGACTCGAGTTCGGGGAGTTCTCCCGGACCCGACTGGCCGCGTCCGTCGCCGAGCTCGTGGCCGAACGTGAGGCCGTGCGGGCACTCGGACTGATTCCCTCCTAAACCGGCCGGGGCGTGCGAGGCCTGGGACCGGCGCTACTCGTCGGGTGCAAGGTGGCAGCCGACGAGGTGGTCATCGACGAGCCCCGCCGACTGCATGAGCGCGTACATCGTCGTGGGGCCGACGAACTTGTACCCGCGGCGGCGCAACTCCCGGCTGAGCGCCGTCGACTGCTCGGTAATCGCCGGGACGTCGGCGAAGCTGCGCACCGGGCGCGCCCGGGGCGTTTCCGGCGCGAAGCTCCAGATCAGGTCACCCAGGCTCTCACCGAGATCACGGGTGACCCGCGCGTTACTGATGGTCGCCTCGATCTTGCCGCGGTGACGGATGATCCGCGCATCGCCGAGCAACCGCTCCACGTCGTCGGGAGTCATCTCGGCGACCCGGGCGACGTCGAAGCCGTGGAAGACGTCACGGAACACCGGGCGGCGTCGCAGGATGGTGATCCACGACAGTCCCGCTTGAAAACCCTCCAGGCAGACCTTCTCGAACAGTCTCTCGTCGTCGCGGAGCGGACGCCCCCATTCCTCGTCGTGATAACGACGGTACTCGGGGTCCGTTCCCACCCAGCCGCAACGGGACACGTCGTCGTCACCCCGCACGAGAAAGGTGCGCTGGTCCGTGATGGCATCACTCATACCTGTGCGCAATGCCCTCGAGGGCGAGCAGCCACGCCTTGGTGGGAATACCCGCACCGGCGCTGTACCCGGTGATCCGTCCGCTGGACGCGAGCACTCGGTGACACGCGACGATGATCGGCACGGGGTTGGCGCCCACGGCACCGCCGATGGCGCGGCCCGAGCCAGGACGGCCGATCGACGCGCCGAGATCGCCGTAGGAGACGACCTCCCCGAAACGGAGCCGTTGCAGGCCGTGCCAGACACTCTGCTGGAAGGCGGTGCCGTGCTCCAGGTGCACGGGAAGATCGAAGGTCGTGCGCCGACCCGCGAAGTACTCGCCAAGCTGCGTGGCGGCGAGCCGCAACACAGGGGACGGGGACTCCGGGAAGGCGTCCAGGGGCAGCATTCCCTCTCGTTCGATGGACAGCGCCAGGATGCCGGTGGTGTCGGCGGTGATCTCGAGCCGACCGATGGGGCTGGCCACGCGGATCAACGAGGTCTCGGAAGTGGTCATATTCCGACTGTAGCCGCCACCCCGGCCGGAGGCTGGCGGGATTCGGACATCGGTGCGTCGGTGAGTGCGCCCGGCCTGTGGAGGAGTCGCACCGTAGTGTTGGCACATGGCTCAGATCGAATACCGCAGGCTTGGCGCATCCGGACTCACCGTGTCCACGATCGGACTGGGGTGCAACAACTTCGGCCGGGCGGGCACGGCCACCGCGTCACAGGCGGGTACGAACGCGGTCATCGACGCCGCGATCGATGTGGGCGTGACGCTGTTCGACACCGCCGACATTTATGGTGCCGAACGTGGCCAGAGCGAGACACTCATGGGCCACGCGCTCAAGGGCAAACGTGACCAGATCGTGCTCGCATCCAAATTCGGCATGGACATGGGCGGGGCCAACGGTCCGGACTGGGGAGCACGGGGCTCGCGCCGTTACATCCGCCTGGCGGTCGAGGCGTCGCTACGCCGGCTGCAGACCGACTGGATCGACCTGTACCAGCTGCACCAGCCCGATCCGCGCACGCCGATCGAAGAGACACTGTCCACGCTGGACGACCTGATCGCCGAGGGCAAGATCCGCTATATCGGGCACTCGAATCTGGCCGGCTGGCAGATCGCCGAGGCCGAGTTCACCGCCGCGATGAACGGGCACCCGCGGTTCATTTCCAGCCAGAACGAGTACAGCCTGCTGGTGCGCGGCGCTGAGCAGGAGGTGCTGCCCGCCGTGAACGCGTACGGACTCGGGTTCCTGCCCTTCTTCCCGCTCTACAACGGCCTGTTCACCGGAAAATTCTCACGCAGCGGCGGACCGGCGGACAGCCGCATCATGATGATCCGACCGCACCTGGTCGAGAACGCCCCGTGGGACACCATCGAACGCTACGCGGCCTGGTGCCGTGAGCGCGGCGTCACCATGCTCGCGGCCACATTCGCCTGGCTCCTCGCCCAGCCGGGGCTTACGAGTGTTATCGCCGGGGCAACCCGGCCGGAGCAAATCGTGCAGAACGCGACGGCGGCAACGACCTGGCGGCCCACCGTCGAGGACCTCGCATTCATCTCCGATCTGTTCGCCTGACGAGCGAAATTCACGGTCCCGACGTTTGTGAGTGAGCGCTCACTCAGTTAGGATTCTCGGGTGAGAAAGAAACCAACCCGGGCGCGTTCCCTGTCGGTCGAGGACCGGCAGGAGATGCTGATCGACGTCGTCACGCCGCTACTGATCGAGCACGGCCAGGCGCTCACGACCAGACAGATCGCCACCCGGGCCGGCATCGCCGAAGGAACCATTTTTCGCGCGTTCGGCACCAAGGACGAACTCATCCAGGCCGCCGTCGACCGGCAGCTCGACCCTGAGCCGTTCCGGGAACGGCTGCGCGGCATCGACGTGACGCTGCCGCTCGAAGACAAGGTGCGCGCCATTGTTGTGATGATGCGCGACCGCTTCACGACCGTGTTCACGATCATGACCGCCCTCGGCCGGTTCGGGCCCCCGCACGCGCACGACCCCCGGCACGAGCTGACCGATGTGCTCGGCGAGGCCGTCGCGGCCGATCTCGAGCGGCTGAATTTCGGTCCCGAGCGGGCGGGCCAGATCATCCGCATGGTGGCCCTCTCGACGTCGATCCAGCAGATCCGCGGCGGACTGGCGTTCAGCGCCGAGGAGGTGACGGACGTCATCCTGTACGGCATCATGGGTCGCCGTGATGACGGCTCGCGGGGCGCGCATCACACCGACGACACCCCCGTCACCGTGGCCACCGCCGCCATCCCCGATCCCGCAGTGGACTAGGAGACCCCCCCCGTGTTGTGGAAATTGCTCGTGCGCTACCTGCGGCCGTACTGGCCGCTGCTTCTGGCGGTGGTCGTGTTCCAGCTCGCCCAGTCGATAGCCTCGCTCTACCTCCCCACCCTCAACGCCGACATCATCGACGAGGGAGTGGCCAAGGGGGACACCGGCTACATCCTGCGCGTGGGCGGGGTCATGCTCCTGATCACGCTCGCACAGATCCTGTGCGCGATCGTGGCCGTGTACTTCGGCGCGAAGGTTGCCATGAAGGTGGGACGCGACCTGCGCGGCGGCGTGTTCACCCGTGTCGGCGAATTCTCCGAGCAGGAGGTGACCCGGTTCGGGGCAGCCTCGCTCATCACCCGGTCCACCAACGACGTGCAGCAGGTGCAGATGCTCGTGCTGACCACCTGCACACTGCTCGTTTCGGCACCCATCCTCAGCATCGGCGGGGTCATCATGGCCGTTCGCCAGGATGTTCAGTTGTCCTGGCTCATCGCCGTGAGCGTTCCGATCCTGCTCGTGGCGGTGGGATTCATCGTCGTGAAAATGGTGCCGCTGTTCCGCAAGATGCAGACCCGCATCGACACGGTCAACCGGGTTCTGCGCGAGCAGCTCACCGGCATCCGCGTCGTTCGTGCGTTTGTGCGGGAAGACGTGGAGACCGAGCGTTTCGCCGTCGCCAATCGTGACGTGACCGAGGTCGCGCTGAGCTCGGGCCGACTGATGGCGCTCATGTTTCCCCTCGTCATGCTCGTGCTCAACGTCTCGAGCGTCGCCGTGATCTGGTTCGGGGCCTTCCGCATTCAGGACGGCTCCATGCAGGTCGGCACGCTCATTGCGTTCCTCAGCTACCTGATGCAGATTCTGATGGCGGTGATGATGGCCACGTTCATGGCGGTGATGATTCCGCGCGCCGCGGTGTCGGCCGATCGCATCAGCGAGGTGCTCTCGACCGACTCCAGCGTCGTGCCCCCAGTCAATCCGGTCAACGACACGGTCGGGCACGGAGAACTCGAACTGCTCGACGTGGGCTTCGCCTACCCGGGCGCCGAACAGCCGGTGCTGCGCAACGTGAGCTTCATCGCCCGACACGGTGAAACGACCGCGATCATCGGCAGCACCGGCAGCGGCAAGTCCACCCTCGTCAACCTGCTGCCGCGGCTTTTCGACGCCACGAGCGGTTCGGTGCTCGTCGACGGGGTCAACGTGCGCGACCTCAACCCCGACCTGCTGTGGGGCAACATCGGTCTCGTTCCGCAGAAGCCGTACCTGTTCTCCGGTACCGTGCGCAGCAACCTGCGCTACGGCAAGCCGGACGCCACGGAGGACGAGCTCTGGCGTGCCCTGACCATCGCGCAGGCGAAAGACTTCGTGGAAGAGATGGAGGGCGGCCTCGACGCTCCCATCTCACAGGGCGGAACGAACGTGTCCGGCGGGCAGCGCCAACGCCTGGCCATAGCAAGGGCCCTGGTGAAACGCCCGGACCTGTACATCTTCGACGACTCGTTCTCGGCGCTCGACCTGGCAACGGATGCCCGGCTGCGGCTGGCCCTGAAGCACAGCACCGACGGAGCGACGATGGTGATAGTGGCCCAACGCGTCTCGAGCATCATCGACGCCGACCAGATTCTCGTGCTCGAGGACGGCCGCATCGTCGGCCGGGGAACGCACGACGAGTTGCTGGAGCGCAACACCACGTATCAGGAAATTGTGTCATCCCAGCTGACCGCGGAGGAAGCGGCATGAGCGAGTCCAGCACCGCCGACAAGCCGGCCGCTCGTCCGCCGCGCGGCGGCGGGCCCTTCGGCGGGATGAACCTGCCGGTCGAGAAACCGATGCACTTCACCGCCTCCGGAAAACGGCTTCTGGGCAAGCTGCGCCCGGAACGGCTGTGGCTCGCGCTCGTCTTCGGACTGGCGATCGTCAGCGTCACGTTCGCCGTGCTGGGTCCCCGCCTCCTCGGCGAGGGCACCAACCTCATCTTCTCCGGCATCGTCTCGAAGTCGTTGCCGGCGGGCACCAGCCAGGCAGCCGTGATCGAGCAGCTGCGCGCCTCCGGCGATACCGCCCGGGCCGACATGCTCAGCGCGATGACACTCACCCCGGGGCTCGGCATCGACTTTGCGATGCTGTCCACGGTGTTGTTCTGGGCCCTCGCGCTATACGTGCTGTCGAGCGTCTTCAGCTGGCTGCAGGCGTACGTTCTCAACGGTATCGTTCAGCGCACCGTGTACCGCCTGCGCGAGGAGATCGAAGCCAAGATCAACCGCCTCCCGCTGAGCTACTTTGACAAGCGGCCCCGCGGCGATCTGCTCAGCCGCGTGACCAACGACGTCGACAACATCTCGCAGAGCCTGCAGCAGTCGCTCAGCCAGGTCGTCACCTCGCTGCTCACCGTGATCGGTGTCATCGTGATGATGTTCCTGTTGTCGCCGCTGCTCGCGCTGATCGCCCTCGTGACAGTGCCGTTGACCCTCGTGATCACCGCGGTCATCGCCAAACGCTCTCAGAAACTCTTCGTCGGGCAGTGGAAGAACACGGGCGAACTCAACGGGCAGATTGAGGAAACCTTCACCGGGCACGCGCTTGTGAAGGTATTCGGCCGGCAGAAGGAGGTCGAAGAGCGCTTCGCCGCGAAAAACGAGGAGCTGTACCGGGCGAGCTTCGGAGCACAGTTCATCAGCGGCATGATCATGCCGGCGATGACCTTCATCGGCAACCTCGTATACGTGGCGATCGCGGTCGCCGGCGGCCTGCAGGTGGCCACGGGCGCCATGCAGCTCGGTGACGTTCAGGCCTTCATCCAATACTCACGCCAGTTCACCCAACCGCTCGCGCAGCTCGGATCGATGGCGAACCTGCTGCAGTCCGGTGTCGCATCCGCCGAGCGCGTCTTCGACCTGCTCGACGCCCCGGAGCAGAGCGAAGACCTGCCCGACGCCGAAACGCCCGATCAGGTACGCGGGCGCCTGGTCTTCGAAGACGTGTCGTTCCGCTACACACCGGACCGACCACTGATCGACGACCTGAGCCTGGTAGCAGAGCCCGGGCAGACAATCGCCATCGTCGGACCGACGGGTGCGGGCAAGACCACCCTCGTCAACCTCATGATGCGCTTCTACGAGATCGACGCCGGACGAATCCTCCTCGACGGCGTTGACGTGGCGCACATGACCCGCCGGAACCTGCGCAGCCGAATGGGAATGGTGCTGCAGGACACCTGGTTGTTCGGGGGCACCATTCGCGACAACATCGCGTACGGTCGGCCGGAGTCCACGGAAGAGGAAATCCTCGCCGCCGCCAAGGCAACCTACGTCGACAGGTTCGTGCATTCGCTGCCCGACGGCTACGACACGATGCTCGACGACGATGGCAGCAACGTGAGCGCCGGGGAAATGCAGTTGCTCACAATTGCGCGGGCGTTCCTGGCCAAGCCGAGCGTGCTCATCCTTGATGAGGCCACAAGTTCCGTGGACACCCGCACCGAGGTACTGGTCCAGAAGGCGATGAGCGCCCTGCGGGCCGAACGCACGAGCTTCGTGATCGCGCACCGGCTGTCCACAATCCGCGATGCCGACCTGATCCTGGTGATGGAGTCCGGCCGTATCGTGGAGCAGGGCAACCACGCCGAGCTGCTCGCGGCCGGCGGGGCCTACCACGCGCTCTACGAGGCACAGTTCGCCGCACCCGTCGCCGACGAGGTCTGACCGACACGAACTCCTCCACGGGTCGACCACCGACGTGGTTTCTCCCAGATCGGCCGCCGTTGACCTCCGCTGAGGAGGCGGCGGCCACTCTGGTCCCATGCAGCCGACAATCGTCAAGACCAGGCAAGCGTTCGACTTCCTGGCACTCGTTCCCCAGCTGGTCGGGTTTCACCCCGAGCAGAGCATGGTTCTCGTCGCCTTTCGCGGTAACCGCACCTGCGGGGCACTGCGCTTCAACCTGCCCGAACCGGATGCCGCTGAGAAGGTGCTGAGGCGCATCGCGACCACCCTGATCGGGACCCTGTGCAAGATTCCCGGAGTCGATTCCGTCGTGCCCGTCGCCTACACCGGGGAATCGTTCAGCGATGCCGGTGGGATTCCGCAGGAGCGGTTCGTGGGCTGCGTCGTGAAACGCGCCGAAATGAGCGGGTTCCTCGTGCGGGATGCGCTGTGCGTGGGCGCCGACGGCTGGGGCTCCTACCTCGACCCGCACTGCCCGGTCTCCGGCCGCCCGCTCGGCGACATTACGACGTCCCGCGTGTACGCCTCCGTGCCGTCGAGTGCGCGGGAGAGTCTCGGAACGCTGGCCAGCGGCACGGAGCTCCCGCGGGTGTCGCCCGCCCGACGCGAGCGGGTGGCGCGGGAGTACCGCCGCTATACCGGCCTGCACGCGGCGCCCGGTGCCCCGGAGGAACTCCTGCCCGTTGTGGGTGAGGTTCTGGACTCCGTTGAGATCGCGGAGGAAGCCCTCGCCTGGGACACAGCGGCCCCGCACACCGGCGACGTTGCCCGGCTCCTGTTCGTTCTGCAGGGTGCCGGCAACCGGGACCAGGTCATGCTGCAATTCGCGTTCGGGCGGGAGGTCGGTGAGGATGCCCGGGCCGTGAACAAGTACTACTGGGCGCTCCAGGCCGTGACCGGCCGTGACCTCGATGACCTCGTCGAGGAGCAGGAACGACGCGGAATCAGCCCCGAGGCCGCGGCCATCGGCGATCTCATGCTCGGGTTGACCGATCAACGCCCGGACCCCGAACGGATCAAGCGCGGAATCGCCCTGCTCAGGGTCGTGGTCGCGAGCGCCCCACGATCGGCGAGACCCGCACCGTTGTGCATGCTCGCCTGGCTGTCCTGGGCGCTCGGTCGTGGTTCCGTCGCCGCGATTTTCATCGACCAGGCGCTTTCGATCAGTCCGGACTACGGGATGGCCGTTCTGCTGCGCGGGCTGCTCTCCTCCGGCCTGCTGCCCGACTGGGTCTACCTGGTTCCCGCTGCGTCGCGCGATGACGGGGGACAGCCCGCGGCAACGTGAGTTTATCGTCCGCTCGGCACATACTGGCAGTGCAGGCTTAAGCGATATCAGGGACCCAACCCGGCTCTCGGCGCTCCAGAAAGTGGTGGTGGAATGAACGTGGGACGAGTGGGTTGCGCCCTGTGGCCCGGGGCCTCGCCGGAGTGGACATTCATTGTAGGACCCGGCCATCTGATCGCCCTCCCCGTGACGACGCCGGCGCATCTGCTGGAAGCGCCCCGCAACCTGGATCAGCCCTCCCTCGCCACGGCCGACGACGTCCTGGCGCTGATTCCACTGCACGGTGACGAGGCCGTTGACCGCGTCGCCGTCGTCATCCTGGGGGAAGCGACCGATGCCGACGGTGTGCCGATGTCGGTGACCGTGCGCGGAGCCGTCGCGGTCGACGTGTTCTCGGTCGGCGGTTCCCGCCGCATCTTGGATTCGGGCAGGGCACCGTGGTTCTCGGCCGCGTTCGTCTCAGTCACCGGGCTCACCATCGGCTCCCCGGGGATCCCTCGGGTCAATCCCGCGGAGCTTGGTTCCGGACAGACCATCGGTTCCGGGGCGATCTCGGGCAGCGCGTTGTTCTGGTCTGCTTTGCTCGGCACCGGGCCGGCCGAACACGCACCGCACGCGGTCTCACCGACCTACGTGCCGGCTTCGCCACCGATACCACCATCGGGCGACGACTTCGACGATACGGTACTGCGCCCTCCGCGTGCGGCGCGCCCGACAACGGCCGAACGCGACGGCGCGCCCGCCGAAGACACCGTGCTTCGAGCACCGGTCGCCCCGCCCCGCGAGCCCCGCGAAGAACCTGCGTCCGAGCCTGCCGGCGGGCAACTCGAACGCTACGGGTTTCGGCTGCCCGACGGCACGGAACGTCGACTGGACACGGCCTACCTGCTCGGGCGGCGCCCGCAATCGGCCCGGATCGGAGCCGGACGCGGAGCCGATACGAGACTGATCACCATCGGCTCCCGCACGTCGGCGGTCTCGGCAACGCACCTGGAGATCCGTCAGGACGGCGACTCCGTGGTGGTCACCGATGTCGGCTCCACGAACGGAACCATCGTGCTTCCAGAGCTCGGACGGCGTCAGCGGCTGCGCCCCGGACAGTCCGTCGCGGTGCGCCCCGGTACCCGGGTCGACATTGGGGACGGTAATATCATCGAAGTCCTCCGTTGAACCAGGGGCTGGCTTTATTCTCTGCAGATTCGACGTTGGAAGGCATCACCCGTGACCCAGATTGGTCAGAGCTCGCCGGAATTCACGGTCGAGCTGCCTTCCACCGGCAAGAGTGTCACCCTGGCCTGGTCTGCCCTTACGGACGTCGGTCACCGACGTGAAGTGAACGAGGACAGCCTGCTCGCGCAGCCGCCCATCTTCTCGGTCGCCGACGGAATGGGCGGCCATTCCGCCGGCGATGTCGCCAGCGCCGCCGTGGTGACGCGCCTGGCCGAACACGCGGGAAAACCGGTGCTCGACGCGCAGTCCATCGACTCTGCGTTGAGCCTCGCGGTGGAGGACATGGCCAAAGGCGTCGGCGTCACCGATCAGGGAACCGGCACGACCGTCACCGGCGTTGCGCTCGCCGTGGTGTCTGGAACACCGAACTGGATTGCCTTCAACATCGGGGATTCGCGGGTGTACCAGCTCAACGCCGGAGTCCTCGAGCAAGTCACGACCGACCACTCCGTCGTCCAGGAGCTC
>Ga0307487_1000354_pt1 | contig 36143 bp, 39 predicted proteins | sample CBIW12metaG_FD_203665 | JGI IMG/M metagenome (GOLD analysis project Ga0307487, IMG submission 203665) | Sea-ice brine microbial communities from Beaufort Sea near Barrow, Alaska, United States - CBIW 1.2 | ecosystem: Environmental > Aquatic > Marine > Coastal | place: USA: Alaska | collected... | reverse complement strand
CGGCTTTCCTATAATTTGCAAAAGGATAAACAGTAATGGTCCGAGGACCAGGATCCCACTTTTAAGTTTTGAGTTCATTATATTAATTTATATGGTTAAGTTGAGTTTTATTCATTTTAGAAAAACAGGATTTAAATTGATTTTGTTTCCAAAATTTTAATTTGAATAAATTATATTTATAATACAATCATTTAAAAAGATTGTTTTTAGATGTAGCCAAGGTATTACTTATTATAGGTATTACTATATCGTTTTCGATAAAGTTTTAACATTTTTTTAAGAATTGTCAAATACGGAAATAACGTTTTTAAATTGGGGAATTTTTTCAATTATTCGGATTTTTTATCCTTAATTTTGTTGTAATCCCAATTACGAATCTCCTAATATAAATTCAAAAGAGATTCAGAAACTTATAATCATTTAACAGGAAGTCACTTACAGTGATTTTATTCTATAAAATTCTAATATAAAATGTTAACGACAACCTATAAAGCCTCATGGAAAAACCTCCAAGTAAATTAGGATCAGATTAACTTTTACCGGGTTCAGCAAAGCAAAATGCCCGGCAGGTGCCGGGCATTAATTAACTCAGTTTAAAAATGGTATTATCGCGGAATAAAAATGTTACTGCTTTATTCCTTTGGTTTTCTGACTTTTTTCTTTTTCTGATGTTTTAAAATTTCTGCTTCCCGGTAGAAAATAATTTCTTCGGCAATATTGGTGGTCAAATCTCCAATGCGCTCTATTTTTTTAATAATTGAAAAAAGCAATAAATACTGATCTATTAAATTGGGATCCTTTTTAACTTCTTCAGAGATAACTGTGAAGGCATTAAAATTAATCTTATTTAAGACTTTATCCTTTTTATAAACTTTCCTTGCCTTTTTGGTATTATCATCAATATAGGCTTCCTTAATATCATCTAACATGGAAAGTGCCGATTCGTACATCTCTACAAAACGCAGGTTAACCAACAATTTAGGATCTATGGGGGTATTGATCTCAAGAATATATTTTGCAACACCAAACGCATGGTCACCAACCCTTTCAAGATCAAAATTAATTTTTCTAAGGGCCAGCACAAACCTAAGATCACCTGCTACAGGAGTATGCAGGGCAATAAATCTTTCGCAATCGCGGTCTATTTTTAAATCCAGGGCGTTTACCCGGTTTTCGGTATGAATAACCTCTTCGGCCAGATCGCTGTCATGATTGAGAAATGCTTCTTTTGATTTCTGCACTTGCTTTTCACAGAGCTCAAACATTTCAAGTCCCGACTGTTTTAACGATTCCCTGTATTGATCTAAATTTGTCATGGGTTATAAAATTATGAGTTTTAAAGTTAGTGAACATTTTGTCGGTTTTCTAACTAAGAAGTACAATCAGTAAAAATTAGCCACTAATGCACGATTATATATGTTTTTTAGATTCTGTAATTTAATTATTAATTGTGAATCTAAAAATGCAGATTTTTGACGAAAAAAATTAAAAATAATTCTAACTTGAAGTTTATCCGAAAGATTTAATTATTTTATTTTTTTGCTATTTTAGGAACCTCTGTAGAAATAGCTAAAAATTAATTGACCTTGATCTTTATCATTCGTCTGTTTTATCCGAAACGGCCAGTAATGTAATCTTCGGTTTGTTTATGTTCAGGATTGGTGAATATTTTATTTGTCTTGTCGAATTCAATGATCTCTCCAAGATAGAAAAATGCAGTATAATCACTTATTCTCCCCGCCTGCTGCATATTATGTGTTACAATAACGATAGTGTACTGTTTTTTTAGTTCGTGAATGAGTTCTTCTATTTTCGCGGTTGAAAGAGGGTCTAAAGCTGATGTTGGCTCATCCATCAAAATAACCGATGGCTCTACGGCCAGGGTCCTGGCAATGCACAATCGCTGTTGCTGCCCTCCGGAGAGTGCCAAAGCCGATTTGTTGAGGTTGTCTTTTACTTCATCCCAAAGGGCAACTTGTTTTAGAGAAGATTCCACCCGCTCCTGCAAAAAAGTTTTATCATTTAAACCCTGGATTCTTAAACCATAAGCCACATTTTCAAATATGGTTTTTGGAAATGGGTTAGGCTTTTGAAAAACCATGCCAACCTGTTTGCGAAGCAGCTCAACATTCACCTTCTTCTTGTTAATATTTTGATCGTCTATAAAGATTTTTCCTTCCATCCGGAAACCATCCACATAATCGTTCATCCTGTTGAACAATCTCAAGAAAGTAGATTTACCACATCCCGAAGGCCCAATAAAAGCGGTGACGCTATTGGGTTTTATATCCATGGAAATTCCCTTTATTGCCTGAAAATCTTCATAAAAAACATTTACATCCTTCGCCTGTAGCTTATATTTTCTCTTAAGACTACTTTCAATTACGCTTTCTTTTTTTTCTTTAGCCATAGTAAAACAACCTCTATTATTTAAGTTTTTTCTGCCATTTATTCCTAAAATATACCGCTATTCCATTCATTACAAATGTAATCAACAATAATATAATAATTGCCGCTGCTGCATTCTCAACAAAACCGGGTTGTGGCCTTGTTATCCAGTTAAAAATTTGAATTGGCAGCACAGAGAATTGATCCATAGGTGATAAAGGAGCAAAAGGCACATAAGCCAGCGCACCAATAACGATTAAAGGAGCAGTTTCCCCTACAGCCCTTGATAATGCCAATATTACCCCGGTTAAGATTCCCCCAAAAGAAGCCGGTAATACTTGCAGGTATACCGTTTGCCATTTTGAAGCCCCCATTGCAAAAGACGCATCTCTTATTGAGCTTGGAACGGCCTTAATGGCTTCCCTTGTTGAAACTATTACAATAGGAAGTATCAATAAAGCCAATGTAAAACTTCCAGCCAATACACTCGCCCCCATTTCCATTAACCTTACAAAAACTTCCAACCCCAATAAACCATATATAATGGATGGTACACCTGCCAGGTTGGAAATATTAACCTCTAAAATTGATGATAATTTATTCTTTTTTGCATATTCTTCAAGATAAATAGCGGCAGCAATCCCAATAGGTAATGCGATTATGGTCGTTAAGGATAAAACCCATAGACTTCCCATTAAGGCTGTATATATGCCTGTTTTCTCGGGGCTTCTGGAAGGAAGATTCACTAAAAATGACCAGTTTATTCTCTGGATTCCATCCATAAATATATTGCCCAAAAATATTAACAGCAATACCAGCCCCAAAAGGGTACATGCTATTCCCCAAACTTTAAAAGCCTGATCTTTCAGCCTGTTTTTTCTAATATTATTCATATTTCTCCCTGAATTTTTTACGCATTTTATGACTTAAAGTATTCAGCAGAAAAGTAAAAACGAATAGAGTAATCCCCGCCGCGAATATGGTCCTGTATTCCAGGGAATCGTGTTGAACATCGCCTAAACTCACCTGGACTATATAAGCTGTAATTGTCTCTACAGGAACAGTGGGATCAAAAGTCAATCGCGGCTGTTGACCAGCGGCAATGGCAACGATCATGGTTTCGCCAATTGCCCTTGAAATTGCCAGGATTATAGATACTATTATTCCTGAGGAAGCAGCCGGAACAATTACCCTAAAAGAATTTTGAAGCCTTGTGGAACCCATTCCGTAGGAAGCTTCCCGCAATGAATATGGCACTGCGTGCAAGGCATCTTCACTTAATGATGAAATATAGGGAATAATCATCACGCCCATCACCAGTCCTGCAGAAAGTGCGTTAAAACCTGAAAGTCCCGGAATTATTCCCTGTAAATAAGGAGTTACCACCATTAATGCAAAAAAACCGTAGACTACGGTTGGCACTGCAGCCAAAAGTTCCAGCAAAGGTTTTATGGTTTTTCTAAAGCTATTTGGGGCATACTCACTTAAATATATGCTGATAGATAAGCCAACCGGCACTGCAAATACAATCGCGATAAAGGTAGTGAGCAAGGTTCCTGAAAGCAGTGGCATTATACCAAAATGCTTGTTTGTAAACAATGGTGTCCATTGGGTATCTGTCAGAAAATCTATAATAGATACTTCACTAAAAAAATAAAAAGCTTCAATGGAGAGCACTAAAATAATGCCAATGGTAACAGCGATAGTAATCAAGGCACTTGATAATAAGATTTTCTCGATTATGAATTCCTTTATTTTTCGCATTTACTGGTATAATTAAAAAATAACATCAAACAAACCTACGGATTTATTTGATGTTATTTTTTTCTATAATTTTACTGATTGTTTTCAACAAAGTCGTTGAATTTTTTCAATTCTGCTTTATATTCTTCAGCAGTCAAAGGAAAATAACCGACATCTGTTGAAAGTTCTCCGGCGTTTTCCAAATAATACCTTACAAATTCCACTACCTCAGGATTTCTCACTGAAGAACTGTTTACATAAATATACAAAGGTCTGGACAAGGGAGAATACGTACCATCATTGACAGTTTCTTTTGTAGGTATAACAGGGCCATTCCCACCATCAACTGCCGCTAAGGAAAGTTTATCCTGATTTTCTTCAAAATAAGCCAAACCAAAGAATCCGAGTCCAAATTTATCTCCCGCAACCCCCTGTACAAGAACATTATCGTCTTCACTGGCTGTAAAATCCCCTCGGGATGAACCGCTTTTTCCAACAATTACCTCGGTAAAATAATCGAAAGTTCCGGAAGCGACACCGGGACCGTAAAGGTGTATTTCTTCATCTGGCCACGCAGGATTGATCTGGTTCCATCTCATTATTTTTCCCTGTGCAGCAGGTTCCCAGATCATCTTTAATTCTTCAACAGTAAAAGACTTCACCCAATCGTTTTCCGGGTTTATCACTACAGCAAGACCGTCTAACGCAACTTCTAAACCTACGAAATCAATATTGTTTTCTTTGGCATAAGCTGCTTCCTCATCCTTTATTGGTCTTGAGGCATTTGAAATATTAGTTTCTCCCCTTCCAAATTTTTGAAATCCCCCACCGGTTCCTGAAACCCCAATGGTTACGTTAATTCCGGGTTTAACTGCCCTGAATTCTTCGGCTACGGCCTCTGTAACAGGATAAACTGTACTGGAACCATCTACAGTTATCGAGCCGGTAGCAGTGCCATCCTTATCCTGACCTTTTTTGTTTCCGCAAGCAATCATTGTGAATGCCAATGCTGTAATAAATAATACTTTTTTCATAATAATTATGATTTAAAAATGAATAGAAAATTGTAATCTGTATATTAAATTATCAGTGAAATTATTGTCGAAATCATTATAACCAAAATCGGTTTGAACCTTTAAATTATGGCCGACAATATATTTTGAAAGGCCCAGTGTATATTGATTTTCTACTTCCTGTCCAGTAATATCCCTGTCTAAAGTTATATTAGTGTACCGCCCTAAAATCTCATAATTGCTTTTAAGGAGATAGCCTGCCTGAAGGTTTAAAGCATTTCCAATATTTACCACATCCCCAGTTGCGGTTCCATCAGAATTTATTGCGATGGCATTATCTGAAGTCCGGTTTGCATATTCGCCCATAAACGAAATTCCCTGGAATTTGAATATGGCATCCAGGAAAAAAGTATTAATATCTGTTTCAAAAAGACCTAAATCATTTAACATATAGGATCCGGCATTGGATCTGGTCCTAACAGCATTCTTATTGTGATCAAAGCTCACCCCAAGGGAGAGTTTTGGCAAGGTTTCCCTTTTCAAATCTCCTCCTTTAAAATCTGCAAAATCACCGAATGGAAGTATATCCAACCTACCCGTAAATTGGTAACCTCCCAGATTTCCGGAAGTAACATTTCTGCCTTCACCCTGAGATATTGCAACCGCTTCTTTAATAACAAACTTGTCCCCTATTTCAAAAAAATGGTGTAATTGAAATCCCATATCCCTGCCAACATTAAAATTACTATTTAACAAAGAGCGATCTACAGTTTGAAGACTGGTGGAAGATGTTAATTCTTCCCGGTTTCCCGGAAGTTTTGTTTGGCCAGCCCAAAGTTCAAAATTTTCATAGAAATTCCACTTTAAAAGGGCATCGAGAATTATTCCCGGCGCCTTATTGGTATAAACAGAAGCTGCTGATTGATCCCTGTTTGCAAAACCCATCTGCAATTTGTATTTTAATTTTGGGGAATATGCAAAACCATCTAAATTCAATCGTGTCCTCCTGATTAAAAAATTCGATTCTCCAGATTGAAATCCTTCATTTTCTGAATCGTCCCATTGGGAGGAATACAAAAATTGAAGTGTTCCGCCCAAAGTGATACTATAGGAACTATCCTTGGCAGTCAAATTTATAAGGCCTTTTCCAAATTTGTTATCAGTGATTTCCTGAGCTTGCATACTTAAAAATGTCATCAACATAAATGCAGGCAGCAAATAGCTTTTAAATTTCATTAGTTCTAGTTTTTGTCGCTGCAAAGAACTTAAATTAATGTTAAGCAAATGTTATCTCCAGGTTATGTTTTAGTCAAAATATTAAAAAAAAAATAAAGCTGCCTGGCCAGGGCAGCTTTTTCATAAATCAAAGTCGACAAAAACTAAAGATTCTATGAAATTATCTCAATGAACATTAAGAGTTGCAAATATGCCATATTTATAGTGTCCCGAGATTTTCTTAAAATTAAATAATGATTACTTTAATGTAAAACATGTTTTAAAATATTCGAGCATTCGTGGCAAAAAAGATTCATAACTTTATTGAATTTAAAAAATTAGCCACGAATGCGCTAAAAAAAATAGGTTCTGTTGAGAATATTGTAGAAGCGTATTTATGTTAAAAAGTAAGAACGAAATTTTTTTCAATAATTTAATAGGAATCTTATAAAAGGTAAAATAAATCTTTGTGCTTTTGAGTCTTGGAGGCAATAAAAAGAATGTATATAGTTGATGATGCCATTAAGTCCCTAAGACTCAAAGTTGCACTAAAAAAAATCATTCTTACTTCACAAACTTCTAAAACAGAACCAAAAAATATAATAATACTCTATGAATTAATTATTCGTGCATTCTTGGCAAAAAAAAGTCATCAATTTGACCTTTTGAAATTTTTTAGGAAAATTCAAATCAAAAATTATTTAAGGGCAGAAAAGATGTTTCTACATGTAAACCGCCATTTTCTTCAACTGTCCAAGCGAAATACACATTTTCCCCGAGAATTTCCATTTGTGGAAAACCATTTGCACGGGCATCGGTTGAATTGGAAACAACCTGAGCCTCCGATTTATCACCTTCGGCAGTCACTTTTACAACCTTGATTTGCGCTTCGCTTCCGGAACCTTCCACCCAGGAAACAAGTGCGTTATCCTTATCAATTAAGCTCACATCTACCTTGCCTATTGGAATTCCGTTATCTACGCGAATTGGTTCTGAAAAATTTTCGCCGCCATCCCCAGAAAAAACAAGATTCACTTTTGGAATATTTTCAGCTGCAGTGAACCAGGCGATCACAAGTGTATTTTCAATTGCATCAGCTTTTGGTCCGTTAACGGGACAACCGTTAATTTCCCAATTATCGTTGTGAACTGGTTTTGGATCCGTCCAATTTCCATCTACCTGCCGAACAATTGAAATATCACGGACTTCAGTTTCCGACCGATCCCGATAGATAACAACAGGTCCATTGCCAGTAATTGCAGCCGTAGTGTGACAACAATCACAGGTTCGGTTATCCAGAAGTGTATCGTCCAAAATTTCCCCGGTAGCAGTTATTACTGCTGCACGGATGTTCATTGCCATGGTTTCATCTTTTGAAGCAGTGTCCCTGCCGTCTAACCAGGTGACAAAAAAAGAATTCTCTTTAAAAGGAATTATGCTTACAAAACCGTGTTCGGTTTTGGTGGAATCACTGTGTAATTTAAACGGCGCTTTCCATTGATCTTCAGATTCGTTTTTTATGTTGAGGAAAACATCATAAGCAAAATATGCCGTATCTGATTTTTTTAAAAAATGAGTCAATAAATTCCCGTTATTTTCGGCTATTCCCGGAAAATCGGCCCAATTCACAAACCAATCAGATCCGGAAGCGATCGCTTCAGGCGCAGTCCATTTGCCTCCGATTAATTCCGAATAATTCAAGGATGCAATAGAATCTACCTTAGTTACCCAGGAAAGAAATAATTGTTCCCGGTTTGAAAATAAATAAGGAAGCGAACTACTGTCTTTGGCAGGATTTGGTAGTGAGATTATCCCTTCTGCAATTTGCTGCCTGAAATTTTCTTTTTCCTGGGTGGTTTCTTTACAAGAAACTGCCATTAGAACGAAGAAAAAGCAAAAAATTAATTTTATAAACACTTTCATACTTAACTTGATTTTGGGGGAAAGAATAAATAAGTACGATATTTCCAACCTATTTAATACCCTTATATAAATACGGCAAATATTAGTTTTAAATCTATATTCTTTATTCTATTATCTATATTCTCAAGCCTCAAATCTATTTTATACAGTCCTTACCTTAATTTCTTTTCTCGTCGGTTTCAAAGTTTCCACATTTAAAGCCTCTCCGTACAAATCAAAATCTTCAGCTTCGTTTATTTTTACATCGTAAAATTCCCCGGTTTTAAGATAGGTTGTGGTGGCGTCTATCATAACTTCATTATCCACATCGGGAGAATCAAATTCTGTACGACCAATAAAATAGTTACCTTCTTTTCTATCGATTACCACTTTAAAGGTTTTTCCAATTTTTTGCTGATTCAATTCCCATGAAATTTGGGATTGCAGTTCCATAATTTGATTGGCGCGATCCTGTTTTACTTCCTGGGGCACATTGTCTTCAAGATTATAGGCGTGCGTATTTTCCTCATGAGAATAAGTAAAGCAACCTAAACGCTCAAAACGCATGTCCCTAACCCAATCCTTTAACTCCTGAAAATGTTCTTCGGTTTCACCCGGATATCCAACAATTAAAGTAGTTCTTATGGTCATTTCAGGAACTCTTTGCCTGAAGTCCTGAAGCAATTTGGTGGTTTTTTCGTGGGTTGTTCCACGTCTCATCGATTTCAAAAGATCATCGGAGATATGTTGCAGCGGGATATCTAAATAATTACATATTTTAGGTTCTCGCTTCATCACATCCAAAACATCCATAGGGAAACCGGTAGGGAACGCATAATGTAAACGTATCCATTCAATACCTTCAACTTTCACGAGATTTTCGAGCAATTCGGCAAGATTTCGTTTTTTGTAAATATCAAGTCCGTAGTAAGTCAGATCCTGAGCGATCAGGATCAATTCTTTAACTCCGCTGGAAGCGAGGCTTTTAGCTTCCTTAACCAAATTTTCAATGGGAGTAGATTTGTGTCTGCCGCGCATTAAGGGAATGGCGCAAAAGGAACAAGGCCGGTCACAACCTTCGGCAATTTTTAAAAATGCGTAATTCTGCGGAGTTGTTAGTAAACGCTCGCCCAATAATTCGTGTTTATAGTCGGCTTCCAGCGCTTTTAGCAATCCGGGAAGTTCAGTAGTTCCAAAATATTGATCTACATCCGGAATTTCCTTTTGAAGATCTGTCTTATAGCGTTCGCTTAAACAACCGGTAACAAAGACTTTATCGACTTCGCCTTTTTGCTTTTTTGCTACGTATTCCAGGATCGTATTAACCGATTCTTCCTTGGCGTTATCTATAAATCCACAGGTATTGATCACAACGATATTTCCTTCCTCTTCGTGAACAACCTCCTTGTTGCTGGCCTTCAATTGACCCATCAACACCTCACTGTCATATACATTTTTGCTGCAACCCAAGGTTACTACATTGATCCTGTTCTTCTTTATCGACTTGGTCCTCATAAACTTAATTTCATTTGCTTTTGACGTAGACCTAACAGGTTTTAAAAACCTGCTAGGTCTCTTTTTATCTGTTAGGTTTATTGTAAGCGGCTGCAAAGATACAATCTATAAGTTGAAAAGCAGAACTTGTTTTAAACACTTGAGGATCTTAGATTTCGGGTTAGTTTTATAAATTTCTCCTGAAGCTGCCGGGTATTTTCTCCTGTTTCATTCCTTCTGAAGATTTCCTTTTCATTTAAGAACATCGATTTTACAGCTAAAATTTGAGTAGTGGTGCCGGTTAGAAAAACTTCATCAACCTCTTTTAATTCATCTATATGCAAGGCTTTTTCAATTATCGAAATGTTCATTTCACAGCACATTTCAAGAATTAATTTTCGGGTAATTCCGGAAAGAATATGAGGCCCTTCAGGATGTGTGAAGATTTCATTATTTTTGACAAAAAATATGGAAGTATGAGTTCCTTCAGTAAAAAATCCTTCCCGAACCAATAAATTTTCGTCAAGGCCCAAACTATGAGCCTGATTATTAGCCTTGATATTAGCCATCAGGGAAATAGATTTTATGTCACAGCGGTGCCATCTCAAATCTTCAGAAACCAGAACTGAAGCTTGTTTACTTTCAAATCCATTTAGGGAAACAGGAAAAGCATACAATAAAACTGTAGGTTCTATTTGTTCAGGAAAAAAATGTGTGCGGGGCGCAACACCCCTGGTTATCTGGATATAAACAGCGCAATCGCGTTTAGATAACCCCGCACGGGAAACAGCCTCCAGCATAACTTTTTTTAATGAACCTGCATCCAACTCAATTTGGATCTCGTTCAAACAGTATTGCAGCCTATCGAGGTGATCTTTCAGCCTGAATGGGTTTCCATCATAAAAAGGAGTAACCTCATATATCCCGTCTCCCAGCATGAATCCCCGGTCAAAAACTGAAATAAAAGCTTTTTCGGAATTTATCCATTCTCCGTTGAGATAGACCTCTTTGGGAAATGCCTTTTTTATTTGAAGTTTGGGATTGGTCGTGATCAAATCTCAGTTATTGATTTAAATATTGATTTAAATTTACTACCCATTCTGCTTCATAATAACGAATTACGCTAATCACCAAAATGCCGGAAATTACATAGATCCAGGAATAACTATTCTGCTTGATCATTATTCCACCAAGTATGGCAGAAACCAGAAAAGGAATCGCCAGAATGAGATTTGGAAGCACCCATACATTTTCAAAAAGAACGGCAAATACTTTCATTACGATATAGAAAACACTGTAAAAGAGAATGATCTTACTTAGAAGCATTTTTAAATTTCCTATTGGCATCCTTAATTATTATAATTTATTGGGGATTTTCTTTTATTTGTGCCCTGCTCATAAGCATAGGCCCAGGCATAAAGATCGGCTTCCCTATTAGGTTTTGCTATAAAAGTCAGTCCTTTTGGCGCATTTTTTTCAGCATATCCCATAGGAACTGTAAGTGCAGGATATTTTGCGACTGCAGCAAATCCGGCATGATAATTATTTATGGAAAGAATTCCGTCCAGGTTATGCTCTTTCATTGGGACTTCAAAAAACCGTTTTCCGTTTCTGCTTAAAGTATCCTTGATAGCCATAAATTCCTCTTCCGTGGCGGAATCTGCAACGATCCCGTAAAATAATTTTTGCCCGTAAGGTGCGCGTGTCAGTGAATCCTGACTATTATAAACCACGATATCTTCTACCGATTTAAAACCGACTTTCCCCCCGTAATTTTCAAAATATTCCGGAAGGTCTTTTTTCATATCCAAATTCAGTAACCTGGTAAAATTAGGAAGCTGAATTTCTTCTGCTTCATATTCGATGACCTCAGCTCCGGCCGATCTAAGATCCTGTAATGCAGCTACGTACAGAGAATCTTCCATCAATTTTTTTAATGCGCCGAAACGTTTTCCTTTTAACGAGCCTTCCCGGAGTGAACTGTAGAAGTCCTTTGTGTTGTTTTTATTTGCTGCAGAAGCGGGATCCTTCATATCTTTTCCGGTCATTGCCGAAAAAAGAATCGCATTGTCTATCACCGATTTGGTGATAGGTCCCGGGGTGTCCAGCGTTCCTGAGATTGGCACAATTCCCCCACGGCTTAAAACCCCGATGGTAGGTTTTAGACCGACAAGCGAGTTTTGGCTGGATGGAGATAATATGGAACCTGAGGTTTCAGTTCCAATTGCAACAGTAACCAAATTGGCAGCAACCGCAACTGCACTTCCCGAACTTGAACCTCCGGTGTCGAGGATTTTTCTTCCGTAAGGATTCAAAGTTTGTCCGCCAATGGCCGAATAACCGCTGGGACAATCGCCACAAAAGAAATAAGCCCATTCACTTAAATTGGCCTTACCCAGGATCAATGCACCATTTTCCTTTAATTTTTCGACTATAAAAGCGTCGTCTGTTCTATTGTTTTGCAGCGCTAGAGAACCTGCCGTGGTTGGCATATTTTGAGTGTTGATATTATCCTTCAGCAAAACCGGGATTCCAAAAATAGGATGTTTTTTTTCTCCGGCTTGTAATGCTTTGTCCCTTTCGCGGGCTTCTTCCAGAATATTCGGATTGAGTGAAATTACCGAGTTCAGGCTCAAATCGTTTTCCCTGTCGTATTTATTGATTCGATAGAGATAAAAAAGCACCAATTCTTCATAGGAAAACAGACCGTTTTCAACCGATTTTTGTAAAGCAGGAATATTTTGATCTAAGATTAGCGGCAAAAGCTCATTGTAACGAACTTCCGAAAAAGCGGCTAAATTTTCTTTAAAAGGTGCCCAAAGTGAATCTTTACTGATGAATTTGGAGTCCAGAACTTTGTATTCCCTTTCTTCTGAAACGTTTGTGCTATCCTGAACTATTTCAGGTGTAGAATTTTCTTGTTGCTTGTCTTTGCAGGAGATGCTCAGGACAACCAATAAAAAAAGGATGATTTTTTTCATAAAAGGAGGATTATTTCAGCAAATCATTCAGAATTAAAAAACAAGGCTGAATATTGAATTATTTTAAAAATATTAAGGTGAAGCTAAAATATTGACACAAAAAATTATATGCTATTTTATGTGTCAACTTAATAGTCTTTCATCTATTATCTCCCGACCCGGAAGCGTCGGGACGGGATTCTTTCGTCTGGTTAATAAATTCAAAAAACAGATTTATTTTTTAAAGAAGGAATCCACAAATTCGTATTTATTAAAAACCTGCAGATCTTCCAATCCTTCGCCCACACCAATATATTTTACCGGGATTTGAAACTGATCGCTAATCCCTATAACAACTCCACCCTTGGCTGTTCCATCCAGTTTTGTTACTGCCAGCGCGGTTACATCTGTTGCGGCGGTGAATTGCTTTGCCTGCTCAAAGGCATTTTGACCTGTAGAACCGTCCAACACCAGGAGCACCTCGTGAGGCGCATTGGGAATTACCTTTCGCATTACCATTTTCACTTTGGTAAGCTCGTTCATTAAATTTACTTTGTTGTGCAACCTGCCCGCTGTATCAATTATCACCACGTCAACACCTTGTTTTACGGCACTTTGTACGGCGTCAAAAGCGACAGAAGCAGGATCGCTTCCCATTTTTTGTTTGACTATAGGCACTTGTGTCCTGTCTGCCCATACCTGAAGTTGATCTATTGCAGCAGCCCTGAAGGTATCACCTGCCCCGAGCAGAACTTTCTTTCCGTCTTTTTTAAATTGATATGCCAGTTTGCCAATAGTTGTCGTTTTTCCAACCCCATTTACCCCAACAACCATAATTACATAAGGCTTCTGGTCTTTTGGAAGATCAAAACCAGTTGCTTCGCCGGAATTGGTTTCAGAGAGCAGGCTGGCAATTTCTGCCCGCAAAATTTCGTTGAGTTCTCCCGTTCCCAAATATTTGTCTTTTGCTACACGGTCTTCGATGCGCTTTATGATTTTGATGGTTGTAGCTACGCCCACATCGCTGCTAATCAGGACTTCTTCCAATTGATCCAGTACCGCTTCATCTACCGTGGATTTTCCGGCAACGGCTTTGCTCATTTTAGATAAAAAAGTGTTTTTGGATTTTTCTAATCCCTTGTCCAGGGTTTCTTTCTTTTCCCGGGAAAATATCTTTTTAAATAAACTCATTTTTTGGAAGGGTTTTATCTTTCTGAAATAATGCAGAACAAAATTATGTAATTTCCATATTTTTATATGTGTAAATATACACAAAAAGAAAAAGCCGTCCCGATGACTCGGGACGGCTTTATAAATATTTCGAAATAATTTACTTTTTGCTTAAAAAGTCATTTACCTGTTCAGGAATCATAATACTTTCAACAAATGTATATGCACCTGTTTTAGGTGATCTTACCATTTTAATGGCTTTGGTCAATCTCTTGGACCCTGTTTGTAAAGATGCTACTGATTTTTTTGCCATGATTCTTTTATTTAATTTCTTTATGAACCGTCATTTTCTTAAGAATAGGGTTAAATTTCTTTAACTCCAACCTGTCTGGCGTGTTCTTTTTATTTTTTGTTGAAATATATCTTGATGTACCCGGTTGCCCGGAGGCTTTATGCTCTGTACATTCTAAGATTACCTGAATTCTACTACCTTTTTTAGCCATATTACTGTGTCTTAATGGTTAGGATTATTTATTTAAAAATCCTTTTTCTCTCGCATCTTTCATGACAGCAGAGATCCCTTTTTTATTGATATTTTTTAATGCAGAGGCGCAAACTTTTAAAGTTACCCATCTGTCTTCCTCAGGAATATAAAAACGTTTTTTCAATAAATTAATATTAAATTTACGTTTGGTTTTATTCATAGCGTGAGAAACATTGTTCCCTACCATTGCTCTTTTACCCGTAAGTTCACAAACTCTTGACATTGACTTATTCTTTATTTCGTTATTTCAAAACAGGCTGCAAATTTATGTTTATTTTACATAACCTCCAACATAATTTCGAATTTATTTATAGGTTTTTACCAGCCTTTACAAACCCCCGCCACTTCCTCCAAATTTACTATGGCGAAATCTTTCCGCAATAATGCCTGTAGCTACACAAGTTCCTTTAAAATCATTTTAAAGGCAGCGTTTACCGACTTATCCACGATTTGTTCCCGGCTTCCTTTAAATTCAAATTTTTTGGAAAAGATCCTGTCCGGGGTCGCCAAACCTATAAAAACCGTTCCAACCTCCGCATCGCTGTCTCCTTTTGAAGGGCCTGCATTTCCCGTGGTGGCAATTGCATAATCCGATTTGAAGATTCTTTTGGCATTTTCAGCCATTTTTTCGGCAACCGGAGCGCTAACCACACTGTACTTCTCAATAATTCCGGCGGGAACCTTTAAAATATCCTGCTTGGAATGTGTGGCATAGGTAACTACCCCGCCTTTAAAACAGCTGGAAATACCGGAAATTTTAGTGAATCTTGCGGCAATTTCCCCTCCTGTACAACTCTCGGCAAGACAAAGAAATTGCTTTTTCGAAATAAGAAGCTTGCTTATGGTGGCGGAAATATCTTCGTCTTCTCCCAATTTATTTGAAAGTATATCTTCAAGAAGCGGGTAAACTTTTTCAAATTCTCCTTCTATAGAAATTTTTAACAACTCCTTGTCATCCCCTTTTCCTGAAAGCCTTAGCCGAACAGTACCAAAATCGGGTAAATAAGCGAGTTTAATGGCTTTAGGTAGATTGTCTTCCCAATCTGCAATTCGAAGTGCAATTGCGCTTTCACCTAATCCGTAGGTACGAATGGTTTTATGGTAAATAAAAGGCCTTTTAAATTCTTTCATGAGTTTGGGAATGACTTCAAGCTCCATAATATTTCTCATCTCAAAAGGAACTCCGGGCATTGCAATAAAAACGGTTTTATCCTTTTTCATCCACAGTCCGGGAGCGCTGCCGAATTTATTGTGTAAAATAATGGCTTTTGAAGGGACCATCGCCTGTTCCCTGTTTAAATCGGAAATTTGGCTGGTTTTTATTTTTTTGAACAAATCCTCAACGTGCTGCAAGACCTCATCGTTTTTGATAAGGATATCATCAAAATAGGCACACAAGGCATGTTTTGTGACATCGTCTTTGGTAGGACCTAATCCGCCTGTAATAATTACAACATCAGCCCTTCCCGAAGCTCCCTCGAGTGTAGTTAAAATATGGGAATGCTGGTCTTCAATAGAAGTGATTTGATGAACTGAAATGCCAATTTTATTTAATTCCTGAGCAATATGGGCAGAATTGGTATCTACTATCTGACCAATTAAAATTTCATCTCCAATCGTAATAATTTCTGCTGTCATTACAATTCAAAATCCTTTTTTAATTCCCGTTCGGCAAAACCGACTTTGGATGCTATTTTTTCACCGGCTACTTTTGCCTGAACCGCATTTTCCTTGGCTTTGGACCAGGCTTCAATAACCAAAATTTGATCCATGAGCTCCAGCCCAAAAAGCTGTAAATTCGGTTTCATTTTATGCGCAAACTGATAGGCAACTGCTGAATTCTCATTTTCAATAGCTTCAATCATCAATTTTACATCGGATGGGATCTCCTCTAAAAATGTTTCCACGATCACTTTTACAAAATCCTCGTCATCGCCGGCCATTTCCCTTACGCTCTCTAAGTTGTAGTTTTTGCTCATCTATTTTACTTGAATTGAAAAAATTTGTTCCTCTTCTATAAATCCGGTCAATGTATCATTTGTCTCAACTTTACCAACTCCTTCCGGTGTGCCGGTAAAAATAATATCGCCGATCTTTAAGGTGAAATACTGGGAGACATAGGCAATTATTTCGTCTATTTTCCACAACATATCGCCTGTATTTCCTTGTTGCACAAACTCAGCGTTTTTTTGCAGACTAAATTTAAGATTGTTCAAATCTGATATGGAATTTTTATCCAGCCATTTTTCGCCTATCACCGCGGCTCCGTCAAAACCCTTGGCTTTTTCCCAGGGCAGGCCTTTTTCCTTTAATTTTTGCTGAAGATCCCTTGCCGTAAAATCAATTCCCAAACCGATCTCGTCATAATATTTATGGGCAAATTTATCCTGAATATGTTTTCCTACCCTGTTTATTTTAACCAAAATCTCCACTTCATAATGCACATCATCAGAAAAATCGGGGATAAAAAAGGCTTGTTTTTTTAGTAAAACAGAAGTGTCCGGTTTTAAGAATATTACAGGCTCGGCAGGCCTTTCATTTTCTAATTCTGAAATATGAGCGCTGTAATTTCTTCCGATGCAGATTATTTTCATATGTTTATATTATTGTTTTAGCGGTCATATGTAACATCTATATAATCATTCCCCTGGTGAGAAAAATTATTCTAATGAATGTTTCATAGTAATTTTTCTGATTATTTCAATTTAGTATTGAGTTTCCTCAACTTAATAGCGGTAAGCACTCTTTTTGTATAAAGCGGAAAATCGGCATTTTGAATCCATCCAAAATATCCGGGTTCGTCCTCCAACACCTTTTCCACCTGTTTTCCCTTGAATTTACCAAAAGCGAAAATCTCCACTTTATTTTTATCGTAGCCAATAAATCCGGCGAAATCGGCAAATTTTTTATGAGAGCTGTATTTTGCCAGCCAAGACATATCATTTTCTAAACCCTCATATTTATCCAGTTGCGATTTTAAAACTTCGTAGGTTGCATTTGTATCGGCTTCAGCAGAATGTGCACTTTCAAGATCTTTTCCACAGTAAAACTGAAATGCCGCAGAAAGCGTTCGTTGTTCCATTTTGTGAAAAATAGTCTGAACATCTACAGAAACCACATTTTTCATTTCAAAATCAATGCCTGCACGCAGTAATTCTTCCACCAAAAGCGGAATGTCGAACCTGTTGGAATTATAACCGCCCAGATCGCAACCTTTGATCATTTCGTGAATTTGTACGGCCAATTCTTTAAAAGTGGGTTCACCGGCAACTTTTTCGTCAGTGATCCCATGAATGGCAATGACTTCTTTGGGAATTTTCATTTCCGGGTTTACGAGCCAGGTCTTACTCTCTTTATTTCCGTTGGGAAATACTTTCAAAATTGAAATCTCAACAATTCTGTCTTTGGCAACATTTACTCCCGTGGTTTCCAAATCGAAAAAACAAATGGGTTTTGTGAGTTTTAACTCCATAAATTCAAGCTTATTTTATGTAAAGATAACATTATTTGAGGGTTCTGTAAGCCGAAAAAGTATATGTTATAGCCACTAAGGCTCCAATACTCAAAAGGTTCACAAAGAAAAATCTTAGTAAGACCTTGCGCTTTGTTGACTCCTATATAAATACCTTCAAAATTTTCTTATTTGAAGTTGTAGAACTACATCTACCGAGTACTTTGTGTGTAAAAAAATTCCCGCAGAATCCCGCAGATTTAAAATCCGCAGATTAGCGCTGAAGAATTGATTCAAATCAGAAAAAATAAACATATCAAACACCCAGATGTTGAAATCCCCAATGGGAGCTCCCTTATTATTTTAATTTACACCTTCCCTCCTCTCCAGAAGAAACCGTGTTAGGGATAGCAGTGATATCCTTTTGGCGGCCTAATCCAAAAATTTCTTGTTAACCATAACCTTAATTATATACCTAAACGACCAAATAAAAACAGACAAAATGGCCGCCAAAAGATAGAACGGATAGCCCGGCCCCACATTTTTGGATGTGGGGAACACCCAAATAATAAATCCTAATATATATGTCTGTATATTGTGCAACCGCATTTAACATATTACCTTTGCCCTTTAATAATAAGGAACATGATAAAGATAAGTTTACCGGACGGCACTGTTAAGGAATTTGAAAGTGGCATTACTCCTATAGAGGTGGCAAAAAGCATAAGTGAGGGCTTTGCAAGAAATGTGATTTCGGCAAAATTCAATGATACTATTTTAGAAACCTCCACGCCTTTAACATCCGATGGCAATCTTATATTATATACCTGGAATGACAAGGAAGGCAAAAAAGCCTTTTGGCACTCGACATCGCACGTTATGGCGCAGGCCATTGAAATGTTGTACCCGGGGACCAAGCTCACCATAGGACCGGCAATTGACAACGGGTTTTATTACGATATGGATTTTGGAGAACAGAAAATATCTGAGAACGATTTCCCCAAGATTGAAGCAAAAATGCTAGAGATTGCCCGTGGGAAGCACGATTTTAAGATGCGTGACGCTTCCAAGGCAGATGCCCTGAAATTCTATAAAGATCAGAACAACCCTTTTAAGGTTGAATTGATAGAAAACCTGGAAGATGGAACGATCACTTTTTGCGATCACGATACTTTTACCGATTTATGCCGCGGAGGACACATTCCCAATACAGGAATTATAAAAGCCGTAAAATTAATGAGCGCCTCCGGTTCTTATTGGCGCGGGGATGAAAAAAAACCTCAACTCACCAGGATTTATGGGACTTCTTTCCCAAAACAAAAAGATTTAAAGGAATATCTTGAATTGCTGGAAGAGGCCAAGAAACGGGATCACCGCAAATTGGGAAAAGAACTGGAACTCTTCACCTTTTCTAAAAAAGTTGGATTAGGTTTACCCTTATGGTTACCAAAAGGAGCTGCATTACGGGAGCGCCTGGAAAACTTTTTGAAAAAGGCACAAAAAAAGGCAGGTTATGAAATGGTGGTTACCCCACATATTGGCCAAAAGGAACTTTATGTGACCTCAGGACATTTCGAAAAATATGGAGCCGATAGTTTTCAGCCAATTAAAACGCCAAATGAGGGGGAAGAATTTATGCTGAAACCGATGAACTGTCCGCATCACTGCGAAATTTACAATTCATCTCCCCGGAGTTACCGGGATTTGCCGAAACGTTTTGCTGAATTTGGAACTGTTTACAGATATGAACAAAGCGGGGAACTTCACGGGTTAACAAGGGTTCGTGGGTTCACTCAGGATGATGCTCATATTTTTTGTACCCCAGACCAATTGGATGAGGAGTTCAAAAAAGTAATTGACCTTACCTTATATGTATTTGATTCTTTAGGTTTTGATGATTTTACCGCGCAGGTTTCTCTAAGGGATCCTGAAAACAAGGAAAAGTATATAGGAAGCGATGAAATTTGGGATAAAGCAGAAAACGCAATTATTTCAGCTGCAAATGAAAAAGGCCTGAATTATGTGATCGAAAAAGGTGAAGCTGCTTTCTATGGCCCGAAACTGGATTTTATGGTGAAAGATGCTTTAGGAAGAAGCTGGCAACTTGGAACAATTCAGGTTGATTATAATTTGCCCGAACGTTTTGACCTGACTTATAAGGGAAGTGATAACGAAATGCACCGTCCTGTTATGATTCACAGGGCTCCGTTTGGAAGTATGGAACGATTTATTGCTGTATTATTGGAAAATACCGGGGGTAATTTCCCGCTATGGTTAATCCCGGAACAGGCAGTAATTCTCACTCTTAGTGAGAAATTCGAAAAATACTCACAAAAAGTTTTGACTTCGCTAGAAAATGACGAAATTCGCGCTTCGGCAAATAATCGGAATGATACCATTGGTAAGAAAATCCGGGAAGCTGAAATGAGCAAGATTCCTTATATGTTAATCGTTGGGGAACAAGAAGAGAAAGACGGTACAGTTTCTGTTCGAAAACACGGGGAAGGTGATATAGGCGTTATGTCTATAGAAGAATTTGCCGAAATGATAAATAAAGAAATAAAAAAGACGCTTAAAGCGTTTGATGTTTAATTAAAAGATAGTAGCCATAGCAATACGTAGAAAAAGATCCAAGCGACCGCTTAGAGAGATTAAAGAAGACCAACATCGGATTAATGCAAAAATCCGATCTGACGAGGTTCGCCTTGTTGGTGACAATGTTGAAATTGGAGTTTATCCAACAAAGAGAGCCTTGGAAATTGCGGAAGAACAAGAGCTTGACTTAGTAGAGATTTCCCCAAATGCCAGCCCGCCTGTAGCCAAAGTTATGGACTACAAGAAGTTTCTCTATGAGCAAAAGAAGAGAGAAAAAGTATTAAAGGCTAAAGCTACCAAAGTGGTTGTGAAAGAAATTCGATTTGGTCCACAAACCGATGATCACGATTATGAATTTAAAAGGAAGAATGCCGAGAAATTTTTAAAAGATGGCGCAAAGCTGAAGGCTTTCGTATTTTTTAAAGGTCGGTCTATTGTTTTTAAAGATCAGGGTCAGATTTTGCTTCTCAGACTGGCACAGGATTTAGAGGAAATTGGCAAAGTAGAACAAATGCCAAAATTAGAGGGTAAACGTATGACTATGTTTATGTCTCCCAGAAAAACAAAATAAGAAAGTAAGAACGTTAATTATAAATACAGAAGAGCATGCCTAAAATGAAAACAAAATCCAGTGCCAAAAAGCGGTTTAAGCTTACCGGTACCGGTAAAATAAAAAGGAAGCACGCGTTTAAAAGCCACATTTTAACTAAGAAGTCTAAAAAACGTAAGCTTGCTTTGACGCACAGTACTTTGGTACATGATAACGACAAAAAAAGTATCAAACTTCAATTACGTTTAAAGTAATTTGAACCCATTTGATGGTTTTAACAATTTAATAACCCTGAAGAGAGGCAAAAAAGAATTGAGATTTCAGAAATGAGAATATCAGTTTGAAAAGAGTCTAAAGACCGCCTACTTCAAAAAAATGTAAAAATATGCCAAGATCAGTAAATTCAGTAGCTAAAAGAGCCAGAAGAAAAAAGGTTCTTAAGCTAGCAAAAGGTTACTTTGGACGTCGTAAAAACGTTTGGACAGTAGCTAAAAACGCGGTTGACAAAGCGATGTTATACGCTTACAGAGACCGTAAAACCAAGAAAAGAAATTTTCGTTCACTTTGGATTATCCGTATTAATGCCGGAGCCAGATTATACGGAATGTCTTATTCTCAATTCATGGGAGGAGTAAAAGCTAACAATATTGACTTAAACCGAAAGGTTTTAGCCGATTTAGCTATGAACCACCCAGATGCGTTTAAAGCTATCGTTGATAAAGTAAAATAAATTAAATACCCGATTAACGTTCTTATATTACAATCCCGCCCGAAAGAGCGGGATTGTAATTTTTACAGCAACCCAACTTCTTCCGGAAAAAATTTTCCCATTTAATTTATCCTCTGTTCTGAAGTATTCCCATAAAACATGGGGGCTAAAGCCCATTATATTTGAATTTTTTATTCCCTGGCTAAAGCCAGGGGCAATAGATGGGATTATTTCTTGATTAAAATACAACAATCAATTTTAATCGTGAGTGAGTAAAAGGACTCCAATAAACCACCTCCCTATTATTTCAACGGTTTTTAAAGAAGCCGGAAAATAAAAAGATTCTATTTTTGGAATACAAAGGGTAGAAGGTTTAAAAGGCAACCTCCGATCTAATTTATGAAATCTCTAAAACTGATAATGAAAAATAGCTGAGTGCTTTAAATAGTAAACTTGATTTGTCTTTAAAGACTAACTAAAATTTATGTCGGGTGATCCACAACAACAATTCCTGTTCAATCACATTTCTACTGAATATACCACATTTTAAGTTTTTTGCTTTTTCTTTTTCGCTGCGGGAAAAAGCACATTATTTAAAATAAGACGGTAACCCGGGGAAGTTGGATGAAGTTCCAGTTCGGTTTTGGGGTCCCCTACCCTATGCTGATAATCCTCGGGATCATGACCTGCATAGAAAGTAAAAAAACCTTTTCCTTTAATTCCGTGAATGTATCGAGCTTCCCCATTCAGTTTATTCTCGCCCAAAACCAAAACTGTCGATTTTAAGGTAGAAGGATCAAAAGCGGTCGTTTGCCCCATAAACCCCTTTACCAGAACTGTATGATTTTGATTGAGCATGGTTGGGACAGGATCCCATTTCGCTGAAAATTCCATCAGGGTGAAATAATCATTCTCCATTGGAATTTGACGCTTCTCGGTCATATCTATGGAAGAAAACTCATAAATCATTGGGTTTCGTTCCAGAACAAAATCTGCAAAAGCAAAAGTTTTTCCAAAATCTATTTTTGCCTGATATCCTGGCTCGCTTGGATCACCATCGAACATAGCTTCGGCAATATCGATACCTTCAGCAGCAAGGGCTATATCAAAACTGTCAGTTGCGCTGCACATAGCAAACATAAATCCGCCCCCTATTACAAAATTTTTAATTTTTAAGGCAACGGCTAATTTTTGTTCAGAAACCTTGTTATATCCCAATTTTGAAGCCAGGGCTTCTGCTTCGGCTTTTTCCTGAATATACCAGGGCGTTGTCCTGTAATTCCTATAGAATTTCCCATATTGACCGGTGAAATCTTCGTGGTGCAAATGCAACCAATCGTATAACAGCAAGGCATCGCTTAAAACTTCCTCATCATAAATAATTTCATAGGGAATTTCGGCATAGGTAAGCACCATAGTTACAGCATCGTCCCAGGGTTTATTTCCCTGGGGGGCATAAACAGCAATTTTAGGAGCTTTTTCCAAAATCACGGCTTCCATGTTACTCGATGGACTCTGTATTCCTTCTAAAATGGATTCAACTTTAGTGTCGCTGATGATTTCAAAGGAAACTCCTCTAATTTGACATTCCCTGCGCAAGGCTTCGGTATCGGAAATTAAAAAGGATCCACCGCGGTAATTTAAGAGCCATTGTACGTTTAAACCTTTTTCAAGGGCATAATAAGTAATCCCATAAGCTTTTAAATGATTGTTTTGACCCTGAGCATCCATAGGAATTAAAATCCCGGAAGCCGATAATTGGATTGAGCACAACAGAAGGAAAAGCACAAGGAATAATTTCCTAATGCTTTTACTATTATTTTCCTGAAATTTTAAATGATATTTCTCTCTGGAAAAACAAGGAATTAATTGGTTACCGGAGAGCCGGTAAGAAGTATATTCACTTACCGGAAATTTAATTTTAGAAAGGTACGTCGTTATCCTCATCATCGTCTAAACTTCCATTCATTGAGCTTCCAAAAGCCTCATCTGCACTTGGATTTGGCAATTTGGAACCTTTAAAGGTGTCGTCATTTGCTGCTTCATTCATTTTTGAATTAAACTCGAATGGAGAGTCAAAGTCATCTAAGTTATCAAATTTTCCGAGATGTCCAACAAATTTCAAACGAATGCTTTCCAGTCCGCCGTTACGGTGTTTGGCAACGATAAATTCCCCCTGGCCAGCGGTTGGAGAACGTTCTTCGTCGTCCCATTCATCAATTTTGTAATATTCAGGTCTGTATATAAAGGAAACGATATCGGCATCCTGTTCAATAGCTCCGGATTCCCTCAAGTCACTCAACAAAGGACGCTTACTTCCTCCACGGGTTTCCACTGCCCGAGATAGTTGGGAAAGGGCTATTACCGGAATATTAAGTTCTTTTGCCAAGGCTTTTAAATTCCTGGAAATGGTTGAAATTTCCTGTTCCCTATTCCCTCCTTTTACAGAACTTCCGGCAGTCATCAATTGCAAATAATCCACAACCAGTAATTTTATTCCATGTTGTGATGATAAACGCCTTGCTTTTGCCCGTAAATCGAATATTGATAAGGAAGGCGAATCATCAATAAATAGTGGAGCTTTCTCCAAATCCTTCACTTTTACGTTCAGCTGTTCCCATTCGTGGGTTTCAAGGTTTCCGGTTCTTAGTTTTTCTGAATTTAAGCCGGTTTCAGAAGAAATTAAACGCGTGATCAATTGCACTGCGGACATTTCCAAAGAGAAAAAAGCGACGGGAATATTGTGTTGTACTGCGATATTCCTAGCCATTGACAAGGTAAGAGCTGTTTTACCCATCCCCGGTCGGGCAGCGATAATAATTAAATCACTTGGTTGCCATCCTGATGTCAATTTGTCCAATTTGTCAAAACCAGAAGGCACTCCGCTTAAACCTTCCTTGTTTGAAATTTCCTGGATCCTGTTTTTTGCCTGGATTACCAAACTATGAGCAGTTTCAGACGATCGTTTTATGTTTCCTTGTGTTACTTCATACAATTTAGATTCTGCGGTATCTAAGAGATCAAAAACATCGGTGGCTTCATCGTAAGATTGTTCTATAATTTCATTGGAAATTTTGATCAAACTCCGCTGAATGAATTTCTGCAAAATGATGCGGGCGTGAAACTCGATATGTGCCGATGAAGATACTTTTTGAGTGAGTTGGATGAGATAATATTCACCACCGCTTTGCTCTAATTTTCCATCTTTTCTCAGTTGATTGGAAACTGTTAATAAGTCGATTGCCTCGGTATTTTCAAAGAGTTTGATTATGGCTTCATAAATATATTTATGTGCAGGTTTATAAAAAACATCGGCGTGAAGTATATCAATAATTTCATCGACACCTTTTTTATCGATCATCATCGCTCCCAACACCACCTCTTCCAAATCCACAGCCTGAGGCGGAATTTTTCCTTTTTCAAGATTTATAACGTTGGATGAACTGTATTTTATAGGTTTAGGGGCAGTTGCTTTTTCCATTTTACTAATGTAAAAAAATTGTTAAGACAATCATAAAGATTATGATTTAACTTAGTTAACAGGTAATCAACAATTTGATTGTTGACAACTTCATTTATTTGTTAATAAGGCCAAAAAAATTCCGAAGCAGCAGCCCGGAATTTTTTAAAGGGTTATGTATAAAGAATTAATCTTTAAAGACTCCCATACTGGAATATTTTTCCATTCGTTTATCTACCAACTCTTTTGGTGATAAGTTTTTTAACTCGTCAAAAGAAGATAAAATTGCATTTTTTACAGTTTCAAAAATTTCTTCTCTATTGCTGTGTGCTCCGCCTAAGGGTTCCTTTACTATTTCATCAATTAATTTTTGCCTTTTCATATCCTTGGCAGTCAGGTTCAATGCTTCTGCAGCTTTCTCCTTGTATTCCCAGCTTCGCCATAATATGGAGGAACAGGATTCTGGCGAAATCACAGAATACCAGGTGTTTTCCAACATCAGGACCCTATCTCCAACACCAATTCCCAAAGCGCCACCACTGGCACCTTCACCTATAATGACTACAATTATTGGAACCTTAAGCCGGGTCATTTCCAAAATATTCCGGGCTATGGCTTCTCCTTGTCCGCGTTCTTCCGCTTCCAAACCAGGATAAGCTCCGGGGGTATCAATTAGGGCTAGAACAGGTACCCCAAATTTCTCGGCAGATTTCATCAATCTAAGAGCTTTTCGGTAACCTTCCGGATTAGCCATTCCAAAGTTTCGAATTTGCCGGGTTTTGGTATTATATCCTTTTTGTTGCCCAACTATCATAAAACTTTGATCTCCAATTTTACCCAGTCCACCAATCATTGCCTTATCGTCTTTCACATTTCGGTCTCCATGGAGTTCGAGAAATGTATTTCCGCAAATGGCATTAATATAGTCTAAAGTATATGGACGGTTTGGATGTCTTGAAAGTTGAACACGTTGCCAGGCAGTAAGTTTTTTATAGATCTCCTTTTTGGTTTCCGCTAATTTTTTCTCTATCTGCTTACAGGTAGCGGTAACATCAACATTGCTCTCAGACCCTATATTACAGGCCTTTTGATACTGTTCTTCTAACTCTTTAATGGGTAATTCAAAATCTAAATATTCCATGTTAAGTTATGGGGTTTTTATTAGCCTACAAATATAACAAACTTTAAAAGGAAGATTTCCCAGATAACTTATTAATTTTTCGTTTTGTTTTCAGATAGCCATTTAAGATAACTGTGGTAAGGATAATCGCTGCCCCAAAATAGAATTGAGGGTCCATTTGCTCCTTATTTCCAAAAACCAAAAACGCAAGAATAATTCCATAGACAGGTTCCAGATTGATAGTTAGCATGATGGTGTACGGACTTAGATGTTTCATAACTGCAACAGAAGCTATAAATGCATAAGCAGTACAAACTGAAGCCAGAATTAGCAAATATATCCAATCGGTTGCACTGAGAATGAAAAATTGAGAACTAAATCCTCTGCCTCCATCACTAATTATTGTTATCACTAAAAGATAAATACTTATGGCCACCACGCCTGTAAATAATTCATAAAAAGAAATTACTGATGGTGCGGCCTGTTTCACTAATTTACCGTTTATCAGGGTAAAAACGGCAGATAAAAAGGCAGAGATCAATGCGAGTACAATTCCCAGGAAATGATCGGTTTCAACCTTAAAAATAATGTACAGACCTACTATCACTATTAAACCGAAAATCACTTCATAACCAACAAATTTTCGTTTGTAAAAAATGGGTTCCAATATAGAGGTGAAAAATGCTCCTGTAGAAAGTAATGCCAGAGTTATGGAAACATTGGAGACTTTAATTGCCCCAAAAAAGGTAAGCCAATGCAGTGCGATCACAATTCCTGCTATTACCAATACCAGAAATTTTCTCGGACTTACTCTAAGATCCTTTTTTTTCCATTTTATCCAAACTAAAATAAAACCACTTGCCAAAAGCATTCTGTACCAAACCAGCGGAACTGCATTTAAAGAAATTAAGGCACCAAGAACGGCGGTAAATCCCCAAATAAATACAATGAAATGAAAATGCAGGTAACTTTTAAGTTTATCGTCGAGCATTAAATAGAAGGTAAATCGCTAATATACCGAAGGTTACATTGGGAAACCAAACCGCAATAAGAGGTGAGAAGGAAGATTGCTCTGCCATAGTCCCAAAAACCTTGTCGAAAAATATAAAAATAAAAGCGAGGGAAATCCCCAGAGCCAGATTCACACCCATTCCACCACGGCGTTTTTTAGACGAAACCGCAACTGCAATAATTGTCAGGATAAATGCCGAAACCGGCAAACTCCATCGTTTGTAGGCAACTACCAAATATCGGTTCATATTGGCTGAACCACGCCTGCGCTCCTGTTCTATAAAATCATTGAGTTCGTTGTAATTCAAGGTTTCGGCAATATATGAAACTGGAGTAAGTTCATCAAATTCAAAAGGTAGTATCGTATCCAAAGTTCTCTCGTGCGAAATAATATCTTCATTTTCCCCAACTATCCGCTTATCAAAATTAGTCAAGGTGTAGGTAGTATCTGCCTCGTTAAACTGAAGGCGGGATGCACTTATTTTAAACATCATTTTATTTCCTTCAAAATGTTCAAGAGTAAAATTGCGGGCCGATTTGGATTTAGGCTGGAAATTGCTGGCGTAGATATATTCAGAATCATTTATTTGACGATACACATCTCTGGTCTCCTGAACTTCAGTACCTCTTTTTAGATATTCATATTTAAATTCGTTAAAACCTTTACTGGCTTGTGGTGCAAGGTACATACTCAAAACAAGCGCTCCCAGACTCACAATGGTTGCTCCTATTAAATAAGGCCTCAAAAACCGCGAATATGAAACCCCGCTACTCAAAAATGCGATAATTTCGGTGTTATTGGCCAATTTGGAAGTGAACCATATTACCGAAAGAAACAGAAAAAGTGGAAATAACAGGTTGGCAAAATATATGGTAAAATCCAGGTAGTATTTAGCGACCTCAATAAAAGGAACTTCATTTTCCAGGATCTTATCTATTTTTTCGGCAAGGTTTACCGTAATTCCAATAGGAATAAACAGAATTAACATGAGGATAAAGGTCCCCAAATAACTTTTTAATATGTACCAGTCAAGTATTTTCAATTTACAGGCGCTTATCCATTTGCTGAACCATCATATTTTTCCATGTGGCAAAATCTCCCGCTAATATATGTTTTCTCGCCTCACGAACCAACCAAAGATAAAAACCGAGATTGTGGATCGTTGCGATTTGCTTTCCGAGCAATTCATTTACAGTGAACAGGTGGCGTAAATAGGCTTTGTTGTATTCAGTATCTACAAAGGTTATTGCCATATCGTCTATAGCAGAAAAATCATCCTGCCATTTTTTGTTTTTGATATTTATGGTGCCATATGCAGTAAATAACATTCCATTTCTGGCATTTCGGGTTGGCATAACGCAATCGAACATATCAATTCCCAAAGCAATGTTTTCCAAAATATTTGCCGGGGTTCCCACTCCCATCAAATAACGGGGTTTATCCTTGGGCAGGATCGCGGTAACCACTTCTGTCATGGCGTACATCTCTTCTGCCGGTTCTCCTACCGAAAGTCCTCCAATAGCATTGCCTTCTGCACCCACGGAAGCGATATATTCAGCAGATTGCTGGCGTAAATCTTTATAGACACTTCCCTGAACTATCGGAAAAAAAGATTGTGTATAATCATATAAATAAGGAGTTTTTTCCAGATGATTTACACACCTGTCCAACCAGCGATGCGTCATGTGCATGGAGCGTTTGGCATATTTGTAATCACAAGGATAGGGCGTGCATTCATCAAAAGCCATAATAATATCTGCTCCAATAACCCGCTGAATTTCCATTACATTTTCTGGAGTAAAAGTGTGAAAAGAGCCATCAATGTGAGATTTGAATTTCACCCCTTCCTCTTTTATTTTTCTGCGTTCGGAAAGGGAATACACCTGGTAACCCCCGCTATCGGTAAGAATGTTCCTGTCCCAGTTCATAAATTTGTGAAGCCCGCCTGCTTTTTTTAATATTTCGGTTTGAGGCCTTAAATAAAGGTGATAAGTATTTCCTAAAATTATATCAGGATTGATGTCTTCTTTTAATTCTCGCTGGTGTACTCCTTTTACCGAACCAACCGTGCCTACGGGCATAAAAATGGGGGTTTCAATAATACCGTGATCTGTAGTAATTTTTCCGGCCCTTGCCTGGCTACCCGGATCGGTAGATATAAGATCAAATTTCATAGTTCTGTTTAATTCGGTGCAAAGATACTTAACTAAACATCAAATAAAAGGTAGCAGAATTTAAAAATTGTTAGTTAAATAAGTCAATTGGTTGATAATTGGCACTTTCAAACTTTGACTTCAGTATATAAAAACATATTTTTGCAGCATTTCAAATTAATAACACCAAAATGCCAAATACACAACAAGAAGCATTTCAAATTAATACCTCAAAAATGCCAAACACACAACAATTAGAAGATTTTGTCACCCAGGTTCGCCGGGACATTGTCAGGCAGGTTCATAAAGTAAATTCCGGACATCCCGGAGGTTCTTTAGGCTGTGCCGAGTTCATTTCCACGCTTTATCAGAAAGTAATGGATTATGACAATAATTTTAAGATGGATGGGATAGGAGAAGATTTATTCTTCTTATCTAACGGCCATATTTCTCCTGTTTTTTACAGTGTTTTGGCAAGAAGCGGCTTTTTTCCCGTGGAAGAATTAAACACCTTCCGCTTGCTTAATTCCCGCCTGCAGGGTCATCCAACTACCCATGATGGTTTACCGGGAGTGAGAACATCCTCCGGATCTTTAGGTCAAGGTATGTCTGTGGGAATTGGCGCAGCTCTATCTAAAAAGCTGAACAACGACTCTCACCTGGTTTTTACTTTGCACGGAGACGGAGAATTGCAGGAAGGACAAAATTGGGAAGCCATCATGTATGCCGCCGGAAATAAAGTTGACAATATTATCTCTACTATAGATTTAAACGGACAACAAATTGATGGCGCTACAGAGGATGTATTGCCTATGGGAAACATAAAAGCCAAATTTGAAGCTTTTGGTTGGGATGTACTGGAAATAGAACAAGGCAATAATATCAGCAAAATAGTTGAAGGCCTGAAGCAAGCAAAAAGCCTTACCGGAAAAGGAAAACCTGTTTGTATACTTTTACACACTGTAATGGGGAATGGAGTAGATTTTATGATGCATACTCATAAATGGCATGGTGTTGCTCCAAACGATGAGCAATTAAAAGACGCATTGGCTCAAAATCCGGAAACTTTGGGAGATTATTAGATAGATTTGAGATATTAGATTTGAGATCTGAGAAACAAGTATAAAGAGTCAAGACTTAAAAAGTTAGAAGTTAGATACGGAAAAGATAATGATCTGGCCAGTTCAATTTTAATTCCTTGATGAAATCTTAAAAACACAAAATTAAAATGAAAAAATACACCAATACAGGCAATAAAGATACCAGGTCCGGATTTGGAGCTGGATTGGCAGAGTTAGGCAAAACCAACAAAAATGTGGTAGCCCTTTGTGCCGACCTTACCGGCTCGCTGAAAATGGATGAGTTTAAAGCAAACCATCCCGAACGTTTCTTTCAAACAGGAATTGCTGAAGCAAATATGATTGGTATCGCATCGGGAATGACCATTGGAGGAAAAATTCCGTTTACGGGAACTTTCGCCAATTTCTCTACCGGCCGTGTTTACGATCAAATCCGTCAAAGTGTTGCGTACTCTGAAAAGAACGTGAAAATTTGTGCTTCCCACGCAGGGGTGACCTTAGGAGAAGATGGAGCGACTCACCAAATCCTGGAAGACATCGGGTTGATGAAAATGTTACCGGGAATGACAGTAATAAACACCTGTGATTACAACCAGACCAAAGCCGCAACCCTTGCTATCGCCGAATATGTAGGTCCGGTTTATTTGCGATTTGGAAGACCAAAAGTTGCCAATTTTACTGCTGAAGACCAAAAATTCGAAATTGGAAAAGCGGTCAATTTAACTGAAGGAAAGGATGTTACCATACTTGCTACCGGACATCTGGTTTGGGAAGCTTTAAAAGCTGCAGACCAATTGGAAGCAAAAGGAATTAGTGCTGAAGTTATTAACATTCACACCATAAAACCTTTGGACGAGGCTGCAATTCTGGCTTCAGTTAAAAAAACAGGATGTGTGGTAACTGCCGAAGAGCACAATTTTCTTGGCGGATTGGGAGAAAGCATTGCCCGAACCTTAACCTTGAATCACCCAACACCACAGGAATTTGTGGCGACAAAAGATACTTTCGGAGAAAGCGGAACTCCTGAGGAGTTGATGGAGAAATACGGATTGAATGCCGAAGCCATTGTAAAAGCTTCAGAAAAAGTGATAAAACGAAAATAAATTTTCAAATTAAATTACATTTTAAACCCCTCAAATTCAGCATTTGAGGGGTTTTTGAATATTTTTCGGAAATAACTGGCACATTTACTGCGTTATACTGATCAAACATTAAAACAATACTTATGAAAAAATTAATTGTATTAGCCCTGATATTTATTGGCGGAACTGCGGTAGCACAAACTTCTTATGGCTTAAAAGGGGGATTGAATTACGGTGCAACAGGAGATTATGAAACTATAGCTGAAGGCGCTGAGGATGCCACTACTTTCGAAGGAAAAAACAAAACCGGCTACCATTTGGGAGGTTTTGCAAAATTCGAATTTTTTGGAATTTTTCTACAGCCCGAATTAGTATATACAAGGTTGAATACAGAGTACGATACTTTTGAATATCAAATTGACAAAATAGATGCGCCTCTATTAGTTGGGCTTAATATTTTAGGACCTCTAAATATTAAAGCCGGACCTTCTTTTCAATATATTTTGAATAACGAAGTGGACAATTCAACTTTAATAATCTCTGATGTGGAAGACAAAATAACCTTGGGATACCAACTTGGTGCAGGAGTTAATTTAGGAAGGTTAGGTTTAGATGTAAGATATGAAGGCGCTTTTAAAGAAAATACCGCCTTTAGTGATCCTGCTTCTGAAAATTTCAATATAGATTCCAGACCTTCACAATGGATCTTTAGTTTGGCATACAGTTTCAATTAAAAAAATCATTTTAAAACAAAAAAAGCCGCGAAATTTCGCGGCTTTTTTTGTTTTATGAACTTCCTATTCAAAGCTTTCAGGATCCAAATAATCGGGAATTCCATTTCCACTTGAATCGGGAAATTCAATACTTCCATCATCGTTTATGATTATTTCTTCCCTGGTAGGAGTTCCGTCGCCATCATCATCCTGATCTAAATAATTGGGAATTCGGTTTCCGCTGGTATCATCATTATAGAGAATTTCGTCTCCATCCAGATCTTCCATCCAGGAAGGGATTCCGTCCCTGTCGTGATCAGCCTCATTCACTCCATATAACTGGAAAGAGAATATAAGCGGGCTATACGCGGGAATAGCCGGAGGTGAAGCATTAAAATAACCAAGGCCGGAAGGCAAAAATACCGCTCCAATTCCAAAATCATTATTCCAACTCACGGTATTGTCTTCATTTACGGTAAATCCGGAGGCTTCGCCAAATTCAACCATCGCCTGGGTAAGTGCTGTTACGGCAATTCCGGGATTTGCCTGGGTAAGAGTCCCAGGATGATCAAACCATACAGGATTTGCTGTATTATCAAACATATCCCGGCTTAATAATTCTCCCTTATAATTTTGAAAGGTAGAATCGGCAAATGTAGGCTTGTTCCCTACTCCTTCCCTTATTTTCAAAATATAAATGGTATAGTCAATACTGTCCCTTCGCACGGTTTTAGTGGTCAACAAATCCGAATCGATTATTGGTATTTTACCAGCATTATCACCTGTGATAGTATCAAAATTCACTACATAATTAAAATTGGCAGTAGGATTTTGAAAATCCTCGGCATTGTAAAAATGTGTCTGCAGGTATGCAAGAAGCGATTCATCATCTTCAATGGCTTGTTCCCCCCGATCCCTTGGCGGAGTCTGTATAACCTCATTATCGTCGTCCTTTTTACATGATATTAAAAATGTGCCGGAAAGCACAGCAAGTATAAACAATTTATTCAATCTCATCATTAGTTAAATTTAAGGCGGCAAGATACAATAATCTTGTATTTTTGTTTAAGTTTTAGGCAGTTTTAAGATTCTAAATATGAGAGTTGACAAGTTTTTATGGTGTGTGCGTTTTTTTAAAACCAGAAGTCTGGCTACACATGCGACCAAACAGGGAAAAGTGAAGATAAAGGGATCTAATGTAAAACCTTCGAGAGAGGTATTTGTTACCGATATTATAACGATTAGAAAAAATCAAATAGATTATCAAATTGAAGTTCTGGATTTACCGCCCAACCGGGTTGGTGCAAAATTGGTGGACCTTTATATAAATGATATCACTCCAAAGGAAGCCTTTGCAAAACTGGAATTGCTGAAATATTCTACAGAATATTATCGAAAAAAAGGAGCCGGAAGACCTACAAAAAAAGATCGGCGTGATATTGATGATTGGATCGAAGATCCGGATAATGAAGAAAAACCTGAAAAAGAAGAAAAAGAATGAAGCTGTATAAGGATTATTGGGCCGCGAAATACAGGGAAAACAAAACCGGTTGGGACCTGGGAAGTGTTTCCCCGCCGTTAAAGCAATACATGAATCAACTAAAGGATAAATCCCTCAAAATCCTGCTTCCCGGGGCAGGAAATTCCTACGAGGCAGAATATCTCTTCATAAATGGGTTTAAAAACATATACGTATTGGATATTGCTGAAGACCCTCTTAAGAATTTAAAAAGACGTATCCCCGGTTTTCCGGAAAAAAATTTGATTCAAGCCGATTACTTTGAATTTGAAGGTTCGTTCGACCTGATTTTAGAACAAACATTTTTTTGTGCGATACCGGTTCAAAAAAGAGGTCTTTACGCGGAAAAAACACACCAATTACTCAGAAAAAACGGGAAACTGGTCGGTTTGTTTTTCAATTCTGAATTTTTTAAAGAAGGCCCACCATTCGGCGGAAGCAAAAAGGAATATTTAACCTATTTTAGTCCGTATTTTACAATTGAAGTTTTTGAACCATGCACTAACTCGATTCTTCCCAGACAGGGAAATGAATTATTTTTTATATTTAAGAAAAATTAAAAATCATGCCAATTTCCAAAATTATCCTGAACAACGAACAAATCAATCATAAAATAAAACGAATTGCTTATCAAATCTATGAAAGCAATATTGATGAAACCGAGATCATCCTCGCCGGGATTTCTAAAAGCGGATTTGTATTTGTCAAGCGATTAAAAACAGTATTGGAAGAGATCTCCGATTTGAAGATAGAATTATGCAATGTTGAGGTCGATAAAAAGAATCCTTTGAATGAAGTTAAAACTTCATTACCCCCTTCTGCCTACACCAATAAATCCATTGTATTGGTAGATGATGTATTAAATTCCGGTGCCACTCTTATTTACGGTATAAAGCATTTTTTGGAGGTTCCACTTAAACAATTCAAAACTGCGGTACTGGTGGACAGGAGCCATAAAAAATTCCCTGTTAAAGCCGATTTTAAAGGCATCTCCCTGTCAACTTCCTTTAATGAAACAGTACAGGTGCAATTTGCAAAAGGAAAAGATAAGGTGGAGCTATTCTAGCTTCTTCAAAATTTCTGCCACAATGTTTTCAGGATCTTTTCCTTCAATATTTACAACGATATCCGATTGGAGATAATAATGCCCCCGCTCAAATAAATGTTTCCTGATAAAATCTTCCAAATCTTCCTTGTTTTGAAGGTGATTGATTAACGGGCGGGTATCCTTTTCTAAAAACAAGCGTTCGGTAAGAAATCCAACTGAAGCTTTTAGGTATATCATTTTAGTTTCGGGAAAGCTTTTTATCAGTTCCATATTAATTCCATAACAAGGAGTTCCTCCGCCAAGGGAAACAATTAAAGAGGAAGGCTCGTTTAAAACATCTTCCAAAACATGGGTTTCCAATTTTCTGAAATGGATTTCTCCCTTTTGTTCAAAGATTCCAGAAATGCTTTGTCCTTCTATCATAGAGATTTGATCGTCGAAATCGACAAGGGGGATCTTCAATTCTTCCGACAATTTATGTGAAATCAATGATTTACCGGAACCCATATAGCCTGTTAAAAATATTTTCATACTGAAAAAGAGGTGTTTATATATTAATTTAAAATATATGCGAATTTAAATCAATTTACTCTTGAAAAATAAATTATTGATAGTATATTTGCACCCGCGTTCAGAAAATAATGCGGTAAGGATTTGGTAGCTCAGTTGGTAGAGCATCTCCCTTTTAAGGAGAGGGTCCTGGGTTCGAGCCCCAGCCAGATCACAAGATTAAGTTCATTCACAAATAAAACAAGATTTGGTAGCTCAGTTGGTAGAGCATCTCCCTTTTAAGGAGAGGGTCCTGGGTTCGAGCCCCAGCCAGATCACAATTTTAAGTTATAATCTCCTTTGGGTGAGTCCCGAGAGCTATCGGGATATTCTGAGTGGAGTTTCACATCGTGAAACGAAATTAAAGGAAGTCCCAGCCGAATCACTTAAATTATTTTAAAGTTCTACAATTTTAGCTTCTAGCTGAAATTTTTTTTTGAAGCAGCTAATTGGAAATTCTTTTTCCAATGGAGTTTTTTGCCCAGGTGCTGGAATTGGCAGACAGGCATGGTTGAGGGCCATGTGTCCTTTAGGGCGTGCGGGTTCAAGTCCCGTCTTGGGCACTTTAAAATTAATTAAACACCTGATTATTTAGGGTTTTTAATTAATACAGATGAATTTTTTCCCCACACTTTTTCCACAACCTTATAATTCACTATAAAGCCGTATAAAAA